>Ga0172372_10000160_pt1 | contig 103274 bp, 80 predicted proteins | sample LakKiv5m_2_FD_114544 | JGI IMG/M metagenome (GOLD analysis project Ga0172372, IMG submission 114544) | Freshwater microbial communities from Kabuno Bay, South-Kivu, Congo - kab_092012_9.5m | ecosystem: Environmental > Aquatic > Freshwater > Lake | place: Democratic Republic of the Congo... | reverse complement strand
TCGTTGAGGGCGCGGGCGAGGAGGATCGCCCCGGCGTTGAACTCGTGCTGGCCGGAGGGGTGGCTCTTCTTGCCGGCGATGAAGACGATCTTTGTCTTTTCACCAGCGGCAAAGGCTTTTTCCCCGCACGAAGTAAGTGCGAGCAGCGAGGCCGACACGGCCGCCGCCGCGATGACCGCCACGGTAAGCGGGTTGGAAACGAGTCGGATAAGACGGGTTGGGGGAGTTTTCATGATCACAGGGCAAACCGATACGGCATTCTCCGGAAAAGGGGAAGGGCGATTCTACGGCTCCAATACGTGGGGCCAGGCGCGGATGTTTCACGAATAACGCCCCTTGGGCCGAACCTGGGTCCATCGGTTGATCCGGTCCGGAAGACGATGGTTGTGGTGGAGGGCGCTTCGGCTTCGTTTCACGGTGGACGGGTGGATCAGAACGGGGGAGTGAAAGACGTCGTGAAGTGACAAATCCGACACGCGGCTCCGCTCGTGTCGCTCCATGAATCCGTTGCGACCCGCGATCGGTTGAATTACTTACCCTCTCTTTCCGCTGTGGACCTCCCTACCCTCGATTCCCCGCTCTACCTGATCGACGCGATCGGCCCGTTTTTTCCGGGTTATGAGCGCTTCCGCATCAATTGGTCAAAGCTTCCCTGGATCCGGTTTCAGGAGCTGGAAGCGGAGGAATTGCGCGAGGTGTTTCTCAAAGTCCGCGAGGATATGACGACCTTCTGTCGCAGCGTCGCCGCGATCGGCTATAACGGGGTCACGCTCGACGATGTGCCGCATCTCGCCCGTCATCATTACTTGGAGCCCGCGGTGGCCGAACGCGTCGAGATTTATCGAGAGGAGTTCCGCGAACTCTTCCGCGTCATCCAGGCCGAGGGCCTGCAGATCTATCTGACGATGGACATCCTCACGCTGACCCCGGCGATCGAAAAACAACTGGGGCGGAACGAAAAAAAGCAGCGCGAGTTTCTCTCGGGCCTGCTCGATCGCTTTTTCACCGACTTCCCCGAAGTCGCGGGCGTGGTGTTGCGGATTGGTGAAAGTGATGGGCTGGATGTGAAAGAGGACTTCCGCAGCCGCCTCGTGCTCAAGAGTCCGGCGATGGTGAACCGCTGCCTCAAGGCGATTCTACCGGTTTTCGAGCAGCACCAGCGCCGCTGCATCTTCCGCACGTGGACGGTGGGCGCACACGAGGTCGGCGACCTAATCTGGCGGCATGCCACCCTCGAGAAAACGATTGACGGCATCACGAGTCCGGCGCTGGTCCTGTCGATGAAATACGGCGAGTCGGACTTCTTCCGCTATCTTTCCCTGAACCGGAATTTCTTCGTTACCAGCCTCCCGAAAATCGTCGAACTCCAGACGCGTCGCGAATATGAGGGCTGTGGGGAATACCCGAGCTTCGTCGGCGGTGATTACGAACAAGTCGCGATCGAACTGCGCGATGCTCCGAACGTGATCGGCATTTCGGTCTGGTGCCAGACCGGCGGTTGGACGCCGTTCCGACGTCTCGCGTTTCTCGAACCCGGGTCGATCTGGACCGAGATCAACACGTTCGTCACCTTGCGGCTCTTCAAGCACGGCGAGCTCGTCGAGGAGGCGCTCTCGCACCTGCCCGCGGTTGAGAACAAGGCGGCCCTGCTCGAACTGATGCGCCTTTCAGAGGAAGTTGTGATCCAGCTGCTTTATCTGCCCGACTTCGCGCGGCAGCGCTTTTATTTCCGACGCGTCCGCATTCCTCCCCTCCTCGGAGTCTATTGGCATCATATTTTCGTCGCCCAGTCGATCAAGCGCATGCTCGGACCTCTCGTGGAAGATGGCGAAGCGGCAATTCGGACGGGTCACGCGGCGATGGCGAAGATCCAGCGCATGCGGACCCTCGCCCTGCATTGCGGTCTGCCCGAGGAAGACATCGAATACATGGGCTACACTTTTGGACTCATCGCGCTGGCGCGGGAGTATTTTTTTCGTCCCGACGACGAGGAGATCCGGAAACGTCTTGAGAAGGCGAAAAAGCAATACAAGAAACGTTACCCCAGGGGGAGCCGTTTTCGCTACTCGGTGAAATACGACTTCAAGCCCTTCAAGCTCGGGAGCCGCTCGATCCGGCTGATCTTCAAATACCTTGTGCGGCAAACGCCGGATTATCGTTTTATCGACAAGATTCTCGGCCTGCGCCTGCTCTCGATCGCTTATTTTGTGATGAAGCGTTCGCGCCCGAAGATGGTTCCGAAAATCGCGCGGAAAAGCGCGATGGGGCTGGATGCGATTTTCAAGTGAGGTGGTTTGGAGGCTTCTCAATCCTCTCTGATGACCTGTCGCAGTTTGGCAAGCCCACGGCGGATGCGAGCCTTCACCGTTCCAAGCGGTTCTCCAAGCTGGTCGGCGATTTCTTGTTGGGTGAAGCCCTCGAAGTAGACCTTCTCGATCGCCTCGCGTTGGATGCCGCTGAGTTCCATCACTGCGGAGCGGACCGCCTCACAGGTGTCGCGTCGAATCGCCGCGTCGGGCCCGGCCACCGGTGAGGTGCTGCGGGGGACGAAATCGAGAGATTGGGTGTAGGCATCCTTGAGCCTCGTCTGTCGTTTTCGGGCACGGATCCGGTCGATGGCGCGGTTTCGTGCGGTCGAGGTTAGCCAGGTGATGGGGCGTCCGCGGCCCGGATGATACTGGTCTGCCTTGTGCCAGAGCGAATTCAAGACCTCCTGGAGGGTCTCCTCGGTGTCAGCCGGATCGCTGAGGATGCGGTCGATGGCCGCATAGAGGAGCCCGGCGTAGCGATGGTGGAGATGTCTGAACGCCTCCTGATCGCCCGCCGCGATCTTCGAGAGCATCGCGGCGTCGGCTTCATCATCATAAGCGCGACTTCGATCCGAATTCAATTCAGGTGTCATTATAAGAAATAATTATCGTAGCATTTTTATGCCTTCAAATGATTTCGAGATTAGATTTTGTTATTCAAGTAGATAAGCCATAAGCTGCGCTTGCAGAAAGCTCCGGGCTCATCGGTCCGATCGTGTCGGATTGCGGCGTTTGCGCGGGGGTGGCCCTTGTGGTAGGATCGAGGTGGCGGCGTAGGCCGTATTCTCTAAAAGAAGATTTCATGCAAGAAAACGAACCGAATCAAAACGACCGCCGCAGCGGCGGCGAAAACGGATTCAACTGGAAGGGGCTCATCCTCCTTTCAGTGGCCATGGGCCTCTTTGGCCTCGCGATCTGGTCCCGGGATGGCCTTTCCAGTTCGTCGAAGGCGATCACCTACGCCGAGTTCAAGAAGCTGGTGCAGGACGGTAAAATTCATGTCGATGCAGCCTCACAGCCTCCCAAGCTACTCAGTCTTGTGCAGCGCGACGGCAGCATGAAACAATATGTCTCCGGATGGTATGAGCCCGAAGTGTCGGACCAGAAAGGCGGTTCGAAATACCGCCAGTTCACCGTGCCCGTCATCCTCGACTATGTGGGCGACGAGATGAGGTCGCTGCTGAAGGAAAAGAACCTCGAGATCTCCGACCTGCCGACTGATTCCGACGGGATTGGGATGATGTTGATGTCCTTTTACCTCCCGATCTTCTTTCTCCTGATCCTTCTTTACTTTCTCTTCCGCCATCAAATCAAGGCGGCGGGGAAGGGTGCGATGAGTTTTGGCAAGAGCAAGGCCAAGCTCATGACGATGGACAAAGGCAAAGTCACCTTCAAGGATGTCGCCGGGGTCGAGGAAGCCAAGGAGGAGGTCTGGGAAATCGTCGAATACCTGCGTGATCCCAAGAAATTCCAGAGACTCGGAGGACGCATCCCCAAGGGGGTTCTCATGGTCGGATCCCCTGGCACCGGGAAGACGCTCCTCGCCCGAGCTATCGCCGGTGAGGCGGATGTCCCGTTCTTCTCAATCAGCGGTTCGGACTTTGTCGAAATGTTTGTCGGGGTCGGGGCTTCCCGGGTGCGGGACATGTTCGAGCAAGGCAAGAAGAACGCTCCCTGTCTCATTTTCATCGACGAAATCGATGCGGTGGGGCGTCACCGGGGTCACGGTCTCGGAGGTGGCCACGATGAACGGGAGCAGACGCTCAACGCGCTTCTCGTCGAGATGGACGGTTTTGATACGCAGGAAGGTGTCATCATCATCGCGGCGACGAACCGTCCCGATGTGCTCGACCCGGCCTTGTTGCGTCCCGGTCGTTTTGACCGCGAGATCACGGTTGGTCTGCCCGATGTCAACGGGCGCGAGGAGATCCTCAAGGTCCATGCGAAGAAGGTGAAACTCGCGGAAGGCGTCGATCTCGGCGTCGTGGCCCGTGGCACGCCCGGCTATTCGGGGGCAGAACTCGCCAACGTCATCAACGAGGCGGCCCTTCTCGCTGCCCGAAAGGGCTTGAAGGCCATCACCCTGTCCGAGCTCGAGGAGGCCCGCGACAAGGTACGCTGGGGCAAGGAGCGTCGCAGCCTCGCCATTTCGGAGAAGGACAAGGAAAAGACCGCCTATCACGAGGCCGGTCACGCCATTCTCCTCGTGCTTCTTGAAAACACCGATCCGCTCCACAAGGTGACGATCATTCCTCGCGGTCCCTCATTGGGCTCGACGATGTGGCTCCCGATCGCTGACAAGTACACGCAGCGCAAGAGTGAACTGCTCGACCAGCTTGTCGTCATCATGGGCGGCCGGGTCGCGGAGGAGGTTGTCTTCGGCGACGTTGCAAGCGGTGCGAGCGGCGACATCAAGCAGGCCACCGCGATCGCCCGCAAGATGGTGTGCGAATGGGGCATGAGCGAAGAGCTTGGAATGGTCGAGTATGGCGATCATCAGGAGCACGTTTTCCTCGGTCGCGACATGGGTTCACCCCGTAACTACAGCGAGTCCACCGCGCAGAAGATCGACGCCGAGGTCAAGCGCCTCATCGATACGGCCTATGCCAAAGCGACGGAGTTGATCGTTTCCCACCGTGACAAGCTCGATGCGATCGCGAAGGGACTCCTCGAATACGAGACGCTCGACGCGAAACACATCCACGAAATCATGGAGCACGGCGAGATCCGGAATCCCCCGTCTTCGCCCACGCCTCCCGATCTTCCAAGCGAGGCCCCAAGAAAGCGGCCCATCGAGAAGGAAAAGGAAAGCGAAGGGGATTTCCCGGGTGTGCCCGCTCCGGCTTAGGATCGCGGGCTTGCTCCGCGATCGTATCTTTTTGGGGGCTCTCACAGTGATCGCGCATTGATCGCGCGATTTGCAATCTTGTGCATTCGTGGAGAGCATTGCCGATGCTGACCAGGCCTCTCTCGTTCTCATGAATCGCCCATCCCTCTCCGGTTGTTCCGGCTTCCGTCACCTCAAGATCCCCCGCCGCGATGCCCTGCGCGCCGGGTTTTGCGGGGCGCTCGGGCTGAGTCTTGCCGATCTCCTCAAGTTCGAGGCCCGTGCCACGGTCGAGCCCGGCTTTTTCAAGGAAGGACCAGCCAAGAGTATCATTCACCTGAACCTTCCCGGCGGCATGGCACAGCAGGAGTCTTGGGATCCGAAGCCCGAGGCGCCCTCCGAATACCGCGGGGCCTACGGAGTCTCGAAAACGAAGACGGGCGAGGTCTTCAGCGAAAACTTCAAACGCCTCGCCGGAGTCGCTGACAAGCTCACGGTGGTGCGCTCGGTCGTGGGAAAGATCCCCGACCACCAGCAGGCGACCTACCATCTCTTCACCGGATACACGCCGACGACAGTGATCGACTACCCGCAGATGGGCAGCGTCGTTTCGCACCTTTTCGGCTCGAGGAAGGAGATGCCGCCGTATGTTGCGGTGCCGTCGATGCGGGGATTCGAGGGCGGCACGGGATTTCTGAGCAGCAAATACGGCCCGTTCCAGTTGAACGCCGATCCGGGAGCGAAGGGGGAGTTCAAGGTGCGCGACTTCAGCATCCCGGAGGGCGTCTCGATGCAGGAGTTCGAACGACGCCAGTCGGCGCGCGAGGTGGTGGAGCAGCAACTCCGCAAGCTCGAGGCCGACACCGACAAGCTGAACACGATGGACGACTTTTACCGCAGCGCCTACTCGCTGCTGACTTCGGACGAAGCGCGGCGCGCCTTCTCTCTGGACGGTGAATCCGATGCGACGCGGGATCTCTACGGTCGTGGCTACACGCTGAAGCAGAATGCCCCCGCCGCGATCGGCGAGCGGCTCCTCCTTTCGCGGCGTCTCGTTGAGGCGGGAGTGCGTTTCGTCAGTGTAAACTACGGTTCGTGGGATTCGCATGTCGACATCAAGGGCACCTGCGACGAGCACATGCCGGCCCTCGATCACGCGCTGACCGGACTGATCACCGATCTCGACGAGCGCGGCATGCTCGACAGCACCCTCGTCATGGTGACGACGGAATTCGGCCGCACCCCGAAGGTGAACCAGAGCAACGGCCGCGATCACTGGGCGCGGGTCTACTCGATGCTCCTCGCCGGAGGCGGCATCACGCGGGGTCAGGTCTATGGTGCCTCCGACGCGACCTCGTCCGAGCCCGCCCGCGACGCGGTGATGCTCGAGGACTTCCTCGCGACGGTCTATCACCAGCTCGGGATCGATTCGAACGCCGAGCTCCCTGCTTTCGGGGGCACGCGTCCGATCGAGATCGTGAATGGCGGCAAAGTGGTGAAGGGCATCGTTTCGTGACCGGCATGCGGCTTTTCCTCTTAGTTGTTTTGTCAGGGTGTTTCCCGGTCCTGGTTTTTGCCGGTCCGATGGTGCACCACATCGAGTATGTGAATCCGCGCGCCGGGCAGCAGGGCACGACGGTCGAAGTGACGATCGAGGGTGCCTTCATCAAGGAGCCCCGGGAGATCCTCTTCTACCGTCCCGGCATCCGTTGCCTCGAACTCGCCGCCCTCCCCTCGCTTCCCCAGCCGCGAAGCGGCATTCATGGAGGGTTTATCGAGGACAGTGTGAAGGCGAAGTTCCAGATTGACGCCGATGCGCCCCTTGGTCTGCATCCTTTCAAGCTGCGCACCGCGACCGAACTCACGACCTTGACGACCTTTGCTGTGACTCGTTTTTCCATCGTCAGCGAGACCGGCGAGGACCAGGTCGTGCCGATGAATTCCGCCGTGCTTGGTCGCATGGACACGAACCAGGTCGCCGACGTCGATGTCTATCGCGTCGCGGGGAAGAAGGGCGGGCAGCTCTCGGTGGAGATCGATTCGGTGTGGCTTACGGAGAAATTTTATGCCGGCTCCGAGTTCGATCTCATGGTCCGCATCCTTGATCCGGCTGGCAGGGAGCTGGCACGCAATGACGATAGCGCCCTGAAGTTGCAGGATCCGGTCGCGAGTGTCCTGCTGCCCGCCGATGGTGAATACCGGGTCGAGGTGAAGCAACGGGTCTTTCAATCGGGCGGGAACTGCTATTACCTCGCTCACATCGGATCGAATCCGCGTCCGCTCGCGGTGTATCCGGCCGGTGGGAAGGCGGGGGAGACCTTGAAGGCGACCTTGCTCGGCGATCCGGCGGGAGAGAAAACGATCGATCTGCCGCTACCGAAGGACGCCGGGGATTTTGCGTATTTTGACGCGACGCCATCGCCTCTCCCGATGCGGGTCAGCGAGTATCCGAACGTGCTCGAAGCCTCGGGGGAGGAAGTCACGTCGGTTCCCGCGTTGCCTGTAGCGCTCAATGGACGCGTCGCTGAGCCGGGCGACGTGGATTGTTTTCGCGTGACCGCGAAAGTCGGGGAACGCTGGCGGGTGCGAGTCTTTGCACGCTCGCTGGGGGGGCCGCTCGATCCGAGCCTGACGATTCGAAAAGGCGATGCCGGGGTTCCGGAGGTCATCGCCGATGACGCGACTTTGATCGACCGCGATCTCTGGGCGATGTCGCGTCAGATCCAACGAAAGGAATTGATGGATCCAGCCGTCGTGTGGGAGCCGAGGGAGGATGGCGACTATTTCATCGAGCTCACCGACATGCGCGGCCTCGGCGAGGCGACTTCGGTTTACCGCATCGAGATCGAGCCGGTGCGCGATGAGATCCATTCCTTCATCCAGGCCCGCGTCATCGACATGGTGGAATGTCCGCGCCTCACCAGCATCGCCGTGCCGCAGGGTGGGCGCTGGACGGTGAACGTGAATCTCTCCGATGCCCCGGGAAGCCGTTACAAAGGCGAGATCGATCTCGTCGTTCACGGTCTCCCCGAGGGGGTGCGCATGATCGCTCCGAGGGTGAAGGCGGGACAGCGCCAGGTGCCGGTGCAGTTCGTGGTGGAGGCGGATACGAAACCGATGACCGCCCTGATTTCGATCACCTGTGTCGCGGTCGATGGCACGCCGCTGGTGAGCCGGTCTCAGCAGTCCTTCCCTTTTCTCGGGCACTCGGGTGGTCATGCCTGGCATAGCTTCGTGGTGGATCGGTATGCCTTCGCGGTGACCGAGCCCGCTCCCTACCGGGTCGACGTCGAGCCGCCTTCCATCCCGCTCTCGCAGAACGGCGAGCTCTCCCTGCCGGTGAAGATCACCCGGCAACCCGGCTTTGACGAAGCGATCGAGTTCCAGTTCGACTGGGTCCCGGGAGGCGTCGAGGGCGAACCCACCGTGACCATTCCCGCCGGGCGAAACGAGGGAGTCCTCCGACTCAGCGCGACGGAATCGGCCGCGCCGGACACCTACCGACTTGCCCTCACCGCCTCGACCACGGGAGGCTCCTATTACCTCGGCGCCGGACGGATCCGGTCGTCGAGCGACTTCATCGACATCACCGTGGCCCAGCCCTACGTCGAGTTGAAGGCCGATCCGGTTTCGGTGCGACGGGGCGAAAGCTCGCGCGTCATCTGGAAGGTCGACCACAAGAAGCCGCTCACAGGGGAAGCGACGACCACACTTCTTGGTTTGCCCAAGGGCGTGAGCGTGAAAAAGGTTCCTGTCTTGAAGGCCGGTGACCGGGAGCTCGTCTTTGAAATCGCGGCCACCGCCGAGGCCCTCCTCGGCCATTACAAGGAACTCAGTTGCGAGATCGTCGTCAACGAAGGCGGGCAATCGATCCGCCAGCGGACCGGCAAAGGAGTCCTGCGGGTGGATCCGGCCGTCGCTGCCGCCGGCTCAAAACAGGCATCCCAATGAAGCGGTTACTCATTCTCTCCCTTTTCGTTCCCCTCTTCGGTCATGCCGCGGCCAAAGAAGCGCCGAGTTTCCGCCGTGATGTCATGCCGGTCCTGTTCCGGGCGGGCTGCAACGCGGGGACCTGCCACGGATCGGCCCGGGGAAAGGATGGGTTCATGCTCTCGCTTTTCGGCTACGATGCCGAGGGCGACTATTACCGCATCACGCAGGAAATGGTCGGTCGTCGCATCAATCTCGCGGCACCGGAGGAAAGCCTCCTGCTCCTCAAAGCGATCGGCAAGGTGCCCCACACGGGAGGCGAGTTGTTCACGAAGGACACGCCCTATTACAAAGCCCTCCTCGGTTGGATCGAGGCCGGAGCGCCGGACGACGCCGACTCGGTGCCGCAACCGGTCGGGATCACGCTGACGCCGGACCGGCTCGTCTTCGAGGGCGGCAAGGGCACGGAGAAGACCGTCGTGACGGCGAGTTACTCGGATGGCACGAGCCGTGACGTCACGAAACTCGCCCTTTTCCTCACCAACAACCCTGCGACCGCGAAGATCGATGCGAACGGCGTCGTTTCGGCGACGGGACGCGGCGACACCTACGTGTTCGCCCGATTCAACCGCTTCACGATCGGTTCGGAAGTGATCGTCCTGCCCGAGGACAAGAACTACCTTTGGACGAATCCGAAGGCGCGGAACTACATCGATGAGATCGTCCACGACCGGCTCCAAAAAGTCCGCCTCCTGCCCTCGGACGTGTGTGACGACGAGACTTTCATCCGCCGCCTCCACCTTGATCTCACCGGCAGTCTTCCGACTGTCGATGAGGTGCGCGCCTTTCTCGCCGATCCCTCGCCTGAAAAACGCATCCTTCTCATCGACCGCCTGTTGAAGAGCGATGACTTCACCGATCTCTGGACGGCCCTTTGGGCCGAGATGCTGCGCGTCAAAGGGGGCGGTTATGCCCCGAGCGCGACCGATGTGAAGGCGGCCGACGTCTACTACGACTGGATCCGCGAGCAGATCGCGGCGAACCGCCCGCTCAACGAGTTCGTCGCCGATCAGATCACCGGCACGGGGAGCAATCTCACGAGCGGTCCGGCGAATCTTTACACGATGCTGGTGCACGATGTGAAGGTGACGCCGAAGAGCCTCGCGGCCGATTTTTCGCAGCTCTTCACCGGCGTGCGTATCCAGTGCGCCGAGTGCCACAATCATCCTTTCGACCGCTGGACGATGGAAGACTACTACGGCTGGGTCAGTTTTTTCACCGGGATCCAGCGGAAGCTCGGGGTCGAGCCGCGCGAGTTCTATGTCTTCAACGACCGCTCCGCCGCGCCCGCGAAACACCTCGTCGACGAGCGCCCCGTGCCCGCGACCGTGCTCGGAGGCGGGTCGAGCGTGCCCCCCGGCGAGGATCCGCGAAAGGCACTTGCGGAGTGGCTGACTTCACCGGAAAACGAACTGTTCTCCCGCAATCTTGCCAACCGGATCTGGGCGCATTTCATGGGGCGAGGCATCGTCGAGCCGGTCGACGACATGCGGGTTAGCAATCCGCCGACGAACGGTCCGCTTCTTGACGCTCTTGCGAAAAATCTCGTCGAGGGCGGCTTCGATCTTCGCGCCTTTGTCCGGGAGATCTGCACCTCACGGACCTACCAGCTCTCCGCGCGACCAAACGCGACCAACGCCGATGACACGCGGCAGTTCTCGCGTTCCCAGCTTCGCCGTCTCCGCGCCGATGTCCTCCTCGACGCGGTGGTGAAGGCGACCGATGGCGAGCGCGGTTTCAGCTATTTCCCGAAAGGCACGAAGGCCGTCCAGCATTACCCGCGGACGCCCGGCGACACGACTCGGCCAATGACGGGCGATGCCTTCTTCGACACCTTTGGACGCGCCGGTCGCGCCAGCGTCTGCGCCTGCGACACGAAGGCCGAGCCGACCCTTTCGCAGGCCCTCAATCTCATCGCCGGCGACACCGTGCAAAGCCAGATCGGAAAGGGAGCCGTCATCGACAAGCTCCTCAGGGCGAACGCTGAACCCGCGGCCATCATCGAAGAGCTCTACCTCCGCGCCCTGAGCCGATCGCCGCAGCCCGACGAGCTGTCAGCGATGCTCGGGCTCGTCGGCAGTGACACAAAAGATCGGAAGGTGTATCAGGATATTTTCTGGGGGCTGCTCAATTCCACCGAGTTCCTTTTCAACCATTGATCATGCGCCGCTCCTTCCTCGCCCTCATTCTCACAACATCGGTCGGCGCCGCCGATGCCGTGATCACCTTCGACGAACATATCAAGCCGATCCTCCGAGAGCATTGCCAGAAATGCCACGGTGAGGACGAGCGGAAGGCCGATCTCAATCTCGCCACCTTCGCCGATGTCCTCAAAGGCGGGAGCGGCGGCGAGGCGGTCGTGGCGGGGCGAGCCAGCACGAGCCTGCTTTTCGAAGCAATCACGGCCGAGGACGAGGCCGAGCGCATGCCGCCGAAAAAGCCGCCGCTACCAGAGGCCCAGATCGAGAAAATCCGCCAGTGGATCGAGGGCGGACTGCGCGAGACGGGCGCGAGCCAGTCCCTGGTCGTGGCGCGGGACACAAGTTTCCAGCCCGCCAACCCGCTCCAGTTCGGCGGCCCGCCGCCGATGCCGGAGACGCTTCCGGACTTCACGCCGCCTGCCTCGAAAAGGCCGCTGCCCATCGTCGCCATGGCGATCAGTCCCCGGGCGCCGCTCGTCGCGGTGGCGGGTCACGAGCATGTTGAGCTGCTCGATGCGACCAGCCGAAACCCGCTCGGATTCCTGCCTTTCCCCGAAGGACAGCCCAACGTGATCCGCTTCAGCCTCGACGGCCGCGTCCTCCTGGTCGCCGGAGGCAAGCCGGTCCAATCCGGCAGCGTCGTGCTCCACGACGTGAAAACCGGAAAGCGCCTGACCTCCATCGGCGATGAAACCGATGCCGTCATCGCCGCGGATCTCAGCCCGGATCAGCAACTCGTCGCCCTTGGCGGCTCCGGCAAGGCGGTCAAAGTCTACGGCACTGCCGATGGGAAGCTGCGTTATAAGCTCGAGAAACACACCGAATGGATCACCAGCCTGGCCTTTAGTCCCGATGGCAAACGGCTCGCCAGCGCGGATCGTGCCGGAGGCATCCATCTCTGGGATACGGCAGGTGGTGGTATCCTCCTTTCCCTGTTTGAGCACAAGGCCGCGGTCCGGGCCCTCGCGTGGCGCGCCGATGGCCGGATCCTTGCGAGTGGTGGAGAAGACGGACTCCTCGTCTGGTGGGATGCGGACGATGGCTGGCCTGTCGTGAACAAACCAAACGCTCATCCGCCGGCGCGGCCCGAAGGCAAATACGGCAAACTACCCAACGGGGTCCTCGCTCTCACCTTTGGTCCACGGGGCGAACTGCTCAGCGCGGGCCGCGACAAACAGGTGCGGCTTTGGAAGGCCGACGGCGGTGCGGTGAAGCATTTCCCCACCGGGACCGCGCTGCCCCTGCAAACCGGCATCACCTCCGACGGCAAGACCCTCGTCGCCGGGGACGAGGCGGGCGTAGTGCGCTGGTGGTCGGTGAATTGATCTCCTCAACTCTCCGCCGCCTCGAGGGCAAGGAGCCTGACACATTCCTCAAGAAGCCATTCGGGTTTCATGAAGGGTTCGTAGCTGATCTCCTGCCAGCGGATGCGGCCGCCGCGGTCGATGAGATAGATGCCGTGCAGCGGCATCTCCTCGAAATCATCATGGGCGCGGAAGGCCTTGAAGGCGGTGAGGGAGGCGTCGGAATAGAGCGGGAAGGGGAAAGGAGACTTCTTCCCATCGTTGCCCGCGAAGGTTTCCTTGAGTCCTTCGGGCGTGTCGGAGCTGATCGCGACAAGGTCGATTCCGGCTTCGTCGAATCGTTTCGCGACCGGGGCGAAGGCGTTTAGCTGCTCCATGCAGTGCGAGCATCCCTTGCCGAGGAAGAAGATCGCGACGCGGGGTCGGCCGCCGGCGGTGAAGAGGGATTTGGTTCGGTTTTCGATATCGGTCAGGGTCACGGTGGGCGCGGCGGGTGGCGTCCAGCGGAAGGGGCCGAGCGTGTCGAGATCGGGACGTTTTCCCAGGTCCTTCGGTGTCGCGGGCGCGAGACGCCAGTCGTCGGGAAAGCCGAACTCCCTTGCAATGGGAACGAGTGGTTGAAAGATCGCGAGATCGGCATCGGCGCTGTGGGCGACGGTGCGCAATTGGGTGAAGGCGGCCTTCGCTCTCTCCTTGTCGCCGTTTGCGTGAAGGATGCGGACCTGGACCACGAGCGGCAGTAACTCGTTCTTCCCTGATGAAACCGCTTCGCCCGCAAGTTTCATCGCCTCGTCGCCCTTTCCGGCCCGTTGCCAGAGCAGGGCGTGACGCCACTTCGTGAGATCCTTCAATTTAGGCAGCGTTTCGAGCGCTTTCGCCTTGTCGGGCGGACTCGCGGTGAGGGCGGCGTAGACGCGGAGTTCCTTGACGGGGTTTTCGAGATCGGTGATGGCTTTTTCGAAATTCTTTGCTGCGGCCTTCTTTGCCTCCTCGATCGCCTTGGCGTCCTTCTTGGCCCCGGTCGCCTTCTTCTCCGCTTCAGTCACGGCCTTGTCCTTTTCCGACTGCTTGGCGGCGAGCCGTTTCTCGAGTTCGATGAGGTGCTTCGAGGCTCCTTCTCGGTCGCCGCTCTCGTATTTGGCGATGGCGACGTAGCGATGGAAATCGGTCTCGGTGATGGCTTCGCCGTCGGGATGAAGAGGCGCGGTCTTGTCTTTCCCGTCACCGGAGAGGGCGATGACCTGTTTCCAGTCCTCGTAGCGGACCAGCGTGTCGCGCAGGCGCTGCTTTCCGTATTGCCAGCTGCCGCCCGAGGGATCGAAGACCTCCTTCTTGTCGACGGTCTTGAATTTCGCGAGACGCGGCAGGGAGATCATGTTGCGCGCCAGTTCGGCGGCGCGGCGGTGCTGGCCCAGCGAATCGAGATTGCGGATGAGCCACTCGTTGTTGTGGGCGAAGTTGTGGATCTGGTCCGGCACGATCTGGTGACGGATGAGGTGGGCGTGGTCGACCCGGGCCGAGGCTTCCTGCTGCCAGGCGGCGTCGGCGTAGCGTTGCAGCTTCGAGTAGGTGTGGCCGGGCATGTGCCACATGTGGGCGATGCCGGGGGCGGCGGGACCGCAGTTCGCCGCCGCCTTGAGCGCGTGCGATGGATCGGTGTTGTCCCAAAGATGGATCTGGAAATGATTGGCGGGATGTCCAGGGTGTTTCGTGAGGATTTTCTCCGCGAGCAGATTCATCGCGTAGTGGCTCGAGACGGGAATCTCCTTGCCGCTATTGTAGAAGACTTGGTGAAGGAGAAAGGCCTCGGCTTCGACTTCGTCCGGATATTTTTCGAGAATCTCTTCGAGCGAGCGCACGTAGTCGCGGAGGCGCTTCTTCGCGTCAGCCTTCAGGTCCTTGAAATAGGCGGCGAGCCCATCGATCCAGAGTTTCTCACGTTCGCTTGCCTGTGATTTCTTTTCGACCGCCTCGTCGATGAACTTCTTCCCGCGCGTGTCGTTCTTGAAGTTTGCCATGGCCATGCCCCAGTAGAACATCGCCCCCTCGGGATCGAGCTTTGCGGCCTGCCGGAAGCTGCGCTCGGCCTCGAAGAACCAGTAACCGTGGAGTTGTCCGACGCCCTGGGTGAAGAAACGGCGTGCTTCCTCCGATTTCGTCGTCACCTCGAGATGAACCTCGCCGGTGCCGGGGATGAGCACGGCAGCTTGGCGCGGGCCTTCGTTGAAGACTTCGCCGTGATAGGAGTGACCCGCGGGAGTTTCGGTTTTTTCGGTCCGGTCCTGTGCTGGAAGAGGCGGAGAAAGCAGAAGGATGAACAGGGGAACGAGGCGTTTCATGCGGTTCAAAGCGGCTTGATGAAGACGTTTCGAAACTGAACAAGGCTCGAGGCTGGCGACCACGTGCCGTCGGCCTTTTTGCCGCCGTGGTGCTGCAGGGCGATGCGGCCCTTTTCCGGAACATTGGGAAGGAGTGCGTTTTCGATGACGTGGTGGCCGTTGAGGACGACGGTGAGGCGGTCGCCCTTCATCGTGATGACGAAGGTGTTCCACTCGCCGACATGGTTGTCCGCTCTCCGGTTCGGAGTGACACCGGCGCGGATCTGCTGTGGCAGCGTTTCGTCGTTGCGTATCCCGTAGACCTCTCCAGAACCGATCGGCCAGCACCAGATATTGAGCTGATACTTCGACAGGCCGCGGAGGTAGATCCCGGAGTCGGCGTTCGGCATGGGGTGGGTGAGGTTTTTCCCGTCTGGTCCTTTCACCGTGCTGCCGTCGGGAAGGACGTAGGGCACGTCGTAGAAGCCGGTCGTCTCCTTGAGGCGCCAATCGATTCGCAGCTCGAAGTCGCCGTATTCCTCTTCCGTCCAGAGATTTTTATCGCCTTTCGCTTCGGACTGCGCATCGTAATCGATCACGCCATCGATGACCGTCCAATGTCCGTTGTCGCCTTCGGGAGCCGTCCAGCCGACCAGGTCCTTGCCATTGAAGAGGGATCGAAAGCCATCGGGCGTCGGATCGGGCGACGCGTCAACGACCCCGGAAACGGCCGCGAGGAGAACGAGAAGGCGGGCGATTTTCATCGGTGGAATGTATCAGGGGTGGGGCGGGCGGGACGAACCTTTTTGCTTTCTGGAGAGGCGGGATCGTGCGATGGCGCCGTGGCGCCGGACCCGATAGGATCGACTCCATGAAGCAGCTCTCTCCGGTTTTTTGGGTTTTCCTGATCCTCGCCCTGCCTCTTCTGGTGCGGGCGGGGGAGGTCCGGTCTTTCTATCTGATCGGCAATTCCCTCACCCAGGATACCGTGCCTTCGGGCCTCGATGGTGACGTGCAATGGCATGTCGACTGCGGCAAGAGCCTGCCCTTCATCTACGAAAATCCAGGAAAACCCTGTGTGAAGAATTCCACGATCTGGCCCGAGGCCTTGAGGGAGAACTCCTATGACCTGATCTCGGTGCAGGTCCACTACGGCAGCACGGTGGAGCAGGATGTGGCGGTGCTCTCGGAGTTCGTCAGAATGCAGCCGAAAGCAGTCTTCGTGATTCATTCGGGCTGGGCGCGATCGAAAACCCGGGCCGAGGAATACGCCGCAAAGACCGCCGGTGGAACGATGCGGCACAGCCCGGCTTACCTCGATGCGGTGATCGCAAAGCTCCGCGAGCTCCACCCTGATCGCGTCTTCAGGCAGACCCGGGCTCAGGATCTCCTCGCCCGGATCGCCGCCGACATCGGGTCAAAGAAGGCCCCTTTTTCCCAGATCGAAGACCTCTACCGTGACGACATCCACCTCAACGTCATCACGGGCCGGTATCTGATGCACAACGCGATGCGTCACGCCTTCGGTCAGCCGCGCTCGGTGGCGGGATTCGAAGGAATCCCCTCGCCTGTGAAGAACTACCTCGACGGGATCCTCGATACGCTCGGGGAATCGGAGCAGGCTCCTTGAGCATGGCGCGTTGCGGGAGGTGGGTCGACCCCGATTCCCGCTTGCAGCGAGCCGGAAACGCTGCCAAGGGCAAGGAATGAACGACCCGGATACGGAAACCGCCCTGGCCGCGAATCTCGCGGAGGTGGAAATCAAGGATGCCCAGGTGATTTTCTCCTCAGTCTGGAAGGACCTCGTCGAGGAATTTGGCCTCGAAAATCTGCGTTTTCCAAAGGAAATCATCCTTCTGGGAGGAGCTCCGGGATCCGGCAAGGGGACGAACACCGGTTTCATCATGAAGGCGCGCGGGTTCACTTGCCCACCCATCGTGGTGAGTTCCCTGCTGGACAGCCCCGAAGCGCGCGCCTTGAAAGACAGGGGCATGCTCGTGGGCGATCGCGAGGTGATGGGTATTCTCCTTCGCAAAATGCTGGAGTCCGAATTCCGCGACGGAGCCATTCTCGACGGGTTTCCCCGCACCAAGGTGCAGGTCGAGTGCATGAAGCTGCTCGTCAAAAAGATCGGAGCACTCCACCGCAAGTATGCGGAGACGCCTCTTGCGGCCCACTTCCGTCGCCCCACGATCCACGTCATGGTCCTCTTCGTCGACGAAAAGACGAGCGTGGACCGCCAACTCTTCCGCGGGCGACAGATCGCACGGCACAACGAAGAGGTGGAGGCCACCGGCGTCGGCGAATTGCAGGAACTGCGACCCACCGACCTCGATGTCGAGGCGGCCAAGCACCGCTATCGGATTTTCAAGGAAAGCACTTGGGACGCCCTGCAGTCGCTGCGAGAGGTCTTTTTCTACCACCTCGTGAACGCCCAGGGGTCGATCTCGGAGGTCGAGCAGAACATTCTCAAGGAACTCCAGTATCAGAGCTCGCTCGAACTCGAGCCTGCCACTTTCGAGATGGTGCGCGACATCCCGCTGGCCCACGAGATCGTCGTGCACGCCCGGCAAGAGCTGGTCCGTCGCCTCGACGGCTACGCCCGCGAGCAACGAGACTTGTTCAGCCGGGTCGTCGCGCTGATTCAGTCGAAATTCATTCCCATCATCGAACGCCACGCGATCTCGGGACGGGCTGTGATCAACAACGAAGACGAGGTCCTTGCCGATCCGGTGGCGCTCGGGATGCTGATCGATGTGTTTTCCGACCGCGGATACCATGCAGTCGTCGACAAGCAGCTGACGAAGATCCCGGAGCGGGTCAACGTCCACACCGGCGAGATCGAATTCCGACCCAACACCACCTACCGGATTCGAATCTATTTCGAAGGCTCCGAAATCCGGCAAGGCGGCCGTTGAGACACCGGATCACTCGATTTGGATCTCGATCGCCTCGGTCTTCGTGAACTTGGTGCGGTCTTCGCGGCTGCGATTGAGGGCGAACCAGTAGCTCTCCCAGGGCTCGATGTCGGCGCGGCCGGCACCACCGCTCAGGAAAATCTTTCCGCTGGTGGTGCGGGCGTGGAATTTCCGCGGGCCGAAGGAGGGGCCCTGCACGACAACGTCGCGGATGCCCCCGGGCATGGCGCGGATGAGTTCATTGTATTTCCGCGTGTTGTATCCCATGTCAAACCCTCCCACGGCCCATCCTTTGATAAAGCGCTCCCGCTCGGCGCGGGGCAGGTTGAAAATGACTTCGTTCCCCTTCACAGCCTCGCGGACCTGATCGAGCTTGAGGCCTTCCGGGGGAAAGTCGAAGCCGTAATACATGTCCTTGTTCTCCACGGCTAGGGCGGGGACGCGGAAGCCGATCCAGGAGGAATCGTTGTTCTTCTCGTGGACGTCGGCCACGTAAGTGGCGTTCATGCCCTTGCGGCCGAGATAGAGGTGGACCCGGAACTTGTATTCATCCTCAAGAACCATTTTCCAGATGATCTCCTTGCCGTCGAAACTCGGTGCTTCCTCCATCCGGAGGAATTTGCGCGGACGCCAGCGGAATCGGGGATCGGGGTGCTCGGGCACTTCTTTCCACGCGTGATAGAAGAAGGAGATCGGATTTTGGATGTATTTGCCTTCGGCATTTTTCAGGAAGATCTCGACTCGGGCTTCGGGACCGTAAAAGACGGCATCGTATTCCGGCTCGGAGAGTCGGTGGATCTCGGTCCACTCCTTGGCTGGTTTGAAGCCGTAGAAGGCATCCCCGGTCGTGGTTTCCCGGGGGGTGGCAAGCTTCACGTTGATGTTGGCAAGGGCGGCTACGTCGTCCTGACGCTTCTGGGGCATGAGCGAAGTCACCTCCGTCTCCTCGGAGCCCCGCAGGAGCGAGACGAGTGAGGGCATCTGACGGCCAAGGGTCTTGTTCGCGATTTTTTTCGTCATCACGTCGAGGAACTCGGTGCTTTTCTCGGCAGGTTGCACGTAGGTCCGGATTTTTCGACGCCCCAGCTTTTGGCCGATCTCGGCGGCGATGTCTTCATCGACGAAGTCCTCGAAGTCGGAAAAAATATAGAGAGCGTCGATCTTTTCCTCCATGAGGAATTCCGAGGCGACGATGAGGCTGCTACCGTCCCATCCCCTGCCCGTGGTGATGAACTGGTTTGGGCGTGTCTTGAAGGTCTCGATGAGGCGGTCGACGTAGCGCTGTGGAGCCTTGCGGGGGAGGTCGTGCCAGAGGAACCAGTAGGGAGTGTGGGTCTTGTAGACCGGATCGTAGGGGACTACTTCCTCGGGGATGATGAGGCGGGCCTCTCCCTCCCGGTTGTCCTGCGAGAGCAGCATGTTGCGGACATAGACGACGGGTGAGTCCTTGAAGTTTTTGTCGACCTCGCGAACGACGGCAGGGAGGAATTCTGCCATCGATCCTGACACGTCGAGGATGACCCCGAGGACTTCGCCATCCATCTCCATCGGTTGCCCGAACATCATTTTCGAGGTGGTCGAGGTAGTCATCCCCAGGCTCATCGAGGGATTGAATTGCATCCCGGTCTCCATGGCGACGTCGGCCACGGGGACATCGACGCTGGAAACGGAGAAGGAAGACGTCGAACTGACGGAAATGATGTCGGCCACCGAAGAGTTGACCGCCGTGGTCGGCTCGAGCGTCGGCTTGTCCATTTTCACGTTTTCGATGATCTCCTGCTGCTCTTGGGTGGCGGAGGAGGCGACGATTTGGGGCGGGACTCGCGGCGGATCCTGCGTCACGACGAGCGTCAGCGCGAGGAAGATGGCCACGTGGATCAGCACCGTGATCGTCAGGGAGTTGAACTTATCCCGACGCCTTGTCGTCTCGCGGCGACGGTTCACAGCCTCCTCGGCTTCTTTCAGGGCCTCCATCTCGTGGTTCGAGAAGGAGACCTTGGGAAGGGAAATCGGTGTTGAGGGGGTTCCATCCCCGCTCTTCCGGAGCAGCGGGACCGCTTCCTGAGTTCCGGCACCGCGAACCGAATCTGGAGATGAGTCTTCTTCAAGATCATCGGCGGTGAGGGCCACCGCGGCCGGTGGGGCGAGGAGGGCGAGCTCTTTGCGATAGGCTTTGGCGGGCTCGTAATCCGGATCGATCTCGAGGGAGGTGGCGACCAGTGCGCCGGCTTGTTCGATCGCGCCGACAGCGGCGTAGGTCTTGGCTGCCGCGAGCCAAGGGCCCGCTTCATGGGGGATCGCCTCGCCTTGGTTGACGACTTCGACCGCCTCTTCGTGTTTGCCCTCGGCGACGAGAGCTTGCACGAGAGACAAACGAAGCTCCCAGTTGGCAGGCTCGGCCGAAAGTGCTTGAGTGAGTTCCGCAATGCTCATGGATGGTCCGGTCTGAATGGTTCGGTTGTCGAGTATCGACAAGAGGGTTGACGTTGACCAGTGTAATTTGTGACAAGGTGGAGGACGAAATCTACCGCGAATGCGCCGGAGAGTTCTTGCTCCCGGACTCGCTCAAGGTCTCGCGGGAGCTCTGGCGTCGGTGAGAAAAGAAAAGAGGGGGAAGCCGAAGGGGGGAATTGAACCCCCGACCCACGCATTACGAATGCGTTGCTCTACCCCTGAGCTACTCCGGCGCGGTTCCCGCCTCCACAAGCGGGAACAGGAACCTAGCCGAGAGTGATCCGCTGTCAATGGCCGCGATGGACTGGCGGCAGGGGAGCTTCCGGGGTAGTTTCTGGAGGACCCTGTGTTTTTGTCACGCTGCCCCGAGAGGAGACAACTCGTTTTGAGCCCGATATGACGACCACCGACCGGGAGCGATTCATCGAGCAGGTCCGCGAACACCACGCGGGCCTCCGCGGTTTTGTGCGCTCTCTTGGAGTCGATCCGCTCTGGGTCGACGATGTCGCGCAGGAAGCCTTCATCGTCGCCTACAACCGACTCGACGAATTTGACCGCGCCCGCGATTTTGGTGCTTGGTTACGCGGCATTGCCCGCAACCTCGTTATCAACGAGCGCCGCAAGGATGCCCGCCGCAAGCGGATTCTCTCGGACAATCTCACGGAGGTTCTCATTGCCTCCTCCTCGGCGAACGACGATGAACCCGAGGAAATGGGCGACTACGCCCTCGCCCGGCTCAACGCGCTGAAAGAGTGCGTCCGCGGGCTGCCCGAAAAGAGCCTGCGCCTTCTCAAGAGCCGCTACGAGGAAGAGCATTCAGCCCAGGAGATCGCCGAAGCGTTTTTGATGAACCCACCCGCCGTTCGCAAGGCGCTCGAACGGCTCCGCACCGTCCTCCGTGACTGCATGGAAGAGCGCGTCGCGCTCTCCCCGGCCCGTTGACCTCGCCATGAGCCCCCGAACCGACGATGAACTCCTGCGCGGTCTTCTCCATGGAGAATTGGAGGAGTCGCTCCTGTGCGTGTTGGCGGCTCGTCTCCAGGTCGATCCGAGGCTGGCCTCGCGATGCGCGCGGGAACTGGGATTTTCTGAATGGATCCGACAGGCGTTGGTGGGAGACGCAAGCGAGGCCGAGCGGACTTTCATCGGCGCCTTGGAGAGCGACCGCTTGCCGATCGGCGACTTGCTGGGCCGCGTCCGCGATGGTTCGGCCTCGTCGTTTGAATGTGATCAGGTGGTGAAGCATCTGTGGGAGGAACCGGCCGCAGCCCGGGGTCTCCGCCTCCGCCTCGCGGAAGACGAGTGGCTGCGTCTGGCGGTTTCCTCGTCAAAAAGCGAGCAGGCCTTTATTGAATCGCTCGAGACCCGGATGTGGGCCGAGACGGGGCAGGATCATTTCGTCGAGGATTTCGCGAAACGATTCGAACGCGAGTGGCCGGCGCTGCCCGGAGGGGTCGAACCGGAAAGGGTCGTCTCTCTCTCCCGTGTCGGACGGGGCACGATGCTCCGTTTGTTCGGAGCGGCGGCGGCTGTTGCGTTGGGGGCTTTCGCGCTGGCGCAGGTCGCTGTGGGACGACTTGGCTCCGCCCCGGCGATGGCTTCGGTGATGAAATCGACCCCCGATGCGATCTGGATCCAAGGGGCCTCGCCCCGAAGTGATGGCACTCTGCGTCCTGGCCTCTATGAGTTGAAAAGCGGGGTCGTCTCGATGCGGCTCACGGGCGGTGGCGAATTGACGGTGGAAGGGCCGGCATGCTTCGAGGTGGGCGAGGACGCCTCGGCCGAGGTGCATGCCGGGATCGCCTTGGCTCGAACCCCGGCGGAGGAGGTCGGGATTGCCCTGAGTTCGCGCGGGCTCAACATTTCGGAGCCAGGCCGGCTTGTTGGCATCGATGCGCGGAGCGAGGGAGCGACCGAGGCCATCGTCTTCGACGGCGACGGCGGGATCTGTCTCGACGGTAGCGGAAAGTGCCGTGATCTTTCCGAGTTCGAGGCGGTGAAGGTTGACCACCTCCGCGATCGCCTCGTGGATGTTCCCTACAATCCGCGCGCCTTCTCCAAGGCGTGGGCCATGGTCGCCGGGGTGGAAGACAATCTCGGGCCGGTGACCATCGAGCTGCCCGGACCGGTCATCTCGGCGGCTGGCGGGGCCGAGGGTGAGGTGCGGGTGTTTGTCGAAAACCAGTCTTTCCGGCCCGACGGCGGCGTTGAAGTGGATCGGCTCGCCATCGGTGCGTTTGCCGCGGCCGGGCCAAATCCCGGCGAGGCCCTCGAGTCGACCGGCCCCCTGCGCAGCTACCTGGTCCAGCTCACGCCTTCGGTGAGCGAGCGGATTGAGGAGGGGATCGAGACTTCCCTGACCTTCGACCATCCGGTGGTCGGGGTCATTTTTTCCTCGGACCGGCTCGAGGAATCGGATTCCACCGTGGGATCGGTTCCTGCGGAAGAGGCGCGGCGCGGCTTGGAGTCCGGGGAAGACGAGATCCTCCTGAGCGAAGACCGGCATACCCTCAATCTCCGCTTCCGGGGGGGATCCGAGCATGCCGAGCAGGTGAGGGTGCTGGTGGCGCTCAACTGAGCGTCGCGGGACTAATTGACCCTTTCGTCTGCGCTGACAGAATGATTTCGATCGCCTCCGATGCGGCGGTGAACCCGAAGGTGCCGGTCACGGGTGTGGCAGAGCCGAAGCCAGTGTCGCAATTGAGGCGGAGATGGCTGCCCGGCTCGGGGTCTTCGCGGATGGTTCCGTCCGACCAAGGGAAGCGCGCGTTCTCGATGCTGAAGACGGCGCGGGTTCCGAAGGGTTTTTGTTCCGAATCGGGCGGGTATCCATGGTCACGACGCAGTTCTCTGCGGACGAGTCGGAGAAGCCGGTCGTTGGACGCGAAGGCGAGGTCTCCGGTTCGCACGGCTGCGGGATTGCGCTTTCCGCCGGCTCCGCCCGACACGATCAACGGGAGGTCGCGTTCGCGGCAGGAGGCGACGAGGAGGGCCTTCAGCGTCGCGTTGTCGATCCCATCGACGACGACGTCGTAGCTGGCGTCGAGCAGGCTCATGGCGCTGGATGCGGTGAAAAAAGAGGGCACTTCGCCGACATCGATTTCCGGATGGATGAGGCGCAGCCTCTCCGCGAGGACGGCGATTTTCAACCGCCCGAAGGCACCGGCAAGGGCGGGTAGCTGTCGGTTGCTGTTCGTCACGCAGATTTCGTCGGGATCGATCAGGGTGATTTTCCCCACGCCGCTTCGGGCGAGCGCCTCGGCCGTCCAAGAGCCGACGCCGCCGGTGCCGATGATTGCGACATGGGCGCGGCGGAGCCGTTGAAGGGCGTCGGCCCCGTAGAGACGGCCAAGGCCGGAAAAGCGGTCGAGAAAGTCGGTGGAGAGTTCTTCTTGCAAGCGCCGCATCTTGCGTCGGAGGCGCAGGTGTTGCAAGTTGGTGGGATGAGAAAGTTCCTCCGATGAAGTGGCAGATCCTTGCCATTGGCAGGCCGTCCCTTGCCTACGCGAAGGCTGGGGTGGAGGAATATCGGAAGCGCCTCGGGCGCTATGCCACCGTTGATCTGCTCCACGATTGGAAGGACGCCGGGTCGGAAAAAAACAGTGAGACCCTGCTCGCCGCCAGCGAGGGGGCGGTGAGAATCGCCCTCGACGAGAGGGGCGAGCCATGGACGACGGCAATGCTCGTCGAGAGCGTGCGGGATTGGCAGATGAGCGGCATCAAACGCATTGCCCTCCTTATCGGAGGAGCAGATGGGCATAGCCCGGTCCTTCGCGAAAAGGTGGATCATGTCGTGGCGATGAGCGGTTTCACTCTCCAGCACGAACTCGCTCTCGTCGTTCTGCTGGAGCAGATTTACCGGGTGCACACCGTCCTCAGGGGCGAGCCCTACCATCGCTGAGGCGTTTCGGAGCGATGGGCAAACGTCGATTGTTAAACTCGGAGATTGGCTCATTTCGTGGAATGTGGTAGGGTCCCGGTTGTTATGATCGGACCAGAGGACTTCGGAGACCGGAGGTCGGCGAACCACACGCCCACCATTGCCCTCAGCATCGCGGCGGTGCTGCTGCTCATCGTCGGTGCGATGAGTTACCGGGAGTCTGTTCGGACAGGCCTTGAGAAGGAGTTTGCCGAAAAGGAAGCGAGGCTGATGCAACGTCAAGGAATCGTGCCGGTGGTTGCCGGGACCGCAGCCCCCTCCCCGGTTGCTCCCTCTCCCGCTCCGTCTGGCACAGTGCTCTACGATGCCCAAGGCAACGCCGTCTATCTCACCGGCCTGCCTCCGGGGACGACGCCCGCCCCTGCCGCGAACGCGCCCCTTCCGGCAGTGAACTCGGTGGCGTTGCAGGCGGAAAGCTCCCTCCCCGCGCCGGAGGATCCTGATATCGCCCGGTTCCAGCAGTCGCTCGAGCAGGCCCGTCAGCAGGGTCAGAACACAGACCAACGGTTCAACCAGATCGCGGGCGCCGACGCCACTGCCCCTTCTGCGAATCCGGCTCAGGAGCCGCCAACCGGCAGCGCCGAGATCACCGCGGAGCTACCGGCTTTTCTTCGTGAGGCGGTGAACAATCCTCCTGGAGGCAATCCCGAAATGGATGCCCGGCTCCAGCGCATGCGGTCGCAGATCACCGCGGCCGCTTCTCTTGGGAAAGTCACGAGCTATGACAAGGACTGGGGAATTGTCACCTTTAATGCGGGTGCGGCCCAAGGGGTCAAGAAAGACCAACGGTTCGCGGTTCGTCGTGGTTCCGAGGTGCTGGGTTGGGTGAAGGTCGACCAGGTCGAAGAGGATCAAGCGATCGCCGTGTTGGTCACCAAGAACCGGGAGAGCGACACCGCCTTGAAGCCCGATGTCGGTGACGACCTGATCGACTTCGAGCTGTTCTGACTCTCCGGGCATCGGGCATTGGGCATCGGCTGATGTGCCCAGCTTTCGCCTCAAGAGGCGAGCGCCGGGTTTGCCAGCGCCGCGATTTGTTCCCGGAGGGTATTCACGCCGTAGGGCTTCTGGAGAAAGCCGATCTGTGGAATGCCCCCGAGCCCATGATCTCGGGGTAACTCGCCGTGACCGCTCGTCAAGAGGATGGCGAGGCTGGGATGCCGGTGGTGCAATTCCCGGGCGAGGTCCCAGCCTGAAACTCCGTCCGGCATCACGATATCGGAGACGACGAGCGAAACTTGGTCTCGGATCTTGGGCCAGAGGTCCAGCGCTTCCCGCCCCGATATCGCCTCAATCACGGAGCAGCCGAGGACTTCGAGCAGCTTTCGGACCAGCTTCCGAACTGCGTTTTCGTCTTCGACGAGCAGGATCGTCAGCCCGCGGACACGCGTCTCGAGCAGACTCGCGGAGGAACGCTGGCTGGCTGGCTGGGGTATTTGTGCATCGGGCTCGGCCTCGTTTGCAGGAAAGAGCAGGCGGAGCCGATTGGTTTTCGTTGGATCGCCGCACGATTCAACGAAGCCTCCGTGTTCGGCGATGAATGAAGCAACGTGGAAAAGATCCAAGCTGGATCCCTTGGTATCAATTTCCTGCAGATCGATCGATTCCCACGAGGTGGGGAGGTGATCGCGATGGGGTATGGTCCCGTCGTCGGAGATGGACAAGCGGACGAAGGACCCGGGGGCTGCACCCTCCTCGGCGGAGACTCGCGTGGCGGAGCTGGTTTGGATTGTCACCACGCCGCCTTCGTTCATGGCATCGCGGACATTGACGAGCAGATGCATCATCACCTCGCAAAGCATCGGTTCGTCGGCCTGGACCAAGGCAACGGAGGAGTCGAGGTCGAGACGTATTTCGATGTTCTCTTCGAGGACGTGCCGCATCATGGTGGCGAATCGTTCCACCAGCCGATTGAGATCACAGACTTTCGGCTCCATCGGTCTTGGCGCGCCGAAAAGGAGGAGCTTTTCAGAGAATTCTGTGGCCTGTTCCGCAGATTGGCGGAGCTGGGCGAGCGGCTCCACCACCGCTTCCCAGTCGCGGCAGGCAAGTGCCTTGTCGAGGAGGTGGAGATGCCCCTGAACGAGCGTCAGGAGGTTGCTCAAATCGTGTGCGAATGCTCCTGTAAGACGGCTGATACTGGAAAGACGCCGGGCTTGCCGGAGCTGTGCCAGGAGGTCGCGCCGAGGCAGTGCCTCGCGGCGCCGGTTCGCTTGTGAGGCGGTGACGGCGGAGGCGAGCGATAGAGTGGAATAGAAACGGCGAGCATCGCTCCTTGCGCGAACGGTGCGGAAACCCACGCAAAGCACTGCCGCAACACTTCCATTGGGCATCTCGACCGTTTTGGTCGCCACCCACGGGTAATCGGTTCTGGCAGAATCCAAGTCCATTTCGAAGACTTCGGAGGAAGTAACTCCATTCCAATGGTTTAGAGCCTGCCGAAGAGGGCCCTCGATGTCTCCGACGCGAAGGGCGCTCCCGTCGCCCCCTATGGTGCGCAGATCGACGAGATCGAGCCTCGCATCCAGGTTCACCAGTGTCACCGTGTCGGCCCGGAGGGTCTTGCGGAGGAGTTCGAGAAGCGGCTCGGGATCGGGCGAACTGCCCCCGGTGAATAGCCCGTTCAGGAATTCCCGCAGCCGGGACTCTCCCTCGAGCATCTCATCCTCGACCCGTTTGAGGAGAGTTCGCGAGCGAGCAGATGGAGAGACGACCTCGACCAACCCCGAGACGACGGTTTTCCCCTCGCAGCTCAAAAGGCCGGCGGTATGCCGCAGCCGAACCCAATCTCCGTGGCGATGGGCATGGAAGCGGTAGTCAATCGACACCAAGGGGGGCGCCTTTTGCCAATCCTGATCGAGGAACTGGGAGAACGCGGCCTGATCTCTTGGATGAATTCTCAAGAGCCACTCATTCAAAGACTCACCCAAGAGACTCCCATGAGTCACGAGCGAGTCGGTTGTGGGTGTCCAGCGCCAGAAAGAGAACGCCCCGCCCGTGTAAAGGTCCAAAATCTCTTCGGCAAGACCCCTTCCGGACGCGTCTGAAAAGTCGTCCGAGTCCGAGAGGGGGGGGGGCATTCGTTCAGGCGGCTGAGGCAGCGCGTTTCGAAAACCGAGGAAGATGGGGGGGTCCGGTTGCAATTCAAAAAATCGTAATTATCGGAATTATAATATTTAAACGCAATTTCAGCAAGCGGTTTAATGCCCTGCCGGTGGCCTCGGTGAAGTCACAAATTCGAACAGGAAAAGAAAAACCCGGACCGCAAAAGGCGGGCCGGGTTTGCCTGAGCCGGAAGGCTTGCCGCGCAGCACCTCAGTTTTGCGGCGAGGTGGCTTCCGCCTTGGGTGCCGGGGCCGGGAGGCCGGGAAGCGATACGCCGGGAGCGACTTCTTGCGGCTGAGAGGGTTCCGCTGCCTTCGCCTCCTCCATGAGTTCCGAACGCTTTTTTATGATCGAATCAACGATATAGCTCCGAACCTTGAAAGTATACCCTTCAAGCCTTTTCTCGGAATCCAGCTTTCCCTGAAGGGTGGCAACTTGTTCGGAGAATTCCTTGTCGAGCTTCTTTTTCTCCTCCTCGCTCTCCTCAGCACCCGCTTTGCGCTCCTTCGAGAGCGTGGCCGAGACCTTCATCGAGAGGGGGAGCTCGTTGAGATCATTCTTGGCACCGACCGAGACCTCGTAATTGAAGTTATCGAAGGTTGCGATCTTGAAGGTCGTGACATCGGTCTTCTGCTTCGCCTTCTCCTCGCCGATGAAAAGGTCTTCCAACTGCGGATTGGAGAAGGCCGCCTTCATGCTCGAGAGCTTGTTCGCGTCGAGTTTCTCCGACGCGGTGGCGTTGACGAGGGAGAAGTCGCCTGATTCGTCCGCCCGTTCGAGTTTCCAATCGTCAGATCGGTTTGCGCTCACGATCTCGATCGACTTGATCTTCTCAATCTTGAAGAAGGCCTTGTCGAGCCATTCGGGAGCCTCGGTTTTGACGTCGGCAAAGGTTTCGGCCACGAGGTAGACGGAGTGGCTGTCGCCTCTTTTTACATAGCGGCCCGCATCGGTCTTGGCCATGCCTCCGCCGAAGGGATCGGGGCGCCCCTCGCTACGCTCGTAGACTTTGCCAAGCCAGAGCGAGGCGAGATCTTTGCCATCCTTGTCCTGAAAGGTGAGGAGCGTGGCAGTCTCCTCGGCCTTGGCGTCAGCTGCGTTTGGATCGAGGAGACCAAGCCGCCCGTATTGGGTGCGACCGATCGCGATGGGCTGGACGATGTTGAGATCCCAGATCTTGCGAAGCAGGCCGACGACCGGCTCAGCATCGGCGGCGTATCCCTCGCGCTCGACGACTTCCCAGTTCTTCGATCCCTTGTTCAGGGTGATCGAGGCGTCCTTCTGTTTGATGACGACCTTTGCGACCTCGTTGATCGGAAATTCTTCGAAGACCTTCTTCTTGCTGGTCGAAGAACTCACTTCAGAGACGGTTTCGCCGGGACGGACGAAGTGAAGGATCGCGGCGATCCCGCCGAGTGCGGCGAGGGCGATGACCAGACGGATCAGTGTTTTGGTTCCCATGACTCGTGATGGATTGGATGATTTGAATTCCGGTAGGGCTCAAGTTCAGCGTGCCGCGATGGTGCGGCGGCGGAAGATCGCGATCAGGATGCCGGCGATGATGACGAGCACCGGCATGACAAGAGTGTTGCCAAACTTGTAGGTCGCCAGCTTCTGGCGGAATTCGCGGGTCACTTCCTTCTGCAATTCGCGCTCGCGGCGGCGGAAGTCGATTTCATCCTCCTTCAGCTTTTTCAACTCGGCCTGGACCTCGGGGGAAAGGAGGGCCTGGTCGATGTTCTCGGGCGTCTTCTGGACGATCTCATTCAACTTCGCTTCGGCATCCTTCGCCTTCTTGCTGAACTCTTGGACCTCGGCGGAATATTTCTGCTGCGCCTCGCGATACCATTCGTTTTGCTTGGTGAACGGACGGCTCACGCCGGTGCGGCTGCGGACGTTGATCAGATCAGGGTCGCCCGACATCTGTTCGGCAGCATTTTGGACGAGCGTGAGGTTCTCGTTCAGCATTTCGGGGATGACCATGTTCAGACCCGGGATCTGATTTCGCCGCACGACATTGGCATCGTAGATGAAGTCGGTGTCGGCGATGAGGAGGACGCGTCCGGGAGCGGTGGCCTTCTTCAGGGAGGTGTCCTCCTCCTTCTTGGATTCGCCCTCTTTTTTCTTGGCGTCTTCTTTCCCGGCTTCTTCGCCCTGCTTCTTCTCCCCCTCGGCAGAGGCCTCATCGGAGGCTTTTTTGGCTGGGTCGCCCTCGGGGAAGGCGGTCGGGAACTCCCCTGACAAACGCACCACGATGGGGCGGCGCTTGCCGTGGGCCTTGAAGTTCTCGCGGATGCGGTCGGAGCCTCCCTCCGCCGTGGGATCCGCATCAAAGGATCCGACGAGCTCGTTGTTCACCGAGGAAAGAACCAGATTGTCGACCTGGATACCGGCAGGCGGAGTGACCTCGAACGCTCCGGGGGTCAGCAGGTTGAGTTGGTTGAGCATGCTCGTCATCGGATCGTTGAGTCCAACGTCCTTGGGATCGGAGCCGAGAGCGTCTCTCGTCAGCGTCAGGAACGTGGGGGAAAAGTTCCCGCGGCGGATGATCTCCGAACCGAAGTCGAGATCGGCAAGGACGCGGTTCATGTCGTAACTCACCCCCCAGGCCTTGAAGAGCTTGTCGAGGTCCGACGACGGTCCGGGACCCCCTTGCGGCGGCATGCCGGGCATCTGCTGCTGGCCTTGGGCCATGGCCCGGGCGTAGAAGAAATTCGGGTCGACGAAGGCGATCAAGTTGCCGCCCTTGAGGACGTATTGATCAATCGCGAACTGACCTTCGTCGGTGATGTCGAAGGGGTGCACCACGATGAGGGTAGTGGTCCCATCGGGAATTTGGGGAGTGGTCGGGGGGATCAACTCCACTTCGTAATCTTTTCCGAGCAGCTCGTAGAACATCCACGGCTGCTGCGGCGGAGCCTGGAAGTTTCCGCCGAAGCCACCTCCGAGCGGCATGCCCGACATCACCACGATTTTCTTCGTCTTGCCGCCGTGAACGCTGGAGATGGCGCGGGCAAGATCATACTCCAGCATTGTCTCAGGTTTCGCCGGGATGAAGGGGAGCGCTTCGACCGAGTCAAGGCATTGGATCGCGATGCCGAAGTAGAGCTCGTTGTTGGTTTCTCCAGAGACCCCGGCTTGAAGCCCATCGATCATGGCGGAGTCTTCCGCATCGGTGTTCGGCTCGGGGTTGAGCTTCTTCACCGTCAGCATCTTCACCCGCTTCTTTTCGAATTCACCGGACTCGTTGGTGAACTCGACTTCCTTGGTCGGAGCGTTGCGGGCGAATTCGGCGAGCAGGTCGGAAACACGGCGCGCACGGGTGCGTTCACTCGGACTCATCACCTTGGAGTCGTCGGTGACGTAGTAACGAAGCTCGACCGGCGTTTCGAGGCGCGAAAGGATGTTCGACGTGCCCCCGGAAAGGGTGTAGACGCCATACTCGGTGAGGTCAGCACGAAGACTGAACCGATCGACGACGAAGTTGACGAGCAGGGCGATGACGAAAACGATCGCGAGACCGACCAGCGCGACCGCGCGGCGGCTGGGTTTTTTTTGGGAAGATTCTTTCGATTCGCTCATGGGGTGGATCGACTGGGTTAGGAAAAAATTCGTTCGTTCAGGCTTGCCTCAGGCACGCTTCAAACGGATCGCGACCGAGGTGGCGATCAGGCAGAAGGCAATAAAGGAGATAAAGAAGACGACGTCGCGCAGGCCGAGGACACCCTTGGCCAGCTCGGTGAAGTGGGGCATCACGCCGACCATGTTGACCAGCTTGAGGGCCGGCCAGGCCACCAGCCAGGCGCCCTTCAGGTTCATCAACATCTCACTGAGATGAGGAAGGCCGCCGAGCCAGAGCACAAGGCAGATGGCCACCGAGACGAGGAGGGCGACTAGTTGGCTGCGGGTGATGGCTGAAATCATGGAGGTCACCGCGAGGAAGCAGAGCGCCACGAAGTAAGTTGCGACGAAGCCGGACATGATGACCCCGTTGTCCGGTTCGCCGAGGTAGTTCACCGTCCAGACAATGGGGAAGGAGAGCACCAGCATGGTGAAAAGGACGACGGCTGCGGCGAGATACTTGCCGAGGATGGCATGCCACGGGGCGAGCGGCATCGTCAGCATCAGTTCGAGGGTGCCGAGGCGTTGCTCCTCCGACCAGAGGCGCATGCCGACGGCCGGCGCGATGAGGATGAGATACCAGGGGAGGTATTGGAAGTAGGGGAGGAAGAGATCGGCTTCGCCACCCTCAAGGACGCCCGTGAAGAAGAACGAGAGCGCGTTTGAGATGCCAAGGAAGACGACGAAGAGCACGTAGGCGATCGGCGAGGTGAAGTAGCTCTTCAGCTCGCGCTTGAAGATGGTACGGACCTCGCGAGGGAGCACGTAGAAGAGCACCCCGATGAAAATTGCGGCCACGATCGCCGTGGGAATCGCGAAGGAAACGATGAGTGTGATGAATGCGTTCATGGTGGGAAGAATGCTGGGAGGTTTCCGGGAAGGTTATCGGTCCGCGTCCTTCTTCGTGAGTTCGCGGAAGAGGAGGTCGAGACGGCCCTCCTCCACCTTCAGCTCGTGAATGGTCAAATTCTTCTCCCGGCACGCTCCGGAGATGGCGGCTCCGAGTCGGTCGGCCTTGCCTTTCGCCGGGGCGACGCGGGCGGTGATGCCGTCTTCGCTCGACGCGATCACTTCAACCGTGCCGGATTCGGAAAGCTTTTCCAATTCAGCGCGGATCCCGGATCCGGCGAGGCCGGTGGCGCGAAGCAGCACCGTGCCGGCGTTGGTGGCACGCGCCTTCAGCTCTTCGGGCGTTCCGTCGGCGACGACCTTGCCGCGGTCGATAATGATCGCGCGGGTGCAGGAGGCCTCCACTTCCTCGAGGATGTGGGTCGAGAAAAGAATCGCCTTGGTCTCGCCCATGCGGCGGATGAGTTGCCGGATCTCGTGCTTCTGATTTGGATCGAGACCATCGGTCGGTTCATCGAGAATGAGCACCTCGGGATCGTGGATGATCGACTGGGCGAAGCAAGTGCGGTGACGATAGCCTTTTGAGAGGGTGTCAACGCTCTGGTGGCGGACCGGTTCGAGGAAGGTGGTCTCGATCGCCTTGTCTACCGCTGCTTGGATGCCCGAGGCAGGAACGCGGCGCATCTCGGCGGCGAAGCGAAGGAATGCCTCCACCGTCATGTCCGAGTAGAGGGGGGCCGCCTCGGGGAGGTAACCGATTTTCGATTTGGCCTCGATTTCGTTCTCCTCGATGTCAGCCCCGCCGATGCGGACGCGGCCTCTTGTCGGGGGGAGGTAACCGGTGACCATGCGCATGGTCGTGGACTTTCCGGCGCCGTTGGGACCGAGGAATCCGAGGACCTCGCCCTTCTTGACGGTGAAGGAGACCCCGTCGACGGCCACCTTGGAACCGAAGTGTTTGTGGAGATTTTCGACTTCTATCATGAATGAAACCAATGGATTCGGGTTGGAAAGCGTTGAACTCCCGCTGATTTGTTTCAAAAATCGAGAAAAAAAATCGGAGCCGTAGGGCCGGGGTCGGCGGGTTAGCAGGGGGAGATTGCCAAGGTGGTATTTCCGCCCCTCCCTACGATTCGCAAGGGAAAAAAGTTGCGGGATCGGGGGTAGGGCCGAAGCGTAAACCAGAAACCGCAAAATGAAACTGATCAGTTGGAACGTGAACGGCATTCGTGCCGTGCTGAAGAAGGGCTTCCTCGATTTTCTCGATGAGCAGAGTCCCGATGTCCTGCTCCTGCAGGAGGTGAAGGCGACCCAGGATCAAATCGAGCACGACTTTGCCGCAGCCGGTTGGAACGTCAGCTGGAATGCCGCTCAGAAAAAGGGCTACTCGGGTGTCGCGACCCTCTCGCGCTCTTCCGCGCTATCGGTTCGCCACGGCATGGACCTGCCCGGTCACGATGATGAGGGGCGTGTCCTTACCACCGAATTTGATGACTTTTTTGTCGTGAACGTCTACACCCCGAACTCGCAGGACGACCTTCGTCGCCTCCCCTACCGGAGGGATTGGGATGCTGCCTTCCTCGCCTTCGTCAAGGAACTCGAGAAAACCAAGCCCGTCATCTTTGCGGGAGACCTCAACGTCGCCCACCGCGAGATCGACCTCGCCCGCCCCAAGCAGAACCGGAAGACCGCCGGGTTCACGGACGAAGAACGCTCCGGATTTGATGCGATCGTTGCGTCTGGATTTGTCGACAGCTTCCGGCACTTCCACCCTGGTGTGACCGATCACTATACCTGGTGGAGCTACCGGGGCGGAGCGAGGGAAAACAATGTGGGGTGGCGCATCGACTACTTCTGCGTCTCGGCGTCGCTCTTGCCTCGGGTCACGAAGGCGGGGATTCTGCCCCAGGTGATCGGGTCGGACCATTGTCCCGTGGTGATCGAGGTGGAGTGAGGAAGCGGCATCGCTGATTGGCGGTGATTGTCACTGAAGGCGGAATCACCCTTGAACCTCGGCAACCTTCTCCGCCGGCAATCGGAACCTCTCACGATACACCTCTGGAGGGATGTCGAAGACTGCCTCGAATTCTCTCGAAAATTCTGCCCGAGTCGCCCAGCCGAGTCGCTTGATAATGCGACCGGGTTCGTCGCCGGTCGTTAGCAGACGGGAAGCGGCGTGGAAGACGCGGCGACGTTGTGCGTAGTCGACCGGGGCCATTCCGGTGAGCTCGACAAAGGCGCGTTCCATGGCCTGCTCTTCGAAACCGTCCTGCGACATCTTGGCCGGGTCGAAGATCTCGCCACGGAGGACGGACCCCTCGATCTCGTCGAGGACGTGGCGGGCTTCGGGGGGAATTTCGATCTCGGAGACACCTCGCCAGAATCGACGATGCTCATCGGCGAAGAGCATCATCAATTTGATCAGCGAGACACGGGCGATGGGCTCGAGATGACGCTTTTCCTGAAGGAGTCCCCGCAGGTATTCGAGTTCGCTGCGGACACGCGAGGCGCCATCGCCGCGAGTCGTAAAAACGTGGAGGCGGCCATCGCGCGGATGGCGGAACCACGATTGATCGAAGAAAAGCGAGAGGACGTCGGGCGTCCGCATGATGATCTCGTAATCCTTCGTCAGCCACTCTGGGAGAAAGCGCAACCGCGTGATGACGACCTCTTTCGGTTGTCTCACAGTATGGCTCTGGCCTGGGTTCACCATCATCGCGACACTTTCGCGCACCGCCTGGGTGCCGTCCTCGGTCTCGTGCAGGAAATGGCCTTCCTGGACGAAAAAGATCTCTGGAAAATTCGTGGCGGGGAATTGGTAGTCGTCCGCCAAGTGGAATTGGGTGAGCCGTAACGGCCAGCGACCGGAGTTCTCGATGCGGTTCTCCGCGCTGCCGGATTTTTTGAAAAACAGGGCCATGTCTCAAGGTCGTTCGGTTCGGCTTGTTTCGCCGGTCGGGATTTCGAAATCTCCCGGGTAGCGGACGCCGACGAGGGTGAGCCCCGAGGCCGGAGCGCAGTAGGGAGCCTTGCTCCCGGCCCGGCCAGCGCTGAAGAGCGCATCCATCTCCTCGGGGGAGTTTCGACCGAGCCTGACGTAAACCGCTGTGCCGACGAGGAACCGGACCATTTTGTAGAGGAATCCGTTTCCGCGGAATCTCAGAACGAGGCCCTCGTTCTCGCTTGAAGGTCGGGCCGAAGCCTCGACGAGCGTGCGCACCGTGTCTCGATCATCATCGTGACCATCGTGCCGCTTCGCCGAAAAAGCGCCGAAGTCGTGGGTGCCGAGGTAGCGCGAGAGAATGGGTTCGAACGCGTCGGCGGGTCCGATTCCGCGCTGGTGCCAGGCGAGGCCGTGCCGCAGTGGAGGCAACACCTCGCTGGTGGTGATCTCGTATTCGTAGATTTTCTCTGCTGCCGAAAATCGGGCATGAAAAGTGCGATCGACCTCGCGGCAAGCCATCACGCGGATGGTTGGCGGGAGTTTCGAATTCAGGGCACGCTGCCAGGCCCATCCGTCCATCCGCCAATCGAAGGGCGCGTCGAAATGGGCGACCTGTGCGGTGGCCGACACACCGGCGTCTGTTCGGCCCGATCCCTGCACGGAGGTGACTTCGGGACAGGTGGCCGTGAGGGCTTCTTGGATGGCGTCCTGGATTGAGCCCCCCCCGGGCTGGCTCTGCCAACCGGCGAAGGGTCGACCGTCGTAAGCGAGGTCGAGCCGGAAGCGGCGCGGTTCTGGGAATGGGGCCTCCATGGCGTGGGCGGCGGGTAACGTATCCCATTTTTCTCTCGGGGCGTTGCGAAATACGAGCCCGTGTCGTCTATTGCAGAGTGTTGAAACGCCCCGCCTATTTCGACGTCAAGGAGCACCTCCGTCTGCTCCATCGTCATGTCTTTCCGCTCTTTTTCGCGCTCTGCGGGATCGTGATGGTGATCATCATCGTGGTGCAGGCGGGGAAGCAGGGCGGCAACCTGCCCCCTGCCGACTTCGTGGGGGCTCGCATCGGCTTGATTCAGTCGGTGAAGGGTGCGGCTTTGGATCCGGCGCTGGCGGTATTGACGCCATCGGAGTTGGTTCTTGCCCCGCGAGCGCCGGTGTTTGATTCCAGCGGAAGCGAAAGCGTGATCTTTCGCTCAGAACAAGGAGGGATTGTGGTGTCCGCCGTCGCGGATGGCCGGGTCGGGTTCGCGGGAATGGGCAAAGAGGGCGCGAGCGTCTTACTCATCCATGAGGTCGCGGGTAAACCGGTCGAGACGCTCTATCGCGACCTCGCTTCGATTCGCGTTTCGGTCGGTTCGCAGGTGAGACGGGGTCAGGCTCTCGGGACGGCAATCAGAGCGACAGCGAGCAGCGCAACGGTGACCAGCCGCTCGTTTCCCGGCCTCGCCTCCGATCCGGTCGCGGGAGAGGTGATGGGCATTCCGGAAGTCTGGCGGGGCCGCAAGGAGGATCGGATTTCGAGGCCACCCGTCGGTGACCCGATCGAACCCTCGGCCTTGAAGTTTGAGGCTCCGGTATCGCCGAAAGATCCAGATTCCTGATCTCCGCCAGGGGTCAGACGCTGGGTTGGTCTTCGCCGAAGGCGTCCTCGTAGAGATAGACGGAGGCGATCGTGGACCAGGCGCCGGTGAGAATGGCCCCGACGACCAAGAACAGCATCCCTGCGTAGGTGAGAAAGACTCCGATGGCGCAAAAGACCCCGATCTTTAGCCAATGCGGTCGGGTCGCCTGCCATCCGAGGGAAAGCGCTTCGCTCGCGGTGTACGGGCCCTCCATGAGAGCGATTGTGGCAAAATTCCCCACCATGCCGAGGACGAGGAGCGGAAAGAGCAGAGTGAACAAACCAACGGATCCGAGAACGACCAGACCGGTGATCATCACGGGATCCTCGAGATTCGAAGCGGATCCAATCGCGCCGATTGCTGCCGTGGTCAATCCGAAGACGATCGCCACCGCCAAGAGGATCCCGATGGTAATGCCGCTGAGGATCAAATTTGCGATGGCAAGCGCCCCGAATTGGCGGCGGAAACCCTCGAAAATCATTTCAAAAGAGGCGGTCTGTCCGCGTGAGAGCCGCAGGGTATACCAGTAAAAGCCCGCGACAAGCGGCAGGGTCAGGAAGATGGCGGTAACGAAGAACTGGTAAGCGACACCGAGGATCACGCTCATTAGCGTGAAACAACCGATGAAAGGCCAAAAGCGTGACGTCAGCAGACCCCAGGAGCGCCCGTAACAGGAGCGGATCGAGGGACGGAAATCCGGCCTCAGCCGAACGGTGCGTGGCACGAAAACAGGACTCGATACGGGCACCGGTGGAGGAAACGCGGGGGCGGGCCCTGGCAATGGCGGCGGACCGGAGGGCGCGGTCAGGTCCGGGCCCAACTCACTGGAGGCGAGGGTGGTCCAGCCGTTGAGACCTTCCCGCCAGACGAGGCTCTCGGCGCTGAGTCCGCCCTCCTGATGGAGGATGAGCAATTCCATTGCCGTGACGGGGCCGCGATGCGTGCCGTCGCTTTCATAAAACCAGACGATTTCACTGCTCATATCCTCTTCCAGCAAGCAGGAAAGAGCCCCTGCGGGCAAGCGGAATTTTAACAGAAGGGTGGCGATGGGGATGGGGCTGCATCACCGAGCCTCGGGCGTCGTGGGCGCGGGGGCGGCCGCCTCGGCCTTTTTCCGGGCTTCCTCGGCAGCCCGTTCGGCGCGTTCGGCGGGTGCTTCGTCGAGTTTGATCAGCTCGGAAACGGTGACAAATTCATAGCCCATCGTCAGGAGTTGATCGAAGGTGCTCGGCATCGCGTCGACGGTGGGCTTGTGCAAGTCGTGCACGAGGAGAATGCCGCCGGGACTGGCGCCATTCACGAGGCGGCTTGTCACCACGGCCGGACCTGGGCGCTTCCAATCCTCGGGATCGACCGACCAGAGGATCGTGGGATAACCGAGTTCGCGCAGCATCAACTCTTTCTGGCCTTTCTTGATCGCGCCACCGGGAGGACGCATCGAGATCGGGGCGACGCCGGTCGCCGCGACGATCTGATCGTGGGCAGCGCGCAGCTCTTTGAGAAGGGCCTCATCGGACATGCGGGAGAGTGTCGCGTGGGAGACGGTGTGATTCCCGATCTCGTGCCCCTCGTCGACCATTCGCCTGAGGAGTTCGGGACTATACTTTACCATGTTGCCGACGACGTAAAATGTCGCCTTGATCTTGCGCTCCCTCAGCATGTCGAGGAGGCGCGGGGTATTTTCAGGGTGAGGGCCGTCATCAAAGGTGATCGCGACGACTTTTTTGCTCGTCTTCACCCGGGTGTAGGTATCGTCTACCGGGCCGGTCCATCCTGGGGCGGGCACGGTCTCCGCTTTCGGGGAGGCGATCCCCCAGGTCGGGCTCTCCAGCCCGGCGAAGAGGGGCGGCAGGGCCACCTTCAACTCACCGACCGCGAGTGGCGAAGCTGCCGTTTTTGAAACGGACGTCGGCACCTGGCAGGAAGCGAGGAGGATCAAGGTGGGAAGAATGCTGAAGATCAGACGCATGAGGCGACGGGGAGAATTTCCCGCGATCCTCGCCCAAGATCAAGGATCAAGTGTCGGCGGGTCGCCGGGACGGGAACTCATTTGCGGTGGTGCGTTGGACGGAATTGGATGTCACGCCATCACGCCCGGTCCCGCTCTTGGAAAAGGGGCGCTTTGCCGCGACCTTGAACCTGACAAAGACACGAAGGTCCGTTCCTTTGAAACCCTCTTCATGATTCGCTCTTCTGCCATCCCGCTGCTGATTCTTCTCGCAGGAACTCCCGTGGTCGCCTCCTCCGCCCCTGAATGGAGCGCGGTCGAGCCGGTGCTCGCGGTGAAGTGTTATGGTTGCCACGGCGGTGAAAAAACCAAGGGTGGGGTGGACCTGAAGGCTCTCTCCGCCGATCCGAAAATCGAAAAGCAATACGAACTCTGGCACCGCGTCCTCGATACCGTTGAGAGCGGTGAGATGCCGCCGCCGAAGTCGAAGCCACTCGAGGGAAATGAGGGGATGGCCATTACCCGCTGGGTTGCCGAGTCCCTCGATGCCCTTGCGCAGACGAATTCGGGTGATCCCGGGCCGGTCACGATGCGACGTCTCACCAACGCGGAATACGATTGCTCGATCCGAGACCTCACCGGACGCGACTACGGGCTCGCGAAGGAGTTTCAGACCGACGGCGGCGGCGGGGAGGGATTTTCGAACACGGGCGACGTGCTTTTCCTCAGCCCCGCCGCGCTCGACAAGTATTTCAGCGCGGCCCGGCAACTCGCCGACCACGCCACGGTGATGCCTGGCACGGGGCTCGTTTTTCACGAACACCGCATCGGCTTGCGCGGTCCCGAGCAGGTCAAGGCCCACGCCGAGCAGGGGCTTTATGTCTGGTATCAGCAAAAGGCCGCGCCACATCTTCCCGCCGACTTCGAGGACATGCGCGAGGGCGATTATCTGCTCGCCTGCTGGAAACACCGGCACTTCAAATCACCCCTCGACGTTCTTGCAAACGAAGCCGGATTGAAGCTGCCTTTCCTCCAAAACTGGTGGAATCTCGTCACCGAGCCGGAACCGAAGTCTCGTTTCCTTGATTTGGTGCGGGTTCCTTGGCGCGAACTGCCGGGTCCCGACGAGTCAAAGCCGAAAGAGGTCCCACCTGCGGTGACTTCGCGCATCGCCCAGATCGAGGCCGACCTGCTCTCGTGGAACAACCCCAAGAAACCCGGCAGCGGGGTGCAACGCCGGCAGCAGGACTCTGATGGCATCCGGCCTTATCCGATGGATGCCCTGGTCGAGGGCAAAAGCGAGGTGCATCTCTGTTTCGGGGATCTGGGCGATGGCAATGCCGGCGACATCGCCCTCGTCACGAAGATTGAGGTGAAGCTCGGGAAGGGTGGCGTCCAATATTTCAACTGGCTCGAGAAAACGATTGGAGAGCTGATGATGCAGGTTGCGTCGAGTCCCGCGCCCGCGAACCTCGACGAGCTGAAGAAGCGTCTCGTCCTGCTCGAGACAGCGCGCGCACTTTTCGGCAAACATCCCAAGCCCGGCCGCAAGATCGAACCTCACATCCTCGCCGTTGCTGCGCCGAAAGTGATCACGTTGCCCTTGCCTCCGGGCGCGGTCTCGCTGCGGGCCGAGACGAAGCTCGACTACGAAAATCCCGAGGTCGACCAGGCCACGATCCAGTGGGTCGCGACCGCCGGGGCTCCGCGCGATGTGACGAAGATCATCCCCGGCGTCCTCACGATCTGGAAGATCCAGACCGAGGCGGCGCGTCGCACCATGGGTGAGTTCCACGCTTTCCGGGTCGCCTTTCCCGACATGTTCGAGCGGCGTCTCGAGGAGGTGGCGCGCAATCTGAACCGCAGTTCACCGGGATATACCGTCTATTATTTCAGCGATGACCAGCTCGGGAAGGTGCTCGGTGAGAAAGACAGGGCCGTCCTCGCGGCGATGAAGAAAGACTGGCGTCTCGGGGCTCCAAAGCAGCTCAGCGAGCCGCTCAAGGGGGAATTCGACGGAGCGATGATCTGGCATCTCCATCAATTTGCCTCTCGGGCGTGGCGTCGTCCTCTCGCCGAGACGGAGAAACAGGCGCTCGCGTCATTCTATCGGGAACGCCTCAAACAGGGGCTCGATCGCGAGTCCGCTGCTCGCGAGGGCATCGTGCGCATCCTCGTTTCGCCGCATTTCCTCTTCAAGGCCGAGACTCTTCCCCCGCCGGAGACCCTGACAAACGCACCCAATCCCGGCGTCGACCTGCCTCTCACCTCCTGGGAGCTCGCCTCGCGGCTCAGTTACTTCGTCTGGTCGTCGATTCCCGACTGGGAGCTGCGCAAGGCCGCCGAAGACGGCAGTCTCCTCAAGCCCGAGGTGCTCGCGGCGCAGGCGAAGCGCCTGCTCAAGGATCCGCGCGCCGGAGCCCTCGCCGAGGAGTTCGCAGGCCAGTGGCTGAAGTTTTCCAGCTTCGAGGAACACGACGGGGTTGATACGATGAAATATCCCGAGATGACTCCAGAACTTCGCTCTGACATGAAGCGCGAGGTCGTCGAGTTTTTCCGTCATCTTTTCCGTGAGGATCGTCGTGTCGTGGACATCGTCACGGGCGACTCGAGTTTTCTCAACGAGCGGCTCGCGAGATTCTACGGCATCCCGAACGTGAGCGGGCCCGAATTCCGCGAAGTCGAAGTGTCCGATCATCACCGTGGCGGACTCCTCGGGATGGGCGCGATTCTCACGAAGACGTCCCGGCCGAACCGCACCAGTCCCGTCCTGCGAGGTGAGTTCCTCCACGCCGTCGTCCTTGGACATAGCTCGCCCCCGCCGCCCCCGAACGTGCCCGAGCTCGAGAAGGGCTTGAAGCCCGCCTCCCTCCGCGAAGCGCTCCTGAAACACCGCCAAGACCAAGCCTGCGCCGTCTGTCACGACCGCATTGACCCCCTCGGTTTCGCCCTTGAGTCCTTCGATCCGATCGGACGCTTCCGCAACGCCGATGAGGCCGGTGGGGCGATCGACGACACCGGTGAGTTGCGTGACGGCTCCCGGATCCGGGGTATCTCCGGACTCCGCGATTACCTCACCCAAAACCGCGCCCAGTTTACGAACCATTTCAGCCGCAAGCTCCTCGGTTATGCCTTGGGCCGCGGCGTCCTGCCGAGCGACAAGGAACTCCTCGCCGAAATGGCGAAGGCGATCGAGTCGGACGACGGCAAAGTCTCCGCCGCCGTCATCAAGATTGTCACCAGTCGCCAGTTCGCGAACCGAAGAAACGAACCGCCTGCCTTGGCCGTGAACCCCTGAGTTCATTTCTCCACCACTCCCTCACTCCACTGCTCCATGACTTCTCTCTCCCGCCGCCGTTTCCTCCGCGGAACCGGGGTGGCCCTAGGGCTCCCCTGGTTGGAATCATTCTCCGCCTTCGGCGCCGAAGGCGCCAAATCCGGAGACGCCCCCCGCCGTCTCGCTGTCTGCTTCACCGGCAACGGGGTGAACCCCCATCATTGGGGCGCCACGATGGGCGCGAACGGGATCGAGTTTGCGAACTCGCTGCGTCCCCTCATCCCGTTGAAGGAGAAGGTCGCTGTTTTCAGCGGTCTCTGGAACCCGACCACGGTCGAGGGCGAGGGCGGGCACTATCCGAAAATGAATGTGCTCTCGGGTCTCCGAGTGAAAAAGACTACCACCGACGTCGAGGTTGGCATGACGATGGACCAGCTCATCGCCGCGAAAATCGGACGCGAAACCCCTGTGCCAAGTATCGTTCTGGGGACCGAACGTCCCAGTTACGCGACCGACTCGGGTTTCACTTCGATCTACTCTGCCTACATTTCCTGGAGCACTCCGACGACGCCCGCACCCAAGGAGATCTTCCCCCAGCAGGCCTTCGATCAGCTCTTCGACGACGGCAGCAAGCGTCAGCGCGACAAGAGCATCCTCGACGTCGTCCTTGACGATGCGAAGGGCCTCCGCAGCCGCCTCAGCGTGCGCGATAGCCAGAAGCTCGATGAATACCTCGGCTCCGTGCGCGAGATCGAGCAGCGCGTCGAGCAGGCGCAAAAGATCAGTCTGCTCGAAGCCGGCGGAACGGCGAATTCCGGCGGGCGGGGCTGGCAGCCGACGGTGAAGGTGCCGACGATCGGACGTCCCGGGTCGGGCATTCCGGCGAGTTCGGAGGATCACCTTCGTCTCATGTTCGACATCCTGTTGCTCGCCTTCCAGACGGATCGCACCCGCGTCGCCACCTTCATGTTGAACAACGACCTCTCGAACATGCGTTTTCCCAGCCTCGAGGGGGTGACATCGGGCCTTCACGAGCTCTCGCACCATGCCGGAGACGAGACTCGTCTCGCGCATTACCAGAAGGTGAACGAATTCCAAGTGAAGCTCTGGGCCGAGTTCCTCCAGAGGATGGCGGCGACGAACGAGGGCGAGCGTTCGCTTCTCGACAACAGCATGATCCTTCTCACCAGCAGTCTCATGGATGGCAATGCCCACGACTCGCGCCAGCTCCCCGTCGTCCTCGCTGGCGGCGGCGGCGGCACGATCCAGGGAGGCCGGGCCTACGATCTGACCCAAGATCCGAACCGAAATCTCTGCCGACTCCACCTTGCCCTGATGGACCGAATGGGCGTTCGGGTCGACAAGTTCGGTGACGCTGAGAATGCCCTTGTCATCTGAGCAGGGGGGGGCGGCTCTCGAAAATTCCACCCTGTCCTAAGTAAAAATTGGTTGCCCCGCGGGCGACTTTCACGCATCTACGCGGCCATGGCACGGATCAACGAAAACTTCCTCAAACTCAAGGCCGGTTACCTCTTCCCCGAGATTGCCCGGCGCGTCAACGCCTTCACGGAGGCCAATCCCGAAGCGGCGAAGCGGCTGATCCGTTGCGGCATCGGCGACGTCACCGAACCCCACCCCGAGGCCTGCCGTCAGGCCATGCACGATGCCGTCGATGAACTCGGTAATGCCGCCACTTTCAAGGGATACGGGCCGGAGCAAGGTTATGCATTCCTCCGCGAAGCCATCGTCGAAAACCAGTTCGCCGGGCTCGGCATCGCTGCCGATGAGGTCTTTATCTCCGACGGATCGAAGTGCGACACCGGCAATATCCTCGATATCTTCGGCAAAGGGAACGTGATCGCCATCACCGATCCGGTTTACCCCGTCTACGTTGACACCAACGTGATGATCGGCAACACCGGTGACGCCGATGAGACGGGCGCTTACGCCGGACTCGTCTACCTGCCCTGCACTCCGGAGAATGGTTTTGTGCCCGCGATCCCTCATCAGAAGGTGGACCTCGTCTATCTCTGCTATCCCAACAATCCGACCGGCGCGACAGCAACGCGCTCCCAGCTCGAAGCCTGGGTCGACTACGCCCGCGCTAATCAGGCCATCATTCTCTACGACGCCGCCTACGAGGCCTTCATTCAGGATCCTGAATTGCCGCGCTCCATCTTCGAGATCGAGGGTGCTCGCGAGTGTGCCATGGAGTTCCGCAGCTTTTCGAAAAACGGAGGCTTCACCGGCGTGCGCTGCGCCTACATCGTGATTCCGAAGACGCTCAAGGGCTACACCGCCGACGGTCGGGAGCAGGCGATTCACCCGCTCTGGTCGCGCCGCCACAGCACCAAATTCAACGGAGCAAGTTACCCGGTGCAGAAGGGGGCCGCGGCTGTTTTCTCCGAGTCGGGCAAGGCGCAGGTTGCCGCGCTCATCGAGGGGTACATGGGCAACGCGAGGCTGCTCCGAGAAGCCTGCGCTGCGGCCGGGTTACCGGTCTTTGGCGGAGTCAACGCGCCTTACGTCTGGGTCGGTTGTCCGTCCGGGCTGACATCCTGGGACATGTTCGACAAGATGCTGAACGAGGCCAACGTCGTCATCACTCCAGGATCAGGATTCGGCGCCGCAGGGGAAGGTTACTTCCGCATTTCCGCGTTCAATACGCGGGCGAACGTCGAGGAGGTCTGCCGCCGGATCCGGGCGACCTTCGGGTGATCGGGCGGGGCGGGTCCGTCAGTTGGCCCTCCGGCCCACGACCAAGAGACACCCGGGGGGCAACTTTTCTCCTCATTCAGGTCGCGCAGCCGTCAAATCGTCACCAATAAAAGAGAATGATGAACGAAGCCTCCACTGTCGCGAGTGGCCGCGTCCGCGTCGGTGTCGTCCAGCTTGCCATGCGGCCGATGAGCGGGCCGGAAGCATTTTTTGAACATGTCTCCTTTTTCCTCGAGGCGATGGCGGGCTATGGGGCGGACTTCGTCTGCTTTCCCGAATATGTGAATGCCCCGCTGATGGCTCCCTGGAAAGCCGACGGCGCTCCCATTGCGATCCGCCAACTTGCCGGGATCACCGCCGAGACACGGGACTTTTTTTCGCGAGAGGCCGTCGCGAAGGGACTCAACATCATTACGGGCAGCTTGCCGGTGGTCGAGGACGGTCGGCTCTACAATGCCGTCTACCTCTGCCGCCGCGACGGCACGGTCGAGGAGCAGCGCAAGATCCACGCGACGCCCAGCGAGGAATCCGAGTGGCAGATGAGCGGAGGCGACCGGCTCGAGGTCTTCGACACCGACGCGGGCAAGGTCGGCATCCTGATCTGCTACGACGTCGAGTTTCCCGAGCTGGGAAGGCTCCTCGCGGCGGAGGGGCTGCAGATCCTCTTTGTGCCTTTTTGCACGGATACGGCTTCTGGCTTTCACCGGGTCCGCTACTGCGCCCAGGCTCGGGCAATCGAGAATGAATGTTATGTCGTCGCCGCCGGCAGCGTCGGAAATCTCCCCGGGGTGGCGAACATGGACTTTCAATATGCCCGGTCGGCCGTTTTCACCCCGAGCGACTACGATTTTCCCGAAAACGCGATCCTCACGGAGGCTCCGGCAGGCTTGGAGACTGCGTTGATCGCCGATCTCGATCTCGGTCACCTCGAAAATCTGCACCGCCGTGGCAGCGTGCGGAACCTTCGTCAGCGCCGCACCGACTTCTACCGCGTCGAGCGCGTCGCACGAGGTGAGTGAGTCTGGCGGTGTGATCCGCGACAAGCTTGTGAAATTTTTCACAATCCCCCCTTGCCCCGCCACGGTGGAGACGTAACCTTGGGTCGAACGAAGCCTCCAACCGGGAACAGCCATGCCTGAGACGATCGAGCAACACGCCGCCTATGATTCCAAGATCGAGGGCAACATCATCTTCACGAAGGTGGACACCGCGATCAATTGGATGCGCAAGAACTCGCTCTGGCCCATGCCGATGGGTCTCGCCTGCTGCGCGATCGAGCTGATGGGCACGGGCGCTTCGAGGTTCGACATTGCCCGCTTTGGGGCCGAGGTGATGCGTTTCTCCCCCCGCCAGAGCGATGTCATGATCGTCGCCGGCACCGTCACCTACAAGATGGCGCTTGCCGTCAAGCGGGTTTGGGATCAGATGCCGGGCCCAAAGTGGTGCATCGCGATGGGGGCGTGCGCCTCCTCCGGCGGGATGTATCGCAGCTATGCAGTGCTCCAGGGGATCGACAATCTCATCCCCGTCGATGTCTACGTCTCCGGTTGTCCTCCGCGCCCCGAGGCACTCCTCGAGGGACTCATGAAACTGCAGGACAAGATTGCCAAGTCACAGTCCGCCGTGGCTCACTTTAACAGCGAGAAGTCTGCCTGACTCCGAGACATGAACACCGTCCTTTCCATCCTCAGGGACCGCTTCGCCGGGGCCATTCTCGACCACGTGGAATTCCGCGGCGAGCAAACCGTGATCGTCGAGAAGGCGAAAGCGCGCGACATCCTCCGGTATTGCCGTGATGAGCTCGGCTTCGATTATCTCATTGATGTCAGCAGCCTCGACCACCTCGGCAGTGAGCCTCGCTGGGAGATGGTCTACGAACTCTACGCGCTCGGAAACGGCGCCCGCCATCACTTGCGTTTGAAGTATTCCTTCCCCGAAGGTGAAAAAGCCGATTCCGTCTCGGAGATCTGGCCCACGGCCGGCTGGCATGAGCGCGAGGTCTACGACATGATGGGGATCGAGTTCGAAGGGCTCGCCGATCACCGCCGCATCCTCATGTGGGAAGGATATCCCTACTTTCCCCTGCGCAAGGATTTCCCTCTCGCCGGTCGCCCGAGCGAGATGCCCGAGGTGGCATTCACGAACCGCGCCCCCCTGGCCGGAGGGCCGTTTGTGACCTCTCCGACCGCAGCGACCACGGTCCATCGCGAGCCTCGCTCGCGCGAGATGGATTGAACAGCGGCGCACCGCGCGCGTCTCAGCCTCCTGCATGGAATGGCTCAACGAGCTTTGGATCCGCTTGCGTGAACACGAGGATTGGCTGGCTTGGATTGGTTTCGCCTCGCTCGCGACCGTGATCATCAGCGCCTTCGCTGTGCCGATCCTGATCCGCCGCATGCCGGCTGACTATTTCCTCGAAGACAGCGCGGGCTCGGAGTGGATGCGGCGTCGGCATCCTGCCTTGAGGTTGGTTCTCCTGCTCCTCAAAAACCTTTTTGGCGCCATCCTTGTGTTCGGCGGCCTCATCATGTTCATCACGCCGGGGCAGGGTATCCTCACGCTCGTCGCGGGGGTTCTCCTGCTGAATTTCCCGGGAAAACGGCGCTTCGAGGTCTGGCTCGTGAGCCGCAAGCCGGTGCACCGCGCGATCGAGTGGATCCGTCGTCGCGCAGGCCGCCCGCCTCTCCTCCTTCCTGGCGATCAGTCGAAGATCGGGTAGAAGGTGTTGAAAGCCTTTTCTCCGAACTCGGCGGGATCGTTGAAGCGGCGGCCGCGGTCGAGGTCGTCGATCTTGGTCATCTCCTCGGCACTCAGTTCGAAATCGAAGATCGCCAGATTCTCCCTGAGGTGGGCAACGGTCTGAGTCTTTGGGATGGTCACGGTGCCGCGCTGCACCGCCCAGCGCAGCACGATCTGCCCGGGAGAGCGGCCGCGGGCCGAGGCGATCGCGGTGACGACGGGATCGGTGAGGACATTTTCGTTTTCGCCCGCCATGTTCAGCGGCACGTAGGAACTCGCGCCGAAGGGCGAGAAGGCGGTGACGGCGATTTTTTCCTCCAGGCAATAACGCAAGAGCCGCTGCTGGGTGAGATAGGGATGCATCTCGACTTGCAGCACCTGCGGAGCGATCGAGGCGCAGGCCGTGAGATCTCGAATCATCCCGGTGGTGAAATTACAGATCCCGATGCGTTTCACGAGGCCCGCTCCGACGAGCCCCTCCATCGCGCCCCAGGTGTCGGCGATCGGGATCGGAACGGGTTTCATTGAAGGATTCGGAGCCTTCGGATCGAAGAACCAGCCGGGAGGATAACGCACCTCGAATGGCACAAAGGCAAGTGTCACCGGGAAGTGGATGAGATAGAGATCGAGCACGTCGAGACCGAGATCACTGAGGCTGCGTTCACAGGCGGATCGGACGTGGTCGGGGTGATGGTAGGTGTTCCAGAGTTTCGAAGTGACCCAAAGATCTTCACGCGAGCAGACTCCCGAGCTCAGGGCGCGCCGCAGTCCCTCTCCCACGGCGGGCTCGTTGCCGTAATCACAGGCACAGTCGAAGTGGCGGTAGCCGATCTCGACGGCGGTCGGGATAAGGTCAGGGAGGATCTCGGAGGGGATTTTCCAAGTGCCGAGTCCTACCGAGGGGAAGGAGCCGCCGTCGGAGGTTTCGATAAAGTGGTGGAGGCTGCTCATGAGGGGTAGATTTATGCGCCGGTGGCTGGTCAGGCAAGCGACAAGCACCCGCGCGATGGTGTTTTCAGTTCGCCTTTCCGTTAAGTTTGGCACCGAAGACTCTGGTGACGACCGCGAAAAAGTAAGCTCCCGAAAGGCTGCTCATGAGAATGCCGGTCATGCCCTCGAGGGGAGCGAGGAGGCGCCAGCTAGGCGGCAGGACCAGGTCTCCATACCCGATCGTGGTGTAGGTCGTCCCGGAAAAGTAGAAGGCGGATCCGATGTCGGGCAGGCAGTCGAGCAGGTGGTAGGCGATCGCCCAGAGCGAGACGCCGACGCCGTGGAGACAAACGAGAAACCACGCCGTGCGGGTGAGAAGCCAGGTGACTGATCCGAGCCGAACGCTCTTTGGTGGATGGGAAAGAAGGAAGGTCGTGAGACCCGCGAGCCCAAGGGTGTGAAGGCTGACGGTGGCGGCGACGAGGACCAAGCCGATGAGGAATTCCGGGATCATGGAGCGAGCCGGAGTGTCGCTCCGTCTGGAGCCCAAAGGCAAGCCGCAAAGGGAGGCAGGGTCCCGGAAGGTCCAAATTTCCGCTTGCCACCGGAGATCTTCGCGGCTAGCTTCCGCCCCTCCCAGCTGAGGACGACGAACATGAAAGCGGACATTCACCCCAATTACAAGGAAGCCGTGATCCAGTGCCACTGCGGCAATGTGATCCAGACGCGCTCGACCGTGCCAAACCTCCATATCGGGATCTGCTCCGCTTGCCATCCGTTCTTTACGGGCGAGCAGCGTTTCGTCGATACTGCCGGCCGCGTCGATAAGTTCCAGAAGCGTTTCGGTGCCGCGAAACCCGCCGCCGAGCGCCGCAAGAAACCCAAGCTTTCCGACCTGGGCGCCTAGTCCAAACCGGTTTGATTTTCGAGAACGGTGACGATGCCCTTGTGGCGTGGTCGCCGTTTTTCTTTTGGTGTATCGACCCAGCACTCTTCTTTGGACTATTCGAACCTCATCGAACGAAAGCGACTGCGGCTTCCCGAGCTGGAATCGCAGATGGCCCAGGAAGGCTTTTTCGACGACCCGAAAAAGGCGGGGGAACTCACGCGCGAATACAACCGGACCAAAGCCTTGATGGACGATTGGTCCCGCTTGGAGAAATCCCGGGCCGAGCTCGGCGAAAATTTCGAACTGGCCAAATCAGGCGATGCGGCGATGGCGGAGATGGCGGCCGAAGAGATTTCCTCCCTCGAGGCTGGTATTGCCGAGCTTGAGGCTGCGGTCCAATACGCCCTGCTGCCGCACGATCCCAACGAGGACCGCGACGCCATCGTCGAGATCCGTGCGGGGACCGGCGGCGATGAGGCTTCGCTCTTTGCGGGAGACCTTTACCGGATGTATCAGCGCTATGCGGAGTCACGAGGTTGGAAGGTGGAGCCGGTCGAGGCCAGTCCTTCGGAGGTGGGGGGCTACAAGGAGGTGGTCTTCAAGGTCGCTGGTGAGGAAGTTTTCCGATTCTTGAAATACGAGAGCGGCGTCCATCGCGTCCAGCGCGTGCCCGTCACCGAGACCCAGGGCCGCATCCACACTTCGACCGCGACGGTTGCGGTCCTGCCCGAGGCCGGGGAGGTCGATGTCGAGCTGCGGCCTGAGGATCTCCACATTCAAGCAACGAGATCAGGCGGGCCGGGTGGCCAGCACGTCAACACGACGGATTCCGCCGTGCAGGTGACTCACCTCCCCACGGGTATCATGGTCAAATGTCAGGAAGGCCGGAGCCAGGGCAAAAACAAAGAGCGGGCTTTGCAGATCCTGAGGGCGAAGTTGCTCGAGGCCAAGGTGCGTGAGGAGGCTGAGAAGTATTCGGCCCATCGCAAAAGCCTGATCGGTTCAGGCGGCCGGGAGGAAAAAATCCGCACCTACAATTTTCCGCAAAACCGGCTCACCGATCATCGGGTCAACCTGACGCTCTACAATCTCGATCAGGTCGTCGCGGGAGCGATCCGTCCGGTGATCGAGGCGCTCCAGGCTTCGGAGATGGCAGACCGCCTCGCGGAGCTGGAAGCGTGATGTCGGAAGCCGCAATCCTGAGAAACCCGCCTCGGGGTGGTTGTTACGGGCATTCTTGGCGACGCTCCTTCGCCACGAGCATCTCGAAGGCCGGCAATCCTCTGATCGAGGTATCCTCGGGCAACGGGTTGATTTTCCTTTTGGCACGGATATCCCGAGGAAAAAACTTGCCGGATCGAGACATTTCCGCTATGCAGAGACTCCTCGAGACATCCGGTAACGGAGCAAGTTCATGAAAATCAAAGCAAATTCCTCTTTTTCTTCCTGGTCCAACGCCGCGGTATCGCTTCGTCCTCTCTCCTTGAGCCTGTGTGCCGGGGCGTTTCTCCTGATTTTCACGGGGGCCGCCATGGCTGACGGGGCTTCCACCAAGGAGCTTCGCCGATTCGGGTTCTCCGGATCCTACACCGGGATTGTTCGCGGGACTCTGCTCTCCCGGACCCTGCCGAGTGCAGCGTTTACGCCGGTGCCCGTTAGTGAACTCGTCACCGAGACCTTGCCTCAGGTCAGGCAGCAGAAAATTGCCAGCCCTTTTGGCATCGGTTCGGAATACCTCCTTTATGTCAAGACGGTGGTCAACCGTCGACGCGCGGTGATCCGGGGACTCTATTACGGAGAAAGCCTGAACCCTGCCTTGGGGGCGACTACGGTGAAGACTGGAACGAAGGTTCTTCAAGTCAAAAGGAGCGTGAGTCGCGGGACGAGTTCGCGAATGACCCTTGCGGACAACATGAACGAGTTCAATTCCGCCGGGGTTCTCTTGGCCCAGTGGAAAAAGAAAGGCACCTTGGAAAAGTGATTGATCACGTTTCCTCTCTGCGGGCCCGACATTCTGTTTCAGTTGATCTCTTCTGAAGGTTGGCTGCCCGGTCGTGGTTGTTACTGACTCTCCGTACGCGGATTCGCTACTCGCCAATTGCCGCGTAAGGGTCCATCCGTAGCCAGATGCGTCGGCAATGGCTAGAACCTTGGGTGTGGGGCCTGTCCTTTTTGTTTTCCGGGTCATGCGCCGGAGCCATCGATTTCGATGAGGAAATCCGTCCGATCCTCGAAGCCCGATGCCTCGATTGTCATGATGCAGCCACGCTGAAGGGCGGAATTGGACTCCAGACCTACTACCACTCGCGGCTGGCCACCGATGGGGGAGAGCCGCTTTTTGTCGCGGGCGAGCCGGACCGGTCCGTCTTGCATCGCGTGGTGACGGAAAGAGATTCCGAAAAGCGCATGCCACCCAAGGGCGAGCCGCTCAGCAACGTCGAGATCGGAAAGATCCGGCAGTGGATCATGGAGGGCGCGAAGTGGCCAGACGACGGCTGGAGGCCGCCACAACATTGGTCCTACGTGGTCCCGCAGAAATCGCCCCTACCGGTCGATGCTAATTTCTTGCCTGCCGGTCGAGATGGCAATGAAATCGATGCCTTTGTCGTGGCAAAACTCTCCGGGGCCGGATTGTTCCTCAATTCCGAGGCGGATCCAGCAAGGCTTCTCCGACGCGTTTTTCTCGATTTGACGGGGCTGCCACCCTCCGTCGCCGAGACCGATGCCTTTCTCGCCGATCCGTCGTTTGGGCATTATGTGAGGATCGTCGATGACCTACTTGCCTCGCCGCATTTCGGGGAGAAGTGGGCGGTCCAGTGGCTCGATCTCGCCCGTCATGCCGACTCGGAGGGTTATCAGCGGGATTCCCCGCGCAACATGTGGCCTTGGCGCGACTGGGTCATCGCAGCGTTGAATACCGACATGCCCTTTGATCGGTTCTCGATTGAACAGCTCGCCGGTGATCTCCTGCCGGGCGCGACCGAGTCACAGAAGGTCGCGACCGGTTTCCACTGCAACGCACCACTCAATCTCGAGGCCGGCACCGATCCGGATGAGGATCACTACAAGCGGGTTGTCGATCGCGTCAACACCACCGGCACAATTTGGCTTGGCAGCACGATCGGCTGCGCCCAGTGCCACAATCACAAATACGACCCGCTGACAACGAGGGAATACTACGAGCTCGCCGCGTTTTTCAACCAAACCCTGCCCGAGTCGAAGCAGGAAGGGGCGGAGATGGGGATGTCGAACATGGTCGCGATCGGGCCCACTCTCGCGGTGACGCGGAGCCTCGCCGACATCGATGCCGAGCTGAAGGCCGAGAGCGAGCTCGATGCGGTCGTGGACGGGATCCGCGGCGACCTCTTGAGAGCGGTCGACGAGAAGATCGCCAGGGATCCCAGAGGTCGCGCCGGACTGCCGAAAGACGTCCAGGATCTCCTCGAGCGTGAGGCGGAGATGAGCCTCAATCAATGCCGCAGCCTCAACAGCAGGCTCGACTTGAAGGATCGGACCATGGGGCGTCGCCTCGAGGAGGCCGAGGTCATGGAGGCCCGCCTCGGGGAACAGCGGAAAAAAGAGGTGCGAGTGATGTCCGAGATGTCGGAGCCCCGGCACACTTTCGTCGCGAAGCGAGGCGACTTCCTCGCTCGCGGGGAAGAGGTGAAGGCCGCCACCCCCGCCTCGCTTCATCCTTTCCGCGAAGACCTGCCGCGCAACCGGCTCGGCCTCGCACGGTGGCTCGTCGATCCTGCCAATCCGCTGGTCGGCCGCGCCTATATCAACCGGCTTTGGATCGAGCTCTTCGGGCAGGGCCTCGTCACCACCCCTGAGGATTTCGGCTTGCAAGGGGAAAGGCCGACCCATCCCGAGTTGCTCGACTGGCTCGCCGCTACCTTTGTCGGTGACGATGGGTGGTCGGTGAAAAAGTCGATCCGACGCGTCGTGCTTTCCGCAACCTACCGGCAGTCCGTCACCGTGAAGGTGGAAGCCGCCACCGCCGACCCGCGCAACCAGCTTCTCTGGCGTCACCCCGGGCACCGCCTCGGTGCGGAGACGATCCGCGATCAGGGTCTCGCCATCAGCGGACTACTCGACCGCCGACTGTTTGGGGTGAACGTCAGGCCCTACCAACCTGCTACTTTCTGGAGAAAGAGTGCCGGAGCTTCGGAGACCTACTACCTGCCATCGCAGGGTTCCGACGCCCATCGCCGCGGGGTCTACACGCTCTGGCGGCGGAACGCGCCCTATCCCAGTTTTGCAAATTTCGATGCGCCCGACCGCTCGGCTTGCGTCGTGCAGCGCGACGTTTCGAACACACCGCTACAGGCGCTGACCCTCCTCAATGATCCTGTCTACGTCGAGATGGCCGCCGCCTTCGGGAAACGCATCGTCAAGGAAGGCGGCGCGGGGACTGACGAGCGGATTGACTGGTCCTTCCGGACGGCCCTGACAAGGCAACCGACCGAGCCCGAACGGCGGTTGCTGCGCTCCGCCTTCGAAACCGGGATGGTGGCATCGGGATCGGAGGAAAGCGCCTGGCGCGAAGTTGCGACCATCCTCTTGAACCTGCACGAGACGATCAACCGCCCATGATTTCCGCCAACGTTTCCCGCCGCCACTTCCTCTCCCGCACCGGGGCGGGTCTCGGATCGGTCGCGCTCGGCTCGCTCTTGCAGCGCGACCTCCTCGGAGAAGCGCCGTCGGCCCTGCCAAGCCTCGCACCGCGAGCCAGAAGCGTCATCTTCTTCCACATGACGGGCGCGCCCTCCCAGCTCGATCTCTTCGACGAGAAACCCGTCCTGCGGCAGCACGACCGCCAGCCCGCGCCCGATTCACTCTTTGCGGGCAAGCGTTTTTCGTTCCTCCGTGGTCACCCCAAGTTGCTGGGATCTCCCTATCAATACCATAGACATGGCAAGAGCGGCCTCGCCCTCTCCGAACTGCTGCCTCAGCTCGGTAGCGTCGCCGACGAGATTTGTCTCGTGAAGTCGGTCCACACGACCGAGTTCAATCACGGTCCCGCCCAGCTTGTCTTCCATACCGGATTGAACCGCCAGGGCAATCCCTCGATTGGTTCCTGGACGACCTATGGCCTCGGGAACGATTCGGAGAATCTCCCCGCCTACGTCGTTTTTCTCGCGGGCAACACGCCGGGAGCCGGAGCGAATCTCTGGAAATCTGGTTTCCTTCCCAGTGTCCATCAGGGAGTACAGCTCCGAGGCGAAGGCGACCCCGTGCTTTTCCTCAACAGTCCGAAGGATGTCTCGCGCGACGACCGTCGACGGGCTCTCGACAGCATCGAGGCCCTGAACCGGCAGTATTTCGAAAGCGTTGCTGATCCCGAGATCCTCACCCGGATCGAGCAGTATGAGATGGCTTTTCGCATGCAGGCCTCCGTGCCCGAGCTCGTTGATCTGGTGCAGGAAGACGCCGCGACGCGCGAGCGCTACGGCAAGGGCGAGTTCGCGACCCAGTGTCTCCAGGCCCGCCGCCTCGTCGAGCGCGGAGTGCGTTTTGTCGAGCTTTTCCACGGCGACTGGGACACCCACGCCGGGCAGAGGGGCCGCCTCGCCACCCTCACCAGGGAAGTCGACCAGCCCATCGCCGCCCTCATCGCCGATTTGAAACAACGCGGCTTGCTCGACCAGACCCTCGTTGTCTGGGGGGCCGAGTTTGGCCGAACACCCATGCTTCAAGGCGAAGAGTCACCGTCGAAATGCGGCCGTGATCACCAGAAAGACGCCTTCACCGTGTGGATGGCCGGAGGCGGGGTGAAGGGCGGGATCAGCTACGGTTCGACCAATGATCTCGGCAACGAAGTCGCGGAGAATCCGGTGCAGGTCCGCGATCTCCACGCGACCATGATGCATTTGTTAGGGATCGACCACGAGAAGCTCACCTACCGCTACCAAGGCTTCGACCAGCGCCTCACCGGCGTGGAGGAAGCGCGGGTGATCGGGGAAATTTTGGTGTGAACCCGAGTCCGGGATCCGCGATCCGGGAGCTCCGTTTCGGAGGTCTCAGGGTGCGAACTCCACGAAAGTCTTCTGATGATGCCGCATGATCTCGTCGCCCCTCGCGTCGTAGCTTCCGGTCGCGGTGTGGGCAACGTCCGGGATGGACAGAAACTCGTGCGCGATACCGAGTTCCTTCAGATGGTTCGAGAACTTCAGGTTGAACTCGTAGTTGAAGCACCTCGTTCCGTCCCACAGAAGGATGCGCAGCTCGGGTCGGTGCGTCCGTGCGGCGAAAGCTCTGGCGAGGTCCCAGGTGTTGTGGCCGATGGGCAGGAAACGCAGGGTTTCGCTCTCGTAGCCATCGTTTTCCTCGATGTGTTTTTCCGGTCCGTAGCCGGAACCGCCCGGGGCGACGGAGAGGAAGAGTTCCGGATGCTTGAACATGATTCGGGTCGTTCCTCGACCGCCTTGGGAATAGCCTTCGAGGGCGCGTCCTTCCCGGGTTCCCCAAGTCCGCCAGATGGCATCGATGTGAGGGATGAGCTCTTTGACAAAAACCGACTCGCCCATTCCGTTTTTCATTTCCGGCATGTCATACCAGCTTACCGGGCCGCCGTTGGGGAACACGTAGAGGGTCGGCGGGATGGTGCCTTTGCGGATCGCGGCATCGACATGGGAGGCGATTTTCACGGACTTGCCCTCACCTCCGGGTCGCCCGCCATGGAGGTGGTAGACGACGGGATAACGGATCTCGCTTGGTTCATATCCGGGCGGCAGGTAGATGTAATATCCGACCTCGATTCCCATCGAAGGGCTCCGGAAAGTCTCATGCCGAACGCCTGCCGGAAGCCCGGCCTTCGCCGGCAGCGGTGAGGCCCAGGAAAAGGGAGGGATGTCGTTCTTTGTTTTTCCGCCATCCTGAGCGGTGGCAGCGGCGGTGGCGAAGGCGAGCGCGGCGCCTGAGAAGAGGAGGCGTTGGATCATTTTGAACGGATTTTCCCCCAGATCGACCCGCGAGGCGGTTTAAGTTCGCGGGGCGGTGGTCAAAGGGGTCTTCGGATTCGGAACGAGCCGGCCCTGGGCTTCATTCAGCTTCACGGTATCGAGACGGGGCAGGACGTGTTTGGCGAAGAGATCGCACTCGTCGAGGTGGGGATAACCGCTGAGGATGAAGGCGCGAATGCCGAGATCGATGTAGCGCTGCAGCTTCGCGTAGACCTGGTCGGGGTCTCCAACGATGGCGCTGCCGCAGCCGCTGCGGGCCAGCCCGACGCCGCTCCACAAGTGAGGCTCGAGATAAAGGTCGAGACTCTGGGCGCGGAGATCATCCTGCCGCTTCACTCCGAGGCTCGTGCTGTCCATGCTGCGGTCCTTGATCTCCTGGCCCTTGTCGGGGTCGAGCTTCGAGATGAGGCGGTCAGCGGCGGCCCGCGCTTCGGCTTCGGTTTCGCGAACGATGACGTGCGACCGGAATCCAAAGTCGATCTTCCTTCCGTGGGCGGCAGCTTTTTCGGACATCCCTCGCATTGTCGCCTCGATTCGATCTTCGGTCTCCGGCCACATCAGGAAGACATCGCAGTGCCTTGCGCAGAGCTCTTGCGCGGCGGGCGAGATACCGCCGAAATACAGGAGGGGACCGCCATTCTGCTGATAGGGTTTCGCCGCGTCGGTGTTGGGGAGGCGGATATCGTAGAATTCGCCCTTGAACTCGTAGGGGCCCTCCGCCGCCCACATGCCTTGGAGAATCTGGATGATCTCGCTGCTGCGGGCGTAGCGGACTTCGTTGCTCTCCTTCGTCCCGGGCATGTCCGAGGAGATGACATTGATGCAGAGACGTCCTTTGGCGATGTGGTCTACGGTGGCGAGGGCGCGCCCGAGCATGGGCGGCCAGACCTCGCCCATGCGAAGGGCGACGAGTTGGTTGATCGATCGGGTCTGTGACGCCATTGCCGAGGCGAAGGCAAGGGCATCCTGTCCCACGATCCAGCCTGAGGGGAGGAGAATGTTCTGGTAACCGAGTTCGTCGGCCTTCCTGACAATGTCACCGCAATGTTCGTAACTGCTGCGGAGAGTTCCATCGGGAACCCCGAGAAATTCGTAGTCGTCACCGCAGAGGGCGGAGAACCAAGCCACCTCCACTTTACGGTCGGCGCTGCGGATGGAAATGGGAGGCGTCACTTCTGCCATGGCGAATCGGCGGTCAGCGTCAGCGTTCCAAGGAGGCGATCCTCGCGGCTGCCTCCGCGAGGATGGGGAGTTCTTTCGCGAGAAATGCGAGGCGACGACGGATGTCGCCGTCGGCGGGAAGGATGTTGTCGGAGTTGAAATCGGCGCGGGTGACGTAGACGTAGCGCGGTGAGACGAGGCAGCGGTAGTCGGTGCCAAGGCTGTTCATGAACGCGAGGGGAGAGAGGTAGCTCTTTTGCGCTCCGGCGGTGCAGACGAGTCCGATCGCCTTGCCTTTCCAACTGTGGCCGGTCAATTCGATGAGGTTTTTCGCTGCGGCGTTGAGGTCGTAGTTGTAGATCGGCGAAACGAGGACCAGGGCGTCCACTTTGGCCAGTTCCGCGGTCAAGGCGACGGTTTTCTCGTTCTGGTAACAGGTGATCCCATCGCAGGCAGGCAGGTCCCACTCCGAGAGGGAGAGGATCGTCGCCCCATGTCCGTCCTGTTGGATCAGCCCCGACAGCACTTCAGCCAGCTCGGCCGCCTTTCCTCCGGGAGCGAGATTCGTGTTGAGAATCGCTGTCTTCATCCTCGGACAAAAAGGCAATGGGAGCGGGGATCAACCACTAACTTCCATTTCGCTTCGATTTTAATTTGATTTGCAACTTAAAAGAAGCTCGCCAGACCTCTCCGGTTGCTGCCAAAGTCGCGGTGATGTTATCCGAAAATCCTCCTCCCACCAGTCGTCGAAAATTCCTCGATCGTTCGGTTCGGACCGGTGCAGTCGTTTCCACGCTCGCATTGGCTGCCCGTTTGCCGGTGCACGCCGCCAGCGGTGATGGAAAACTGAGGCTTGGCCTGATCGGTTGCGGCGGTCGCGGGGCGGGCGCGGCGAACCAGGCGATGAAGGCCGACGATGGAGTGATCCTGCATTCGCTCTGCGACGTGAATCGCGAGACTCTTGCGAAAGCTCACGATCTCATCGCCAAAGGAAAGCCAGACCGCGTCGATGTGCCGGAGGATCGGCGTCACGGCGGCTTCGAGGGCTACAAGCGGGTCATCGCGGAATGCGAGGTCGTCATCCTCGCGACGCCACCGGGATTCCGCCCGCTCCATTTCGAGGAGGCGGTCGCGGCGGGCAAGCATGTTTTCATGGAGAAGCCGGTGGCCTCGGATGTGGCGGGAATCAAGAAAGTGATCGAGGCAGGCCGGGCCGCAAAGGAGAAAGGGCTGAAAGTCGCCGTGGGTTTGCAGCGGCGCCACCAGCCGGGCTACCAGCAGTGGATCCGCCGAATCCACGATGGAGCGATCGGTGACATCGTCACGATCCGCGCCCTCTGGAACGGCACCTCCCGCCCGGGCAAACCGCGCTCCGAGGGAGAGAGTGAACTCGAATACCAGGTCCGGAACTGGTATTACTTCACGTGGCTGTCGGGAGATCACAATGTCGAGCAGCACGTCCACAATCTCGACGTGGCGAACTGGATCATGAAGGACGCCCATCCCATTGTCGCCCGTGGCATGGGCGGGCGTGAAGTTCGGAACCGGGCCGAGAATGGACAGATCTTCGACCATCATTTCGTTGAATACGAATACGCCGACGGCACCCTGCTTTACAGCCAGGCGCGGCAGATCCCGAACTGCTGGCGCAGCGTTAGCGAGTCGGTCGCGGGCACGCTGGGAAAGGCGACTTTCGACGCGAAGGAATTCATCCTGACAGGACCACACGCCGACAAGCTCCGGCTGCGCCAGGGCGAGGATGGGCATCAGCTCGAGCATTTCCCTTTCTTTAAAGCCATCCGCGAAAACCTCGATCACAACGAGGCTGAACGTGGAGCAATGGCAACGATGACCGGCATCCTCGGACGCATGGCCACTTATTCGGGACAGGAAGCCCGGTGGGACGACGCGATGGCCTCGAATCAAACGCTTGTCCCCGATGGTCTCGTTGATTTTACGTCGTCGCCCCCCGTGCGGCCGAATGCGGAGGGCCGCTACCCGGTCGCGATCCCGGGAGTCACCAAACCCTATGAGCTTTGGTATTGATTCGAAATAAACGGGCTCACACGAACGCGCCTGGCCCGAGAGGGTTTACTCGCCCGGCATCGGCTGTTAAATCCTACAAATCCCCATCATGATAAGCTCCCTCAAAGACTCTTCCGGCCCCTGGTATCGAGGGATCTCGCGCTACGAGTGGCTCGTGCTCATCATCGCCTCGGCAGGCTGGATCTTTGATGTCTACGAGGGCCAAATTTTCAATCTGACGCGGAACCAAATGCTCGGCGATGTTCTTGGTCAGCCGCCCGGGAGCGACGAGGTGAAGAAATATGGAGATTGGTTCCTCGGCGTCTTCCTTCTTGGCGGCACCTTCGGCGGCCTGCTCTTTGGTTCACTGGCCGACCGATACGGGCGCAGCGGCATCATGATTGTGACGATCCTGATGTATTCCGTCTTCTCTGGACTCACCTTTTTTGCGACGGAACTCTGGCATGTTACCGCGCTGCGGTTCCTCGTCGCAATGGGTGTGGGAGGAGAATGGGCGGTGGCGGCGGCTCTTGTCTCGGAAGTGTTTCCGAAGCGTGCCCGCGCCCACGCTTCCAGCATCTTCCATGCGTCCTCGGTGATCGGCACTTCGCTCGCTTCCTTGGCGGCGATCTGGGTGGGGGTGAACTGGGAATATGCCTACCTGATCGGTGTGATTCCCGCCCTCCTCATCGTCTGGGTCCGCATCGTCGTGAAGGAGCCGGAAAAGTGGCAGCGTGCCCGGGAGGAGGCGAAGAGTGGAGTCGGGAGGGTCGGGAGTTTTCGCGAGCTTCTCACCGTGTCGCCCTGGCGCGGACACGCTTTTGGAGCGATGGCCCTCGCCGCCGTCGGGCTCGGGACCTTTTGGGCGGTGACCGTGGCCGGGCAGGATCTCGCCCGTGAGATGCTCATCTCCGAGGGCGCGACCCCCGAGGAAGCCTCGCAGAAGGCAAAATTCGCCTACGGCATCGTGCAGACCCTCGGGGGAGGGCTCGGGCTCGTTCTCTTTGGACCGATCAGCGCCTCGATTGGTCGCCGGAAAACCTTCGTCCTCTTTCACCTCGCAGCCCTCGCGATCACTCTCGTGGCCTGCTTCGCGCCTGACAGCTACACGACTCTCCTGGTGATCCTGCCACTCTTCGGGTTCTTCACGCTGGGGATGCACGCGGGCTATGCGGTCTATTTTCCGGAGCTTTTCCCAGACCGCCTCAGGGCCACGGGAATGAGTTGGGGATTCAACGGGGGGCGTCTCCTCGCCGCCAGCCTCCTGATTCTCTCCGGGAAAATGAAGGCGTCGATGGACCTGAACGTGGCGATCGCCTGGCTCGGTGGGTTTTTTCTCCTTGGTGTCGTCGTGATTTTGTTCCTTCCCGAAACCAAGGGTAAAGAGCTTCCAGGCTGAATTTTTGACGAAAAAACGGTTTTTCTGCCGCAAAACGTTCAAGACGGATTAGCTTGATCGGGTCATGGATCCGGCCACACTCGAGCAACTTATCGTCAAAGAGATCAGGAAAGCGTCAGAGATCTCTCGTCGGGATCTCGCGGATCGTCTTGGCATCGCCAAGTCCACGGCGGGTCGCCGGATCGACAGCATGATCGAGCGTGGCATTGTCCGCGAGACGGGGATCGAGGAGCGCAAGGAATTGGGTCGTCCTCGCCGCTTCCTCGACCTGCAGGGAGCCTATGGGGCTTACGCAGGTTTCGACTTCGATGCCCGGCATCTCCACGCGGTCCTTATTGATTTCTCCCAACAGGTCGTCGAGCGCAGGAAGGTACGGCTTTCCTCCCGTCCCGACCGCGAGGAAGTCACCGGTCATCTGCGCCAGATCATCGCCGAATTCCGGAACCACCCCGCGGCTTCGCCGCTCATCGCCGTGGGGGTGGGCGTTCCGGGACATGTCCGTCGCGAGAGCCGCGTCTCCCTCTATTATCCCTATATCACCGATTGGAGGAATGTCGATCTCGCCGCCGAGCTCGAGCTCGATCCCGCATCGCTCCACCTTGAAAACAACACCCGCGCGATTCTGCTGGGTGAATATTGGCTGGGTCCGCTTTCGGCCTCTTCGAACCTGGTCTGCATCAACGTCAGGACCGGGATCTCTGCCGCGGTCATCGCCAACGGGGCGCTTATCGCAGGCGAACATGAAATGGCCGGCGAAATCCGCGGTTGGCCGGTCTCGGGCGAGGATTGGCTGGAGAAAGTCGCGTCGGTTCGGGCAGTGATCGATGGCGAGGCGCCCGGAGGGGATCGCTGGATTGATTTTGTCAACGCCTGCCGCGCGGGAGACGAGGTGGCCCTCGCCACGCTCTCCACCGCCGCCTCCCATCATGCTGGGGCCGCGGCTCGACTCGTCCAAATGCTAGACCCTCGCGCGGTCTTTCTCGCCGGGCCCTACACCGAACTGGAAGGGCTTTATCTCGATCGTGTCCGAGCATCGGTCCTCGCCGGGCTTGAAGGGACCTATTTCAACGCCCCTCCCATCATCGCGGCGAGCCTTGGAGAATCCGCGGGGGCCCATGGAGCTGCCGCCCTTGCGGCGGCCCAGATGCCCTTGCCGACCGGTCTCTGACTCTGCCGGGAAATCGCGTCCCTCTTTACCCGAAAGGGTCTTGAACCGGCCCGGTTCGTGCTTTAAGATCGGGCGCTTTTGTCCGGACCCGACTCTTTCGCCTCGGCTGAAAAGGGGAGGCGTCCGGCTTGGCGACCCTGCCGGGTCCTTCCCGCAATCCCTATCCCAGCACCTGAAAAAGATGAGTTTTGACGTTGTCCGCACCTTCGCCACCGGTTCCGGAGCCGAGGGCAAATTTTACTCCCTGCCCGCCCTCGCTGAGGCCGGGGTCGCGAAGAACCTTTCGCGGCTGCCCGTCAGCATTCGCATCGTCCTCGAATCGGTGCTCCGCAATGTTGATGGCCGGAAGGTCAGTGATGTCGACGTCAGCAATCTGGCGAACTGGAATGCGGAGGCCCCCGGCGATTACGAGATCCCCTTCACCGTGGCCCGCATCGTGCTGCAAGATTTCACCGGTGTGCCCCTTCTCGTCGATGTCGCCGCGATGCGCGACGCCGCCGTGGCCCGTGGGGCGGTCGCCTCGAAGGTCGAGCCGCTCGTGCCGGTGGATCTCGTGGTCGATCACTCCGTGCAGGTCGATTTTGCCGGTTCGCAACTTGCGCTCGATCGAAACATGGCGATCGAGTTCATCCGCAACCGCGAGCGCTACGAATTCCTCAAATGGGGTCAGCAGGCCTTTGAGACCTTCTCCGTCGTGCCTCCCGGTATCGGCATCGTCCACCAGGTGAACCTCGAGTATCTCGCCAAGGGCGTGCTTTCCAAGGACGGCGTCTATTACCCCGACACGCTCGTCGGCACCGACTCGCACACGACCATGATCAACGGCCTCGGCGTCGTCGGCTGGGGTGTCGGCGGGATCGAGGCCGAGGCCGGCATGCTGGGGCAGCCCGTCACCTTCCTTGTCCCCGAGGTCGTCGGTGTTTACCTTCACGGGGAACTGAAGGAAGGCGTCACCGCGACCGACCTCACCCTCCGCGTCACCGAAATCCTGCGGAAGCATGGTGTCGTCGGCAAGTTCGTCGAGTTCTTCGGACCTGGTGCCACCGCCCTCTCGCTGCCCGACCGCGCCACGATCGCGAACATGGCTCCCGAATACGGCGCGACGATGGGCTTCTTCCCCGTCGACGGCGAGACGATCCGCTACCTCCGCGGCACGGGTCGAAGCGAAGCGCTTTGCGCCACCGTCGAGAATTACTACAAAGCCCAAGGCCTTTTCGGCATCCCCGACAAGGGCGAGTGCGATTACACCGATCTGCTCGAGCTCGACCTCGCCAGCATCGTTCCATGCGTCGCCGGGCCGAAACGCCCTCAGGACCGCATCGACGTGCCCGTCCTCGGCGAGAAGTTCAACACCCTTCTCACCGCTCCGGCCGCTTCGGGTGGCTTCGGCATCGACGAGTCGCAGCGTGGCGCGACCGTCCCGATGCATCTCGATTCGCCCGCGGGTGAATTCGAGAATCCCCTCGTCGCCGAGGAGGTCATCACCGCGATCAGCGTCGATACCCAACTTAGGCATGGCTCCGTCCTCATCGCCGCGATCACGAGTTGCACGAACACCTCGAATCCCAGCGTGATGCTTGCCGCCGGTCTCGTCGCGAAGAACGCGAACGCGCGCGGCCTCACCGTGCCGCCTTTCGTGAAGACCTCGCTCGGGCCCGGCTCGCGCGTTGTCACCGATTACCTCGAGGCCACCGGGCTCCAGAAGGAACTTGACCAGCTCGGTTTTGAAACGGTCGGCTACGGCTGCACCACCTGCATCGGCAACTCCGGTCCGCTTCATCCGGCCGTCGAAGAGGCGATCAAGGCGGGTGATCTCGTCTGCGCCTCGGTGCTTTCCGGCAACCGCAATTTCGAGGCCCGCGTTCACGGCTCGATCCGGGCGAATTTCCTGATGTCGCCTCCGCTCGTCGTCGCCTACTCCCTCGCCGGACGGGTCGACCTCGACCTCACCGCCGAGCCGATCGGCGTGGACACGAAGGGCGAGCCCGTCTTCCTCGCCGACCTCTGGCCGACTCAGGCCGAGATTCGCGCCGAGCTCGATGCCGCGCTGAAGCCCGAAGTTTACGCGAAACTCTACGGCAACGTCGACACCGCCAATCCGAAGTGGGGCGAGATCAACGGCGCCACCGGTGCGACCTACCCCTGGGATCCGAAGTCGACCTATGTGCAGTCACCGCCCTTCTTCACGACGAAGGAAGGCGCCAGCACCGATATCGTTGGAGCCCGCCCTCTTGGAATCTTTGGGGATTCGGTCACAACCGACCACATTTCCCCGGCCGGCTCGATCAAGGCGACTTCTCCCGCGGGCAAATACCTGCTCGAGAACGGCGTCGAAAAAGCTGAGTTCAACTCCTATGGCGCCCGCCGCGGCAACGACCGTGTCATGACCCGTGGCACCTTCGCCAACGTGCGCATCAAGAACCTGATGTGCCCTGCGATCGAGGGCGGCTACACGCAGTATTTCGGCCAAGGCGACGTTGCCGCTCCTGACACGCCGATCGCGCCGTTGGCGAATGCCAAGCCGACTTTCATCTACGACGCTTCGATGGCCTATCAAGCCGAGGGAACTCCACTCGTCGTCATCGGTGGGGAGGACTACGGGATGGGCAGTTCGCGCGACTGGGCTGCGAAGGGAACGCGGCTCCTTGGAGTCAGTGCCGTCGTCACGAAATCCTTCGAGCGCATTCATCGGTCCAACCTCATTGGGATGGGCGTGCTGCCGCTGAACTTCGCCAATCCGTCCGACTACGACCTCGTCAAGGACCTCGCCGACGCGACCTTCGACATCACCGGTATCGCTGGTGAGTTGAAGCCCATGCAGACCGCGACCCTCACCGCCCACAAGAGCGATGGATCAAGCCTGACGATTCCGCTCAAGGTGCGCCTCGATACGCCGGCGGAAGTCGATTATTATAACGCCGGTGGCATCCTGCCCTACGTGCTCGACCAGATTCTGGCCGGTTAATGGGGCCGAAAGTCACCTTCCCGATGATCCGCGTTCTCCACACCATTGCCACAACGGCGATGGCGGGGGTGATCTGGACCGTGCAACTGGTGATCTATCCCTTGTTCGCCGGAGTCGGAGAAGACGGTTTCATCGCCTATCACACGGATTATTCGGAGCGGATCACCTGGATTGTAGGGCCTCTCATGATCGTCGAACTGGGCTCCGCGACGGTTCTCGCGATCGCCGCGTTCAGGTCGGGAAAAAGCCGCCGGATCGCCTTCTCGGGGCTGCTCTTGATCGTGGTGCTCTGGCTGGTCACCGCCTTGCTACAAGTGCCGCAACACGGCCGCCTCGGTCTCGGACTTGATGAGGGGACGATCGCGGCTCTCGTTGCGGGAAATTGGATCCGCACGATTCTCTGGACGCTTCGGGTTCCCTTGGCCTGGCGAATGGCCTCAGTGAACCAGGCTGCCTGTCCGCAGAGGGCCTGACAAACGACCGGGCCTGGTCTTCCGGCGGGGGAAATAGACCGTTCCGCCTTAAATTCCGCTCAACTCGGGACGGTTGCGGAGAAGGCAGGCTCCGATTTCCCGTTCGATGCGGGCGATTCTTTCCTTGTCGGTGATTTTTTTTGCGGTGCTCGAGTCGACAAGGTAAAAGCGATCGATCGCGGCCCCAGCTTGAGTGCTGATCCGGGCATTGAGCACCTCGGCGTCGAGGTTCCCGAGAAGCGTGAACAGGTCGTAGAGCAGCCCGATGCGATCCTGCGCCTGGATCTCGAGGACGGTGCTGGTTTCGTGATCGTCATTGGAAAGATAAACCCGCTGAGGGATGTCGAAATTCGGCGGTTCCTCGCGCATGATCGATGGCGAAACGCGGTTCTCGATGAGCGAGTGGAAGTCGGGTCCTTTTTCACCGACACCGAATTCCTGCTCGAGGAGCCTCTCGATGCGTTCGATCTCGCGTGGCGAAGTGACGGGATTGAAGGTGGCGGTGCAGACCCTGAAGATATCGAGGACGAGGTCGTCGCTCCGCGTGTAGAGATCAGCCGAGAGGATGTTGAGATTCCGCGCGGCGAGGGCGCCGGCAACCTTGGCGAGGAGGTGGTGCCGGTTCCAACCCGCGACCTCGAGGAGGCTGTATCCCTCGTTGGGTCTTGCTTCCCAGCCGAGGACGGGGACGAGGCTCGCGTTTCCCGGAAGAGGGAGTTTTTCAAAGAACCGGTGGAAGAGATCGACGTGGCGAACGATGCTGGAAACGCCGCGATGGCGGAAATAGCGATCGGGCAGGGTCGCGAAATGGGCCTCGACCTCGTCGCTCCAGGCGGGCGGTAGCTTCTCGAGGACTTCCCGTTTGGACTCGGCCACCGGTCTGGTGAACTCGAGGCGATATTTCCCGCGATCCTCGAAATAGGCGGAGGTGCGCCGGTGGAGCTGCATCATCAGCGAGGCCTTCCAGTCGTTCCACGCCTCGTCGTTGGTTCCGTTGGAATCGACATAGGTGAAGAGGTGAAGCGCCTCCATCCAGTTCGCGTTTTTCATCGCGGTGGCGAAATCGGCGATCGTCTGGAGATCGCTGATGTCCATCGTCGTGGAGGTCTTCCAGAAGGTGAGGTGGTGGTCGACGAGGAACATGATGAGCCGGAGCCGATCGCCGCGGTAGCCGAGGCGGCGGCAAACCTGCTCGGCGAGAATGGCGCTGGCGTCCTCGTGATGACGCACGTTCTCGGCACGGCCGGTATCGTGCATGAGGAGGGCGACGTAGAGGGCAACGGGATCTTCCATGTCCTGGAAGATGCGTTTGAAAAACTGTTTCTTCGGGTCCTCCGAGAGGACGAGCGAGTCGAGAATCTCGATGCAGCGCAGGGTATGCTCGTCGGCGGAGTAGCGGTGGAAGAACTCGTGCTGGACGAGGTCGGTGAGTTGGCCGAACTCCGGAAGGTAGCGACCGAGGAAACCGACCCGGTGCATCCTCCGGAAGATATGGGCGACTTGTCCGCGGTTTTGCAGGATCTCCTCGAAGGTGTCGCGAAGGTCCCGGCTCTTGCGGAAGGTGTCGTCGATGCGATCCCAGTTCAGCTTGAAGAGTTTTCGAATTTCGGGGCTGGTGCGCAGGTTGCGACGCTGCGAGTGGAGAAAAAAACGCATCATGCGGGAGGGGTCCTCCTCGAAGATGCGATCGTTCTCCGGGTAGATGAGTCCGTTCTTGGAGTAGAAACCATCGAAAGCCTCCTCGACGGCGGCCTGTCGGGCGAGGAAATTGAAAACGGGGATGCGGCGGGTGTCGTCGCCGACGACCTCTAGTTCGAAGACCTGCATCAGTGAGGTCCCGTGTTGGAAGAGATTGCGCGTGTGCCGGTAGTAGTCGCGCATGAAGTTCTCGCTGCGGCGCAGAATGTTGGTTCCGGTCACCTCGAGATTCGTCGCGACGACGCCCTGGAGGCGGAGGGTGAGGATATCGCCTGGCTTGCCCTGCTGGCTGTAGTGCAGCTCGTTGCGGACGCGCATCAGAAATTCGAAGGCCTCCTCGAGCTCGGCGTAGGCGATCTCGGTGAGTTTCCCCTCGAGGACGAGGGCCTTGAGATCGCGAGACTTGCGCAGGACCCAGAGCACCCAGATGAGGTTGTGGTGATCGCGCAGACCGCCGCAGCCCTCCTTCACGTTCGGTTCCTGTAGGTGTGGGGTGCGGCCGTATTTTTGATGTCGCGAGCGGATGTCACGGCTGCGTTCCGCGAGGTAGCTCTTTTCGTGGCCCCGGATGCAGAGCTCGAAGAAGGAGTCCTCAAACTGGGTAAAGAGCGCTGCGTCGCCACTGACGAAGCGGGCGTCGAGCAGGGTTGTCTTTGTCTGGTGATCCTTGTTCGCGAACTTGCAGGCCTCTTTCACGGAGCGCACCGGGTAGCTCACTTCGAGTCCCAGGTCGAAGAGCATCATCGAGACCTTTCGCACCAGTTCCTCGACCGACGATGGGAGCTTGTGGGTCGAGCCGGGCACGAGAAACTGCAGGTCGATGTCGCTCGCCGGATTGAGGTGCCCGCGGCCGTAGCCGCCGCTTGCCATGATCGTCACGGGATGCTTCTGGCCGGTCTTTTCCGCGGCGCCGGTCTCGATGAGGAAATGGCGGAAAAGGTCGCCGAGGAGAACGTCCATCAGCCCGCTGCGTCTCGCCGCGATCTCGAGTCCGCCGCCTCCCGCTTGATGGGCCTCGCGGATTTCCCTGCGACCCGTTTTGAGGAACTCCTTGTAGATCGTCAGGGCGGTCCGCTTTTCTCCTGAAGCGGCTTTGACCGCATCGAGGACTTGCTGGGCCTGGGCGCGGGCTTTTTCAAGCAGTTCGAGATGGGGCATGGGGCCCCGAATAAACGAGAAAACGTCGCGATTGCGAAAAGTATTTGCTTCGGAGCCTGATCGCCGACTCGTTTGTCGTGATGAGAGCGAAGCGTCTGGAGTCGGGTGGGTCGGTGACCGCGGGAAGGGTTGTCGTGATCGCGGTCATGGTGTTTTTCTGCGGTTGCGCGGCTGCTCCCTGCGAAGCCGAGCCGATCACCCGCGTCGCGCTTGGTTCTTGCGCCGATCAAGACAAACCGCAGCCGATCTGGGAGGCGATCTTGGCGCAGCGGCCGGAGCTGTTCCTTTTCTTGGGCGACAACGTCTACGCCGACACCTCTGAGATGGAGGTGATGCGCCGGGCCTACGCGAAGCTTGGGCGGGTGCCGGGATATCGGAAGCTGAAGGCGACCTGTCCGATTCTCGCGATCTGGGATGACCACGACTATGGCGTCAACGATGGTGGCGCCGACTTTTTGATGCGGGAGGGGGCCGAGAAGATCTTCGACGAATTCTTCGAAACCCCGACCGACTCGCCGGCACGGTCGCGGCCGGGAATCTACGACAGTCGGCTCTACGATGGCGGGCCGGGGAGACGACTCCAGATCCTGATGCTGGATACCCGATACTTTCGCGGCCCGCTTCTAGCGCTGCCGCAACGATCGAAGCAAGGACCATACGACCGCAATGCCGATCCGACGGCGACGATGCTGGGCGATGCGCAGTGGCTCTGGCTCGCGGAGGAGTTGGCGAAGCCGGCCGACCTTCGGCTGATCATGACGAGCGTCCAGTTTCTCCCGCAGGACCACCGCTGGGAATGTTGGGAGAATTTTCCGCGAGAGCGCGAGCGGTTCCTGGGATTGCTGGCCGAGAAGAAGACCGGTCCGGTGATCTTTTTAAGCGGAGACCGCCACATGGGGGAGATCATGAAACTGAAAACGTCCCGTCCGGGCAGCCCGGATTTTGTCGTCCATGAGTTGACCTCGAGCGGTCTCACCAATGCCGGCGGTGGTCAGGTGGACGAGCCGAACCGCCACCGCGTTGGCCCGGAAAACGTGCGCGAACGCAATTTCGGGATGGTCCGGATCGATTGGGACCGAGGGGAAGCGTCCCTTGAGCTGCGCGGAGTCGGCGGCGACCTTCTCCAAGGGCATGTGGCTCCGTTCCGCGCTTCGGAAGGGGATGTGGCGCTGGATCAGTAGCGAGGCAGCGGTTGCACTTGCCGGGCGCGCTGGGGATTGCCGGGTGGTGAGCCGTGGGATCGGGGAAGCATCGGTGGCGCGACCGGATCGGGTATGATCGTTGAGGGAGAAGAGTGAAACGAGGTGGCCGAAAGGGTTTGTAGCTCCGCTGGTTGATAGGATGCCGTGGCCGGTGAGGGGCTTGAAGACTTTTGCGGAGCCTCGGAGGACGGGGCTATCGGAGTCGCGATCATTGGGGCGGGCAGGCGCAGCCGGTCTCTCTCCCGGTGATCGGAGGTGGATCCGCCTTGGCGCCGATCGATGGGAACATCGTGACGCTTGAGGTTGGGATGGTAGGCGAGGGCGTCCTGATAGTTAAGCCACATGGCGCTCTTGCCGGTGAAAAGCGCGAGCAGGACGGTTACCGCGGTGAGCCCCAGCCCGACCTTGTTTCGATGAACCCCGATCAGGAGGGTGGCGAACGCGCAGGCCACGAGAAGTTTGAACTGCCACGAGGCGGACTGCCATTCGAGTGAGTTTTTGGCGAACCCCTCGACCCGCGGCTTGGCGTCGATCTTGTAAACTTGCTCCATGCGCGGCTGAGCCGCGGCTCGCGCGTCCTTGTAGGGAAAATAGGTGAGCGCGGCAACCCCGATCACGGCGAGCGCGGCGACCTCGAGCCGGTGTGCCTTGGAAAAATAACCCACCAGGATGAGGATTGCCCCCGTGAGGAGACCGTAGGTAATGAGGGGCTCCAGCGCGAGGTATCGGTATTCCGGGTCGGAAAAGGCGCTCAGGAGTTTCTCGATTTGCAGGATGAACTCGCTCATGATGGGGCGGGTCGAGGGGTGTGGTTGCGGGGATCAGAACAGACTGGGCTGATCACCACCGGTTCCGGTGGGTGGAGTGAGGCCGAGCTTGAGGTAGGCGATGGGCAAGGCGGTGCGGCCGCGCGGGGTTCGCTTCAGGTAACCTTTGAGAATGAGGTAAGGCTCGTAGACCTCGTTGATCGTGGCCTCGTCCTCGCCGACTGCAACGGCAATGGAATTGATCCCGACCGGACCTCCCTGGTATTTGTGGACGACCGCCTCGAGAATGCGCTTGTCCATTTCGTCAAGACCGTCCTCGTCGATGTCGAGCATCGAAAGGGCGGATCGCGCGACGTCGCGGGTGATGATGTTGTCGGCCCGGACCTGGGCGTAATCACGCACCCAGCGGAGGAGGCCGTTGGCGATCCGCGGGGTGCCGCGGCTTCGGGCTCCGATTTCGAGGGCTCCCGCCTCCTCGATCGGCACGCTGAGGAGAGCGGCGGAACGGCGAATGATGATGACGAGCTCCTCCGCGGAATAGTAATCGAGCCGGTTGGTGATCCCGAAGCGTGAGAGGAGCGGTCGCGTCAGCATTCCGGCCTTGGTGGTCGCTCCCACCAAGGTGAATTTCGGAAGGGAAAGCGAGATGGATCGGGCCGAGGGGCCGGAATCGATGATGATGTCGAGCTTGTAGTCCTCCATCGCCGGGTAGAGGTATTCCTCGATGGCCGGATGGAGACGGTGGATCTCGTCGATGAAAAGGAAGTCGCCGTGTTGCAAATTCGTCAGGATTCCCGCCAGGTCCCCGGCCTTTTCGATCTGCGGACCACTCGTCAGGTGGATCTCGGTGCCAAAAGCACGCGCAAGGATGTGCGCGAGGGTGGTCTTGCCAAGGCCCGGAGGACCGCAGAGAAGCACGTGATCGAGGGCGTCGTTTCGCCCTTTCGCGGCTTCGACCATGAGCATGAGACGCTCCTTGACCTTTGCCTGGCCGCAGAACTCATCGAAGTCCGGTGGACGCAGGCTCTGCTCAAATTCTCGCGCAGGCTGGCTGGACGATTCACTGGAAGTCGAGGAGGTCACGGAATGAGTGGCGGGGTCGGGTGGGAGCCGAGCCCAGGAACGATCTCCAGGTCTCTCGGGTTTCCAGAAATCAAAGATAACCTAAAAATTATCAAAGTCGATTCGTTTCCTCGGCCAAAACGGTGACCGACGATAATCGATTGCGAGAACGGGGAATCGGCGGTTTAGTAGAGCCCGTCTCTGCCTTTGCGCCGGGATGCCTGAGGAAAATCCAACTTGACGTAGGGCTGCGAGGTTCTATCTAAGTGGGTCTTGCTCGGGCCTACAAACCCACTGCGACACGGCGTCTACGCCACGGAACCCTTTCAAATGCCGATGAATTTACCAAGATTCGACCAAACTCACTTTTCACTTCGTTCCCTTGCGAACTTCGCCCTTGGGGTGATGGCCGCGCTGGGGACTGTCCAGGCGCAAGAGGGTGCAACGGTGAAGTCGATCGACGTGCAGTATGTGGGGAACCAAACGGTCGCTCCGGAACGTCTCCTTTCGCACATGTCCACCCAGGTGGGTGAAAAGCTCACCATGGCCCAGGTGGATGAGGACGTGAAGAGCCTCTACGCCAGTGGGGACGTTGAGAACGTCCGCATTCTCGCCGAGAAGGTCAGCGGAGGAGTCGCCGTGATTGTCGTCGCGCAGACCCGGGCGGTCTACGGCGGGGTGGAGTTTGTGGGCAATACCCTCATCGAAACGTCGAAATTGACCGGCAAGGTGGATCTCACCGTCAACAAACCGATCGACGAGGCAGTTCTCCAAACCGCCCGTGAAGAGATTCAGGAGATGTATCGCAAGAAAGGCTTCTCCGAGGCAACGGTGACCTACTCGATCGGGGCCCCCACCGCCGAGGGATATTCCAAAGTGCTCTTCACCATCGACGAGGGCACCCAGGGCGTCCTTCGCAACCTTGAGTTTGTCGGGAATTCCGCCTTCACCGCCGCCCGCCTCAAGGAGCAGATGTCCCAGAAAGAGAAAAGCATCACCACGATCTTCGGCAAGGGTGGGTCGACTGATCCCGAAACGCTCGCCCAAGACGTTCGGGCGATCGAGGATTTCTACCGCGACAACGGCTACCTGAACGCTCGCGTCGTCAATGTTTCCCGTATGCGGGTTGATGCGAAGCATGTGGACGTGATCTTCACCATCGAAGAGGGGCAGACCTACCAAGTCGATTCGATTGGAATCACCGGGATCAGTGTCCTTGACATGCAGAACGATGTGCTCCCCTTCCTCAAGACCGAGGCGGGTCAGTCGTTCGCCGGCAACAAGCTGAAAGAGGACATCAAGGTGATCACGGATCAGTATGGGCGCCGAGGCTACGCCGAAGCCCGCGTCACCCCCCGTCTTGATGATGCCGGAAACGGTGCCGTCCGCGTCGTCCTCGAGGTCTCCGAGGGTCGCGCCTACAAGGTCGGTCAGGTCCACATTGAGGGGAACGACAAGACCAAGGATCATGTGATCCGTCGCGAACTCCCCTTGGAGCCCGGTCAGATGTATGATACCACGAAGACCGATGTGACCCAGCGCCGCCTCGAGAACATGAATTACTTCGCGAATGTCGAGATCATGCCGATCGATACCAGCTACATCGATGAGAAGGATCTCCTGATTCGGGTCGTGGAGAAGCCGACCGGCACGGTGAACTTCGGGGCGGGTTTCAGCTCGATCGACAACTTGACTGGATTCTTCGAGGTGACGCAGACGAACTTCGACCTGTTCGATTGGCCCAGCTTCACCGGTGCCGGGCAGCGTTTCCGATTCAGTGTTCGCGCCGGCTCCGAGCGCACCGATGCGAGCATCTCGATCACCGAGCCTTGGCTTTTCGGAAACCGTCTCGCCTTTACGACGGAGCTCTATTACCGCGATCTCCTCTTCCTCAGCGATCAATACGACCAGACGAACTACGGCGCGACCTTCTCGTTGCGCAAGTCGATCGGAGAGTTCACCTACCTCGTGGGTGACTACCGTGCCGAGCAGGTCCAGATTGATGCCGAACCGACCGCCTCGCCGGCCTTCGTCGCCGAAGAGGGTGATTTTCTCAAGAGTTCGGTGGGAACGAGTGTCGTTCGTGACACGCGCGACAACGTCTTTCTTCCCCGCGAAGGGAACAAAGTTTCGGCCGGGTTCGAGTTTGCCGGTCTCGGCGGTGATGTGGACGACACCATCGCGACCATCAGTGCCGCCCAATATTTCACCCTTCCGCACGACATTATCATCAGCCTGAACGGTGAGTTCAATCACTCGACGGAAGGTGATCACATCTTCACTCGTCACTTCTTGGGTGGTGCGAATACTCTCCGAGGTTTTGACTATCGTGATGTGGGTCCTCGTGATCCGGTCAGTGGCGAAGTGCTCGGGGGAAACACCTCCTGGTATGGGACGATCGAAGCTTCGATCCCGGTGGTGGAAAAGATCCGCTTTGCCACGTTCTACGATGTGGGTGAAGTCAGCGACGGTCCTGTCGGCTCGACCGAAGGTGGTCTGAACTCCGACTGGGGGGTTGGTCTCCGTCTTTTCGTCCTCGGCAGTGCGCCGGTGCGTCTCGACTACGCCTTCCCCCTCCAGACCGACACCTTCAACGACGAGGACGGTGGCCGCTTCCAGTTCACGATGGGAGCGACTTTCTGATGCCGCCCCAGGTTCTCCGGAGTTTTCCTAAGAATCCAGTGAGCCGTCGCGTTTGAACTAGGGCCGACCACGATCCCAGTTGCCCTGGTTGGCACTGTCCTACTTTCCGCCTCTTCGACTTGAACCACATGAAACCTCGCCTGCCATTCCTGTTTATCGCCCTTACCCTGCCTTTCGCGGGTGCCATCTCCTCTGCTCAGGCACAAGAGATCAAGATCGCCGTGGTCGACATGCAGGAGGCCTTGAACAAGTATTACAAAACCGAGATTCAAGTGAAGGAGATCAACGATCTCGCCGACGAGAAGCGCAAGAATCTGGATGAGCGTCAGGCCGCCTACCAGCAGATGACCAGCCAGATGTCGGAGCTGGACACCGTCTACAAGGACACCTCTCTGGCCGAGTCCAAACGCAAGGAAGCCCTTGAGAAGCTCCAAGCTCTTTTCCAGGAGCGCAACGCGAAGGGGAAAGAAATCTCCGATGCCCAGCGCAAGGCTTCGGCCGAAGTGATGACCGCCCGTCAGGAGATGGAGGCAACCCTCGTTGACGAAATCAAAAAGACGGTCGATGGCATCGTCCAAGCCCAAGGCCTCGACCTCGTTTTCGACAAGTCTTTCCTTCCCAAGGCCAACAAAGCAATCCTTTACACCTCAGCCAAGGTGAAGGATCTCACCACGGATGTGATCGCCTCCCTGAACGCCGGCGCCCCCGCGACGACCTCCACGAACTGAACCACCTTCGCTCGGATTGAACAGAGAGGTTCTTGGTCTTGCTACCGGAACCTCTTTTGCGTTTCCGTCATCGACGAAATGAACACCACGGTCGGCTCGGTCGCGGAGATGGTGGGGGGACGTCTCCTCCGCGGTGAGGCCGCTCAGGTGCTCACGAATTTTGCGGCCCTCGATCAGGCCGACTCGACATGTGTCAGTTTTTTCGGCAACCCCAAATACCTCGAGCAACTTGAACGAACGCGGGCTGGGCTGGTCCTCGTGCCCGAGGTGGAGGTAAAGGCGGACCACGCCTTAGCGCTGGTCGTGGTGGAGAATCCGATCCTGGCTTTTGATCAAATCATCCGCGCCTATGGCACGCTCCCTCCTCCTTTTGCGGCAGGCGTTTCTCCGGTGGCTTTCGTCGATCCCGGGGCGGTGGTCAATTCGGAGAAAGTCTCGATCGCGCCAGGCGCTTCGGTGCTGCGCGGCGCCTGCATCGGAGACGGCACGCGCATCGGTGCCGGTGCCGTGGTCGGCGAGGGTGTCGTGATCGGGGAAGATTGTGTGATCGGAGCGAATGTCACCGTTTGCCAAGGTTGTCTCATCGGCAATCGGGTCATCCTGCATCCCGGCGTCGTGATCGGTGCGGATGGCTTCGGTTTTGAATTCGTGGAGGGACGTCACCGGAAGATCGAGCAACTCGGCATCGTTCGGATCGGTAACGACGTCGAGATCGGCGCTTCGACCACGATTGACCGCGCCCGCTTTGGCGAGACGGTCATTGGCGAGGGCACAAAGATCGACAACCAGGTCCAGATCGGTCACAATTGCCTCATCGGGAAACACTGCATCATCGTTGCGCAGACGGGAATCTCGGGTAGCACGCGGATTGGTGATTACGTTGTCCTTGCCGCCCAATCCGGCGTAGCCGGGCATCTCTCGATCGCCGATCGGGTCACGCTGGGCGGCCGGAGCGGGGTGATCTCGTCGATCGATGAGCCGGGAGGCACCTATTTTGGTTATCCTGCCAGGCCATTCAAAGAGGACCGCCGTGAGGCCATGCGGGTAAAGCAGCTTGGCAACCTCATCAAGCGCGTCAAGGACCTTGAGTCCAAGCTCGAAGGAAAGGTGGAGTGAGGTGGCTCAGGAAGTCGCTCGGATCCCTTCTTCAAGAATGCGCTGGGCGTTCACGCCGTGATCGGCATTGCAGAGGGGGTGGATCTCCATCGCCGGGTCATCGATGGCGGCGAGGAAATGGGTGCTCGCGTTGAGGAGGTGTCCGGGCTGGGTTGGTAGGGTCAATTCGATTCCATCGGGATGTTCCGATGTGGCGTGGAAGATGCGTCCCCCGTGACCCGGTTCGATGAGAACGGTGCCACTGCTGCCGTAAATCGTCGTGCTGTAGCTGGTGAGGTGCCCGATCTGGGTCCAGCTCGCCTCGGTCGTGGCCAGGGCGTGCGGGTATTTGAGAAGCAGGATGGCATTGTCCTCGAGGGCGAGGTCGGGCTTCAGGCCGGTGCTGACCCGAAGCCCCGAGATGGATTCTGGCCTCCCAAGCAGCACGTCGGCGAGCAGGGCGCCATAGCAGCAGTAATCCATCAGCGCGCCGGCCCCGTTTAGTTCGGCATCGTAAAGCCAGTTGCAGAATTGCGGCGAACAACCCAGCTCTACCGGTCCCTGATGGGCGGCGCGGTAGCGGACCTGCCAGATCTGGCCAAGTTCGCCGGCCTGGGCCATGCAGAGGCCGTGGCGGAGTTGCGGCCACCACGCGAAAGGCCAGTTCACCAGGAGACGGACCCCATTGGCCTTCGCCGCGGCGTGCATGCGCTGCGCACCGGAGAGCGTCGCGGCCATGGGCTTTTCAACGAGGCAGTGCAGGCCCCGCTCGGATGCCTTCACCGCGAGATCCGCGCTGAGCCGGTTGCTCCCGAAAAGGTAGGCCGCGTTGATTCCATCGCGGGACAGGAGCTCGTCGTAGGAAGTCGTCGTCTCCCCCGGGAAGCGGTCGCGATATTTCGCAAGTAACTCCTCGTCGGCGTCTGCCGCTCCGACGAGTTCGGCCCGGCCTGTCGCGGCGAGCTCTTCGAGATTGCTCCAAACGTGGTCGTGATGGAGGCCGAGAGTGATGATGCGTTGCATGGGAGGGAAGTCACGGTTCATCCTTCATGATGGGGTGATGGATCTAGGAAATGAAGCCGAAGCGCTGATCAATAGGAATTTGATAGGATCGCAGCGCGCCGGATTCGATTTCGTTTCGGGTGACTTCGCGTCCGGCGAGACTTGATTCGACGAGGGCGTAGGCACAGGCGAGGTCGCGGAGACCCTCGACGCCGTCGCACTCGGGCTGGCCGCCATGCTCGATGGCGCGGAGCCAGTCGAGTTGGGCGAGGGCGAAGTCGTTCCTCAGGCCTAACGGGAAATGTCTTGTCTGAAGATCGTCGGGCGCACCATGCCAATACATCTCGGAAAGGGATTGAGTGATGCCGCTGTCCGTGATGAAGGTGTCACCGGTGACCTTGCCGCGGGTGCCGTAGAAAACCGCTCCTTCTCCGACGACGGTGTTGCCGCCGTGGCCTCCCCAACTTCCGAACATCGATCCCGCCGCGCCCGAAGCGAGGCGGAAGTGGGCGTGAAAGGTGTCGTCGGCATTGCAGGCGATGGGATCGACTCGTTCTCCATCGCGCAGAATCCAGCGGGTCGGCTCGATGATCTGGGTTCGGGCACTGATCGCGTCCACCTCGCTGCCCGAGATGTGGCGGATCAGATCGAAGAAGTGCGGTCCCAGATCGAGGGCCATGCCGCCGCCCTCGATGAGCGAATGCCGCCATGGAGTTTCCGCGACGACGAGATCGGGCGCCCACCAGGTGCCGATGTTGCCCATGACCGCCACCTGCAGGTGACCCGCCGGTCCCCCCGGCGAGAAGGCCCAATGATGGTGGCGTACCCAAGGGACGAAACGAAGGTTTTCGAAGACGCCGAAGGTCACTTGCGCCTTTTCCGCTCCCTCGCACATGCGACGTGCTCCCTCCATGGAGACGGCTAGCGGCTTTTGCGACAGGAGGTGTTTCCGATGGGCAAAAGCGACCTTCGCGACCTGGTGATGCAGGCTGTGGATGGAGAAGTCGTTCACCGCATCGATGATGCCCGAAGCGATCATGCGGCGAAAGTCGGTGAAGATCTCTACCTTGGTTCCGGGCTGGAAGTCGGAGAGGTATTGATCGCCGATGGAGAGGGGATCTCCGGCAATGGAGGAGACCGCACGCCGCTGCGGCGGCCCTTCGCCGCGCCTCACGTAAGCGAGGGCATCATTCGCGCTGCGGGCGCAGAGAGCGGTGATTTCGAACCCATCCACGCCCGCCTCGCGCAGGAGTCTGTAGCCCTCAAGGTGTGCGGCGAGGATGCGGCCGCAGCCGACGATGCCGATGCGTATCATACCCCGACCTTATTGCGGCCGCCGCCGCTGCCAAGCGAAAAGGCCGAAACGGAATTACGTGGACCACGGGTCGTCATCGGCTAGTATTGTGCGGATGGAAAAATTCGACGAGAAGGAGCAATTTGCCCGCACCCGCAAAAGCCTGATCGAACGTCTCGCCGACTGGGAGGATCAGCGCACTTGGGACGAGTTTTACCAGACCTACTGGCGCCTCATCTACAGCGTTTCGGTGAGGGCCGGGCTGAGTCGGGAGGAGGCTTTCGACGTGGTGCAGGAAACCGTGCTCGCCGTCGCGAAACAGTGGAAGAAGGGGCAGGTCTATGATCCGGAGAAGGGTTCCTTCAAGACCTGGCTGATGAACATCACCCGCTGGCGCATCTCTGACCAGTTTCGCCTCAAGCAGCGCAACCCCGCCGCGATGAACCAGTCCGGCGGCACCCCGGGAGCGGACGGTGATGACCGTCGCACCGCGACGATCGAACGGCTCGAGGGCGAAAATGGCGCCGACGTGCTCGATCAGGTCTGGGATCGCGAGTGGATGTCGAACCTCACCGACGTTGCCTTGCAACGTGTCAAGAAGCTCGTTTCGCCGAACCAGTATCAGATCTTCCACGCCTATGTCGTGAAGGAGTGGGAGGTCGCCACGGTCGTGAAGGAGCTTGGCGTGAGCCAGTCGCAGGTCTACCTCGCGAAACACCGCATCAGCGCCATGCTGAAGGATGAAATCGAGAAGTTGAAAAAGGAATTCTCCTGAGCCGCTTCAATCTTTTGAACTCTTCGGATCGAGCGCGTCGCGCAGTCCATCCCCGAGAAAGTTCAAGCTGAAGAGCGTTGCCCCGAAGATGATCGCCGGGTAAAAGAGCAGCCCGGGATCACTCGACATGAGGTCGGCCCCCTCCTTGATGAGCGATCCCCAGCTCGCGTCGGGCGGCTGCACCCCGAGACCGAGAAAACTCAGAATGGCTTCGAGCCGCATCACTGCCGGCACGGTGAGGGTCGTGTAGACGATGACGGGTCCGAGGGTGTTTGGGATGAGATGTCGGAAGATGATGCGCGACCGGGTGAGGCCGAGGCTGCGGGCTGCGTCGATGAATTCCTGTCCTTTCAACGAACGCACCTGCCCGCGCACGATCCGCGACATCGTCAGCCATTCGACCGCTCCGATACAGAGAAAGAGGAGCCAGAGCGAATTGCCGAAGAGTTCGTTGAGGAGTCGCACCGGCTTCCAGTCTTCCAATGCCGAGACGTAGGTCGAAAGAATGATCACGATGATCATGAAGGGCAGGGCATAGAGGATGTCGACAACGCGCATCATTGCTGCGTCGACGCGCCCGCCGAGGTAGCCCGAGACGGCGCCGTAGACCACGCCGATGGTGAGGGAGACGAAGGTCGCGAGAAATCCCACCGAGAGGGAGACACGGCCACCGTGGAGGATTCGCGAAAAGACGTCACGTCCGAGCGGATCGCTGCCGAGCAGGTAATGGATCTGCTCGCCCTCCATCGACGTGGCTGAAGAAAAAGCCGGCATCGATTGGAGGTCGGGGTGGGTCGTGTTCGGATCGGGGATGCCGGGCGCGAGGGGCAGGAGGAAGCTGACGAGGAGGATGAGGATCGTGAACCAAAGGCTGCCCATCGCGAGATGGTTCTTCTTCAGCCGCAGCCACGCGTCGCGCCCAAGGGAGCTGCCCTTTTCGATCGCCGGAGAATTCGCTGAAGTGGAGGAACTCATGGGACTCAGCGGTTCGCGCGGGTTCTCGGATCTAGCCAGGCCTGAAGCACGTCGACGAGGAAATTCATCGTCAGGATGAGCACGGCGATCACCGAGACCGTGCCGTTGATCAGCCAGTAATCGCGGTTCGACGCCGCTTTGATGAGATGCTGGCCCAGGCCGGGAAGACCGAAGACCGTTTCCACCACGAAGGAGCCGCCGATCAGTCCGGCGACGGCGGGCCCAAGGAAAGCGACCACTGGAGAGATGCCGCCGCGGAACGCATGCTTGAAGAGAATCGCCAGCGGAGGCGAGCCTTTCGCCTTCGCAGTGCGGATGAAATCCTGACTCAACACCTCGATCATGCTGCCGCGGGTGAGGCGGGCGATATAGGTCGAGTAGTAGAGACCGAGCGTGACCGACCCGAGGATCCAGGCCGAGCTGTTTTCCCATAGGGCGACGTCGAACCAGCCCAATTTCAGTGCGAAGAACTCGCCGAGAAGGGGCGCAACGACGAAACTGGGCACGCAGATTCCGAGCGTGACGAGCGACATCAGCGAGTAGTCGACGATCGTGTTCCGACGCGCCGCCGCGAAGACACCGACGGGAATCCCGAGGGTGAGCGCGAGGACGAGGCCGCAGAATCCGAGGGCGGCGGAGACCGGAAAACTGTCGGCAATGATCTCGTTCACGGAAAAGCCCTTGTTGCCGAAGGATGGACCGAGGTCGCCCGTTGCGAGTCGGCCGAGATACATCGCATACTGGACCGGGAGCGGTTGGTCGAAACCGTAATTCCGCCTCATCTGTTCGACGAGGTGCTCGGGGATCTTTTTCTCATCGAGGAAGGGGCCGCCCGGAGCGAGGCGGGCCAGAAAAAAAGTCAGGGTGATGATGCAAAACAACGCGAAGAGCGACTGCGCGAGGCGGGAAAGGAGATAACGCAACGTATCCATCAGCGGTCCGCTCCTTTCACCGATGGGACGAGGTCGATGTGCTTGTAGGGATGGTGGTCGAGCAGGGTCGGATACCAGTTCTTCACGTCGGGATGGAGCAGATAAACGCGGGTATACCAGTAGATCGGGAGGATGGGCAGCTCGTCGAGGAGGATGGCCTCGGCTTCGCCGAGTTTGGCGAGTCGGGCTGCCGGGTCGCTGAGGAGGGCGCTTTCTTCGAGGTGCCGGTCGTAGGCTGGGTTCGACCAGCCGGTGTAGTTGTTCGAGTCGCCCGTCCGCCAGATGCTGAGGAACGTGTAGGGATCCACGTAGTCGCCGATCCACCCTGCTCGCGAGACGTCGTAGCGGAGATCCTGAGTCGTCTGCTGGAAGACCTTCCACTCCTGGTTCTCGATCTTCACCTTATCGATTCCGAGGTGTTTCTTCCACATGTCTTGGATTGCCACGGCGATGTTGCGGTGCGACTCGAGGGTGTTGAAAAAGATCGTGAACTCGGGCACGTCCTTGCCGCTCGCATAGCCGGCTCTCTTCAGAAACTCCCGGGCCTTTTCCGGGTCGAAGCCGATCACCCGCGGTGGATGATAACCACCCTCGGCCGGCGGGGTGAACCCGTAGGCCGGGACCTGCCCCCCGCGCGTCACGTATTTCACAATCGTTTCCTGATCGATCGCGGAGGCGAGGGCCCGGCGGAAGTCGACGTGGTGGGTCGGCGCGCGAGTCACGTTGCAGCGGTAGAAATACGAGCCGTTGTAGGTCTCGCTGCGCAGGGGGGAATCCGGCATCGCCTGATATTTGGCGACGAGGTTTTCGGGGAAAGCATAAGAATAGTGGATGAGTCCATTGCGGAAGGCTTTCTCCTCGGTGAAGGGGCTCTCGATCGGATAAAAATCGATCCCGTTCGGTTTGACATTCGCTGCGTCCCAGTAGTGCGGATTGCGGCGCACCTTGACGTGGGCGTTGAGGCGCCACTCCGTCAGTTGAAAAGCGCCGTTGCTGACGTGGTTGCCGGGTTTCTGCCAATCGGTGTAGCTGTCCGTCATCTTTCCGAACTTCTCGATCGTGCCGCGGTGCACCGGCAGCCAGGTGGTGTGCTTGACGACATCCGGGAAATAGGGGGCGGGACTCTCGAGCCTACAGACCAATTCATGGTCTCCCTTGGCCTTCACGCCGACCGAGTCGAAATCCTGAACCTTGCCGGTGTTGAACGCCTCGCCGTTTTTCAGGAAAAACAACATTGAGGCATAGGGCGAGGCGGTCAGGGGATGGAGGGCGCGATGGTAGGAATAGACGAAATCGTGGGCAGTGACGGGGTCACCATTCGACCACTTTGCATCCTTCCTCAAAAAGAAGCGCCATTCGGAAAAGTCGGCGTTCGGCTCCCAGCGCTCCGCAACGCCGGGTTCGTGGATCGAATCGTCCGAGAGGTGATTGACGACGAGTCCCTCAAAGAGGGCGCGAAGGATGTTTGAGTCGCCCACCGAGGAGACGATATGCGGATCGAGCGCTTTCGGCTCGGCCCCGTTGCCGAGGAGGAGGATCTTTTCCCGCGTCGCCCGATCGACGCGGGTCTCCTGGCGGCAGGAGGCGAGGGGGAGAATCAAGAGTAGGCAGAAGAGAATCGGCCTACGGAAGACACGGAAAACACGGAATGTTTTTCTCGAGAGATGCGGTGAGTTTTGATGCCCGCGTTTCCCGCTTTTTCCGTTTATCCTGATGCCTTTGGCATCTATCTCGAGCTCTTGTAATTCCGTGTTTTCCGTGTATTCCGTAGGCCGCCTCTTCTTCGCTCGGCGGGTTCCTGATCCCGGATGAACCGGCGCACCTTCACCCGAGTGGGTCTGGTGTGGCGACTGACCCTGTTGGGTCTCTGTTCGGACGGGGAGCGGCATCGGTCGTGAAGTCTTGGCCGGAAACAGCGTGGTTTCAATCGCAAAGCGTGTCATTCGGCCATTCGGCGATGGCGCACGCCGGCAGGGATACCGGCGCTCCCAGGAGGAAATCGGCCGATCGCGACGTCTCCTTGACCACAAGCCCCGCAGACACGTAGACTCTCCGCATTCCATGCTTTTCCTCCGCCAACTTGGCTGGGAGCTTTTCCGGCTCTTTGCCCGCCGCCGCACTTACATCGGCTTCGGGGTCTTTCTGGCAGTGGAAATCCTCTTCTATTGGCTCTGGACCCGGGAGCGCTCCCAGGAGGGGATGGAGCGGTTCATCGAGCGGATCGCGGGTGGTTTCGATGAATATTTTTCGGCGCTGACCTTGGGCTTCCTCATTGTCACGTTCACGATGTTGCTGCTAGGGGTCGTTTTTGTCTCGCTCATTTCCGGCGACATTCTCGCCAAGGAGACGGAGGATGGAAACCTTCGACTTCTCCTCGCACGTCCGGTCTCGCGCTTCCGGCTTCTGGCGGTGAAATTCCTTTCCTGCCAGATCTACACCACGGTGCTCTTCCTTTTCGTCGGTCTCACCGCTTTTCTTGTCGGCGTGCTTGAACGGGGCTGGGGAGGCGGCATGCTGGTGTGGACGCCGGAATTGCCGCGGGTCTCGCTCTTCGAGTGGAACGAGGGGTTCCGGCGCTACTTTTTCTCCATCTTCGCCTTCTCCCTGATCTATCTGCCGGTGATCGGGATGGCGTTCATGTTAGGGTGTTTTAAGATCAAACCAGCCGCGGCGACGATCCTGACGGTGGCGATCTGTGTGGCCGACCGCGTCCTTTCCTCCATCCCGCTTCCGGCCTTTGATCCTTACCGGGAGTATTTCATCACGTCGCGGATGTCGGCGTGGCTCCTTCTCCTCCACCAGGAAATCCCCTGGGCGCGCTTCGCCGAAGCCGCTGTCTGGCTCGTCGGGTTCGGGTTGACGGGATTCCTCGTCGGCTGGATCGCGTTCGAACGGCGGGACGTGAAGTCGTGACCTCGGAACGCAGGGGCGGCCCCTCTTTCCAGATCTGCATGGAGCGTTGCTCGAGCGAGAGGAAACCGGGTGCGGCGGCGCGTTCGGCACGACGACCCGGATCGGCGGTATCGGCGACGAGGATCCAGTGGCAACGAGGCGAATTCGGGAAATGAAAATCGCGGGTTTGGTGCCTGGCGTTGAAGAGCAGTAGCAGCGAGGGGCCCGTTTCGCCGCCGTTGATGAGCACGGCGAAGGAACCCGGTTTGTCGGCTTCCCAGTCGATCGATTCCTTGGGCTTTCCGTCGGGTCGCAGCCAGCAGATGTCGGGAATGCCGTTGCATGGGAGCGGCTTTCCATCGAAGAATGACTTGCGGCGCAGGATCGGAAACTCGCGCCTCAGGGCAAAAAGGCGTTTCACGAAGTCGCGCAGGATGACGGCTTCGGGAGGGTCGTTCCACGGGATCCAGCTGAGTTTATTGTCTTGGCAATAGCCGTTGTTGTTGCCTTGCTGGGAGCGCAGCCGCTCGTCCCCGGAAAGGAGAAAAGGGACGCCTTGCGAGCAGATGAGGGTGGCGAGGAAATTTCGAGCCTGGCGTCGGCGCAGCTCGAGGATGCTGGGATCGTTGGTGACGCCCTCGACGCCGTGATTGAAGGAGATGTTGTGCGAGTCGCCATCGGCGTTTTTCTCGCCGTTGGCGAGGTTGTGCTTCTGGTTGTAGCTGACGAGGTCGTGAAGGGTGAAGCCGTCGTGCGAGGTGACGAAATTCACGCTTGCCGCAGGGGGACGGCGGTTGTGGGAGAAGAGATCCTCGCTGCCGGTGATGCGGGCGGCGAACTCCCCCGAGACGGCCGGATCACCCCTCCAGAACCGCCGCACGCCGTCGCGAAACTTGCCGTTCAGTTCGGCCCAGTCGATCGGGAAATTGCCGATCTGGTAACCGCCGTAACCGAGGTCCCACGGCTCGGCGATCAGTTTTACCCTGGAAAGTATCGGATCCTGATGAACCGCTTGGAAAAAGGTGGCGCGGCGGTTGTAGCTCTGGGCGTCGCGACCAAGCTCCACGGCCAGATCGAACCGGAAACCATCGACGTGCATTTCCTCGACCCAGTAGCGGAGGCTGTCCATCACTAGCCGAAGGGAGCGGGGGTGCGACACGTTGACCGAATTGCCGCAGCCCGTGAAATCAAGGTAGTGGCCGGGACGCGCCGGGTCGATGTGGTAGTAGGAACGATTGTCGAAGCCGCGGAGGAGGCAGGTCGGTCCATCGGGACCCGCCTCGCAGGTATGGTTGTAGACGACATCGAGGATCACCTCGATTCCGGCCACATGCAGCGCCTTGACCATGTCGCGGAACTCGGTGACGGGATCGCCCGTGGCGGCGTAGCGGGTCTCCGGGGCGAAAAAGCCGAGGGTGTTGTAGCCCCAATAGTTCACGAGGCCACGGTTGAGAAGGAAGCCATCGTCGAGGCGCTGGTGAACGGGCAGGAGCTGAACCGCCGTGATGCCAAGATCTCGAAGGTAGCCGGTCGAGACGGGGTGGGCGAGCCCGGCATAAGAGCCCCGGAGTGGCTCGGGCACGTCGGGGTTGAGCTGGGAGAAACCTTTCACGTGCATCTCGCAGATGACAGTCTCGGACATCGGGGTCGCGGGTGGCGCATCCTCCCCCCAGTCGTAGGGCTCAAGCGTGGGGACGAAGGCGCGCGGGGCGTGGGCGGCGCTGTCGGTGAGCTCGCGGTCTCCGCTCTCGTCGCGCGAGCGGAGCGAGGGATGGTAGCGCGAGGGGCCTGAAATCCGACGGGCGTAGGGATCGAGAAGGAGCTTGTGAGGATTGAAAAGCAACCCCGCGAGGGGATCCCAGGGGCCGTCGACGCGGTAGCCGTAGGTGCTGCGGGGCGGGAGGCCGGAAACAGCGAGGTGCAGAGTGTCGCCGTGACGTTCCTGAAGTGGGAATCGGATCGATTCCTTGGCCGGGCGCTCCGGGTCGAGGAAGAGGCACAACTCTACCGAGGTCGCCTGAGGAGCGTTGACCGAAAAATTGACCGCGCCATCGGGCAACGCCGTTGCTCCGAGGGGATGCGGACGGCCGGCGGAAAGGTGAAGCGGGGGAGTAAGAGGATTTCCGTGGATCGGCATGAGTCCCATCGGAGGGGAGGTTTCTTGGGGAAGGTGAAAGTAATCGGCGGGGTGGGATCCGCCACAGCATCTTGTGATTTCTCAGAAACCTACCCACCGCAGGATTCCTGCCAGAAGGGAGCGAACATCGGTCGAAGGGGTCGATTTGGCTGGGATTTTGGCCTGATTCCGGGCTAGAATCGGTTCGTCACAGGCGGTGACGTTTGTGGCAAGATCAACGACAGCATGCGTATGAAGTTCCTCTTTCTTTTTTTGGTCGTCGCGGCGGTCGCCAAACTTCCCGCGCTGGCGTTACCGCCAGCGGCCCCGACCGGGGTGAGGGCCTATGCCCCGAATCAAAACCGGGTCCACGTGTTCTGGACCGACAATGCCTCCGACGAGACGGGCTACAAGGTGGAGCGTCAGGTCGATGGTGGAGTCTGGGAAAATCTCACTCCCACCCCGCTTCCGGCGGACTTCGAGCTTTTCCGGGACGCGGCAGTTTCGAGCGCCGAGCAGACCTACAAGTTCCGTGTCACCGCCTTGAAAGGGACCGAAGAGTCGACGGTGACCGAATCGCAGGCCCTTGTAAAGCCCTCAGGGCCTCTGAACCTGTTTCAAGACCCCGGTCGTTCTGATCTCTCGACCGGTCTCCCGCTCGAGATTCCTGAAGGCAGCAGTGCCCGCGCGGGATCTGCTGTGAGTCTCTCGATCCAAGCCTTTGGCGGAACGCCAACGAGTTATGAAGCTTCGAACCTCGCACCAGGCCTGAGCCTATCCGAAAGCACCGGATTCGTCACGGGCTCCGTCGCCGAACCCGGGGTCTACCGCATGCTCTTGGGCGTCGTCTTCGACACAAATAAACGTTTCGAACAGGTGCGCTTCCTCAGGGTCCTCCCCGAGGCCTCGACGCCGGTGGTCCGTACGCCCCTTGTCCTTCCAAAACAAAACCCGGGTGTCTCTGGCTTCATCGACATCTCGACTCTTTTCAGGGATCCCGAACGGGAGAAGGGGGCTTGGTTCTATCTTGCTGGCGAGTCGATTATCATCGCGCTGCATGACACCGCCACCCCCAAAACGGTGAGGAACTTTCTGAATTACGTCGAGCGGAAGGACTACGATTCCAGCTACATCCATCGGAATATCCCGGGATTCATCTTCCAGGGAGGGGGATACACCCCCGCGACCGTCGGGGCCGCGCCTACGGCTTGGAGAGAGGTCACGGCGCGCGACCCCGTGCAGAATGAACCGGGCATCTCGAACGCCCCTTACACCATCGCCTTCGCGAAGCGGGCTGCTCTCTCTTCGGGTGAACGTGGGACTCCGAGGGATTCCGCCACGTCGGAGTGGTTTTTCAACGTGGGCTCGGCAAATCCGCAGAACCTCGATTTCCAGAACGGGGGATTTACCGCCTTCGGTGAGGTGGTTGGGACGGTGGGGCGGGGGCTCGTCAATGGGGTCAACAATCTCGTTACGAAGGACTACAACGCGGTCATTATCGGGCCTCCGAGCGGCGCTTTTTCCCAAGTCCCCGTCCTTGAGGCCGCGGCGAACGCCCCCAACACTCCCGGTCCCAACACCCTCCTGAGGATCGACTCGATCACTCCCTGCCCGCCTGTGGCGATCGATATCGCTGAGTCCACCAACCCGGGTGTGCTCACGGCTGCGGTCGAGGGAATGCTGCTCTACATCGAGTCCAAGGGGGTGACCGGAACCTCCAGCATCACCCTGCGCGCAACCAACCTCGATGGAAATACGGTCACTTACGTCCTGCCGATTACGATCGAAGACGTGACCGGTCCAGGGGTCGGTTTGACGAAGATCCGCGGCACTCGTCCACTTGGATCCCTCCTTGTGAAGGGTCGTGCCTCGGACAACGTCGAACTCGGACGCTGGCGCTACCGGGTCAATCGCGGCAGTTGGGTCAACGGCGGGGTGCTCTCGGGGAAGTCGGCCGTGATCACCGAAAAGATGAGTGGATTCCGCAGCGGGAAAAACATCATTGAAATTGAAGTCTTCGACAAAAAGGGCAACAGCTCGGGGATCCTGAAGCAGACCTTCACCCTCGGGTGAGTGGGCGGCGCGCACTGCCGACCTTCATTCCCGGTTTAAAGCGTTTTCCAGATCGAGATCCTCAAGACTGGCCAGAACTTTCGCTGCCCCGGCGAAGTCCAGGTGAGCGGTGACGCGGTTCGGCACGACGACGCAGGGACAACCCGCGGCCATGGCCGCGAGCAGTCCGTTCCGCGAGTCCTCGAGCACGAGCGCTTCCCCGGGTGTCACGCCGAGCCCGGCGGCGGCGGAGAGAAAGAGGTCCGGGGCCGGCTTGGGCGCGGCGACGTCGTCGCTGCAGCGGGTCAGGAGAAAACGATCCAGCAAACCGAGGCGGGAAAGGTGGCCCTCGACCCAGCTTCGGGGCGAGCTCGAGGCGACGGCGCAGGGCAGCCCTTTCGCCTCCGCCGCATCGAGCAGGGCGACCACTCCGGGCAGAGGGGGGAGCTTTTTCACGCGCTCGAGGGCGTTGCGCTCGCGCCAGAGGTCGCGGTCGGGCCAGTCGATCTCCTTGCCGACCAGGGATTCGAGGTGGGACTTGGGATCAAAGCGGTTGAAATCGCTGCCGACGCAGGCGGCATAGACGTCGAGCGGGAGCTCGTGACCGTGGGCGAGGTAATCCTCGCACCAGGCTTCATAAATGGGGAATTCGGTGTCGAGGATGAGACCGTCGAAGTCGAAGAGCAGGGCACGGAGTGGCATGGAAAAAGGGTGGCGGTGGAAGTGATCACGATCTCGAGGGGAACCCGGCTTTGTCGCGCAGGATTTCGAGGGTGCGGAGATTGCCAAGAGTGTTGGCGGGTGGATTCCAATGGGTTCCTCCGGCGACGACCGCAGCAAAAGCGTCGGCCTCGACGGCGTAGATCGGTCGTTTTTCGCGAACGCGGTATTTTTCGACCGCGCCTTTCGGGGAAATGAGGGAAAAGCCTTCCTTCGCCTGCCAGAAGCGCGTGATTTCGATGCGGCCCTCGCTGCCGGCGATGTGGGCGCTCTGGTCGGAGAGCACGGTCATGCCGCAGGTGAAAGTGGCGAGCGAGCCTCCGGGGAACCCCAGCAAACCCGCCGCGTAATCGTCGACGCCAAGCGGGTGACGGTGTCCGAGGCACTCGAGCTGGTGGGGTTCGCCAGCAGACAGGGTTCGTGCGAAATCAACGCAGTAGCAGCCGACGTCCATCAGCGAGCCCCCGCCGGGGCCGTTCTGAAACCGGGCGTCTGCGTGTGAGGCTTCGCGGGAAAAAGTGAAGTTCGCCCGGATCAGGCGAACTTCACCGATGGCCCCGCTGGCGACGAGGTCGAAGAGTTTTTGCGTCTGGGGATGGGCCCGATACATGAAGGCCTCCATGAGGATGAGCCGCTTCTTCGCAGCGCGGTCGAACATCCTGCTGGCTTCGGCCACATCCAAGGCCATGGGCTTTTCACACAGAACGTGTTTTCCGGCATCGAGGGCGGCAAGGGTCCATTGGCAGTGCAGGGCGTTGGGAAGGCTGAGGTAGACGGCGTCGAGGTCGTCGCGGTCGAGGAGGGCTTCATAGCCGGTCACGGGTTCGCCACCGTGGATGCGGGCGAAGGCCGCCGCCGCGCCGGTGGTCCGGGAGGCCGTCGCGACGAGCCGTCCGGTGCGCGAGGCGGGCAGCTCGCCCGCGAACTTGTTGGCAATTCTGCCGGTGCCGAGAATGCCCCAGCGAAGATGACGGGAGTTTTTCATCGCCATCAGGATAGCACGAATCGTTTGCGCGTCACTGACCCCTGCGGAATGATTCCCAAATTTCCCCCATCCAGAAAAATGAAAGTTCTCGTTGCCGGCGGAGCCGGATACATCGGAAGCGTCGCCGTGGAAGCCCTCCTCGAGGCCGGGCATGAAGTCGCAGTGCTCGACAATCTCTATCAAGGCCATCGAGAGGCGGTGAGTCCGGATCTTCCGTTTTACGAGGTCGACCTCAAGGACAAGAGCGCCGTCGACGGGGTCTTGGGGGAATTCGCTCCGGATTCGATCATGCATTTTGCCGCCTACACCCTCGTGGGAGAATCAGTCGAGAATCCCTTCAAATACCTTGGGGAGAGTGTCGGTAATGCGTTGAATCTCATTTCCTCGGCGGTCGACCATGGGGTGAAGCGTTTCATCTTCTCGTCCACCGCGAATCTCTTCGATGATCCGGTCCGCATCCCGATCGCCGCCGATGAACGCATCGTGCCGGGCAGTCCCTACGGGGAGTCGAAGTATTTCGTCGAACGCATCCTCTACTGGGCCCACCGGACCAAGGGGTTGCGCTACGCCTGTCTTCGCTACTTCAATGCCTCGGGTTGCACGCCGACTCGCGGCGAGGACCACGATCCCGAGACCCATCTCATCCCCTTGGTCATTCAGGTTGCCCTTGGTCAACGTGCCTCGATCAAGATCTTCGGAGACGACTATCCGACGCCTGACGGCACTTGCGTGCGCGACTACATCCACGTCGAGGACCTGGCCGCCGCCCACCTCCTCGCCCTTGATGCCCTCCACGAACGCGAGGTGTTGCACTACAACCTCGGCAATGGCAACGGGTTCAGTGTCAAAGAGGTCGTCGAGACGGTTCGGGAAGTGAGCGGGCGCGAGGTGCCCGCGGAGATCGTTGCAAGGCGGGCCGGCGATCCGGCCACGCTGATCGCCGACAGCGCCCGCATCCGCGAGGAACTCGGATGGCAGCCGAAATACCCGGACCTGCGCTCCATTGTGCAGAGCTCCTGGGACTGGCATGTGGCCCATCCCAACGGATACCGGAAATGAGCGGCGCATGCCCGGTCGGGTGATTTTCGCCTTTCCCATGGCGGTGAATCCGTCCTAGAGTAACCGCCATGCAGATGAATCGCCGATCCTGGTTGACCGGAGCCCTTGGTCTCGGTCTCGCGCCGACCGCCTCGCTCTTCGCCGTGAAGGAGCCCTATCCCCGATCCGGAAAAGGGCTCCAGGTCGGCCTTGCCGCCTATTCCTTTCGGAACCATTTCGAATGGTCTCGCGGGAAAAAGAATCCGAAGTTCGAGGCCGGCGAGCGAGCCATGGATATGCCGAAGTTCCTCCGCTACTGCGCCAGCCAAGGCGCCCAGGGAGCCGAGCTGACAAGCTATTTTTTTCCGCCCGATGCGGGTGAGGTCGCCTTTATCCAATGCCGCGACATCGCTGCCGGGCTCGGGATCGCGATCTCGGGCACGGCGGTGGGGAACAACTTCTCCCATCCCAAGGATTCGCCGGAGAGACCCGCGCAGATCGCCCATGTGAAGGAGTGGATCGATCATGCAGCGATGATGGGAGCACCCCACCTCCGTGTCTTTGCCGGGGCCCATCCGAAGGGCATCAGTGGGGAGGAGGCAGAGCGGAACGCGATCGAAGCCCTCGCGGAATCCGCCGTCCACGCCGCCGCAAAGAAAGTCTACCTTGGGATCGAGAACCACGACAGCATCACCACGGCGGACCGTCTTCTGCGCATCGTGACGGCAGTAGACAGCCCTTGGGTCTGCGTCAATCTCGACAGCGGGAACTTCATCGCGGAGGACGTCTATGCCGAGATCGCGGCCTCCGCGCCCTACGCGAGGAATGTGCAACTCAAGACCGAGATCAAGGGGGGCAAGGACGGACGGGAAAAGTCACCGGCCGATCTTGAGCGAGTCGTGAAAATTCTCAAGGACAACGGCTACGAGGGAATGGTGGTGCTCGAATACGAGGAGGAGAAGGATCCCTACGAGCACGTGCCGCCGCTCCTCGAGAGACTGCTCAGTTGGTGCGCCTAGGGTTCCCGTCTCCCGGTTTTGTGTTCCGTGTGAACCCGATGAATCCCCTCCTGCGGCACCTCGCTTACGGACTGGCCGCGATACCCGCGTTTTTTCTTCCCTTTGCCTATCTCATCGCGGTGGGTTGGCTCTGTGCCTATGCGCTGCCGGCTTCCTATCACGGCGAGGAGATTCCCGGGTCGGGCGATCGGTTTCTCGTGGTGACGAGGGCGGGGTTCCATGCCCTCGTCATCCAGTGGCCGATCTACGGTTTCTGGATCCTGGTGACGCAGCGGCTCACGCCGCGGCTGCGCCTGCTCTGGAGTGGGGCGATGGTGTTTTTCAGTCTCTTCGCGATTCCATGGTTTCTCTTTGCGATGTGGCGTCGCAGTGAGCGCGTCGAGCTGCTGCGTTTCATCCGGAGGCCTTCGGTTCGGCATTATTTTGCGAAAGGATTGCGCGAGGAATTGCCGCCCTTGCGGCAAAATCTCGATCTGCCCGATGCCTACCGGCGGGTGCACTTCCGGGGGCCGGTCGAGGAGGCACCGCCGGAGTTTCGCATTCTGACGGCCCACAACCCCGAGGGGATCGTCGTGTCCGAAAAGGCCAATCACGAGGCCGACGCCCACCTCAACGCTGAGCTCGAGCGGCTCGGGTTCGAGTCTTTTCCCGTCACCGGAGGGAGTCCTGATTTCTCCCATGCCGAGCCCGGTTATGGGATCGTCTGCAGCCGAGCCGAGGCCTTGCTGCTGGCCCGGCGATTTCGGCAGAACGGCTTTTTTGAGGTGCTCGGCGGCCGGGTCTACCTGTTTTCGGTTCATGAGCCCGAACTCCCCGCAGAATACGTGGGGCGCTGGCGTGATCTCGCCGGGACCGCGAATGGCTTCGAAGGGGTGCGCCCTGCTTAGTTCCGATTTCGTCAATTTTTCCGTTTTTGTTTGACTCGAGTCCTCTTTTTCAGGCTTCATTCACGCGGATCCTTGCAGATGCCGCTGTTCGATGAACCCGTTCCGAATCGCCTCCGTCCTGCTCTCGCTCATCGCGGCGGCAGGAGTTCGGGGGCAGGATGGGGGCGGGCCGGCCGCGCCTAACGCCACCGCAGCATCGGTGGTCGAGACTGACGGTCCTGTGCAGTTGCTCGAACGGGGGCGGGCCGCCTTTGCCGCGAACGACTTTGCCGGAGCCGAGGCCGCGCTCGAAAAATTCGTTCTCGACTATGGCGCGGCGGAGGAAGCCAGGGAAGCGGTCCGGCTCCACCGTCCTCTCGTTGCGATCAGCAAGGTGGGGCTGAAAAAATTCGACGAAGCCCTGAAGTGGATTGAAGAATCGCTGCTCGATCCCAAGATCGAGAAGAATCTCTCCGACGAGCTGAGATTCTGGAGAGGGATCTGCCTGATGACGACCGGCGAGCTCGTCGGGGCGCAGCGCGCCTTCGGTGAATACTGGGCCGACGAGACCCACAACGCCTTCAAGCGCTACGAGGCGCTTCTCCTCTTTGCGACGCTTTACCTGCAGCAGGATTTCCCCGCGGAGGCGGCCGACTTTCTCGAATCGCAGCGGCTCCAAGTGCGCGAGGCTTCGCCCGAGGCCGCGAGCCGGGCCGTCGTCCTCGAATTGCACTGTCGCCTCGTCGCGGGGCAGCGCGACGAGGCCCTCGCGGTGATCCGGCGCGAGCAGGCGAACTTCGGGACGATGACGCAGGTGATCAGCTTCCAGAGTCTCGTGCTCCAGCTCGGGGCCGGATTCCTCGAGGAGAAACGTTATCACGATGCCATCACCTGCCTCCAGCGGATCTGGCCGAGGCAACAGTTAATCGACTATCAAAACCAGAAAATAAAGGAGATCGAGGGGCGTATTGCGACGCTCAAAGCGCGTCCGGACGCCCGGGGCACCGTCTTCCAGTTGCAGTCGATCCTCGGGCGCGTTCGGCGCGAGTTGGAGAATTTCTCGAAGACGGAAAACTTCGACTCCGCCCTGAGACTGCGCCTCGCGATGGCCTATCAGGGGCTCGGTCGCTATCGCGAGTCGGCCCTCCTCCTCGAGGACATGCTCGCCTCGCCGTCGCCGGACTCCCTGGTAGAGAGCGCCGCGCTCGCGCGGATCCAGTGCTGGATGGAGACGAAGCACTGGACGCGTGCCGTTGCCGCCGCCGAATCCTACGAAAAGACCTTCGGGGCCGAGGGGAAATCGCTCGCGACCGCGCTGTTTCTCAAGGCCGAGGCGTTGCGGGAAATTCCCGAGCTTGGCGCCGCACGAATCGCCTATGGAGAACTCGTCGAGCGTTTCCCCAAGGATCCCCTGGCGGCCAAGGCGATGTTCCTGCAGGGTTTTCTCTACCTCCAGCAGGACGACAACGAGGGCGCGCTCTATCAATTCGATCTGGTCCGACGTCAATATCCCGAATCCGAACTGGTTGACGACGCCGACTACTGGTCGGGTATGGCTTATTCCTTCTCCGCCCTCTACGAAGAGGCGCGCACCCACCTCGAAGGCTACTTGAAACGATACCGGACAGCGAAGTATCGCAGGGAAGCCACTTTCCGCGTCGCTGTCTGCACCTTTTCCCTTGCCGAGTATCCGGCGGCGATTGAGAAGCTTGAGGCTTTTCTTGGCGCCTATTCTGATGAGCCGCTCTCCGATGAGGCGAACCTTCTTCTCGGCGATGCCTGTTTCTCCGAGGGTAGGAACGACGAGGGGTTCGCCGCCTACGATCGGGTGAGACCCGGATCGGGTCGGTTTTTCGAGGAGGCGTCGTTTAAGAAGGGCAATGCGTTGAAGTTGCTCGAGGAGCTGCCCGCGATGCGTGATCATTTCTCGAAGTTGGTAGCGGATCATCCTGCGAGCGGACGTCTGCCTGAGGCGGTTTACTGGATTGGCTGGACGCACATCCAGGAGGGCGAGTTCGGTCGGGCCCGCGACATCTATTGGGAGACCATCGAAGATCTTGGCGATGATCCCGAGCGTTTCACCATGACCGATCTCCTTGGCGGATTGCCCAAGGTCTATAAGCCGGGCGGTGCCGCGGGAAGGGAGGATCTTGTGACCAAGTTGAGGCTCCTCAAGGCCCGTGCGGGCGTCCAGGGCAAGACGACTCTCGCCCTCCGTGCCGGATGGGCTCTCGCCCTGGTGGCCGAGGGCGATGGTGCGCGCACCGAGTTACTCGACATCTCGAAATGGCTCGATCCCCGTGTCCACGAGCCCGTCATCTCGGTCGCCGTGGCCGAGGCCCAATTGGCTTCGGGCAACCGCCTCGTCGCAAGGCAGCTTTTCTCTGAGGTCCGGCGCTGGCATCCCCGCGCCGTCGAACGCGACCGCATCTACCGTGGCCTTGGCGAGATCGCCGCCGCCGCGGGCGAATCCGAGGAGGCGCTGGCTTTCTACCGGCGTTTCGAGCGGGAGACCGCCGCCTCGGTCCATCTCGGCGAGGTGCGGATGAAAATGGCCGAGATTCATGAGGCGGCCGGACGCGGCGACGAGGCCCGCGCGACCCTCGAAAAGACCCTCGAAACCGCCGGTATCACCGCCGCAACCAAAGCGGAAGTGCTTCTTCGCCTTGGCCAATCCTACGCCGCCGCCGACAACCATGAAAAAGCCATCGTGGCCTTTGAGCGTCTTTATGTGGCCTACGGAAAATTCGGTGAGTTGAATGCCAAAGCCTATTGGGGACGGGGCCGGTCGCTCGAGCAGCTTGCCCTCGGGCGTGAGGCCCTCGAGACCTATCAGGAACTCGTCGCTCGCGAAGAGTTGGCCGATTTCGCCGAGGTCGGTAAGGCGAAACGTCGGATCGAGGGGCTGCAGCGGGATTTTCCGCCAGTGCCCGAAAACTCGTCCGGGCCGGGAGGGGAGGGCAGCGAATGAAAGCCTGCCTCCTTGTTGCCCTCTGCTTTGCAACGTCGCTTGCGGCGCAGGATTTCGTCGTGATGAAGTCCGGCGAAACGCTCGCGTGCCGGATCGACGACCTCACCGATGCCATCGTGAATGTGACCGTGCCGGGAGCCGCCGGGTCCCCGGGCTCGGCGAAGCGTAGCCTCGCCGCCGCGCAGGTTGAGCGGATCGAGTTTGGATTCCGTCCCGGGGAGGAGGCGCTCTTTGGAAAGCGGGGTTCCGCGACCGCGGCCGAGCTGAAGCCCTGGTGGGATCTCTGGTTTCCCCATCTCCATCGCCCGTCTTCCCGAAGCGGCGGGTGGGGAGTCGCCTACGGAAACGCCCTTGTGCGCGAGGGCGGCGCAATCGGTGCGGAAAAGGCGCTTTCCCTTTTTGATCACCTGATTGCCAAAGCCTGGTCGCCAACAGATAAAACGGCCGCAAGACAGGGGCGCCTCCAGTCGCTCATCGCGAAGGGAGATCTTGCCACCGCCACCGCCGAGGCTCGTCTCCTTGCTCGCGAGACCGAGGATCCCGCACTGCTCATTGAAGTCGAGCATCTTCTCGCCCAAGCCGACTTCCATGCCCTGCGCGATCTGGAGGAGGAGCATCCCCGCTGGATCGAGGACGACGAGGTCCGCCCGCGCCGTCACGAGCTCTATCACCGGGCCCTCGATCAATTTCTCAAACCGCATCTCTTCCACGCGACCCGTGAGGAGGCCGCGGCCCGGGGGCTCTTTTCCGCCGCCGAGTTGCTCCGCTTTGGTGGAGAAGTCGCCGAGGCCAGGGCGCGCTGGGAAGACCTCCTCGAACTCTACCCCGAAACCTCGTTCGCCGTCCAAGCGAGGGAGGGGCTCGCCGCGTTTCCATCCACTCCTGATCCCAAGGCCACTGCTCCATGAACCGTATTCAACCTCTGCTCCAGCCGATCCTCACCCTCGTCGTGTCTTTTCTTGCCGCCGGCATTCTCTCGCCACTTCTCGCGCAGGATGCCATGGCACCCGATCCGGCCGGAGTGGTGGCGCAGGACGTCTCCGCCCTCGATCTCTATCACCAGGGCGGCGGCTTCATGCACGTGCTCCTGATCTGCTCCATCGGAACGATTGCCGTGGCTGTCTATTGCTTCGTGCAGGTCTCGAAAAACAAGATGGCCCCGCAGTCGCTCGTGAACCAGGTGAACGCGGCGATGGCCTCGCGCGATGTCGTGGCGGCCTATGGTGCCTGCTCCTCGCATCCGAGCAGTTACGGGCGCGTCATGTCCGGCGCCCTGCTGAAGGTAAACTTCGACCGCGATCTCGCCAACAAGGCGAGCATGACGGAGGCCGCCGCCGAGGCCCTCGACGAGGAAGAGCATCGGCAGATGGTCTGGGTGAATTACCTCAACATCTTCGCGACTCTCGCCCCCATGATCGGACTGCTTGGCACGGTCTGGGGCATGATCGAATCCTTCGACAAACTCGCCACCACGAGTGGCGATGCCAAGGAACTCGCTGGTGGGATCAAGGTGGCAATGGTGACGACAGCCGGCGGACTCATCGTCGGGATTCCCGCGATGTTCTTCTATTTCTTCTTCCGTGACAAACTCCAGGGCGTGATGACCACGGTGCAAAAGCACGCCAGTTTCGCCATCGACATTCTCTCCGGCGAGATCCGCCTTCAGGGAGCCGCCGAACCCGTGGAGACTCCGGCGGAATCCTGACAAAGCGCCACGATCCATCCGCATGATTCGCCGCCGCCAGAAGTCGCTCGACGAGGTGAGTTTCCAGCTCACTCCGATGATCGACATGACCTTCCTGCTGTTGATCTTTTTCATGGTCACCCAGAAGATCACCGAGCAGGAGCTGAGCGTGCCGATCCGCCTGCCCATCGCCGCGACCGCCGCCACCCCGGAAAAGACGGAGCGCGACGTCATCAACCTCGACGGGGAGGGAAATTATTACCTCGGCGACCGGGCCGCGTCGAAGGATGAGGTCCTCGCCCATCTCCGGGCGAAATTCCGCGATTTCCCCCCGCTGCAGATCTACCTGCGCGCCGATCAGAAGACCCCGACGAAGAAGATCCGCGAATTCGTGGAGATGGCCACCGAGGTCGGCGCGATCGACCTCATTTTCGGCGTCCATGAAAATTGAACCATCGAACCGACCCCCTCGCCGACCCCCTCGATTTTGATGAGACGCAGGAAACAGCGCCGCCCTTCCACCGTGGAGATGCAGATGACGCCCATGATCGACATGGTCTTCCTCCTCCTCGTCTTCTTCATGGTCTCGGCCAAGCCGGTCAAACCCGAGCGCGACATCCCCATGGGATTGCCTGGCCAGGTCGCGCAAGAGGAGATCGTCGACCTCCCGGACGAGGCGCGTGTCCTGATCGAGCCCTCTGGGCAGGTCGTGTTGAACGAACAAAATCTCGACGAACCTTCCAGCAAGAGCCTTCCCGAACTGCGGACGGTGTTGACGCGGTTCCGCCTTTCTGCCGAAAATGCAAGGACCGAGGCACTCGTGACCCTGGCACCGCACGACACCGTGCCGCATCAGCGCCTTGTCGATGTCCTCAACGCCTGTGCCGAGGCAGGCATTCGCGGAGTCACCCTCGCCGGAGCGACTGATGAGTGAGATTTCCATTTCCCTGCAGCCCGAATCATCGCCGCCACCTCGTCCGCGGAAGAAAAGGCCTGCCCCGCGCCCACGTCCCGACGGCGCGAAGCGGGAAAAGAGCCATCGGCGCGCCCTCATCGGTTCGATCCTCATCGGCAGCATCGTCGTCCATGGCGTGGTGCTACTGATCTTCGGAATCTGGACGGTGGCGAAACAATTCACCCGCCCCGAGGCCCGTTTCGAAGTGAAAAGGGTGGTGAGGATCCCACCGAAGACCCCCGAGCACAAAATGAACGTGGCCAAACACGAGGCGATGGCCCCGAAACCGGCCTTCAACGACAAGCTCGTCAGCACGCGCCCGGTCGAATTCGCCCTGCCCGAGTTGCCCCGGGTCGATCTCGATCAGATGCTGCCGCTCGATCCTTCGGAGCTGATCTCCGATCAGGTAAGCGGCCTCGTCGGGAGCGCCGCGCTCGGGTCCGGTCTTGGCCAAGGACTCGCCGGTGGCGGCGGAACGGGGCAGGGGATGAGTTTCTTCGGCGTGCAGACGCAGGGGCAGCGCATCTTGCTGCTGTTCGACGTCTCCTCAAGCGTGGTGAACAAGGCCAATGCTGCGGGGATCCCGCTCGAGCACATCCAGCAGGAAACGATCAAGCTCATCGGCGGCCTGCCCATCGGTGCGCAGTTTTCGATCATCCAATTCACCGGGAATTACCTTCCCTTCACTGAGGAGCTGATCGCCGCGACCCCGGCGAACAAGGAACTCGCCAAGAAATGGGTCGAGGAAAAATGGAACAAGAGCGGGGCGATGAGTGCTGCCACTGCCGGAGTCGTCAGCAATCTGCTCGGTGTCGTCGGCGTCCTCGAACGCGCCGTGGCGATGCGACCCGATGTCATTTTCCTGATTTCGGACGCGAGTTTCCAGTGGCGACCCGAGGGCGCCGGTGGGCTTAGCAACATCCCTTACGGCGAGATTAAAAAAGCGATCGACCAGATCGAGAAGGCGTCCCAAGAAGAGATCCCGCTGCATTTCATCGCCTTCCAACCCAAGCCCGACGACGAGAAGGAGTGGAGCCGCCTCGCGAGGGGCACGGGGGGGGAGTTTCGGCAACTGAAAGCCGATTAGCGCCGAAGTGGAACTCGGTGGTTGATCCCGGAATGCGGACATTTTTGAGAAAAATGGCGATTTTTCCGGGGTGAAGGCCGGATTTTTTGATCGCAGACTTCGGAATTGCGGCGTATTTTCCTGCTTGAGAAGGTTAAAGCTTTTTCTAACTTCTCGCTTTTCCTTAGCTTCACCGCTTTTTATGAAATTCTCGCCCCTAGGCTCCGTCGTGCTCCTGGCCGGACTTTCGGTCTCCTTCACGAGCTGCAAGTCGAAATCCCCCGAACAACCGGTCGCCCCGGTTCCGGTGCCCCCAGCCCAGTATGGTCAGCCCGGCCAACCTCCTCTGCCTGGAGCTCCCGGCGCTCCAGTGCCTCCGGATCAGGCGGGGGGACGCTTCGGCTACACGGGGCCTGCAAACGCACCCGGTGCGACACCAGGATCCCCGGTCCCCGGCGTCAACCCCGCCGCACCCGGGATGAGGGATGTCCGGGACCTGGGTTCAACGCCTGCGGTGAAGCCGCCCGCGGAGGATAAACCAACCCCTCCTACCGCACCCACGGCGCCCTCTTCTTCCGAGATGCCCTACGCAAATGCCGTTCCTGGCAATCCGCTGGTGGTGACGCTTCCTGGCACCCACTCTTCCCTGGGTCAGATTTCGATCGAGAAGTATGATTCTGCGGGGAATCCGACCGGCGAGCCGCTCAAGCGCGGCACTCAGGTGCAAATCCCGGATCCGAACAATCCTGGGAAGAAAATTTACTTCAAGGTTCCCTGAGCACCGATTGCGCAGTCCCGTTCCGTCGGGTGGCCGTGCTTGCCCCGGGACTGATCGGGGGGTCTCTTCTCCGCGCCTTGAGGGTTCATTCCCCGGAGACTTCCCTCTCTGCTTGGGCGCGACGTCCCGAGGCGGTAGAGGAGCTCCGCGCCGAGCCTGGTCTTGTTGACCTCGCCTCCACGGTCATCGATGAGGCGATCGAGGGAGCCGATTGCCTTGTCCTCGCGATGCCGACCGGCCACATGGCCTCCGTCGTCGCGCGGATGAGTTCTTTCCCGATCGGATCTCGGGTGCTCGTCACTGATGTGGGCAGCGTCAAGGCACCCGTTGTCCGTGGGATCGAGCCGCTGGTTCGTGAGCGGGGCGGGGTGTTCATCGGCAGCCACCCGATGGCGGGGTCCGAGAAAAAAGGTCTTTCGCATGCCGATGCCGGACTTTTTCAGGGCGCGGCGGTCGTCCTCACCCCCGGAGATGGGGAGTCGGATCTTCTCCCTCGCCTCGAAGCGTTTTGGACCCGCCTCGGCGGGGTCGTTTCCCAGCTCTCTCCCGAGCGTCACGACGAATTGATCGCCGGAATCAGCCATCTCCCTCACCTTGTGGCAGCGGCCCTTGCCCGGTCGGTCCTCACTTGGGAGCCTGGAGCCGTCTCGTTGAGTGGCGGAGGATTTCGCGACACCACCCGGGTAGCTGGCGGACCCGAGGAAATGTGGGCAGACATTCTCGCCGACAATCGAGAAGCCGTCTCTTCCCGCCTATCCGCCTATCTCTCGGAGCTGCAGGCTTGGAAGGACGCGCTCGATACCTGCGAAAGGGATCGCCTCCGCGACTTGTTGTCCGAGGCGCGTCGGCTGCGGAGCACTCTGCCCGGGGCGGCCACGGGAGCGAACGGCTGATCTGATTGACCCTTGTTCCCCATGGCCGATCTCCGAGTGAAGAAAGTGAGGGATTTCTCGGCGGAACTCACCGTTCCCGGGGACAAAAGCCTTTCGCAACGAGCCCTTGTGATCGCCGCGCTCTCGAACGGGCCGTGCCAGATCACGGGATTTCGCGCGAGTGAGGATTGCCTCGTCACGAGGAACGCTCTCGAGGCTCTCGGTGTCGAGATCGAATGCCTTGGATCCGGTGGCACCCACCTCCGTGTTCAGGGATGTCACGGCGCTTTCGAGGATCCCGGCAGACCGATCGATTGCGGGAACAGCGCCACGACGATGATCCTCCTAGCCGGGATCCTAGCCGGGAAACCTTTCGAGGTCACCCTCACTGGTGATGAGTCGCTGGTGAAGCGCCCCATGCACCGACTCGCCGTGCCCCTCGAGCGCATGGGGGTGAGGATCAAGGGCCAGGGCGACCGCTGCACGCCGCCGATCCAGGTTCTCGGTCGGGAACGACTCACGGCGATTCACCACGATTCCCCCATCGCAAGCGCCCAGATCAAGAGTGCCGTCCTTCTTGCTGGGCTGGCCGCCGAGGGCAGGACGAGCGTCTCCGAGCCGCAGCCTTCGCGCGATCACACCGAGCGTATGCTAGATTTTCTTCTCGTCAAAAATCTCCGTGAGGGCAATACGGTTTCGATTTGGGGCGGGCAGACCCCGGAGTCGCGCGACTTCCATGTTCCTGGAGATTTCTCCAGTGCGGCCCTCTGGATCGTTGCCGCCGCGGCCCTCAAAGGGTCTCGTCTCATGATCCACGGAGTCGGGCTCAATCCCACCCGCACCGGCATCCTTGGCGTGATGACCCGGATGGGAGCAAGGATCACCGAGCGCGTCGACTTTTCCGGGTTCGAGCCCGTGGGCGCGGTTGGAGTCTTGGGCAACGGGCTCGTGGCCACCGAGATTGGCGGGGCCGAGGTCCCTTCGCTGGTTGACGAAATCCCCATCCTCGCGGTCGCCGCCGCACTTGCCGAGGGCAAGACAGTGATCAAGGATGCCCAGCAGCTGCGCGCCAAGGAGAGCGACCGCATTTCCATTGTCGCCGAGAACCTCCGCCACATGGGCGTGACGGTGGATGAATTCGCCGACGGCATGGAGATCACCGGCGGAGCCACCCTCAAGGGGGCCGAGATCCCTTCCCTCGGCGATCACCGCATCGCCATGGCCTTTGCCATCGCTGGCCTTTTCGCCGAGGGCGAGACTCTCATCAGGGACGTCGAGTGCATCGAGGCGAGTTACCCCGGTTTCGTCCGAGAGCTGGAGCAACTCCAAGGCGTGGGAGGATGAGGCGGAAAGCTCCAGGCCGTTCCTTTTTGGCTTGTCTTGATTCGGGATTCTTGCTGCTCTCACAGCCTCCCTGCCTTCGGTATCCGAAATGGGGGCGGTAAATACATGGTATGGGCAGAAAAGTCGTCGATCTGAGAAAATAGTCTTGTATTGTCTTTGTATTTCCTTCAGTTTACATCGTAAAGCGGAGAACAGAGCGAAACCTGCGCCCGATTCTCGCGGGAATCCCACCCAATATCGATCATGAAACTTCCGGAAACCCTCAAGCCGAGTCGTCTCTTCAACAAAGATCGCCGGGGCGTCGCGCTTGTCACCGTGCTCACCGTGATGGCCCTCACCACCATCCTCGTGCTGACCTTCTTCTCGCTCGCAACCAGCGAACATCGGGCTTCCAACACCTACTCGCAGGGTCTCCAGGCGCAGCAGGTCGGGGAGCAGGCCGTGAATTTCGTGATCGCCCAGATTCGCGAGGCGACCACCGTCGGGACCGAGAAAGCCTGGGCCTCCCAGCCCGGGGCGATTCGGCAGTGGGATGACACGGGAAGCGCTTCGTTCGCCTACAAGCTCTATTCCGACGAGCAGATGAAAGTCGACGCTGACGGAGACACCTGGTCGGATTTCCAGAGTGATTTCACCGATCTTCAAGGTTGGTCGTCCAAACCGAATCATTTCGTCGACCTGAACGAACCCGTCATCCGGGGGGAGAAGGTTTATTACCCGATCGTCCATCCCAATGCCTCCGCGATCCCGCAATGGCCTCAGGCCCTTGGCGAGGATCAGGACGGAGTCGAAGGGTTCAGCTACAATCAGTTGCCGGGTCGCGAGCTTTCGGAGGCGGGGCCGATCGGGGAAGAAGCCGCGCGGGTGGGTAAAAGCCGGGACGGGCACGTCGCCATGCCGGTGAAGTGGATTTACCAGCTGGCGGACGGCACCTTGGGTGTGCTGAACGACGCCGGCTCCGGTGATGCGCCTTCCGCCTTCCAAGTTCTTTCCGGGAACGGCACGCCGTCGGCCAAGAACCCCATGGTGGCCCGTTTCGCCTTTTGGGCCGACGACGAGACGACCAAGTTGAACATCAACACCCACGCGGGTGGGCTGGCTTGGGACATTCCCAAAGCGGGGGGCGAACTCGACATGAACATGGGCCGATACCAGCCTGCCCAAAAAGAATGGCAACGTTATCCCGGGCATCCGGCCTCCACCCACCTGATCCCGGCTCTCGCGCCCGGCGTGCTCGATATCGTGAACGACCGCGATGCCATGGAGATGCTTTTCGACGTCGTTCCCCGAGTCGTCGGCGGCGGATCTGAGTCAGGCACGCGAATCATCGACACCCGTCGCAAGGAGGAGGAAAACGGCCTCATCGCCGACAAGGAGCCCCTCTTCCCCACGATCGACGACGTCATCATGCGGTCCGACCGGACGCCGCACCAGTTTCCGGACGCCAAAGGTCGGCCGATTCCGGCCGATGAGTTGGCTGAGTATCTCGAGCGATCCAAGTTCTTCATCACCGCGAACAGCCGCGC
>Ga0172372_10000159_pt1 | contig 103319 bp, 91 predicted proteins | sample LakKiv5m_2_FD_114544 | JGI IMG/M metagenome (GOLD analysis project Ga0172372, IMG submission 114544) | Freshwater microbial communities from Kabuno Bay, South-Kivu, Congo - kab_092012_9.5m | ecosystem: Environmental > Aquatic > Freshwater > Lake | place: Democratic Republic of the Congo... | reverse complement strand
CCTCATGCTTCGGGCGCTGCGCGCCCGCGGTGCCTCATGCTTCGGGCGCTGCGCGCCCGCGGTGCCTCATGCTTCGGGCGCTGCGCGCCCGCGGTGCCTCATGCTTCGGGCGCTGCGCGCCCGAAGTGCTCCAGCAGGGCGCTGTTGACGACGTCCTTGTGCTGGTGCGTGACGCCGTGGCCGGCGTCCTTGAGGCGCAGCACGGTGGCGTTGGGGAGTAGCGCCGCGATGCGGTCGCTGTTCTCGGGGCGCACGAGGCGATCCTCCTCGGGCTTCACGACCAGCGTCGGGATGGTCACGCGTGGCAGATCACGGGTGACGTCGTGGCGCAGCACGGCGCGCAGCTGGTTGAGGCGCGTCGTCGTGTCGGCGGGGACGGCGAAGATCTCGAGGTTGCCCCGGTTGAAGCTCTGCTCCGGGTTCGCCTGCTTGAGGTAGCCCTCGGTGTAGAGGAGCTTGCGGAGGGCCGCGAAGCGCGCCGCCCCCGTCGTCGTGTTGGCGCGCAGGAACAGCGCCAGCGACGACGGGCTCGGCACCGTGTGGCGCAGCGAGCCGCCGGGCAGGGTGGCGATGAGGCCGAGGCTCAGGAGGCGCCCGGGGTGCCGCAGCGCGAGGTGCTGGGCGATCATGCCGCCCATGCTCACGCCGACGACGTGGGCCTTGTCGAAGCCGAGGTGGTCCATCAGGCCGACGACGTCGTCGGCGAGGTCGGCAAAGCCGTAGGGCGTCTTGCTCGTCTCGGTCTCGCCGATGCCGCGGTTGTCGAAGATGACGACGCGATGCCGCGCCGACAGGGCCTCGACCTGCGGGGCCCACGCCCGCCCCGAGATGCCGAACCCCATGATGAGGACGACCGGCGTACCGGTGTCGCCGTGGACCTCGTACCAGAAGCGATGATCTCGGATGGTCGCGTGCATGCCGCGACCATATCAATGAAAGCCATTCACACAAGGGGTGGGCGCGCGGGTTGCGGGTCGCCCGCGAGGGCCGCGATCGTCAACTCCCGGTTGATGGTGAAGCGGCCGGCGGGCGCTTCTCGGCGGGGCAACGCCGGCCCCATGCTCACATCCGACAGCACAGACACCCGGAGGACCGCATGGACATCACAGGCAAGGTCGTCGTCATCACCGGCGCCACGAGCGGGCTGGGTCAGGCCGCCGCGATCGCGTTCGCGCAGGACGGCGCCCACGTGATCATCGTCGGCCGCGACGCCGCCCGCGCGGAGGAGACCCGGACGCAGGCGGGCGGCAGGGTCGACGTCGTCCTCGGCGACACGAGCACGACGGAGGGGGTACGCGCCGTCGCCGCCGCCATCGTGCAGAAGGCGCCGCGCATCGACGTGCTCATCAACAACGCCGGCGGCACCTTCCCGACGCTGTCGACGACGAAGGACGGCGTCGAGAAGACCCTCGCACTCAACACCTTCGGGCCCTGGCTGCTCGCCCGCGCGCTGCACGGGGCGTTGGCGGCCGCGAAGGGGCGCGCCGTCAACGTCGCGACGGGCTTCCTCGACACCTTCCCCATCACGCTGCCGGAGCTGAACACGCCGAAGAAGTACTCGGGGTTCAACCAGTACGCCCGCAGCAAGCTGGCGACGGTGATGATGACCGTCGAGCAGGCGGCGGCGGAGAAGGACGGCGTCACCTGGGTGTCGATCCACCCCGGCATCATCATGGGCACGCGCTTCAACGGCGGCACGCCGGCCCTCATGCAGGTCGTCTTCGGGCCCCTCATGCGCGGCGTCGGCCTCGCCTGCACCCTCGACGAGGCCGTGCGACGCTTCCGCGTCGCCGCCTTCGACGACGTCAAGAGCGGCAGCTACATGCAGAAGGGCCTGCCCTCGCCGCTGCCGAAGCAGGCCGCCGACGCCACCGTCCGCGGCGGCGTCATGGGGCTGCTCGAACAGCTCGCCGGCGGGACGGCGTCGACGGCGCAGGCGGCCTGAGCGGCAGCGCCCACCCGCGGGCGCCGCATCCCGCGCGTTGCGCGCGATGCGGCTGGACGGCGCGGCCCCGCTCCGACACGATGCCGCTGTGGACCTGCCCGACAGCCTCACCCAGCTCCTCGACGACGGTGTCATCGACGACGTCCGCGCCCGCCTGATGTCGGGCAAGGAGGCCGCGGTCTGGGTCGTCGAGCGCAAGGGCGAGCTCATCGCCGCCAAGGTCTACAAGGACCGCGAGCACCGCAGCTTCAAGGCCACGGCCGACTACGTCGAGGGCCGCAACCAGACCCGCAACAGCCGCGACAAGCGGGCCATGGGCAAGCGCACGACGTACGGCCGCGAGCTCATCGAGGCCTCGTGGCGTGACATGGAGTACCAGGCCCTCACCGACGCCTTCCACGCCGGCGTCCGCGTGCCCGAGCCGATCCTCCTGTACGAGGACGTGCTGCTCATGCAGCTCCTCGTCGACGACGACGGCGCCCCCGCGCCCCGCCTCGCCGACTTCGAGCTGCCCCCCGACGTCGCGACCCTGCTGCACCGCGAGATCTACGGCCAGGTGCGGCTGCTGCTGCGCTCGGGCCGCATCCACGGCGACCTCTCGGCCTACAACATCCTCATCGCCCGCGACGGCCCGACCCTCATCGATCTGCCCCAGGTCGTCGACGCCAGCCTCAACAACAACGCCGCCGCCATCCTGCACCGCGATCTGCAGAACGTCACCGAGCACCTCGCCCGCTTCGACTCGCGCCTGCTGCGCTTTCGCGATTGCGGCAGCGCGCTGTGGGAGCACTACGTGCGCGGGCGCATCGACGTCGCCACCGAGCCCGAGGAGGGCACCGTCCGCCGCGCCGATCGCCCCTCGTTTGGTCGTCGCGCCCGCGAAGCCGAGCAGGGCCGCGCCGGCCGGCAGGCCCCACCCCGCCGGGACGTCGGTGGTCCCCCGCGGGCCGATGGTCCCCGACGGGACGGCCCGCCGCGCGACGGTCCACCGCGCGATGGTCCCCGACGTGAGGGTCCCCCGCGCGATGGTCCCCGACGTGAGGGGCCGCTGCGCGATGGGGGTCCACCCCGCGACGATCCCCGACGTGACGCTCCCCGAGGCGAAGGCCCGCGTGATGCGCCCCGTCGTGATGGTCCGCCGCCCCGTCGTGATGGTCCACCGCGCGATGGTCCACCCCCGCGCGATGGTCCGCCACGTCGTGATGGTCCGCCGCGCGATGGTCCGCCACGTCGTGATGGCCCGCCGCCCCATCGTGATGGTCCACCGCCCCGTCGTGATGGTCGCGATGACCCCCGACGTGACGGTCCCCGAGGTGAAGGCCCGCGCGATGGTCCGCGCCGCGATGGCCCGCCGCCCCGTCGTGAGGGACCGGCGCGCGACGGCCCGCATCGCGACGGCCCGCCCCGTCGTGAGGGACCGCCGGGTCCTCGACGCGACGGGCCGCCGCGTGGCGGGCCGCCCCGCGATGGACCCTGACGGTCGTCACGAACAGCGTCCGGCGCGGTGTGGAAGGGAGGACATGCGCCTCATCCGAGCCCTCCTCGTGCTGCCCCTGCTGCCGGCGTGCCTCGTCTTCGACGGCGGCCTCGACGGCGCTCTCAACGGTGACTGGGTCGCGCGCACGCCCTCGCCGTGCGGCTTCAACCGCATGGACGCCCTCCACGTCGACGACGACGGCACGATCTGGACCGGCTGCGGCACCAACACCGAGGGCTTCGGCCTGTTCCGCTCCGTCGACGACGGCGCGAGCTGGGCCATGGTGGACCCGCCCAACGCCCGCGACTTCTTCGTCGACTACCGCGTCAACACCATCTCGCGCAGCGCCGACGGCCTCCTCTACGTCGGCGGCACCGGCGGCGGCGTCATGGTCCTCGCCCTCGCCGACGACGACAGCGCCACCGTCGTCCTCGAGACCGGCGCTCAGACCGGCACGAGCTTCTCCGTCGGACACTTCCGCCGCGACAGCGCCGGTCGCGCCCTCGCCGAGAGCCTCACGGGCACCGACACCCTTGGCCGTGCCAGCGATGACGACGCCTTCGCCGGCGCCGGCGTCTTCGAAGACGGCGTCGTCCACCAGATCCTCGACCTCACCCCCGACGGCGACACCTTCCACGGCGTCGGCAGCACCATCGGCGAGCCGAACCTGTACTTCAAGGAGACCACCCGCGCCGGCCAGCCCATCGCCTTCGACGTCGTCGAGCTTTCGGGTGGCGCCCTCGGCTTCGACGGCGAGCTGCGCGCCGTCGCCGCCCGCGACGGCGTCGTCGTCACCGGTGGCGTCGACGAAGACGCCGACCAGGCCGTCATCCACGTCGTCACCGGCGACGACGTCCGCAGCGTCCGCGTGGCCGACGTCATCGCCGATCTCGATCGCTCCACCGTCCGCGGCGCCTGCGCCGGCCCCGGCCTGTTCGTGGTGGTCGGCGAAGAGACCGTGACCAACGGCAGCGCCTTCGTCCTCGCGAGCCGCGACGCCGGCGCCACCTGGCAGGACCTGACACCGGAGCTGCCGACCGTGCCAGCGGCGCTGACGCGCTGCACGATCACCGATCGGATCACCGTGGCGGGCGGTGGCGGCGCGGTTCTTTCGGGCCCCCTCGACTGAGGGCCCCGACGCCCCGGAGGCCGCCTCCCGCGGCGCATCCGGACGCGGCGGACCAGCGCGTCGCCGCATCCGCCAGAGGCACTGGACAAGTCGATCGGCGTGTGGGAGGAACCGCCGCATCGGATCGCCTTTGTGGGTGATCTCTGTCCGCCGCACCGACCGGTGCACCGCGGGCGGTGTGTTCCCTGCCCTCACCAGGTTGGGATTTTCCGGACACAACGTCGTCGAGACGTGGTGTCCACTCGGAGCCGAGAACCCGGGAGCCTTGCGCTTTCGGGGGTATGGCACGGAGGAACGATGGGTATTCGTACGTACAAGCCGACGTCCGCTGGACGTCGTGGCATGTCGGTGAACGAGTTCACCGAGCTGACCAAGGGCAAGAAGCCCGAGAAGAGCCTCGTCGTCGGTCGCGGCAAGAGCGGCGGTCGCGGCAACACCGGCCACGTCACCGCCTACCAGCGCGGCGGCGGCCACAAGCGGAAGTACCGCCTCATCGACTTCACGCGCAGCGACAAGGCCGGTGTCCCGGCGAAGGTCGCGGCGATCGAGTACGATCCCAACCGCACCGCGCACATCGCGCTGCTGCACTACCTCGACGGCGAGAAGCGCTACATCCTCGCGCCCGTCGGCATGAACGTCGGCGACGTCGTCCTCAGCGGCATCACCGCGGACATCAAGCCCGGCAACCACCTGCCGCTGTCGAACATCCCGGTCGGTACCCAGATCCACAACATCGAGCTGAAGCCCGGCAAGGGTGGCCAGATGGTCCGCTCCGCCGGCGCCTCGGCCCAGCTCATGGCCCGCGAGGGCGCCTACGCGCAGGTCCGCCTGCCGTCCGGTGAGACGCGCATGGTGCTCGCCACCTGCACGGCGACCATCGGCCAGGTCGGCAACGCCGAGCACGAGCTCGTGCAGCTCGGCAAGGCCGGCCGCAAGCGTTGGCTCGGCAAGCGCCCGCACGTCCGCGGCGTCGCCATGAACCCCATCGACCACCCGCATGGTGGTGGCGAGGGTCGTACGTCCGGTGGCCGCAACCCGGTCACGCCGTGGGGCAAGCCCACCAAGGGCGCCAAGACCCGCCAGAACAAGCGAACCGACCGGCTCATCGTGCGCCGTCGGAACAAGGTCTGAACTCTTTCTACTTCTTGAGGAACTGACACATGCCACGCAGCGTCAAGAAGGGCCCGTTCATCGATCATCACCTTTGGAAGAAGGTGATGAGCAACGGCGACAAGAAGGTCATCAAGACCTGGTCCCGCCGCTCGACGATCGTGCCCGATTTCATCGGTCACACCTTTGCCGTCCACAACGGCAAGAAGTTCATCCCCGTCTACGTCACCGACAACATGATCGGTCACAAGCTGGGCGAGTTTGCCCCCACCCGGACCTTCGTTGGCCACCCCGCCGACAAGAAGGCGCCCGCGGCGAAGAAGTGAGGTGAGGCCATGACCGACCAGAAGAAGCCCAAGCGCGAAAAGATGAAGGCTGATGCCCGCAAGCAGGCGCGTGCCGACGGTGCCGCCGTCGCCCGCATGCAGGGTGTCCGCATCAGCGCCCGCAAGGTCCGCGTCCTCGCCGACGCCGTCCGCGGGATGCCCGTCGAGCAGGCCCTCACGATGCTGGCCTTCCAGCAGCGTGCCGGTGCCCCGCTCCTGAAGAAGGTCCTGGATTCGGCCGTCGCGAACGCCGACCAGCGCAAGATGGACCTCGACGCCCTCGTGGTGTCGGACGTCCAGATTGACAAGGCCGGCATGCTCAAGCGGTTCCTGCCGCGTGCGCATGGTCGTGCGACCCCCTTCAAGAAGCAGCTCTCCCACATCACCGTGAAGCTCGCCCCTGCGAGCTGACGTCGACGAGGAATCACCATGGGTCAGAAGACGCATCCAACAGGCTTCCGTCTCGGCGTCATCCGCAGCTGGGACAGCCGCTGGTTCCGTGAGAAGGGCTACGCGCAGTGGCTCCACGAGGACCTGAAGCTCCGTGAGTACATCCACGACAAGCTCAAGTCGGCCGGCATCGCCCGCGTCGACATCGAGCGCGCCGCCAACAAGTGCAAGGTCAACGTCCACACGGCGCGTCCTGGCATCGTGATCGGCAAGAAGGGCGCCTCCCTCGAGCAGCTGAAGAAGGACCTGCAGAAGCTCACCGCTTCCGAGGTCTTCCTGAACATCCACGAGGTCCGCAAGGCCGAGACGGATGCCCAGCTGGTCGCCGAGAGCGTGGCCCAGCAGCTTGAGCGCCGCGTGGCGTTCCGTCGGGCGATGAAGAAGTCGATCCAGACGGCGCAGAAGTTCGGCGCCAAGGGCATCCGTATCGCGGTGTCCGGTCGTCTCGGCGGTGCCGAGATTGCCCGCCGCGAGTGGTACCGCGAGGGCCGCGTGCCCCTGCACACCCTCCGCGCCGACATCGAGTACGGCTTCGCCGAAGCCTACACCACCTACGGCGTCATCGGCTGCAAGTGCTGGATCTTCAAGGGCGAAGTGCTCCCGACCAGCTCGCGCCGCACCTGACCTTTTCACACCGGGCCGGCGTCGTGAGACGCCGCACCCGAGGAGTTCATCATCGCCAGGTGATGAACAGGAGAATCTCTCGCCATGATGAGCCCAGCGCGCGTCAAGTTCCGCAAACAGCACAAAGGCCACGTGGCCGGCAAGGCGACGAGCGGTCATCACGTCTCGTTCGGTGAGTACGCGCTCATCGCCACCGAGCCGGGTTGGCTGACTGCCCGCCAGATCGAAGCGGCCCGTATTGCCATGACCCGCAAGATCAAGCGCGGCGGCAAGATCTGGATCCGTGTCTTCCCCGACAAGCCCTACACGAAGAAGCCCGCCGAGACCCGTCAGGGTAAGGGTAAGGGTAACGTCGAGGGTTGGGTCAGCGTCGTCCTCCCGGGCCGCGTCCTCTATGAGATGGAGGGTGTCGACAACGCCACCGCCGTCGAGGCGCTCAAGCTCGCGGCGGCCAAGCTGCCCCTCGGTACCAAGTTCATCGACAAGAAGAACGACCTCTGAAGAGGTCTTCACCGCCGGGCACCGTCGCGAGACGGGGCCCGCGCTTCCGTGGAGTTTCCCATGGCCAAGAAGACGACGTTTGCCGGCAAGTCCCAGGCGGAGCTTGCCGAGCTCGAGCAGAAGACCCGCAAGGACCTCTTCGACCTGCAGTTCCAGCACGCCACCCGCAAGCTTGCCAACACGGCGGAGCTTTCGGAGAAGCGCAAGGAGCTCGCCCGCATCCTCACCGCCAAGAACGCGGCGTCGGCGGCCTGACGCGTCCCGGTCGGTGGGGTATGCATCTCACCGACATGGGTTGACGTCACGGTTTGTGCCTGACACGAACATCCCGTCACCACTCAGATCGGAACAGATCACATGACCGAGCAGAACGCACAGAGCGAGGGCGAGCGCGGCTACGGCCGTACCCTCCGCGGCGTGGCCGTGAAGACCAAGATGCAGAAGACCATCATCGTCGAGGTCGTCCGCACGGTCCGCCACCCGAAGTACAACAAGTTCCTCAAGAAGCGCGCGCGCTACTACGCGCACGACGAGCGCAACGAGGCCGGCGCCGGCGACACCGTCGTCATCGTCGAGTCGCGTCCGCTCAGCCGCCTCAAGCGCTGGCGCCTCCAGTCCATCGCCGAGAAGGCGAAGGTCTGAGAACGTCTCGCGGCTGCGGGCCCTGAGCCCGCAGCCTCGTGCTTCGGAGACCCTGGCCCGCCTCCCGCCATTCGCGAAGGCCGGCCCCGCGTCCGAGGCTTCTGCGGCTCTCCATCATGGTGAGCCACCAGAGTCCCTCCGAACACGCCATTCCAGACGAGCGCCCCTCCAGGGATGCGTGGTCGTCGTTGTCTGATTCGCGGGCGCCCCCGCCCAGGAAGGTTGATCCACCATGATCCAGACCCAGTCCAACCTCGAAGTCGCCGACAACTCCGGCGCCAAGAAGGTGATGTGCATCAAGGTGCTCGGCGGCTCGAAGCGTCGCTACGCCTCGATCGGTGACGTCATCGTCTGCGCCGTCAAGGAGGCCGCCCCGACCTCGAAGGTCAAGAAGGGTGACGTCGTCCGCGCCGTCGTCGTGCGCACCGCCAAGGAGCTCACCCGCCCCGACGGCACGTACATCCGCTTCGACAACAACGGCGCCGTCCTCGTCAACAAGGACAACGAGCCGATCGGCACCCGCATCTTCGGGCCGGTCGCCCGCGAGCTGCGCGCCAAGAAGTTCATGAAGATCGTCTCGCTCGCGCCGGAAGTGCTCTGAGCCCCCGACGCGACGACGAATCGACGAACCCATTTCGCTGAAAGGCAGTACGCCATGCAGACCAAGTGCAAGATCAAGAAGGGTGACCTCGTGAAGGTCATCGCCGGCGGCAAGGACATCAAGGGGCAGTCGGGCAAGGTGCTCGAGGTGCTCCGTGACGGCGACAAGGTTCGCGTCCGCGTCGAAGGTCTCCGGATCATCAAGCGCCACCTCAAGCCGCAGCGTTCGGCGAAGCACCCCGAGGGTGGCATCGTCGAGGGCGCGGGCTCGATCCCGGCGTCGTCCGTGATGCTCGTCTCCGAGGCGCTCGGCCGTCCGGTGCGCGTCGGCGCCGCCGAGAAGACCGGCGAGGGCAAGGCGAGCCGCCGCAAGGAGCGCGTCGCCCGCGGCAAGAACCTCAAGGCCGAGAAGGTCTGACCCACACCACCGCGTCGGTGGGTCGAGGCTGACACCTCCCCACCACACCCAGGAGAACGACAATGGCTTCGAAGAAGACTGACGACGGCGACCGCGCCGCCAAGGCCAAGGCCGAGGGCCTCGCCAAGAAGGCCGCCAAGGCCGCTGCTGCCAACCAGCTCAAGCCCTCCGAGCTTCCCCCCGAGGAGAAGCGTCCGCCGCGTCTGCGCAACTTCTACAAGAAGGAAATCGCGCCGGCGCTCATGAAGGAGCTGAACCTCAAGAACCCGATGCAGGTTCCGCGTCTCACGAAGATCGTCGTGAACATGGGCCTCGGCGAGGCCGTGCGCGACCCGAAGGTCCTCGAGGCCGCCGCGGAGGACATGGCGAAGATCACCGGCCAGAAGCCCGTGCTCACCGTCGCCAAGAAGTCCATCGCGACCTACAAGCTCCGTGAGGGGATGAACATCGGCTGCATGGTCACGCTCCGCCGTGAGCGCATGTGGGAGTTCTTCGATCGCCTCGTCAACCTGGCCCTCCCCCGCGTTCGCGACTTCCGCGGCGTGGCCGTGAAGATGGACGGTCGTGGCAACTACTCCCTCGGCCTGAAGGAGCAGATCATCTTTACCGAGATCGACTACGACAAGGTCGACAAGCTCCGCGGCATGAACATCACGTTCGTGACCAGCGCCGCGAACGACGAGCAGTGCAAGGCCCTGCTCACCCACCTCGGGATGCCGTTCCGCAAGTGACGTCGTCGTCGCTGCCCCTTCTCCACTCCATCATCTGAAGGTCAACCACCCATGATGACCGATCCCATCGCCGATTTCCTCTCGCGCCTGCGCAACGCCCAGATGGCGCGGCACAAGACCACCACCGCACCGGCTTCCAAGCTGAAGCTGCGCATCGCCCAGATCCTCAAGGATGAGGGCTACATCGAGGACGTGCGCCTCGACGACAACGAAGGCCGCCCCCAGCTGCATGTCACGCTCAAGTACGATGAGCGCCAGCAGCCGGTCATCGAGGGTGTGTCGCGCGTGTCGCGTCCCGGCCTCCGTCGTTACTCGGCGGCCGACGCCCTCCCGAAGGTTCGCGGCGGCATCGGCCTCGCGATCGTCTCCACCTCACGTGGCGTCATGACCGACCACCAGGCCCGCAAGGACCGGGTCGGTGGCGAAGTCCTCTGCACGGTGTGGTGAGCCGCTGACCCCGGCGCCCACGGGCACCGGGGTCGACGTCGCCCCTGCCGCCAACCCCTTCTGAAAGTCACGGGTCGTCCCATGTCTCGTATCGGCAAGAAGCCCATCGAAGTCCCGAAGAACGTCAAGGTCGCCGTCGCCAACGGCGAGGTGAAGGTCGAGGGCCCCAAGGGCAAGCTCTCCTTCAAGCCCCACACGCTGGTCAAGGTCGCCCTCGAGGGTGGCAGCGTCGTCGTCACCCGCACGAACGACGACCGCCTCGCCCGCTCGGTGCACGGCCTCACCCGCACCATCGTCAGCAACATGATCACGGGCGCCGCCAACGGCTTCACCCGTGAGCTCGACATCACCGGCGTCGGTTACCGCGCCGAGGTGAAGGGCAAGGAGCTGCACATGACGCTCGGGTTCTCGCACCCGATCGTCTACAAGCTCCCCGAGGGCATCACGGCCGCCGTCACCGACGACAAGAAGACGCACATCGTCCTCACGGCCGCGAACAAGGAGCTCCTCGGCGAGACCGCCGCGAAGATCCGCTCGTTCCGCCCGGTCAACAAGGACCCCTACGGCCTCAAGGGTGTCCGCTACTCGACCGAGAAGCCGCTGCAGAAGGAAGGCAAGTCCGGCTCCAAGTGATCCTTCTCGACCGGCGTCGTCATCGACGACGACGCCGGTGTTTCTTCCGCCGAGGATGTCGGCACGCCCGGACAACCGTGCCCGCTACCCTCAGGAGTTTTCGTCATGCGCAAGATCGACCTCTCCAGCCTCCGCCGCAAGAACCCCAAGGAAGCCACGCGCGTCAAGCGCAAGCTCGGCATCCGCAAGCGTGTCGAGGGTGACGCCGTGCGTCCCCGCCTCACGGTGTTCCGCAGCGCGAACCACATCTACGCCCAGATCATCAACGACGAGACGGGCAAGACCCTCTGCCAGGCCTCGACGGTCGACAAGGGCATTCGCGACAGCCTCAAGGACAAGAAGAAGTCCGATGCGGCGAAGGAAGTCGGCAAGGCGATTGCCGAGCGCGCGAAGAAGGCCGGCGTCGCTGCCGTCGTCTTCGACCGCAACGGCTTCCGCTACCACGGCCGCATCGCCGCGGTCGCCGACGGCGCCCGTGAGGGTGGTCTGAACCTCTGATCTCCGCGCGGTCGTCGACGACGACGCGCTCCACTGCTTCATTTCGAGGAATCCATGGCCGAAAAGCCCATCAACCCCGAGTCCCTTGGCGAGCTCACCGAGCGCGTCATCCACATCAACCGCGTCGCCAAGGTCGTGAAGGGCGGTAAGCGCTTCAGCTTCGCCGCGCTCGTCGTCGTCGGCGACGGCGAGGGCCACGTCGGCGTCGGCCTCGGCAAGGCCAACGAGGTCCCCGAGGCGATCCGCAAGGGTGCCGACCAGGCCAAGAAGGGCCTCTTCAAGGTCAGCCTCAAGGGCACGAGCATCCCGCACGAGGCCACCGGCCACTTCGGCTCCGGTCTCGTCGTGCTCCGCCCGGCTTCCGACGGTACCGGCGTCATCGCCGGTGGCACCGTCCGCGCTGTGCTCGAGGCCGCTGGTGTGCACAACATCCTGTCGAAGTCGCTCGGCACGAAGAACCCGCACAACGTCGTGCACGCGACCGTCGACGCCCTCAAGAAGCTGAAGAGCGCCGAGCAGCACGCCGCCCGCCGTGGCGTCGAGCTGCCCGAGACCAAGGCCACCCAGGCCCCGGCCCAGGCCTGAGGCGACGTCGGGGGCGCGTCATGCGCCTCCTCGCTGCCTCGCATCCCCCCTTGCAGCGTCCCCCTCGTCGTGATGATGACGGGGTCGCGATCGGAGCGAACCAATGTCCACCAAGATCTGCGTGACCCAGCTGCGTGGTCTGTCGCACAAGAGCGAGGCCCAGCGCCTCATCATCAAGGGCCTCGGCCTCCGCCGTATCGGCCACACCGTCGAGCTCCGGGACACCCCCGCGATCCGCGGCATGGTCGAGAAGGTCCAGCACCTCGTGAAGGTGGAAGTGAAGCAGGGCGAGGCCGCCCTCTTCGGCCTCCGCCACAAGAACGCCGACGGCAGCGCCCGCAAGGCCTGAGGTCGGTGCGCCCGCCCTCCGGGGCGGGCCCCTTCGCGCACCTGCCTTCGCAGGTGCGTCCCTCCCCACCCCTCCGGGTGGGGATCTCACAACAGGGATCGACCGCCCCCGGGCGACGAACCCCGAGACGTCACGTCTCATCCGTCACCGACGGATCATCCGAGTCGACCGGCCCCGCCGGCGGCGCAAGGAGCACACAATGAGCAACACGACTGAAATCCAGGGTCTCCACAACCTCGTCGCCCCCCACGGCGCCCGCCAGGCCAAGAAGCGCCTCGGTCGCGGCCGCGCCTCCGGTCTCGGCAAGACCTCGGGCCGTGGCCACAAGGGTCAGAAGAAGACCAAGTCCGGCAACGTGCGCCCGGGCTTCGAGGGCGGTCAGCTGCCCCTCGCCCGCCGCCTGCCGAAGCGTGGCTTCCGCAACGCCGACTTCCGCAAGGAGTACACCGTCGTGAACCTCGGCCGCATCGCCGAGCGCTTCGAGGCCGGTGAGACGGTCGATCCCGTGACCCTCGTCGAGTGCGGTCTCGTCACCCAGACCCGCATGAAGGTGAAGATCCTCGGCACCGGCGACCTCGGCATGAAGCTGACGGTCAAGGCCCACGCGATCTCCGCCTCGGCCAAGCAGAAGATCGAGGCCGCCGGCGGCACCGTCGAGGTCCTTGACGCCCCCAAGGCCAGCGCCTAACCCTTCTGGGTCTGCCGCGCGTCCGTCGGACGCGCGGCGTCGTTTTCGGTCGATGGTGACCGCAAACCCGTGAACGATCCGCCGCGTGTGCGGGTCGTCTCTCGCCGGCCCCTCGCGGTCGGCATTGCCCGAGGTGCCTCCGTGGCCGCCGGACTCGTCAACATGTTCCGCATCCCCGAGCTGCGGAAGCGCATCATCTACACGTTGTCGCTGCTCGCGGTGTACCGCATCGGCATCTTCGTCAGCACGCCTGGCGTCGACCGCAGCATCATGCAGGACTACCTGAAGACCTCCACCGGCGGCGGTGGCGGGCTGCTCGGGACCCTCAACTTCTTCTCGGGCGGCGCCCTCGAGCAGCTCAGCGTCTTCGCGCTCGGCATCATGCCGTACGTGACGTCGTCGATCATCATGCAGCTCATGACGGTCGTCGTGCCGTCTCTCGAGCGGATGCAGAAGGAAGGCGAGCAGGGTCGCCGCAAGATCAACCAGTTCACCCGCTACGGCACCATGCTCGTCGCCATCGTGCAGGGCGTGATGCTCAGCCAGTGGCTGAAGGGCATCAACCAGAACGGCCAGAGCGTTGTCGACGCCGAGTGGGCGGCCTCGTTTGGTGGCTTCGGTTTCACCATCATGACGGTCCTCACCCTCGCGACCGGCACGGCCTTCATCATGTGGCTCGGCGAGCGCATCCAGGAGAAGGGCATCGGCAACGGTACGTCGATGATCATCTTCGCCGGCATCGTCGCGGGCCTGCCCGCCGCGATCTACCAGCTCCTCGTCGGCGTGCGCGAGCAGACCTATACCCTCCCCGAGGTCGCCATCCTCGGCCTCGTGGTCTTCGTCGTCATCTTCGCCATCGTCTTCATCGAGCGCGGTCAGCGCCGCATCCCGGTGCAGTACGCGAAGCGCATCGTCGGCAACAAGCAGTACGGTGGTCAGTCGACGCACCTGCCGCTCAAGGTGAACACCGCCGGCGTGATTCCGCCGATCTTCGCGTCGTCGCTGCTCATGTTCCCCGCCACCCTCGCGTCGCTCTTCGACGACGCCGCCTGGGCCCAGGGTCTGCAGCAGGCCCTCACGCCGGGCTCGTGGCAGTACATGACCCTCTTCGTGGGCCTCATCCTCTTCTTCGCCTTCTTCTACACGGCGATGGTCTTCAATCCGGTCGACGTCGCCGACAACCTCAAGAAGTTCGGCGGCTTCGTCCCCGGTGTGCGCCCCGGTCGTGAGACGGCGGAGTACATCGACCACGTGCTGTCGCGCGTCACCTTCGCCGGCGCCATCTACCTCTCGCTCGTCTGCATCCTGCCGACGCTCATCCAGAACCTGACGAGCAACCAGGTCCCGTTCTATTTCGGCGGCACCGGCCTGCTCATCGTCGTCGGCGTCGCCCTCGACACGGCCCAGCAGATCGAGGGTCACCTCATCACGCGCCACTACGACGGCTTTGCCGGTCCCACCGGCCCGCGCATCAAGGGTCGCGCCCGCACGTCGCAGAACCCGGCCGAGAACGACGTCGCTGAGCCGGCCCCCGCGGTCTGAGCGGGCCCGGGGCGGTGAAGAACGAGCGCCGCAGGGCGCTCGTTTTTCGTCGGCGCCGGCTGATCTACCCTCCACCCCACGCTCCGACACGCGGCGAAACGACGCGCCGCTCGCCCCGATGTCATCGCTCCATCATCGGGGCTTGAGATTCCCCTCGAGGTGGAGGATGCATCCCACCTCCCCACCGACGCCGGCGCCTCCGCCGGCGTCGACACCACGGCAGCAGGCAGGCATTCGATGCGCATCATCCTCTTTGGCCCTCCCGGGGCGGGCAAGGGCACCCAGGCCAAGCGTCTCGTCGAGCTCTACGGGATTCCGCAGCTCTCCACCGGCGACATGCTGCGTGAGCATGTGAAGAACCAGACGCCGCTCGGGCAGCAGGTCGACGCCGTCATGAAGAGCGGCGGCCTCGTCTCCGACGACATCGTGATCGCCATGATCAAGGAGCGCACCGATCGCGATGACTGCGCCCGTGGCTTCATCCTCGATGGCTTCCCCCGCACGATTCCGCAGGGCCAGGCCCTCAACGCCATGCTCGAGGGGCGTGGTGAGGCCATCGACGTCGTCGTCGGCATCGACTGCCCCGACGACGTCATTCGTGAGCGCACGGTGCACCGGCGCTCCTGTCCGCAGTGCGGCGCCATCTACCACCTGAAGTCGATGCCGCCGAAGCAGGCCGACACCTGCGACGCCTGCGGCCACGTCGGCCTCACCCACCGGCCCGACGACACCGTCGAGGCCGTCAACAAGCGCCTCGCCAAGTTCCACGCCGAGACCGCGCCCCTCAAGACCCTCTACGGCGCGATCCTCAAGACCGTCGACGGAACCCAGAGCCCCGACGCCGTCACTGCCGCGATCCAGGTCGTCCTCGAGGCCACGCGCCGCGCCCGCCAGGTCGCGGCCCTGCGGAGCGCCACGGCGGCCTACGCCCCCGGGCACGCCGCAGCCGGACATGGCGTCACGAGCTCCGGCGCCTCGGCCGCGTCGGCGATCAAGGCCGGCAGCGCCGCCTGGGCCGCCGAGCCGGCGAGCACCGACGACGCCGCCGCCCACGGCGGGATCGTCCTGCCGAAGCGCGATCCGGGCCTCCTCAAGGCCGGGAACTGGGCCGGTGAGACCGAAGCGCTGTCGCTGCAGCGGTCGCCCGAGCTGGCGAAGGCCGCGAAGCAGCCGACGACGAAGAAGGCCGCGAAGAAGCCGACGACGAAGAAGGCTGCGAAGAAGTCGACGACGAAGAAGGCCGCGAAGAAGCCGACGAAGAAGGCTGCGAAGAAGCCGACGACGAAGAAGGCTGCGAAGAAGCCGACGACGAAGAAGGCCGCGAAGAAGCCGACGACGAAGAAGGCCGCGAAGAAGCCAGCGTCGACGACGAAGAAGGCCGCGAAGAAGTCGTGATTGTGTGCCCCGAAGGCATTCGGGGCTTGTCAAGGGTGGCAGCGGCTGGTACGCGTCTGCCGTCCGTTGATCCCACGGGATCACATGCACTGCCGTGAGGCAGAGGCGGAGTTGGTGATGAAGGTTCGAGCGTCGGTCAAGGGCATCTGCGACAAGTGCAAGGTCGTGCGCCGCAAGGGCGTCGTCCGCGTGATCTGCTCGGATCCGCGGCACAAGCAGCGCCAGGGCTGAAGCCCACCCGAGGCGGCAGGGGCAACCCCCGTCTCATCCTTTCGCGCGTGGAGATCGACCCGGGGCCGTTTCCCCATCATGGTCGGTGGAGCGCGAAGAGCAGCGCCGGCAGTCCATGGGCCAGAGGCCCGGACGGCATACCGGAGGCGCGCTCCACCCGGCCGACCAGCGACGCTGGCGGGTCCGTGGTCTCCACGCACATGTTCGTGTTTCGTCGTCGACTCCGTCGACGGCCGTGTGTTCTGGAGGCAAAAGTGGCTCGTATTGCTGGTGTCGACCTGCCGCGCAACAAGAAGATGGGTGTTGCGCTCACCTACCTGTACGGGATCGGTCCCGTGAACGCCCTGCGCGTTCTCTCGAAGGCCAACGTCGACCCCGAGAAGCGTTCCGACGACATCGGTGAGGACGAGATCGCCCGCATCCGTGACGTGCTCGAAGGCGAGTACAAGGTCGAGGGTGACCTCCGCCGCGACATCGCGCTCAACATCAAGCGCCTGATGGACCTCGGCTGCTACAAGGGCCTCCGCCACCGCAAGGGCCTCCCGGTCCACGGTCAGCGCACGCACACGAACGCCCGCACCCGCAAGGGTCCGCGCAAGTCCGTCGCGCGCAAGCCCGCCGCCGCCGGCAAGTGACTTCTGTGCGCTGACCGTCGGCGCCAGCCGTCGACGTCGCCACACCCACCCCCCATCAGGTCCGCCGACGCGGCGTGACCACGACAGGATCGAACAATGGCTTCCCCCAAGGGCAAGAAGAAGGTCAAGAAGAACGTCGCCATCGGCATCGCCCATGTGCTGGCGTCCTTCAACAACACCGTCATCACCATCACCGACACGCAGGGCAACGCGGTGTCGTGGTCGTCGTGCGGCGCGCGCCAGTTCAAGGGCTCGCGCAAGTCGACCCCGTTCGCGGCCCAGGTCGCGGCCGAGGACGCCTGCCGCAAGGCGATGGATCACGGCATGAAGGCCGTCGAAGTGCGCGTGAAGGGCCCCGGCTCGGGCCGTGAGAGCGCCCTGCGCGCCCTCGCGAACAGCGGTCTCAAGATCACGCTGATCCGCGACGTCACGCCGGTGCCGCACAACGGCTGCCGTCCGCCCAAGCGCCGCCGCGTGTGACGAAGCAGCCGGCCGCCGTGTGGCGTTGTCGGCTGTTCCGCGCCGTGCTCGCGTACAGGAGTACGCTGCGCGCGGTGCTCACACCCTCCTAGCCACACGACGGCGGGCTGCTTCGTCATGAAGCGCGCCGTCTGGTGGATGAAGACCGGATGTGTCCCGTTGGAGCTCGTCGTCGTCGTGACGGGGTGTTCCGCTGGGGCTCAACAGAAAGAAGATGACCATGTCCATGCAGAAGAACTGGCGCGACCTCATCCGTCCGAAGTCCATGCTCGTCGAGCGCGAGTCGCTGTCGGCGACGTACGGCAAGTTTGTCGCCGAGCCCCTCGAGCGCGGCTACGGCCAGACCCTCGGCAACAGCCTCCGCCGGGTGCTCCTCTCGTCGCTGCAGGGCGCGGCCTTCACCTCGGTGAAGATCGAGGGCGCGACCCACGAGTTCATGAGCGTCCCCGACGTCAAGGAAGACATCACGGACATCATCCTCAACCTCAAGGAGGTCGACCTCAAGCTGCTCGGCAACGCCGACAACAAGACGGTCCGCATCGAGGTCCAGGGTCCGAAGGATGTCTGCGCGAAGGACATCATCCATGACGACAGCGTCGTCCTGCTGAACCCCGACCAGCACATCTGCACGGTCGCCGAGGGCGGCACCTTCAAGGCCGAACTCACGGTGAAGCGTGGTCGCGGTTACGTCCCGGCGTCGCAGTTCCGCACCGAGGGTCAGTCGGTCGGCACCATCCCGATGGACGCGCTCTTCTCGCCCATCGTGAAGGTGAACTACAACGTCACCCACGCCCGCGTCGGCCAGCAGACCGACTACGACAAGCTCACCCTCGAGGTCTGGACCAACGGCGGCGTGACGCCCGAGGACGCCGTCGGCATCGCGGCGAAGATCATCAAGGAGCAGGTCTCCATCTTCATCAACTTCAATGAGGAAGTGGAGCCCGACCTCCCCGAGCCCGAGGTCAAGGAAGAGCGCGTCAACGAGAACCTGCTCCGCACCGTCGAGGAGCTCGAGCTCTCCGTCCGCTCGGCGAACTGCCTGCAGAACGCCAACATCAAGTTCATCGGTGACCTCGTGCAGCGCACCGAGAGCGAGATGCTCAAGACGAAGAACTTCGGCCGCAAGTCCCTCAAGGAGATCAAGGACATCCTCCGCGAGATGGGCCTGTCCCTCGGGATGAAGCTCGATCACTGGCCGCCGAAGCCCGGCACCAAGCCCGTCATCATCTCGGGTCCGGTGATCCGTGAGTCGATGGACGATGACTTCGGCGACGACGACGGCGACGAGGCCGACGCCTGAACCCACCCCGCGGCCGCCGGCGACGTCGGCGGCCTGCCCCCCTGCCTGTTTGGTTTTGGAGACACCATGCGCCACCTGAACTCTGGACGTAAGCTCGGTCGGACCACGGAGCACCGCACCGCGCTCTTCCGCAACATGGCCACGTCGCTCTTCCGCCACGAGCGGATCGAGACGACCGACGCCAAGGCCAAGGAGCTCCGCTCCTTCGCCGAGAAGCTCATCACCCTCGCGAAGCGCGGTGACCTCCACGCCCGTCGGCAGGCCTACCAGGACATCCGTGACCAGGAAGTCCTCGCCAAGCTGTTCGGCGACATCGGTCCCCGCTTCAAGGCGCGCAACGGCGGCTACACCCGCATCATCAAGTCGCGCATCCGCCGCGGTGACAACGCCCCGATCTCGATCATCGAGCTCGTCGGCAACGAGATGCCGATCGGCGGCGGCTCGACCGAGTCGAACGACTGAGCAGTGTGCGATCGTTGTAGGAGGCCCCGTCCCGGCGGGGCCTCCTTCCATTTCTGCGCCGAATGCACGGCAACACGCTCTCGCCTCTGTGACGTTTCAGTGACGGCAGGCGGCAGTGGACAATGCGCCGCAGCGCGAGAGACAAGCTCCCCGGACGTCTGACCGCCTGCTGTGTATCGACCACCTGACAAGTGACGACCGGGTGTGATTGCGCTCATCATGGAAACGATGCGTCCGATCCATTGCCTCCTTTCCATCGCGATCATGGGCCCTGTCATGCTCATCGCGGCGCCGACACCGCCTGCGGCCCGGGTCCAGGCGTGGGTCGAGGGCGATCGCCTCAAGGTGTCCCGTCGCGTGATGTTCCGCACCGGCGAGCTCCAGGTCACGCCTGAGTCGAAGCCGGTTCTCGACGCCATGGCGGCAACCCTCAAGGGCCTCCCGGAGGATCGCATCGTCGTCATCGAGGGCCACTCGGACGCTGGTGGCGACGAGACGGAGAACCTGCTGTTGTCGCGGGCGCGCGCCGAGTACGTCGTCACGGCTCTCATCCGTCGCGGCCTGAGCCCGGCGATGCTGCGCGCGGAGGGCCTTGGCTCGGCTCGGCCCCTCGTGCCAGCCGACCATCCCGAGCAGTATCGGAACCGCCGGATCGAGGTCTACATCCTGCCGCTCGAGGCCCAGCATCTCGCGCCGGCGCCGTCGCCCCCGATGGCCGCCCGTGTTCCTTTGCTGGAGGAAACGTCGGGTGCTCAAGCCGCGCCCGTCATTCCCCTCCTCGACGACGACGACAACGGAAATCCAGTCCGTCTGGCGCTCCGTCCACGTGTTCCCCTGATCGACGACGCTTCCGCTGGAGACACCGACCTCCTGCCCCTCCGCTTGGAGCGAAGCACTGCGGTCACCCCCCGCATCCCCCTCCTCGGCGACGACACGATGCACATCGGCTTCGTGGATTGGAAATGACCATGAATGATCCAGCCCCCCCGCCGCCTGTCGATCCTGCGCAGCCAGAAGACGGTGCAGCCACCTCTGGCGCTGCCGACCCTTTCAAGGCCGCGCTGGAGAGCCCGACGGCGCCGTCCGGCATCGCGTTGCCTGCGATCGGGACCCCGCCGCCAGCGGTCGCCATCGCCGCGAATGGCGAGGTCCGCGCGCCTCCGGTCATCGGTGACAAGTACGTCGTGGAGCGGGAGCTGGCCCGTGGCGCGATGGGACATCCAGGGTCAGCTGCTCGACAACGTCAACCTCACCAACGACTTCACCTACTTGCTGAAGGGACTGGTCCTCATCGGAAACGGTACCCAGCCGGTTACGATGACGGTGGAGCCCGGTACGACCATCACCGGTGACTTTGAGACGACCGGCACGCTGGTCGTGAGCCGCAACTCGAAGCTCATCGCTGACGGCGTGCACCAGGAGGGCGGTGCCGACGAAACCTGTGCGGCCGCCACGGACTGTGCCGTGTCGGGCGCGAAGTGCATCGACGGACTGTGTGCCTCGCCGATCGTCTTCACATCGGAGAAGCCGGCCGGACAGCGGGCGACCGGTGACTGGGGTGGCATCGCCATCAACGGTCGGGCGCCGGTGAACTGTACCCTCAACAACGCGTTCAATGCAGTCGAGTTCACGACGAGCGTGAGCGGGTCCTGTCAGGGCGTTGGCGAAGGTGGCTCGGGTCTCTACGGGGGCACCGACCCCGATGACGATAGCGGTGTGCTGCGGTTCGTACGGGTCGAGTTCGCCGGCAAGCTGATCCAGGACGCCGCCACGGGTATCGAGAACGAGCTCAATGGCATCGCCTTCCAGGGCGCCGGCCGAGGCACCGTCGTCGACTACGTCCACATCCATCGCGGCCAGGACGACGGCATCGAGTTCTTCGGCGGCACCGTCGACGTGAAGCACATCCTCGTGACCTGTGCCGACGACGACAGCTTCGACTGGACCGGTGGTTACAGCGGTCGCGCCCAGTTCATCATGCTCCAGCACTGCGGTGCCACCGGCGATGCCGGTATCGAAGCCGACGGCCGCGAAGGCTTCGCCGCCCTGGGGAGCAACGCGACCAACGCCAACGGCGAGCAGCTCGCCCACCTCTACAACCCGCGTTCGCGACCGGTCATCGCCAATCTGTCGATGGTCGGCCTCAACGACGCGGCGGTCGCCGGGAAGTCCAACTTCGGCTTCCTGATCCGCCGCGGTACGATGGTCACGATCGCCAATTCGGTGTTCACGGGTCTGAACCGTCGCTGCATGGATGTCGACGACACGGCGACCTTCAACAACGCGGGAACCTTTGCCGACACGAACGCCGACGGGACACTGGACCAGATCACGCCCGCCCTCGACGGTGCCAACATCCGTCAGGTGGACTTTGCTGGCACGATTCTTTCGTGCACAAACAACTTCGAGGCCGAGAACGCCGCCGACGGCGCCCGTACGACGCTGGCCTTCACATCGTCGACCGGTGCCGAGCAGGTCGCCTTCTCGGCCAACGGGCTCATGGTGAATCCGTATGTGGGCGTCGATGGTGGGAACACGTCGCGCTTCGTGCCGTCGGTAGGCTCGCCGCTGCGCAACGGCGTCCAGAGCTTCACCGACCCCTATGCGGCGAGCGGGGCGTTCTTCGAGACGGTCAACTTCCGCGGCGCCGTCGACCCGGCCGCCGACTGGACGGTCGGCTGGACGTCATTCCCCGCGAACTGACCCGGTTCTCGTGCTGCGCAGCGACGGGCCGCCGCAGGGCGGCTCGTCGTCGTTGCTGCGTTCGTCAGGGGGCTTGCGATGGCCGATCGTCGGCGCCACAACGCCCCCATGAGCGAGCCCGAGAAGAAGAAGCCGAAGCCGCTGAAGAAGATCAACAGCACCTGTGTCGACGTCGTCAGGAACACGCCCGACACCGTCACGCTGTACTTCGACACCGGTGACCAGCCCGACTACCAGGCGGGTCAGTTCATCTCCATCGACCCGCACCAGTTCCCCGAGCTGAGCCGCGTCGTGGCGTACTTCGAGCACGTGAAGGGCAAGCGCGAGCCCTTCCGCGCCTACTCGATGTCGTCGGCGCCGGCCGAGAAGTACGTGTCCATCACGGTGAAGGCCGAGGCCTGGCACAAGGAGGACAAGTACCCGCCGATCCTCTCGCCCTTCCTCGCCTCCGAGCACATGAAGGGCCGCCCGGTGATGTTCACCGGTTACACCGGCCCCTACGTCCTCGACGAGGGCTTCGACGCCGGCACCGACGTCGTCGTCCACTTCGTCGCCGGCTCCGGCGTCGTGCCGAACTACGCCCTGCTGAAGGACGAGCTGTTCCACGGCAAGAATCTGAAGGCGAAGCACGTCATGATCGACGTGAACAAGACCTTCTCCGACATCATCTTCGACGCCGAGCTCGCCGACCTCGCCGCGAAGTACCCGGAGCGCTTCACGCTCGTGCACTGCATCACCCGTGAGGCCGACGACGCCGTCGCGGCGAAGGGGCCGAATCTCCGGAAGGGTCGCCCCACGATCGAGCTGCTGCGCTCGTTCGTGCCGGATCCGTCGCGGGCGCTCGTCTTTGCCTGCGGTGCGGCCATCACGAAGTACCAGCGCGCCGAGGCGAAGGTGACGGGCGTCGAGCCGGCGCCGCGCTTCATGGAGGGCGTGCAGGCGCTCATCGCCGAGCTGGGCCTGCCCGAGGATCGCTTCCACTCCGAGGAGTACGGCTGACGTCGTCACCGCCGACGTCGAACGGACACCGGAGACGGCCGCCTGCGGGCGGCCGTTGTCGTTCATCCGGGGCTCAGCCGCAGGCCCAGGCGATGAGGCCGCCGACGACACCGCCGCCGACGAGCAGCAGCGCGAGCTGCCACAGCGGCCAGGGCGTGTGCTTCGGGCCGTGATCCGCCAGGTCGGCGAAGAACGCGGCCTCCTCGCCGAGCCAGGCCTGGAGGTCCTCGGAGGGGCGCGGCGTCGGCCGGGGCAGGGCGGTCTCGCCGCTGATCATCGACGCCGGCGTCGCCCGCTGCCGCGCCTGGGCCACCGCGTCGAGCCCCGACGGCGGCGACGGCGTCTTCGTCGTCGACAACACCACCGGTTCCGCCTCGGGCGCCACGGGGGCCGCAGCAGTCGTCGCCGCCGCTACCGCGGACGACGCTGCTGGTGCCGACGACGTCGACGTCGGGGCCGGCGCGGCGGCGGCCGGTGGCGTCGTCGTGGCCGGTGCTGGGCTCGGGGGTATCGTCTCCCGCGCCTGCAGCCAGCGGCGGTCGGCGGCGATGCCGCCGTCGTGGTCGTCGTCGCCGGTGCTGTCATCGTCGTCGATGACGTCGGCGCGCACGAGGACGCCGGCGACGAGAAGCTTGTCGAGGACGCGCAGCGTGACCAGCGGGGCGAGCGGCCCCTCGGCGCAAAGGTGGCGCACGTCGCGGGTCCCGTCGCACAGGCGGATGACGCGCTTCACGTCCTCGGGGAGTCCGTCGAGGATGGTCTTCAAGGCGGCGAAACGGATGCGCCACACGCGGTCGAGGCCGCCAACGTGGCGCGCGCCGCGCTCGAGCTCATGCTCGAAGACGACGAAGCGCATGAGCAGGGTGCCGACGTCGCCGAGGACGGGGCCCTCGGGGCGGGACAGGCGGGCCCGCCGGGCCACCGGGCGGCGCGGCAGCAGCAGCAGTCGGAACAGGGCGTCCTCGCCGACGAAGGGGCCACAGCCCACCTCGGAGACGGCATGTTCACACAGCGCGAGGCGCGCGCGGAAGGGCCCGAGCCGGAGGCTGAGGTCGACACCCGGCGACGGGGCGCCGGCTTCGAGGAGCGTGGCCAACATGCCGCGCAGGCTCCCGCCTGACACGCGGCAACGCAAGTCGAACCGTGCCGCTGCGTGACCCGCACCGGGGTCCGGCTGCGCCCGTTCTTTGCGGGCCCGATCCCGGCGCGGTAGCCCTGATGTGTGGCCTCCCTCCGCGTCGTCGCTGCTGCGCTCGCCCTCGCCCTGTGTGTCGGTTGCGCGAGCGCACCGGCGTACCGCCCGGTGGGGCCGCCGATGGGCACGGCCGGCTTCGAAGCGGGTGCCGGCCTCCACGGCCTCGTGGGAGAGCAGACCGGCGGCGTCGGCGTCGCCGGCTGGATGACCGGCCAGGTGGCGAAGGACATCATGCTCGTCGGGCGCGGGCACTTCACCGACCTCATCCCCTACCGCGGCGGCGCGGGCGTCTTTCGTGACATCCAGTACGGCGGCAGCGCCGGCTTCCGCGGCGTCTACGCGCTGAAGCCCGACCTGCTGCTCGCTGGTGAGGTCCTCGTCGACTACATGGAGCTGCGCGACTCCTCGAGCGGCATCGTCCAGCAGTTCGTCTCGGGGGTCGCGTCGTTTCCGGTCGCCGAGCAGGCCTTTGAGGGCGTGTGGGTCTATGTGCAGCCCACCATCGGCGCCGGCTTCCGCTTCGGCGACGTCGACGTTCCCTTCGGTGGCTTCCTCGAGCTGCCCATCGGCGTGGCCTGGAAGGCGACGGACACGATGACGCTCGTCGCCGAGGGCGGCTTCGCCATCCCCTTCAACGGCGGCTACCTCGGCATCGCCGGCGCCTGGCGCTGGTAGGCGCTTCGACCGTCGGGACGGTCGCGGTGGACACGCGCCGGGGGCCCGCGCCACAGTCGACGGGTGCAGGGTGATCTTCTCGGCCGCTACCGGCTCCTCGAGCGCATCGGCATCGGCGGCATGGCCGAGGTCTTCGTCGCGCGCGCGACGGGCGGTGTTGCAGGCTTCACGCGCTCGGTGGTGGTGAAGCGCCTTTTGCCCCAGCTCAAGAGCGACGCCGACGCCGTCGGCATGTTTCTCGACGAGGCCCGCCTGGGTGCACGCCTGCAGCACCCGCACATCGTCGGCGTCGTCGACCTCGGGGAGGCCGACGACGAGGCCTTCATGGTCCTCGAGTACGTCGACGGCGTGGACGTCGGCATCCTGCTGAACCGGGCCCGGCAGCGGGGCGTCGCCCTGCCGCTTGAGCACGCGGCCTACATCACGATGTGTGCGGCGCTCGGGCTGGATCATGCCCATCGCGCCGTCGACCCGGAGACGAAGCAGCCCCTCGGCGTCGTGCACCGTGACGTGTCGCCGTCGAACATCCTCGTGGGGCGGACCGGCGACGTAAAGGTCGCCGACTTCGGCGTGGCCCGCTCGGCGATGCAGTCGGTGCGCACCGGCACGGGGGCCATCAAGGGCAAGATCGCCTACATGGCGCCGGAGCAGCTCACCGGCGACGTCCTCGACGCCCGCAGCGACGTCTACGCCCTCGGCATCGTGCTGTGGGAGTTGCTCGCCCAGTCCCGCCTCTACGACGGCAAGAACGAGGCGCAGATCATCCAGGCGGTACAGCGTGGCGTGACGGCGCCACCGAGCACGAAGAACGCGGCGGTGCCAAAGGTCCTCGACCAGCTCGTGCTGCGCTGTCTGGCCTTCGATCCGGCGAATCGTCCCCAGAGCGCCGGTGAGGTCGCCCAGGCCCTCGACGCCTGGCTGCACGGCCAGGGCGGTCGCCTCGCCTTCGAGCGTTGGCTGCAGGGCGATGGCGCCGCGCTGTTCGAGCCCGACGCGCCCGGGCTGTCGTCGCTGCTCATGGCCGGCCAGCGTCGCACGCCGGTGAGCGCGGCCCGGCCGCTCGCGCCGTCGACGCCTGGCATCGACGCCACCGGCCCGGTCCTCAAGAAGGTGAAGGCGCCGTCGTCGGTGACGCCGCCCCAGGGGCTCAAGCTCGCGTCGAAGGCGCCCGAGCGCAAGCGTGAGCTCGTGCTCTACGTCGAGGACGAGCCCGAGAACCGCGACGTCGCCGAGCTGCGCCTGCGCCGCTCCTACGACCTGCTCCTCGCTGCCACCGATGAGGAGGCCTGTCGCATCATCAAGGAGCGCGGCGCCGAGCTGTCGGCGATCCTCATGGACATCCAGCTCAAGGGCTCTGTCCTCGACGGCATCGCTCTCGTGAAGCTGTTTCGGGGCACGCTGCCGACGACGGAGCTGCCAGCGTTTGCGCGCGACGTCCCCGTCATCGCGACGCCGATCCTCTTCGTCACGGCCTACGGTGCCCGCTACAGCGAGCCCGAGCTTCTTGCCGCCGGCGCCCAGCGCCGCGTCACCAAGCCCGTGAACTTCTCCGACCTCACCCTCGCCCTCGTCGACCTCCACCTGCGACGGGCGAACCGCGCGTGAGGGTTCGACACGCCGGGCTCACCCTGCTGTTGCTGGTGTCGTCGTGCGCCGGGGCGTCGCCGTCGCCGTCGACGTCATCGGCGGCAACGCCGGAGGTTGGCGGGCCGCACGGCGTGACCGGTCACCGCTCGGGCCACGCCCTGTTCTATGTCGTGCCCGTCGCCGGCGGCGTCGTCCTCGTCGACAGCGGCTTCGATGACCGTGGCGTGGACATCGCCGCCGCCGTCGCCGGCCGGCCGATCCTCGGGGTACTCATCACCCACGCCCACGTCGATCACTGGTCGGGCCTTGCCACCGTCGACGCGCCGGTCTGGGCCGGGGCGGCCGACGTCGAGGCGATGCAGGGACGTCGTCGCTTCCGCCCGCTCCTGCAGCACATCGGTGAGGCGTTCACGCCGCGCCCGCCCCGTGGGGCACTCCGCGCCGTCGCGGACGGCGACGTCGTCGAGCTCGCCGGCGAGCGCTTCGTCGCCCGTCACCTGCCGGGCCACACCGCGGGCTCCATCGTCTGGCGCTGGCGCGATGTCGCGTTCAGCGGCGACGCCATCGTCCACCGCGACGTCGGCGTTGGCGTCGCCGGCGCCATCATCTCGGACGACGAGAAGGCTGCGCGGGCCTCGGTGTCGCGGTTGTGGGGCGACGACATCGCCGTCCTGCTCGACGGGCACCACGGTCGCATCGACGACGCCACCGCGAAGCTGGCCGCCTTCGTCGACGCCCACGAGGGGCTGCCGTGACGTCGTCGTCGGTCCGCCCGCGCTGGGTGCGCTGGTCGGCGCTCGCCGCCGCGCTGCTGGTGCCGTTCCTCCCGTTCGTCGTCGCCGTCGTGGCCTATGCGCCGCTGCAGGCGCCGGGCGTGACGGCGTTGACGGGCGCGTGGGCCATGCCCGCGGCGCAGCCTGCCGAAGTCGCCGTGGCCGACCTCGCGGGGGCGACGCCGGTGACCCTGCCGGGGCCCCTGCCGCCGGCGTCGCCGGGGCTGCGCCTCGCCCGGACCTTCCACGTCGACGCCGCCGACGTCGACCGCGCCCACCTGCTGGTGTTTGGCGGGGTCAGCAACGGTGTCGCCAGCGTGTTCGTGAACGGGGCGTGGGTCGGCAGCGAGGGCGTGCCGGTCGACGCCTACAAGCTCGGGCACGTGGCGCTGCAGGCATATCCGGTGCCGGCCGACCGTCTCCGCGCGGGCAACAACGTCGTCGTCGTCACGATCGCGCGCGAGGGGCAGTGGATCGAGCAGCCGCGGGTCTCGATCGTCGATCAGCGCCTCCTGGTGGGGCCGGCCGACATGGTGCGGCCGTGGTTCGATCGGGTGTCGATCCTCGAGCACCTGCTGGAGCTCGGTGGCATCGTCATCCTGGCCTTCGTCTGCGCGCTGCTCATCGGGCTGTCGTTTGCCGAGCGGGACGAGATGGCGAGGGCGGTGCAGCGGGCCTGCGCCTTTCTGTGTCTCGCCATCATGGTCTACCTCGCCGGCAAGAGCGGGCTGTCGATCGTGCTGGGCACACGCCGGGAGGTGATCCCCTTCGCCGTCACCTGCATCGCCCTCACGATGCCGGAGCTGCTCGACCGGGGTCTGATGGGCCGTGGCGGCCGCTTCCTCGTCGTGAACCGGGTCGTCTGCGGTTTGCACCTCGTGGTGCAGCTCTTCGTGTCGGCGGCCATCGTCTACGTCGGCTTCATCCCCTGGCTCTTTGTCGTGCTGGGGCGCGGCCTCGTGGTGGTCGTCGTCAGCCTGCGGCAGCGGGTGACGGCGGATCGGCTGCTGCTCGGCACCTCCGTGGCGGCGATGGTCGTCGCCGGCATCAACGACCTGCTCACCGACCTGAGCCTCGTCGCCACCCCCCGACTGTTCACGCTCGCCGCCGTCGACATGGCCGTCATCGGCAGCGTGTTCGTCGTCAGCCGCTTCCTGCGCACCATGAGCGACAACGTCGCGCTGCTGCAGGACGTCGAGGAGAAGAACGTGGCGCTGACCCGGGCGCTGGATCGCGCCGAGGAGTCCACCAGGCTCAAGAGCGCGTTTCTCGCCAACACGTCACATGAACTGCGGACCCCGCTCAACAGCATCATCAACGTTCCCGAGGGGCTCCTCGAGGAGTTCACGCAGAAGCCGTTCATCGTCTGCGTGGCCTGCGCGAGCCTGTTCGAGGCGCCGGAGGGTTACGCCGTGAAGGCAGGCGATGCCTGCCCGGAGTGCGGCGCCACAGATGTCCTCAAGACCGAGCTGCGCGCCGTGTTCGTCGGCGACCCCGACGCGGCGATGCGCTACCTCAAGGCCATCCAGCACTCGGGTCGACACCTGCTCGCCGTCGTCAATGACATCCTCGACTTCTCCAAGCTCGAAGCGGGGCGCATGACGCTGCACCTCGAGGAGGTGGCGCTGGCCGAGGTCCTCGAGAAGCTCAGCATGGCGATGGGACCGCTGGCCGACGCCCGCCGTATCTCGCTGCAGGTGACGCCGGTGCCGCCGACGGTGCGGATGCGGACCGACAGCGTGAAGCTCAGCCAGGTGCTCATGAACCTCGTGAGCAACGCCATCAAGTTCTCGCCGGAGGACAGCGTCGTCGAGGTGAAGGCCGACGTGGTCGATGACACCGTCACCCTCGCCGTCGTCGACCATGGCATCGGCATCGCCGAGGCCGACCGTGCGAAGATCTTTGAGAGCTTCCTGCAGCTCGACAACTCCCACACGCGAAAGGTCGGTGGGACGGGCCTCGGTCTCGCGATCACGCGGAAGATCGTCGAGTTGATGCAGGGGGACCTGCGGGTCGAGGCCACGCCGGGCCAGGGGTCGACCTTTGTCGTTGTCGTGCCGCTTCGCCAGCAGGCGGCGACGTCGGAGTCTGCATGAGTCGTTTCCAGATTCTCGATGGCTATCTCGCTCGCCTGCCCGCCGGGCTCGACTCGTATCCGGAGTACGTGTGCAAGGCGTCGATCGGGCGCAGCGTGCTTGAGGCCTGGCCCGGCATCGCCGCGCTGGCGCCGGAGCTGCCGGGGCCGCTGCGTCGTTTCGTTGAGGCGCCGCCACCGGGGACGGTGTGGGTACCCGAGGTGCACAGCGAAGCGCTCTGGCTGCTGGCGCTCGAGGTGCTGTGCGACAAGGACGCCGCGCGCTTCGAGCAGTGGAGCTGGGACGTCAACCGGGCGTTGCTGGCGCAGCCGCTCTATCGGGCAGTGTTCGGGCTGTTGGGGGCGCGGTTGACGGTGCGGGCGATCGGCGCGGCGTGGTCGACCTTCCATCACGGCGTCACCCAGACGGTGGACGTCGTGGGGACGTCGGGGACCATCACGCTCTCCGGTCCGCCGCACCTCATGCCGGCGAGTTGGCGCCGTCATACGCGACCGCGTATCGCGCCGGTCTGGCGGTGGCGGGCATTGCGTCGTCGCGAGCGGAGACGATGGCGGTGACGCCGACGTCGATGCGCTTCCGGGTGGAGTGGGGCTGAACCCGTCGACGCGCGCACGCGCAATGCCCGCCGGGCCCTCCCCATGAGGCAGCGGTGTCTGCGCGCTCCCTCCCCCGAGCACGCCCCGAGGCAGCACAGGAGCATGGTCCTGTGTGCCCGGCGTCCACCACGCGTGGTCGCCGCCGACCACGCGCCTGTCAGACCCACCGTCCACGAGGTGACCTCGTCGCACGGTGCTGACCCATCACCACTGTTCTGCGACCGACGCTCCACCACCGCCCGGTACGGTGGTGCGCGCCTCGTGCGACCCGCTCTCCTTCTCTCGTTGCCTGCCACTCCCACAGCACGGCCCGGGCCAGCGGCCTCGTCGCATCGGGCTGCGGCGCCCGATCTGCGGGGCGCCCATCCCAGATGGCCGGCGTTCCACCGGCGATCCCGCCCGGGTCAGCCGTCGTCGTGGCCGTCGTCGTCGTCGGGGCCGTCGTCCAGCAGCGTCACGCCCGTCACGCTCGCCAGCGGATAGACGAACCAGCGGAGCTCGCCCCGCAGGTAGACCTCCTCCTCGTCGGCCCCGCGAAACTCGCCGGTGACGTCGAAGCCGTTCACCCGCAGCCGCACCCGCCGCCCCATCAGGCGTGCGAACGAAAACGACGACAGCGGCCGCGCCTCCGAAAACGGGCGCGGCTGCAACAGCGGCACCGGGACGACGTCGGCGAGGTCGTCGTCGTCGGTCATGCGGCCTCAGCGCCCGCGCGACAGCACGGCGAGGATGCGCTCACGCTTCTGGGCATCGACGCCGACGAACTCGATGCCCATGCCCGGCGTCGGATCGCTCACGGTGCCAAAGGGCGTGACCCACCGGACCCGCCCGTTGACGACGAGATGCTTGCCGTCGGCCTGCGGGAACGACAGCACCACCGGGTCACCGACCTCGAGCAGGTCGGCGGTCTCGACGAAGACGCCGCCCGCCGACAGGTCGCGCGTCTGTGGCGCGCCACCCTCGGCCCCGACGTCGCCGGAGAACACGCCGCGCACAGCGACGGTGTGCCGCGTCGGCACCCGCGCCGCCTTGCGGGCCCCGCCGCCTTCGCCTCTCGTCATCTCGATGGAGATCGCGATGCCGTCGTCACCGGGGTCGGTCACGGGCGGCGGCATGAGCGCGTCGCCGTCGCCGGAGGGCAGTCCGTCGGGGCCGAGGCGCCCGACCTTCTGCAGGTCCTCGCGCGTCACCCCACCAAGGAGACCCTTGGCAGGGGAGGCCGCGCCGGCCTGGCCCCGCGGCGTCGAGATCTTCGACAAAAACGAGGCCACCGAGGGGGCGCCCTTGGCCTTCGCCGCGCCGGCCTTCTTCCCGTCGCCGTCCTTCGGCTCCTTTGCCTCCTTCGCCGGCTTCCTAGACGCCATGGCCGGCCTCCTTCGTCGTCGTCACGACGACACCTGCAGTGTCGCCAGGCACCGGCGGCCGGGCCGTCGTCGACGAAGAGGCCTCGGGGTCGACGGGCGCTGGCGGCGAGCTGTCGCGCAGCGGCTTCTTCGCGAGGGTCTCGAGGAGCTCGTCGGTGAGGGACCGGTAGTCCGCCGTCGCCGCCGACGTCGGCGCGTAGACCGACAGCGGCGTCTGGCTGCCGACGCTCTTCTCGACGTCGGCGCTCTCGCGGATGACCGTCTGGAAGCAATACTCACCAAACAGCTCGTCGGCGGCCTTGCGCACCTCGCGGCTCACCGTCTGGCCGGTGCGGTAGCGGGTGATGAGGCAGCGGATGTCGTAGTCGAGGCCGGTCTCCTCGAAGATGTCCTTGAGGGTCTCGGCGAGCATGCGCACGCCGTGGATGCTGAAGAACCCGACACCGACGGGGATGATCACGCTGTCGCAGGCCAGGAACGCGTTGAGCGTGAGCTTCGACAGCGCCGGCGGACAATCGAGGATGATGTCGTCGTACTGGTCGCGCACCGGCTTCAGCTTCGCCGTCAGCGCGAGGTTCGGCAGCGCGTAGCGCTTCTCGAGCTCGCGCTCGGCGAGAGAGAGCTGCAGGTTCGCTGGCACGAACGACAGCGTCTTGAGCTGCGGCCACGGCAGCGAGAGCTCGAGGTCCTTCACCCGGGCGCCGCGGTCGACGAGGAGGTCGTACGCGGTGCGCTCGAGGGTCTCGGTGTCGATGCCCAGCCCGACACCGCAGTGCCCCTGCGGGTCCAGGTCGATGAGCAGGACCTTGCGGCCCTTCTCGGCGAGGCAGGCCGCGAGGTTGAGGCTGGTGACCGTTTTGCCGACCCCGCCCTTCTGGTTGGCGACGGCGATGACTCTGGCGCGCATGCCGAGGACAGTAACCCAGCGCCAGATCGGGGGAAGTCCTCTCGCTGGCTGACCTGCCCGCCGGTCGGCTGTATGGTGCACCCATGGCGCCCCTCAAGGAGCACGACCCGGTCACGCCCACGGCGCCCTCGTCGTCGGCAAGCCCCCTGTCGCGGGCGAGCTTCGACCCCGAGCCCCTGTCGGCCGGCGAGGTGGAGCTGACCCGCGTCGACGTCGTCCTGCAGGCCGAGCTCATCCGCGGTCGCCTCGAGGCTCACGGCATCCCGGTCCGCCTCACCGACACCCACACCGCCGGCCTCGCCCCCCACCTCGGCGTCGCCATCGGCGGCATCCGCGTCATCGTCCCCCGCGATGAGCTGGAGGCCGCCCGCGCCATCCTCGACGCCCCGCCCGTCGACGACGAGCCCGCGGACGACGCCCTCGACGCCGCGCCGACGACGGTGCCGTCGCTGGGGCCCGCCGAGATCGCGGCCCGCTGGGCCCTGTGGTCGGGCCTGCTCGCCTTCATCGTCCCCGTCGGCGGCCAGGTGGGCTCGGTCGTGATGATGTGGCGCGCCCTCACCCTCGGCCCACCCCTGGGGGCGCCGCTGTCGGCGGCCGGCCGTCGCGTCCTCGCCGTCGCCGCGCTGGTCGATGTCCTCGCTGCCGCCACCTGGGCCCTGCTCCTCTGGTCGTGACCGAAGACGCCTCCCTCCCCACCACCCACCAGGGCGTCGACGCCGTCGTCGACGAGGCGCGTCGTCGTCAGGACGCCCTCGTCGCCCAGGTCCGGGCGCTGGCGGCCGACCGGCGGGCCCTCGACGAGCGCTTGAAGGACCTCACCCGCGGCGAGAGCGGCGCCGACGCCGACGTCGCCCCGCCGGGGCTGCTCGCCTCGCTGGGCCGTCGTCTCCGTCGTCGTCGCCGCGATGGACGTCGCCCGGGGGCCCACGGTGAGGCGGCGCTGCGGGCGCGCGTCGAGGCGGCGCTGCAGGAGACGAAGAAGGCGTCGTGGCTGGCGGATCGCTTCGCGGCCCTGCGCCAGGAGCTCGACGACGAGGTCCGGGCCCTGCATGCGCTGTCGGGCCGCGCCGGCGCGGCCATCACCACCGTGAACCAGGCGCTGGTCGCTGCCCGCGTCGTCGTCGCCGACGAGGCGGCCCCGGCCGCAGCCCGCGACGAGGCCTCGCGCCAGCGTGGCGCCGCCGAGCGCCAGGAGCGCGTGCTCGCCTCGCTCGTCGAGCGCATCGCCGTGCTGCTCGCCTCGGCCCGCGGCGTCATCGAGGTCGTCGATGCGCTGCACGACGACGTCGACGCCTTCGCCCGCGCCGCCGCGACCCTCACCGAGGGCCTGTCGGCGCGGGCCCGCGCCGTCGGCGTCGCCGAGGACGCCCGCGCCGTCCTCGCCGAGCTCGAGGGGGCCCTCGCCAGCCTCGGCGGGACCCTCGATGAGGCCAGCATCTTTGCCACCGCCGTCAGCGAGCGGATCGCGGCGACGCCGTCGTCGGACCCGGCCTTCCAGCAGAGCCTCGACACCCTCGTGAAGGGGGCCCTCGCCCGGCGTGCGGCGACGAGCGCCGTCGAGCGCGCCGCCGCCCTCGACACGGCCGGCGTCGGTCCGACGGGAGCCCGTCGATGAGCGAGGCCTGGTTTGCCGCCTCGCTGCGCCTGCTCGACGCCGCCCGCGGCAACGACCGCTTCGTGAAGGTGCGGGCGCTGCGGCAGTTCTGGTCGGCCTGGCAGCGCGCCGCGCGCCTCTCGCCCGAGACCGTGCCGCCCCCGCTCGTCGACGAGAGCACGGGCATGCCGCCGTGGTCGACGTGGGCCGAGGTCCTCGCCGAGCAGCGCCTCGGCGCCACATTGCCACCCGGTGACGTCGACGCGGCGGGCCTCGCCGGCGACGGCGCGCGGGCGCGGCTGCGTCGTCGGGAGGCGGCCGCGCGTCTCCTCGCGGCGGTGCCGCCGCTGCCGCTCGAGACGGGCCGCGTCGAGGTCCGTCGCGTGGAAGGGCGGCGGGCCCTTGTGACCCTCACGCTCGACCGCATCGGCGCCGCCGGCCTGTTCGTGCGGGTCGGCGCCGACGTCTCCGTCGTCGTCGACGGCGCCGCACGCAGCATCATGGTCGACGACGACCGGGCCCGGGTGGCGGCGCCCCTCGTGGCGGTGCTCGAGCGCAGCGCGGCCCTGCCGGCGCCGGCCCTTGCGGTGCAGCTTGCGGCCAGCGGTGACGACGTCGTCGTCGAGCGCGTCACGCGCGGCGTCGTCGGGCCCCTGTCGGTCGCCGGGCGCGGCCGCGCGCTGCAGGACCTCGCGGGTGACGACGGCGGCGTGCTCGTCATGAGCTTCGAGGAGCTGCACGCCGAGATCGCCGACAACGCCGACAACGACGTCTTCGCCGGCGACGACCTGCAGACCCTCTGGCAGGCCCTGCCCACCAGCCTCCGGGGCCTGAAGGTCTTTCGCGACGCCCGCGTCGTGGCGACGCCGACGGCGGCAGAGCGGATCCGGTCCCTCGCCGCCCGCCGGCGCATGAAGACCGTCGTCACCGTCGTCGACGACCCGGGCTGACGTGCGGTCCGTCACATGCCGCTGAATGGTGGCGCCCGGGGTGGCGTCTGCCCCGTGTTCCCTCGACACCTCCACCGCGCCGCCTGCCGGCGCCCGGAGCCGCCTCATGGTCCGCCTGTCCCGGCTGCAGCGCGCAGCGCCGTTGCTCATGGCCGTCGTCCTCGCCTCCGCGACCACCGCCTGCACCCATCGCACCTCACAGGGCGCCACGGTGGCCCTCGACCCCGACCAGGACGATGGCCTCGGCGGCACCGGCATCGAGAGCGGCGACGTGCGGGCCGCGGCCGACCAGATCGCGCGGGCCCTGCTGAAGGACAACCGACCCACGAAGGTCGCCATCCTCCCCGTCGAGAACCACACCCGCTTCCGCATCGACGCGGCCCTCGTCCACGACCACCTCACCCACGACCTCTCGCGCCACAGCCGCGGTCGCTTCGGCGTCGTGCAGGTGAAGCGCGGCCAGCAGCCCACGACGGCGCAGGCGGTGCTGCGGACGGACCTGCGCTCCCTCACCAAGGAGCGCGGCGACACCACCTCCGACTACGTCACCTACTTCTTCGCCCTCGAAGACCCCGAAGACGGCAGCGTGCTGTGGACCGGCATGTACGAGACCAAGCGCCGCTCCGACGTCGACGTCGTCTACCGCTGACGCCGATCCCTTTTCGTGTTCGTCGGCCCACGGGTCGACGATCGGACCACCCGCCCCGGACACCGCCATGACCCGCCTGCTCTCCGCCTCCCTCCTCGTTGCCCTCGCCGCCCTCGGTGGTGGCTGCGCGATGGCGAAGGAGGCCCGCCTCGGTCTCGAAGAGGGCGTGCAGCCCCGCTACGTCGAGCGCATCACCTCCGAGGTCGGAGGCCCCGTCGAGATCCACTGCGGCATCGGCGAGGCCTGCGTCGAGGTGAAGGTCGTGCATGTGCAGCGCGACCTCGAAGGCGGCGTCGAGGTGACCCTGCAGAACCGCACCGAGAGCGCCGTCGCCGTCCAGCTCTCCCTCGAGGGCTTCGACGACAAGCGCCGCCGCACCGATCGGAGCGGCTTTCACGACGTCGTCCTTGCCCCCCGCGGTCAGCAGGTCCTCGCCCTCGCCACCGCCGTCGAGAACGACGACGTGCTGGTCCTCCATCTGCGCCCCCGCGTCGGTGCCTGAGCCATGCGTGCTGCCGTCGTTGTCGTTGTCGTCGCAGCGCTCCTCGCCGCGGCGTCGTCGTCGGCCGCGACGTCGCGCCTGCCCGACGATCCGGTGCTGCGCGACGTCGAGGTGGCCTACAGCATCCTGCGCGCCGACCGTCCGGCCGCGGCGTCGCGCGCCCGCGCCATGCTCGCCCGCGCCGCCGCCGCCCTCGACGACCTCGCCGACGACCGCGACAGCCTCGTCGCCGCCGTCGGTGGCGACAACGCCGCTGCCTGGCGGGGCCTGCCCCACGAGCGCGTCATGGTGCTGCTCACGCTCGCCGCCCTCGACGTCGACGCCGGCCGCTGCGATCTCGCCCTGCCGACCCTGAAGAACGCCCGCCACCACCGCGATCAGGCGTCGCTGCAGCGCGGTGAGGCCGTCGTCGACGACGACCTGCTCCTCGCCGACGTCCTGCGGGCCCGGTGCGCCCTCCATGGAGGCGTCGGCGACGTCGACGCCGCCCGCGCCGCCCTGCAGGCCCGGCCCGACGGTGAGCGCCTCCTCGCGGCCGTGACGGCACCGGCGCTGCGGCTGTCGTTCTCGGGGCGCGCCCCCGCCGTCGTCGCTGGCGGCGCCCAGGGCGAGCTGGGCAGCCTCGTCTGGGCGGACGACGCCCGGGCCTTCGAGATCACGGTCGGCCGCGCGCCGAAGACGGCGAAGGCGTCGTCATCGAAGACGTCGTCGTCGTCGTCGCTCGTCGTGCACGACCTGCGCAAGGAGGCCCGCGCGCCGGGGCCGGCGGCGACCACGCGGCGGGCGGCCCAGGCGTCGAAGAAGACGGCGCTGCAGCAGCAGGCACAGCAGTACGCGAGCCGTGGGCAGCAGACGGCGACGCAGGCGCGGGATGCCCGCAGCGTCGTCGGTGCGGGCCTGTTGTTTGGCGCGGCGGCGGGGCTCGCGGCGACCACCGCCGTCGTCGACACCCGGGTCGACACGCGCACGGCGCCGTCGATGCCCTCGGCGATCGCCGTACAGCCGGGGTGAACATCGGCCCCCGACAGCGCTATGTGGGGGCATGAGCACCGCCACTGAAGCGCCCGTGATGGCCCATGGTCCCCTCGTCGCCGTCGCCGACGGGGTCTGGACCCTCGAGGGCAGGCTGCCCGACATGGCCCTGCCGCGCCGCATGGTGGTGGCCCGCCGCGCCGACGGCCGCCTCGTCATCTACAACGCCATCGCCCTCGACGACGCGACGCGGGCCCAGCTCGAGGCCCTCGGTCCGGTGGGCTTCATCGTCGTGCCCATCGGCTGGCATCGCCTCGACGCGCCCCGCTATGCGCGCCTGTATCCCGAGGCGAAGGTGCTGTGCCCGGCGGCAGCGACGAAGCAGGTGCAGGAGAAGGTGCGCGTCGACGGCGCGGTGACGGACATGCCGGCCGACGCCCGCGTCTCGCTCGTCGTCGTCGACGGCATCGGCGGCGTCGAGGCCTGGATGCTGGTGCGCGGCGACGACGGCGCCACCCTGTGTGTCACCGACCTCATCTTCAACCTGGTGGATCCGCTCCCCGGGCTCTTCGGCTTCGTCTACGGCCGCCTGATGGGCGTCGTCGGCGGTGCGAAGATCACGCCCATCGGTCGCCTGCTCATGGTGAAGGACAAGCGGGCGCTGTCGGCGTCGCTGCGCACGCTCTCGGCGGAGCCGGGGTTGAAGCGGTTGTTCGTCGCCCACGGCGCGCCCGTCCTCGACGGGGCCGACGCCATCCTGCGCCGCATCGCCGACGGCTTGCACCGTCCCTGACTTGTGGTGCGCCGGTCACCTCGGCGAGGATGTCGCCGTGCGTTCCCGCCTGAAGCGCCTGCTGCAGTGGTTTCGTCGACGGGCGTCGCCGCCGCCGCCGCGCGACTGGTCGGGCCTCGCCCTCGAGCGGCTGTCGTGGCTGCAGGAGCTCGACGGACCCGAGCGGGTGCGGGCCCTCGCGCACCTCAACCAGATCGCCAACGGCGTGCCGTTCGTCGGCGTCGATGGCCTCGAGGTCACCGACGAGATGATCGTCGTCATCGCCGGCGCGGCCGCGCGGCTCTCGCGCAACCTGCCGCCCGGCGCCTACGCCCACCTCAAGCGCATCGTCGTCACGCCCGAGCACATGGAGACGAGCGACGGCAAGGGCGTCGTCTTCGGCCTCGCCTCCAACCGCGGTGAGGTCACGCTGAGCTGGAACGCCGTGCGCCACGGCATCAAGAATCCGCTCGACGGCCACGACACCGCGCTGCACGAGTTCGCCCACATCCTCGACGTCGGCGACGGCATCTTCGACGGTGTCCCGCCATCGCACATCGACGATCACCACGGCTTCGCCCACGCGCTGGCGTCGGGCTTCGTGCGCTTCCAGGAGATGGCCGACAAGGGCCTCGCCCGCCGTTTCGTCATGCGCGACTACGGCGCCACCAACGCCGCGGAGTTCTTCGCCGTCGCCACCGAGGCCTTCTTCGAGAAGCCGCGCCAGCTGCAGCAGAAGAAGCCCCAGGTGTATCGGGCCCTCGTGCGCTTCTACGGGATCGATCCCCTCGCCCGCCACGGTCGGCACCGTCACCGTCGTCGACATCAGCGCTGACGTCAGCGACGCCGCGACGCCGACGACCCGTCAATACTCGAAGCCGCTGCCGCCGATGAACTCGCGCAGGATCGAGGTCGGCGGCACGTGGTCCGGGTAGATGGCGACGACGCGGTCGAGCAGGCCCCGCAGGCGATAGGCCGTTGGCGCCGCCGGATGGTCGGGCGGGACCTCGAGCAGGTAGCGCTCGCCGTAGACCTTCAGCACGCCGAGCTCGTAGGCCAGCGAGGTGTCGAAGACGACGTCAGCGTGGTGCTGGTGCGGGAAGATGTGGCGGGCCTCGCCACGCCGCACCGAGCTCCAGCGCAGGATGTTGTCGGCGGCCTTCGTCCCGCGGCCGTGGCGGTCGCGCACGATGCGGCGGATGAAGCGAAGGTCCGAGGGGTTCACCGCGGTGAGCGGGTCGAAGGGCAGGCACAGGGCCGGCTGCACGAAGATGCGGAACATCTGCGACGTCGTCACCGCGTCGCCGACGAGGGCCGGGTTCAGGCCGTGGATGCCCTCGATGAGCAGCACCTCGCCGGGGCGCAGGCGCATGCGTGGCCCGCCGTCCTTCGACGAGACGCCGCGCTTGAAGTCGAAGTGGGCCGTCTTCACCTCGTCACCGGCGAGCAGGGCCCGCAGGTGCTGCTGCAGCAGGTCCGTGTCGAGCGCGCCGAGGACCTCGTAGTCGTACTCGCCGCGCTCATCCTTCGGCGTGCGCTCACGGTCGACGTAGTAGTCGTCGAGGGAGAGCCCCACCGGGCGCACCCCGTTGACCTCGAGCTGGACGGTGAGCCGCTTGATGAACGTCGTCTTGCCCGACGACGACGGCCCGGCGACGGCGATGACGCGGACGCCGTCGCCGCGGGCGGCGATGGTGTCGGCGATGCGGCCGATGTGCTTCTCGTGGAAGCCCTCGGCGTTGCGCACGATCTCGGTGACGCGACCGCTCACGCAGAAGGCGTTGAAGCTGCCGATCGACGTCACGCCCATGCCCCGCAGCCAGCGCTCGTGGTCCTGCTGCATCGGTGACGCAAAGCGCGGCCAGCGCGCCTCGTGGGCGAGGGCGGCGTCGACGTCGGCCTCGTCGAGGAACCGCCCCAGGGCCGGCCCGTGGACGACGAGGGCGCCCTCGGGGTGTGGGCGCAGCGTGACCTCGGTGAGCGCGCCCGTCGTCGGCAGCAGCGGACCCATCGCCTGCACATACACGCCGGCGAGGCCCGTCACGGCCATCGTCGGGCCGCGGGCGATGCCGAGGGCGGCGACGGCGTCGTCGTCGCCAACGGCGGCGAAGTGCGCGCGGGCGTCTTCGAGGGTCCACTGCTCGCGCACGAACGGGCGGTCGGCGAGGGCGAGCTCCCGCATCGCGCTGCCGATGGCCGACAGCGTCGACGACGACACCGCGCCACGCACGACCCGGCCGGCGCCGACGGAGTGCAGCAGCGTGAAGCGTGACGTCGGCGCCACCTGACGGGCGGCGGCGAGGAAGAGCAGGCCGGCACTGCGGCGCCACACCTCGCGCCCCTCCCACGACGACAGCGTCAGCGCCTCGATGCGCGCCGGTGACAGCACCGGCGTCGACAGACCCACCGGGCGCTGGCCGAGCATCGCGGCGGTGACGTCGGCGCCGTCGACGGCCGGCGGCAGCAGCTCGCCAAGGCGGGTGCCCGAGCGCACCGTGAGGTGCCGGGTGCGGCTGCCCTCGACGATGGTGACGGCGTGGGCCCGCTCCCGCGCCACCGTCGGGCGATCGAACAGGAGCTCCACGTGGTCGGTCATCGCGACGAGCTGATCGGCGAGGCGATCGACGAGCCGCTCCAGCACGGCGACGGCCGTGCGGGGCTGCTGCGTCGTGAGCTGGCGCCAGGCCTCCTCCGACAGCCGCCACGCGACGACGTCACCGACGGCAACGACGGTGGCGGCCCGGCCGCGATGACCGATGAGCGCGATCTCGCCGAAGTGGGCGCCGGGCGACAACACGCCGAGGTCGTGCTCATGCCGGGTGAGGCGCACCTGCCCCTCGACGAGGACGTAGAGGTCATGGCCGGCATCGCCCTGCAGGATGACGACCTCGTCGGCGGCGAAGCGCTCCTCGATGAGCACGTCGGCGAGCACGGCGAGGTGCACGTCGGCGAGGCCCTGCAGGAGGGGGGAGCGGCTCGAGCGCAGCAGCGCGACGTCGATCATGGCAGGACCTCTCCGGGAAGCGACGTCACGACAACAGCAGCACGAGGAGCTGGGCCGTCACGATGCGCAGCACCATCGTCAGCGGGTAGACGGCGGCGTAGCCGACGGCGGGCGCGTCGCTGCCGGCGAGCCCCTGGGCGAAGGCGAGGGCCGGCGGATCCGTCATGCTGCCGGCAAGCACCCCCGACAACGTCGGGTAGTCGAGCTTCAGCAGCGCGCGGCCGATGGCGCCGACGATGAGCATCGGCACGACGGTGACGACGACGCCGACGCCGAACCACATGGGCCCCGTCCCCGAGGCGAGGGCCGCGACGAGGTGGGCGCCGGCCTTGAGCCCCACGGCGGCGAGAAAGAGGGTCATGCCGAGCTCGCGCAGCGCGACGTTGACGTTGCCGGGCATGTACCAGAGCACGGGGCCGACGCGACCGATGCGCCCGAGCACGATGGCAACGAGGAGCGGCCCCCCGGCGAGGCCCAGCTTCAGCGGCGCCGGCAGCCCGCCGATGGGGAACGACACCGCGCCGACGAGCAGGCCGAGGGCGAGGCCGATGAAGACCGGCAGGAACTCCGTCGACGACAGCGCGCTGTCGGCGTTGCCGAGGTGGTGGGCGGCCGCGTCGAGGTCCGCGTCGGCGCCGACGCACCAGACGAGGTCGCCGAAGCGCAACCGGTGATCGGGCCGGGCCGTCAGCTCGACCCCACCGCGGCGCAGGCGCGTGAAGGTGACGGCGCCGCCGAGCGCGATGCTGGCGTCGCCGATGGTGCTGCCGACGACGTCGCGTCGCGTGACCACCATGCGCCGCAGCGACACCCGCCCGGGCACCGCCATGAGGTCGATGTCGGCGACGCGGCCGACGATGATCCGCAGCGCCTCCAGCTGCGCCACCACGCCGACGGCGAGGATGACGTCGCCCCGCTGCAAGCGCGTCGTCCCGTGGGCGACCTCGACGACGCTCTCGCCGCGCCGCAGCACGCGCGACACGACGAGCCCGAGCGCCGAGAGGCCGGGGATGTCGGTGATGGCCAGGCCCTCGAGGTTCGGGTTGTCGACGAGCAGGCTCCAGTGCTCGACGGGCGGATGCTCCTTCGCCCGGGCCTCGAGCAGCGCCGTCGCCTCGGCGCGCGGGTCCACCTTGAACACGATCCGCAGCGCGACGAGCGACGCGATGATGCCGGCGACGCCGAACGGGTAGGCGACGGCGTAGCCGAGGCCGGCGAGGCCCCGACGGGTGGCATCGACGCCGGGCAGGGCGTCGATGGCCTGCTGGGCCGCACCGAGCGACGGCGTGTTCGTCGTCGCGCCCGCGAGGACGCCGACGACGCCGGCGACGTCGAGCCGCAGCAGCACGGCGCAGGCCGCAGACACGCCGACGCCAAGGAGGACGACGAGGGCGGCCAGCGCGTTGAGGCGCACACCGCCATGCTTGAGCGACGCGAAGAAGCCCGGGCCGAGCTGGGCGCCGATGGCGTAGACGAAGAAGAGCAGGCCGAGATCGCGCAGCAGTTCGAGGGCGTGGACGTCGGGGACGAAGCCGAGGTGCCCGAACAGCAGCCCGGCGAAGAGGACGCCGGCGACGCCGAGGCCGGTGCCCTTCACCTTCACGTGCCCGATGACGAGCCCGACGGCCGCCGTCATCGCGACGACGAACAGCGCCGCGGTGAGGCCGGTGGGGCCGAGGCGGGCGAGGGTCTCCACAGCGCCGGTCTGCGACGCCGTCCGCGCGGACGCAACGATGTGTCCCACCGCCCCGCCGCAGGGCCGGTCAGGCGCCGTTCTCGGCGCCGCAGAAGACGATCGACTTCTCGCGGGGTCGCTCGACGTTCAGCGCAGGCGGCGGGCAGCCTCGACGACAGACGAGTCGTGGGTCGCGCCGGGCATGACGACGGGGTCGCGGCCACCGGTGAGCTGGCGGGCGATGCGCGTCCAGTCCTCGTCGACGACGGCGGTCTCGTCGGCGCCACCGCCAAAGACCTGCACCTTCACGTCCTTGAAGCGCACGCCCTCGAGCTCGGCCTGGAAGTCCGAGCCCGTGCCCATGTCCATGCTGGAGCGCAGCGACGACGAGAAGGCCGCCCCCATCCACGCCATGTTCGCCGATGAGAAGCCTTGCAGCGGCGGCGCCACGAGGTTGAGGCGGACGTCCTTGCCCTGCAGCGCGCCGGTCGCCTCGAGGCGGGCGAGGCCGACGGCGGCGACGCGGCCGCCCATCGAGTAGGCGTTGATGGTGAGCGGCGCCGACGGGTTCTTGTCGAGGACGGTCTTCACGGCGCGGGCGAAGTCGTCGGCGCTGTCGCCGAGGCGGCGGGAGCGATCGTCCCAGGCGAAGGTGCCGACCGCCTGACCCTTCTTCGCGGCCTTCTCGCCGAGGGGCAGCACGCTCGCCGGGTTGTCGTTGATGCCGTGAACGGTGACGGTGGTGCCCTTCCTGGCGTCGCCGCCCTGGCTCAGCAGCACGCCGGGCTGGTTCTTGCCGCCGATGGCGTCCATCTCGGCGTTCTCGTTGCGCTCGCGCATCGCCTCGGCGACCTGCGGCGGCACGGCGTCGTTGAAGCGACGGCGGGCATCTGCCTGCTGCTGCGGGTTCGTCAGCGTCTTCGTCCAGTCGGGCTGCACGGCCTCGGCAGCGGGCGCCTCCGCGCGCGTCGTCGTCGGCGTCGTCGGCGCTTCGGTGCGCTCGGTGCGTTCGGTGCGGGACGATGGCAGGGTGCGGGGCAAGCCGGTGACAGGGGGCATGGCCGGGGTATCGGTGCCGTCCGCGTCGCCGTCGCGCCGGCGATGGTGGCCTCCGCCGATCACCCGATGTGTCGGCCCTTGGCGGGGTGGGCCCTTGTGCCACACTTGCCTACATGAAGCGCCGTCTCGCCGCACTCCTCGCCGCCGGGCCGCTGTCCGCCTGCGCGCCCGACGCCGACGCGCCCGTGGTCGCCGGCCCGCAGGCCCCATTCTCCGTGCGCGACGGCCACATCGTCGACGCCACCGGCGCCGTCGTGCTGCTGCGCGGCGTGAACCTCTCGCAGACCGCCAAGGGCGCGCCGTACCACCCCGCCGAGCTCGACGACGACGGCCGCGCCGCGCTGAAGGCCCATGGCCCGGTCGCGCTGCGCTACCTCACGTCGTGGGCGGCCATCGAGCCCGAGGACGGCGTCTTTGACGACGTCTACCTCGCCGCCCTGGCCACGCACCTCAAGGCCCTCGCCGACGACGGCCACCTCATCGTCCTCGACCTGCATCAGGATCTGTTCGGTGTCGGCTTCGTCGGTGGCAACGGCGCGCCCCGCTTCGCCTGCGACGAGGGCGCCTACGCGAGCCACGTCTATGTCGAGCCCTGGTTCAACAACTACAACACGCCCGAGGTGAAGGGCTGCTTCGACGGCCTCTTCGGCAATGACGAGAAGCTCCGTCGCATGGCCGCCGCCCTCCGTCGCGTCGTCGACGTGGCGCAGGCCGCCGCCGGTGACGCCCTCGTCGGCGTGGACCTCATCAACGAGCCCCACCCGGGCTCGCGCGACGGGCCGGCCTTCGACGCCCTGCTGCACCGCTACTACGGCTTCGCCGTCGACGCCCTCGCCGGGACCGGCGTGCTGCCGCTGTTCGAGCCCGACGTGAAGCACAACCTCGGCGACCCGACCTTCCTGCCGTCGGCGCCGTCATCGGCGAGCGTCTACGCGCCGCACCTGTATCCGTTCGACGTCGAGCTCGGCCGCTACAACGACGTCGACGGCCTGCGGAACCAGATTGCCCGTTTCGCCGACGAGGCCGCGTCCTTCGGGGTGCCCTTCGTCGTCGGCGAGCTCGGGCCGAAGCCGGGCGATCCCGGCGCGGCGCTGTTTGTCGACGACGCCCTCGCCTTCCTCGACGAGCGCGTCGCCGGCGCCTTCTTCTGGGACTGGTCGGCGGTGTCGGACCGGGGCTTCCTGCGCGACGACGTCGGCGACGTGCCCGTCCACGCGCTGCGGCCCCACGCCCGCCTGATGGCCGGCGACGTCGTCGTCCACGCCTTCGACGCCGGCGACGCGGTCTTCACCCTCGAGCTGGACGACCCCACCGGCACGAGCGAGATCGTGTGGCCGTCCACCTGGGGCGCTGTCGACGTCGACGTCGACATCGAGGCCGACGGCGTCGTCGCCGTCACCGACGGCGTGATGGCGTGGCAGCCGGCACAAACGACCGGCCGCCATCGCTTCGTGGCCCGCCGCCGCTGAGGTCTGCCCGACCCCTGGCGACCCCGGGGCATCCGAGTCCGACCGGGTGACGCCTCAGCCCTCGCGGCCCGCCATCATTGCCGCGAGGCGTTCGGCGCTCACGACGATGAACAGGCCGGTGCCGGTGGCGACGACGTCGCCGGTCGGTGACCACAGCGTGCCCTCGGTCGTGAGCCGACGCCCCTCGACCTGCAGGGGCCGGCCCATGAACGTGGCGACGCCGCCGAGGGCGAGGGACTTCTTGAATGAGATCTCGATCTTCGCCGCCAGCACGCGGTGGCCGTTGAGCCAGCATGACGCGCCCATCACCTCGTCGAGCAGCGCCGCCATGCTGCCGCCGTGGGCGTGGCCGGGGGGCCCTTCGGCCATCGGTCCGAACCAGGCGCGGCCGACGAGCGCACCGTCGTCATCGCGGCGGAAATAGCTCACGCGCAGTCGGTCGCCGGTGGGATCGCCGCTGACGAACGAGCGCAGGAAGCCGAGCTCGGCGTGGCCGGGCAAGAGCGTCCAGCCCTCGTGGGGCGCACGGAGCGCGTCGATGGAGGGGGGCGTCGTCGTCGTCGTCATCGTGTCGCTCACGGGCGCCCGGACAGCGCGGCCTCGCGCCGTCGCCAGAAGGCGCCAAAGGGGCCGCGGCCGTGGCCGGTCGGCAGGGCGGCGCGCCAACGGACGACGGCCTCGCGGTGGGCCTCCCACGCGTCGTCGGCGTGGGTGATGTCGTCGCGGGAGCGGGCCTCGAGGGCACGGCGCTCGTCGGCGAAGGTGGCGCCGTCGAGGCCGCGGGCAAGAATCGCCCGATGCAGGCGCTCGTGGCGCCACCACAGGCTGTCGTCGCTGCCGTCGGCGGAGACGGTGACGCCGGCGGGGTGCGGCTGACGCAGCAGACGCCCGGTGGCGAGGGGCACCGGCTTGAACACGCTCAGGCACGGCGACGACGTCCCGGTGGCCCACACGTGCGGCGGCTCGCCGGTGGCGAGGCGGGCGATGAGCGACGCCGTCGTCTGCCCCGCCGCGCGCGTCGGCAGCCAGCTCGCGTGGGCGCACGGGCTGCGCATCACGAGCCCGCCACGGGGGCCGTCGTCGTCACCGTGGTCGCGCAGGGCGGCGGCGATGCCGTCGACGTCGACGGCGCCGCCGCCGAGGGCGCGGGTGGTGCAGGCCCGGCGGGCGTCGGCGCCGGCGAGGGCGGACATCACGGGATCCCTGAAGGCGCCGGCGAAGTCGAGGTCGGCACGGCCCCGACAGCGGCCCTTCGCCATCGCGAGCTGCACGGCGTCGTCGTCGACGAGGTCGGCGCCGCGCCCGATCGACAGGGCGTTCGAGATGGTGCGCACGCCGCGGGTGACGCGCTCGGCGGCCCACAGGCGGCCGGCGGTCTCGAGGACCCAGGCCTCGTGGGCGTCGGCGATGAGGAAGCTCGAGCTGTAGCGGAAGCCTTCGTTGGCGAAGCCCATGCGGCCACCCTGGCCGTGGCGCTTGAGGAGCCCGGTGATGACGTCGACGGCCTCGCGCGCCGACGACGACCGCTGCAGCGCAAGGCGCAGCAGGTCCATGCCGGTGAGGCCCTGCGGGTCGAGGGCGACGCGGGTGAAGACGGCCTCGTTGCCGATAGCGACGCCGGCGTCGTTGACGCCCATCTCGGCGCCCCACATCCACGCCGGCCGGGACAGCACCACCTCGCGGCTGCGCCCCGCGCCAGGAACGGCGACGTGGGTGCACTGCACGACGTCGCCCTCGTCGTGGGCGGGCAGGTGCTCGATGACCTGGGCCTCGTCGGGCTCGCGGTCGCTGTTCTTGCCGAACCACACGGCGCCGTCGGCGGTGACGCCGCCAGCGATGCCAGCACCGACAGCGACGACGGTGTCACACATGGAGTCGCGTCCAGCGCATCACCGCAGGGTAGCAGGCCGGCGGTGGACCCGTCAGCGGGCGCCTGCCGCGGCGGTGGCGCCGCGGCAGGCGCCCTCGAGGCCCACCGCGCTCGTCGACGACGCGCCAAGGCCGATGACCGACACCGGCGGTGGCGTGGCGGGCGCGACGGCGTTGTCGCCGTGGGCCGCGCAGGGGGCGCAGTCGTCGAGAGAAAGGCAGGTGCGGTCGCTGCGGCCCGAGCGCAAGGCGCAGGTGGTGCCGATGACGTCGATGGCATTGCCGTGGAGGCGCACCGTCGGCACCTCATGTCGGTGTGGACGACGTCGCCGTTGAACGACACGATGCCGGTCGAGCCGAAGAAGCGACAAGACCGAGCTGCGCGCCAATGTCACCGCCAGCGTCATCGACCTCAGGTCGCCGGTGCATCGAGGGAGGCGCCCGGCTTCACGAACAGGGCGAGGCCGGCGGCCTCGGCCTCGTCGTAGTCGGGGGCATCGCCATCACAGTCGTCGTCGACGTCGTCACCGGCCACCTCGATGGCACCGGGGTGGACGGCAGCGCGGGTGTCGTCGCAGTCGGTGGCCTCACCCGGCGCGCAGCTCGCGCCCGGGTCGAAGAAGCCGTCACCGTCGGCGTCGGTACAGACCGGCGTGCCGTCGGCGTCGACAGCGATGCAGGCGGACTCGATGGCGCCAACGACGTCGATGATGTCGACCTCGATCCCGACGCGATTGCCGACGTCGTCGACGGCGGTGACGATGAGCCGATGCGGCCCGGTGGTCGTGGCGACGTCGAGAGTGGCGCCGAAGCGCCAGGCGTTGCTCGTCTGGCCGAGCAGGCCAAGGACGATGTCCGAGGCGCTGTCGTCGTCGCTCACGAGGGCGACGCGCTCGACGGTGGCGTTGAGGTCGTCGAGCCGGAAGGTGAGGTCGATCTGACCACCGGGGGCCAGTGGCGGGTCGTCGACGGGGGCGGTGCCGGACGGCTGGGTGACGACGACAACGACGCTGCCCTCCTCGATGGCGGGCGGGCGGGTGTCGACCTCGATGGAGCCGAGCACGGCGACGCCGACGTTGCCGCTGGCGTCGACGAGGACGGCACTCACGGCGTAGGCACCATTGCCGAGGTCGCCCACGCCGACCGTGGCGCCAAGGGCGCGGGCCGGGGCGTTCGGATCGGACGCGTCGGGGTCGGCGACGAGGGCCACGTCCGGTCGGCCACCTGCAGGACCGAGCCGTCGAGGGTGGGTTCATCGGGCGTCAGCGTGACGACGAGGACGCCGTCGCCGCCGAGCCGCCGCGCCGACAACGTTGATGACGCCACACCGGGCGCGACCCGGTCGCCACCACTCGCCGCGACGCAGCGCTCGAGGAAGCCGGCGCAGACGAGGCCGTCGGGGCAATCGCCGTCGCCGCCACAGGCGATCGCGGTGTCGGCCGGCAGGGCCGGGTTGAAACACGCCGGGCCGGACAACAGGAGCAGCGCGAAGAGCACACCGGACCGACCACGAGGCATGAGCCATCGTAGCGGAACGGTGTGCTTCCGACGTGGGGAGGGCTCAGAGGTGCTTCAGCATGTGCTCGGCGGACGAGACCTCGAAGCTGCCGCCCTTCTCGACGAAGAGCTGCTTCACGACGCCGTCGTCGACCAGCATCGAGCAGCGCTGCATGCGCCTGCCCATACCGAAGCCCGTGAGGTCGACGTCGAGGCCGAGCTTCGTGGCGAAGTCGCCGCTGCCGTCGCCGAGGAAGCGGATCTTGCCGATGCCCTTCTCGTCACGCCCCCAGGCCGCCATGACGAAGGCGTCGTTGACGGAGACGCACCAGATCTCGTCGACGCCTTTGCCCTTGAAGGCCTCGAGGTGCCGCAGGTAGCCGGGTACGTGCTGGGCCGAGCAGGTGGGCGTGTAGGCGCCGGGCAGGCCGAAGATGACGACGCGCTTGCCCTTCGTCGCCTCGGCGACGGGGACCGGGTGCGGCGACAGCGGGCAGGCCTCGCCGAACTCGGTGGTTTCCATGAGGGTGGCGTCGGGGAGTCGGGTTCCGATGGTGATCATGGCCCCGGGTCTGCGAACCCGACCTCGCCGGCGCAAGTGCGGCCCCTTCGCTCGTCGACCAGCGTGGCCGCTCACTCCCACAGCGCCTCGCAGACGAGGCCGTTGGCCGGCGCACAGATGGTGCCGATGATGCAGCGGCCCGTTGGCCCCGGGTTCACGCAGCTCGTACCGCCGGGGCAGTCGTCGTCGTTGGCGCAGGAACAGAAGCCGACCTCCTGGTTCTCGCCCGACGGGCTGCAGCCACGCCCCTCGCCGCACTCGGCGCTGCCCGAGCCTACCGTGCACCGCTGCTCGGTGACGACGCCGAGCTCGTTGCAGTCGTAGCCACGCGGGCTGCGGCAACGAGATCAACGTCTCGTCCTGACAGCCTGAAAACAGTGTCGTCGGCGGTCGTCAGCGATGTCAGTGTCGTGAAAAAGACAAGACCCATCCCGCTTCGCGCGCGGCGAAGCCTGTCGGTATGCAGCGATGTGGGCACATTCCCTCCGCGCGTGTGTCGTCGTCGTCGCGGGTGTCAGCGGCCGGAGCCGGAGGACCGGGTAGGAAACAGACCATGAAGCGGCGCGTGAAGCGGCGCGTGATGGGCGGGAGATCAGAGGCCGCGGGCCGTCGTCGTCACGAGCAGGCCGTCGTCGATGAGGTCGTCGATGGCCGCGCCGGTGAGCCAGCTGCGGCCGCAGGTGTTGTTGTCGGCGACGAGCTGCACGAATGACAGCAGGAAGCGGCGGGTGAGCCGACGGGTCTCGGCGGGGTCGTCGGTGCCGTCGCCGCAGGCCGAGCACGTGAAGCCGCAGTCGGGGTTGTCGAGGAACGACATGTGGTTGGCGCCGGCGACCTCGGCCATCCACAGGGGCCCGGTGGCGGCGTCGACGTAGCTCTCGAAGTTGTCGCCTTCGGGGGCGCAGGGCTGGCAGAACAGGCCCGTGCAGGTCGCGTTGGTGGTCTCGCCGATGACACCGACGGGCACGGTGATGTCGGGCATCAGCTCGGGCGCCACCGACGGGTTCGCCTCGCTGGGCCGGGCACCGGGGCCGCCGGCGGCGTCGACGGGGTCGATGGCGAAGACGCCGACGGGGCGGGCATCGCGGGCCGCCGTGAGCAGCGAGATCTTGCCGCCGAGGGAGTGCCCGGCGAGGACGATGCGCGCGGGGTCGATGTGGCCACCGAAGGCGCCGTCGGCCTCGGCCTCGAGGTGGTCCATGACGAGGCCGACGTAGCTCGCGAGGTCGCTGTGGCTCGGGCCACCGAACAGCGCCGTCGGCATGTCGAGCAGCACGACGGCGACGCCGTGGCTGGCGAGGTGCTCGGCGGTGCTCGTGTAGAGCGCGCTTTCGAGCTGGAAGCCGTGGTGGAAGATGACCACCGGCGCCGCCGTCGTCTCCGGCAGCAGCGCCGTCAGCGCCACCTCGCGGTTGCCGGGCACCGCCAGCGTGCTGCTCGTCGTGGTGAAGGCGATGGGGCCGTCACCGTCGGGCGCTGTCGTCGGGCATTCACCTTCGCCCTCGCCTTCGCCTTCGCCCTCGCCTTCGCCTTCGCCCTCGCCTTCGCCCTCGCCTTCGCCCTCGCCCTCGCCTTCGCCTTCCCCTTCCCCTTCGCTCGGGTCTGCGGGGCGGGGGCAGCCGGCGCCGCTGGCGACAGCGGCGCAGAGGAGGGCGCACGGAAGCGAGGTACGGATCTGTCGGCGCATGTGCGCCAAATATAGGCTGTCCGGCCAATAATCAATGCTGATCCCCGGCGTGCGAGCCAGTATGGGGGGAGAGAGGCGCAACGGATGGAGCAGGTGGCTGAAAACACACCGAAAAAGCGCGGACGCGGGCGACCGAGCGTGCCCCTGGATCTGGGCACCGTCCTGGACGTGGCCCGCGACGAGTTCGCGCGCCGTGGATTCGATGCCGTCACCCTGCAGGACGTGGCCAGCCGGGCCGGCGTCTCGAAGGCGGCCCTCTACTACCACCACCCCACCAAGGCCGAGCTCTACGACGCCGTCCTCGACGAAGATGCCGGCTTCATGTTGCAACTCGTCATCGACGCCCGCCTCGAGGAGGGCTCGTTCGTCGATCGCCTGGATCGCCTCGGTGCCCTCGTGTGCAACGCCTTCGCCGCCCGCCCCGCCATGCCGCGCCTGCTCCTGCGCGAGTTCGTCGGCCAGGGCCGCTACGTGCAGGGCATCGGTGACGAGCGCACCAATGAGATCCTCGGCGTCGTCGCGGCCTTCTTCACCGCCGGCATGGACGACGGCGCCTTCCGCCGCACCGAGCCCCGGCAGCTCGCCGTGTCGGTGGCGGGTCTCCACCTCTTTGCCTGGGGCGCCGCCGACCTCATCTCGCCGTTCCTCGGCGAGCCCCTCACCACCGCCGCCGGCCATGCCGGCCGCAAGGCTGCCGTCCTCGAGCAGGTACGCCTGCTGTGTGGCGTCGACCCCGCTGCCCCCGGCCGATCGACCGACGGGCCCTGACGACCGTCCCACCCGACCCTGTGGGACACTGCGGTCATGCGCCCGCTGCTCGTCCTGAGCCTCCTCGCCTGCGCCTGCACCGTGCCGGCCCTCGACCTGCGCGGCAAGCGCTGCGGCGACGACGTCGACTGCGCCAGCGTCGGCCTCGTCTGTCGCGACGGCGTCTGCGCCGACGTCGACAACCGAGGCGGCGAGGGCGGAGGCGAACGCGAAGGCGAGGGCGAAGGCGAAGGTGAGGGCGAGGATGACGATGGTGATGGCGTCGCCGATGCGGCCGACAACTGCCGCACGGTGGCGAACCCCAACCAGCACGACGAGGACGGCGACACCGTCGGCGACGCCTGCGACAACTGCCCCGACGTCGCCAACATCTTCCAGCTCAACATCGGCGAGACGAACATCGGCCTTCCGCGCGACGGCGTGGGCGACGCCTGCGACCCGCGCCAGGCGCGCAGCGGTGACACCATCATCCTCTTCGAGGCCTTCGACGACGCGACCCTCGATGGCTTCGTCGCCGTCAACGGGGAGTGGACGGTGGCGAACGACACCGTCACGGCCACCGACGTGGGCCAGGCTTCGTACCTGCAATGGACGGGCGAGGACCTCACCACCCGGCATTGGATGGTGCAGGCCATCGTCGAGGTCGTCAGCCTGCCCCAGGCGCCGGCCCAACGTCAGATCGGCGTCGCCAGCCGCGGCGCCTTCGTCGGCTATCCGATGTGCGGCACCCGCATGGGGACCGGCGGAGCCCTTCATCTGCTGATGGACGGCGAGCTCGACGGCAACCTCATGCCCGGCTCGGTGGTGAGTCAGGGCGCGGGTACCGTCCTGCCGGGCACGGTGTTGCGCCACTCCCTCGAAGTGAACGACGTCGACGTCGGCTGCTTCTTCCCCGACGTGGCGACCCCGCGGCTGCGCACCTATGGCCAGCACGTGGCGTCGTCGCCGGTGCTCTTCAGCGAGGCCTCCATCGGCCGCTTCCGCTCGGTGGTCGTCTACGGCCTCGGCAACTGACGACGTCGCGGTCGTGCTACTGCCGACCCATGCAGAACTTCCGCTGGCGTCGTCTGTCCTGGGACCTCACGACCGGGTTGTTGTTCCTGCCCGGCACCATCATCGGTGCGCTCGGCGCGCTGGCGCTGTTCCTCGTCGAGGTCGAGCAGCACTTCCCGCTGCCGGGCCTTGCGCGGTTGCTCGGCGTCGAGCCCGGCGCCGCCCAGGTGGTGCTCGGCACCGTCGCCGGCTCGATGATCACCGTCGTCACCTCGGTCTACTCGATCCTCCTCGTGGCGCTGTCGTTGGCGTCGATGCAGTTCTCGACGCGGATCGTGATCGGCTACCTGCGCGACCGCGTGAGCCAGGTCGCCCTCGGCATCTGCATCGGCACCTTCGCGTACTCGCTCATCGTGCTGCGCACGGTGCGCACCGGCGACGATGTCTTTGTGCCCCCCATCGCGATGAGCTTCGCGCCGGTCCTTGCCCTCTCGGCCCTCGCCGTCGTCGTCTACTTCATCCACCACGTCGCCCTCGGCATCCAGGCCAACCACATCGTCGACCGCATCGCCGGTGAGACCGAGCACGTCATCGACGCCGTCTTTCCGTCGACGTCCGGGCCCCGGGTCGCGCCGTCGCCGCCGCCAGCCGACGCCGTCGCCGTCACCGCCGACCGCAGCGGCTACATCCAGCTCGTCGATATGGCGGGCCTCTCCGCCCTCGCCGGCGAGGGCCTCACGATCCACCTCACGCGGGCGATGGGGGCCTTCGTCGCCGCCGGCACGCCGCTGTTCTCGGTGACGCCGGCCTCGGCCGTCACGCCGGCGATCCGCGAGCGGCTGCACGACTGCATCGACCTCGGCCCCGTCCGCACGATGCAGGACGACGCCGAGTACGGCTTCCGGCAGATCGTCGACATCGCGCTGAAGGCCCTGTCGCCGGCCGTGAACGATCCCTCGACGGCGGCCACCTGCCTCGATCAGCTCGGCCGCCTGCTCATCCGCGTCGCCGCCCGCGGCGCCCCCGTCGACCACGTCGTCGTGGGCAGCGGCAGCGTCACCGTGCCGATGACGTCGTTGCTGTTGCTGGTGGACCTGGCCTTCGAGCAGATCCGGCAGTACTCCCGCTCCGACCTCGCCGTCTCCCTCCGCCTGCTGCGGGTCATCGGCGACGTCGCTGCCGTCACCGGCGACACCGTGGTGCTCGCGACCCTCGCGGCCCACGCGACGCGGGTGGAGCACACCATCCGGGCTGGCTTTGCCGATGAGCAGCTGGATGAGATGGAGCGGCGGCTCGGGGCGGTGCGGGCTGCGGTGGCTGCTCACGGCGCGTGATGTCGACTTCTCTTCGGCTCGGGTGTTCCACTGGCGTGGGGCGTACTTGCCTCCGGCGGCCAAGGGGGGGCCTGGCCGCCCCCCCTTGGAACCCCGGGCCTTCTGTCGAGCACGAAGCGTGTCCTGCACATTTTTCGGCTCGTCGGCGCGGGTGTGATCCCGACGGCGGAGGTGGCCAGCCGCCGAGGGGCGAAAAATGGCCTCATGAGCGTTCGTCGCGCTCGTCGCGCTCGTCGCGCTCGTCTCGATGCATCGTGAAGGCATCCGCGTCGCTTCCGCGACGCGAATGCACGCAGCTGCTGCCGCACCTCGACGACGACGTCCATCTCGAGGTGCGGCAGCAGCCGCGATGACGACGTCCATCTCGAGGCGCGGCCGCCGTCGCGTGCAGACGTCCATCTCGAGGCGCGGCAGCCGTCGCGATGCCGACGTCCATCTCGAGGCGCGGCAGCCGTCGCGTGCAGACGACGAGCGGCAGCGAGGAGGATGCCCGCACGATCCATCGACTCGGGCGTGACGAGCGCGACGGACACGCGAGGGGCCCATTTTTCGGCGAGCGGCGTTGACCGACCTTTCATCGTCACGGACCCGGCGCCGCTGCGACGAAAAATGAGTGCATGCGGACGTCCAGATGACCCATCGCCTGGGGAGTCCAGAGGGGCCCGGCGAGGGGCCCCTCTGGCCGCCGGAGGCAAAAACGCCCCACGCCAGTGGAACACCCGAGCCGAAGAGACGCCTCGAGCCGAAGCAACGATGACCCATCGCCCGGGGAGGGCCCCTCTGGCCCCCGCAGGCAAGAACGCCCCACGCCAGTGGAACACCCGAACCGAAAATCAAAAAGCGAGAGTCAGCGCTGCCACCCCGCCGTGAGCGCCTCACACCTCGTCCACAGCGCGCCGACATCGGCAGCACTGTGATGCGTCCCTGGCAGCACCTCGGTCCGACAGGCCTCCCGGTCGAGATAGAGGTGCCCCGTCTCGCGCGCGAGCTGCGGCGCGCAGGCCAGCCAGACGATGGTGTCGGCGCCCTGGGCGTCGTCGCGCAGCACGCGCGAGAGCACGGCGCGGAAGCGCGGCAGTGAGCGGGCCACGCCGGGGGTGTCGGCCCAGCCGGGGTGCATCGCGTTGCACGTCACGTCGAGGGGACGCAGCCGCTCGGCGAAGCGCTCCATCAGCAGCACCTGGGCCCGCTTCTGCTGCGCGTAGGCAACGACGCCGTCGAAGGGGCCCTCGCGGGCCTCGACGCCAGCGAGCGTCGCGCGCTGCGTGTACATGCCACCCGAGGTCACCCACACGACCCGCGCCGGCGTCGCCGGCGTCGCCGTGGCGGGCAGCGTCGACGTCGTCGCGAGCAGGGGCTTGAGCCGCCTCGTCATGAGGAAGGGGGCCAGCACATGGGTGGCGAAGCCGAGCTCGTGTCCCTGGGGGCTCAGCTGCCGCTCGTCGAGGAGCAGGCCGGCATTGTGGATGAGAACATCGAGGCGGCCGCGGGCCTGCAGCCGCTCACACAGGGCGCTCACGGCGTCGAGGTCGGAGAGGTCGCACAGCTCGGTGACGACGTCGGTGTCGCCGTCGACCGGGATCGTGGCGCGCGCGGCGGCGAGCTTCTCGGCGTTGCGCGCCACCATGACGACGGTCGCGCCGCGGGCGGCGAGGGTGCGGGCGGCGCTGAGGCCGATGCCCGACGACGCGCCGGTGACGACGACGACGCGACCGCGCAGATCGACCGCGGTGTCTGCGGGATCGAAGGTCGGGGCGCGCAGCCGGTAGCCAAGGGCGCTGAAGCTGCCGACGACGCTGAGGTCGGCGAGCCCGGCGACGGCGCGGCGGAGGATCGAGGGGCGACGGTGGCTCACCCGCTGGGTGTGGCGATCCCCGACGGCGGCGGCAAGGCCTCAGGCTCCCGGGCGGCCGTAGACGAAGCGCACCCCGTGGAGCTGCTCGATGAAGGCGGGACGCAGGTCGAGGGCCCGATGCCGTGGGGCGGCAACGACGAGGCGGTCGGTGTCGTCGATCATGCGGATCACGACGCGGTCGGGCTTCGACCACGTCTTCGCCACCCGCGGCCTGTCGTCGGCTGAGCGCCGCGTGTGCAGCACACCCACCTCGAGAAAGGGGCTGCGGAAGCCCGCAGCGACTCCCCCGACACCAAGATGGGCCAGGGCCCGCCACAGCGTCGAGGCGTCCTGTCGGCGCGCGAGCGTGAGCTGCGCTTCGACGAGCGCGTCGCCGTCGGCGTCGGCGCAGGCGACGTCCAGACGGGTCTCGCCGAGCTCGAAGCGGGTCGTCATCGGGCGGGCATCGAGGTTGAGGTGATGGCGGTTGTAGGCGACGACCCGGGCCGTGTCGTTCCACAGACCATGGCACACCATGACGACGTCGCGACGGGTGAGGGCGCGAAGCACCGCGAAGGGGTGGGCAGGCACGGGGGCAGGCGGTGTCGCGCTCGGGGTCGTCGTGGTGAGCAGGGACAGCTGCAGCTCGCGGTGCGGGCCGAGCGAGGCGTGGGAAAAGTCGCCGAGCCACACCACCGCGAGGGCCCGGCCCGACGTGTCGAGCAGTGGTGCCACCCCTTCGGCCTCGAGCAGGGCACGCGCAGCCTCGCCGTCGGCGCTGCACCCCACCATCAGCAGGGTGCCGTCGTAGAGGTGGTAGGGCGTGGGTTCGGCGCGGCCTTCCACGTCGACGGTGCCGTCGATGGGGTGCGCCACGAAGATCGGGTGGTGCCGTCGATCCGACATGAGCCGACGTGAGCGTTCCCACCGGAACAGGTCAAGGCGTGGCCTGCGACCGTGACCTCCTCAGGGGGCGACGTCGCCGATGACGAAGCGCAGCGCGACCTCGGCGCGGGCGACGTCGACGCGGGCCTCGACGTCGGCGAGGCGGGCCTCGGCGAGGGCCACCTCGCGCAGGTTGACGACGACGAGGGTGGAGTCGCCGGCTTCGAAGCGCTGGCGCTCACCGACGAGCACGGCCTCGGCGGCCTCGACCTCGACGGTGGCGGCGGCGGCGCGGGCGAGGGCGGCGTCGCGCTGCTGGCGGGCGTCGTCGACCTCGAGGGTGATGCGCTCCTCGAGGAGCTGCTGGAGGGCGCGGGCCTTGCGGACGGCGGCCTCGGCGACGACGGCGCGGCCGCGGGCAGCCCGTTGGGGGATCGGCACCTCGAAGCGCAGGTCCACCGACGCGTCGGGCAGCGAGCGCGTCTTCGGATCGGGGTTCCACACCGTCGACGAGGACGACCACGGCTCGTGGGTGGGGCCGATGTCCTGGCTCACCTTCGCGCCCACCGAGAGGCCGGGCAGCAGCTGGTTGTCGGCGAGGCGCTCGTCGACGAGAGACTGTGACACGGCCTGACGCAGCCCGACGAGCTCCGGCCGCTGCCGCAGCGCCGTCTCGACGAGGGCGTCGCGGGCGTCGCTGGCCGGGCCGAGGGAGCGCAGCGCCGAGACCCGCGGCAGGGCCTCGGCCGGCGGCGTGACCGGGCGGCCGTCGTCGTCGCGCAGCGACAGCGCGAGCGTGAGGGCGGCGCGCTGGAGGGCCCGCTCGCTGGCGATGAGCCGCTGGCGGCGCTGGGCGATGAGGCGGGCGTTGTCGGTGACCTCGACGATCGGCAGGTCGCCGGCGTCTGCGCGGCGGCGCAGCTGGGCGTCGCGGGCCTCGGCGAGGGTGAGCAGGTCGCGGGCCACGTCGAGGCGGGCGCCGGCGGCGACCCAGTCGAACCAGGCCGTCGCGGCGCCGCGCTGGACGTCGAGGCGGGCGGCGTCGGCGGTGGCCCGACGGCGGGCGGCCTCGAGGAGCTGGCGCTCGACGCCGGCGCGGCGGTCGTCGATGAGCAGGTCCCGCAGGAGCGGCAGGCGCACGCCGAGCTGCAGCTCGCCGAAGTCGCTCGTCTTGTCCTTGCCGGCGTAGATCGGGAAGTCGCCGACGCCGAGCCGCCAGCCTCCGTCGACGCGGGCCCCGAGCCACGGCAGCAGCGCCTGGGCGCCGGCGTCGGCGTCGATGCTCGTGTAGTTGCCCACCTCGCCGCCGGTGCCCGCCTTCAGCGCCGGGTCGAAGGCGCCCTCGGCCGCGAGCACCTGACCGTCGCCCGCCGCCACGTCGGCGTCGGCCGCCACGATGAGGGGATGGGTCCCCGCCCGGCGCCACACCTCCTCGAGGGTCAGCGCGGGCGCCGTCGTCGTGGTCGCCGGCGACGACGTGGTCGTCACCGCGTCCGTCGGCGTGGCGGTGGCGAGGACGAGGGAGAGGGCGGGGGCGATGACGCTCATGCCTTGTCCTTGTCCTTGTCCTTGCCCCCGCCGCCCTTGCTGCCGTCCTTCGGCGGCAATGACGGCGGGAAGGCGTTGAGGCGACGCCAGAGCTCCCAGCCGAGGGGGACGACCTCGAGCAGGATCCAGCCGTTGGCGCGCACGCCCTGGCGCAGGGTCACGGGATCGGGCCAGGGCTCGTCGGCGGTGGGGCCGATGACGACGCGGAAGCGACCGCTGCCGTCGTCATGCAGGTCGACGAGCTTCACCTCGCCGCCAAAGGTGCCGCGCGCGATCTGGGGCCAGCCGACAAACTGCAGCGCCGGCCAGCCCTCGAACTGCAGGCGCACCGGACGGCCCGGCTGCACGAGGGGCGCGTCGTTGCCCTCGACCCAGATCTCGACGGCCCGCGACGTCGTCACCGGCACCAGCTCGATGAGGGGGTCGCCCTGCTTCACGAGCTGACCCTCCTGGGCGATCACGCGAAAGACCGACGACTGGCGCGGCACCCGCACCGCCTGGGTGAGCTGGCGGGCGATGCGCGTGTCGAGGCGCACGATGTCGGCGCGGGCGGCGGCCTGCTCGGCCTTCGCCGAGTTCTCGGCGGCGCGGGCGTCGTTGATGCCGGCCATCGTCTCCTGCTCGATGCGACGACGATCGGCCTGCAGCGAGGTCACCTCCTGCGTCGAGGCCTGCTGCGTTGCCTTCGCCCGCTGCAGGTCGGCCTCGGCGCGTTTGACGTCGAGCTCGGCGAGCTCGGCGTCGCGCGTCGAGCGCAGCCCCTTGTCGGCGAGCTCCTTGATGCGCGGCAGGTTGAGGGCGGCGGCGTCGCGCTGGGCCTCGGCGGCGATGACGGCCTGCTCGGCCTGTCGCACGCGCTCCTTCGCCATGTCGATGCGGGCGTCGGCGGCGGCGAGGGCCAGCTCACGCGAGCGCTGCAGCGCCGTCACCCGGTCCTCGATGGCCTCGCGTCGACCCGAGGCGGCCTGCTCCCGCAGCCGCACGAGCTCGGCCTCGCTCTCAAGGCGCTCCATGAAGCGCGGGTCGACGTCGGCGATCTCGATGACGATCTCGTCCTGCTCGACCTGCTGACCCTCGGCGACAAGCACGCGGCTGATGCGCCCATCCACCGGCGACTCGAGGCGCTGGTGCCGCTCCGTCGGCGACAGCGCGATGACCCGGCCGCGGCCCGAGACGGACTGCTGCCACGGCGTCACCACCAGGCCGACGAGGAAGAGAACGAGCAGGATCGCCAGCACGAGCCCGAGGACCCCGGCCGCCCTCGACGAGCGGACCTCGGCCCACACGGCGAGCTGCGCCTCCGACAGCGATCCCCACTGCACGACCTCCCGGGTCATCGGCGGCCTCCCTTCTTCTTCTTCCGCTTGCCGGTCGATGGCGTCGTCGGCGCCCGTGGCGTCGTTGTCGGCGTCGTTGTCGGCGTCGTCGGCTGCGTCGCCGGACCCGCGACCGCGGTGGCGGGCGTCGGCTCGCTGGCGAGGCCGAGACTGAGCTGGCGGGGCAGGCGCGCGGCGAAGTCGGGGTCGGCCGTCACGACGATCACGGTCGCGGGCAGCCGCAGCAGCCGCTCGATGATGCGGTGGGTAAGGGGGATGGCCGGCACCTCGAGGACACCGTCGAGGATGATGAGGCCGGGGTTGCCGAGGAGGGCCCGCGCGATCATGAGCCGCCAGGCCGTGCTGGCGTCGAGACGACGGCTGCCGGGCACGAGCTTCGTCTGCAGCCCCTCGGGGTCGGCGAGGAACTCGTCATCGAGCTCGACGAAGCGCAGCGCGTCGACGATGGCCGCGTTGTCGATGCCCTCGCGGCCGACGCGGAGGTTGTCCTCGAGCGTCCCCTCGAAGATCTCCGGCGCGCCGGCCCGTTGCACGCGGGCGCGCAGCGCCTGCAGCGGCCACAGCGAGACGTCGAGGTTGTTGATGAGCACCCGGCCGTTCTCGGGGCGGCGGTAGCCGAGCAGCACGTCGACGACGATGCTGCCGGAGACGCCGCCGTCGGCGTTGAGGATCGCGAGCTTGTCGCCGGCGCCGAGGCTGATGTCGACGCCCTCGAGGTCGCCGACGCCGACGTCGCGGGCGGTGACCGTCACGGGGCCCTGGCCCGGCGGCGCCTCGCCGTGCTCCTCGTTTTCAACATCGAGTTCGATGAGGGCGCCGATCTTGTCGACGGAGGCGAGCAGGTCGAAGGCGCTCTCGAACTGCTTGTGGAGCTTCACGAGGTTGGCGGTGATGGCGCCGACGATGAGCTCCGAGGCGACAAGCTGACCCAGCGTGAGGGTGCCGTCGATGACGAGGACGCCGCCGACCCCGAGCAGGGCGGTCGCGGCGATGGCCTGCAGGACGAAGCCGCCGATGGCCTGTCGCAGCAGGACCCGGAACTGACGACGGCGCGCCTCGAGGTAGCGGGCCGTCTCGAGGTCGGCGCGCTGCAGGCCGAGGTGCCGCGGGCCCGACGAGCGAAACAGGGTCGGGTGCCGGGCCAGCTCATCCAGCCAGCCGGCGACGTCGTGCTTGGCGTAGCTCTCGTCGATGCTCGACTGCACGCCGCCATGTCCGAGGCCGACGGTGACGACGATGATGCCGATGAAGAGGATGACCGCGAAGGCCAGCAGGAACGGGCTGTAGAGGGCGAGCACGAGCAGGCCGATCGCCAGCTCGAGCAGCAGCGTCGTGCCGTCGATGAGCAGCGGCGGCAGCACCTTCTGCACGGTGACGACGTCGAAGAAGCGGTTGACGAGCTTGCTGGCGTCGCGGTCCTCGCGCTCGTGGCCGGCGAGGCGGGGCAGGCGCCAGGCGAGGTCGGCCACCAGCCGCACGAACACGCGCCGCTGCAGCATCTCGACGACGGCCATTTGCAGCGCCCGCAGTACCCCACCGGCCAGCAGCGCGGCCGCCAGCAGGATGGCGAGCACGAGCAGCGGCTGCAGCAGGTTGGAGAAGGCGATGGTGCTCACGAGGGAGCTCACCGCGAGCGGCGTCGCCAGCGACAGCATGGCGACGACGGCGCCGTAGACGACGACGACGGCGATGTCCTGGCGTTCGAGTCGGACGAGGTCGAGGACCCGCCACCAGGGCGAGATGTGGGAGGCACTCATGCGTCGGTCTCGAGGTCGCGGCGGGCGAGGGCGATGGCGTCGTGGACCTGCTGCAGCTGGGCCGTCTCGTCCTCGAGGAGGGCAAGGCCGCCATCAAGCCAGGGAGCGAGCCCGGGCAAGGCGAGGCGATACCGCACGTGCCGGCCCTCGCGGCGGTCGATGACGAGGCGGGCGGCCCGCAGTCGGGCGAGGCTCTGGGACACCGCCGTCTGCGAGGCGTCCACGGCCCGCATCAGCGTCGTGACGTCACGCTCCCCGCTGCGCAGCTCGAGCAGCAGGGCGAGACGCAGCGGGTGGGCGAGGACGGCGAGGAGGTGGGCAAGCTCCAGGCGGGCGACGGCACGGTGCGGCATTTCTCCTCCAGATATTCAAACCTTCGAATGATTGAAGGATGACATATGGATGCCTGTATCGACCCCGGGTTGCGTCGGGTCACGTTCCAGCCGCGACAGATCTGCCGGCGCACCCCCTTCATGGGCACGAAAGCGCATCCGGATGCGATGAGAGTGTAGGGAAAGCTCCCATCAGTCGCCCGACGGAGACGACGGCGCGTCCGCCGGATCCTGCCGATATCTCCCCACACGAGGTCACTCCATGCCGGTGAATCCCACCCTCCGCTCGCTCGCCCAGGACGGCCGCTTCAGCCAGGCCGATGCCCAGACCCTCCGTCAGGCCGTGCAGTCCGGTCAGGTGAGCCAGGCCGAGGCGAAGGACGCCGCCAGCCGCTACGCCGAGGCGATGGAGCCCGAGGCCGCCCAGACGCTGCAGGACAGCTTCCAGGCCGGTGCCCGCCCCCGCCTCACGAGCCTCCCCGAGGGGATGCTCGGCCAGACCCTCGAGCGCGGCATGCGCAGCGAGTCCGTCACGACGCTGCAGCGCGGCCTCATGGCGGTCGGCCTCTCGTCGGGCAACGCCGGCATGGCGCTCGGCGCCGGCGCCGACGGCATCTTCGGCCGCGAGACCGAGGCCTCGGTCCGGGCCTTCCAGAAGGCCAGCGGTCTGCCCGAGACCGGCAAGGCCGACCCGGCCACCCTCAAGGCCCTGCAGCAATCCCTCACCGGCACCTCGTCGTCGACGACCACGCCGCCCCCGCCGCCGTCGGCCACGACGCCGCCGCCGGCCCAGACGGTGCGCCCCGCCACCGGCCTGCGCCGCCCCGAGACGACGCCGACGACGCCGACGACGACGCCGTCGACGACGCCGGCCTCGACGCCCGAGCGGACGCCCACCACGCCGTCGCCGCGCGCGGCGCCCACCGTGGGCGTGACCCTCCCCGAGGGCGTGAAGCCCGGCACCCGTGAGGCCCTCATCGCCGCCGCGCAGGACCTCGCCACCGGCGACCGCGCCGCCAACTACGGCACGGTCAACCCGTGGAAGAACATCGACCCGAACCACGCCGCGCCCGTCGACGTGCGCATGGGTGGGCTCGCCAACCGCTGGAAGTGCAACCTCTTTGGCGGCAACGCCATGGCCGCGGCGGGCTTCGAGCCGCCGTACTACGGCAACCGCGGCAAGGGCGAGTACCCCGTCGCGGAGCAGTGGCACCGCTGGTCGACGCCGTCGGCGGAGTTCCGCTCCCGCGCCCAGCAGGCCGGCGAGACCGTCACCGACTACGCAAAGACCGCGAAGAACCCGTCGCGCTTCGAGCTCGCCGACGAGGTGAAGCCCACCCAGATCCCCGATGAGGCCGCGCGCCGCGCCCGCGTCGAGGCCCTGCTCGCCCGCGTGCAGCCCGGCGACGTCGTCACCGTCGACCACCCCGGCGCCTCCGGCTCCGACGGCGGCCACGTTCGCGTCTGCGTCGGACGCGACGAGAGCGGCAAGCCCCTCTTCGCCCAGGCCCGTCAGGACAGCGCCACCGTCGAGGCCGAGGGCATCGACGACGACAACTGGCTCACGCGTGACGCCATCTACATCCTGCGGCCGACGACGCCGCGCGCGAGCGCCGCGAACTGAGTCCCGGACAACCGCCCGACGCCCACGACCATCACGACGACGAGCGCCTCACGGCGCTCGTTCTCGTCTCGCGGGCCTGCGTTCACGGCAGCAGGCGCACGAGGAAGCGCTGGCAGGCGTCGCTGACGACGAAGACGCCGTCGTCGTCGCGGTCGCTGGCGAGACCGGCGAGGCAGAACGACGACAGCTCGGGGAACGCGGCGCGGTTCTGGCCGTAGATGGTGCGGATGGCGTCGTTCTCGTCGTCGTCGTCGAGGACGCGCTGCAGCTGGCGCACGACGGTGAGCGACGCCACGCCGAGATTGCCGAAGCCGTCGAAGGCGAGCTGGCCGGCGAGCAGATCGAAGTCGAGGGTGGTGGTCGCGTCGGCGCCGACGACGACGCGGGCCGAGCGCGGGTCGTCGTTGCGGACGCGAACGAGGCGGGCGTTGCCGAGGTCGGCCACGAAGAGGGTGTCGCCGCGGGCGACGATGGCGCCCGGGTGGAAGAGGAAGTCGCCGAAGCGGCCGGCCTCGTCGCAGGTGCCGGCCACGGCGGGGCCGACGCCCTCGTCGGCGCTCCACGAGGTCACACAGTGCCGGTCCCGCCAGGCGACGGCGAAGCGGCCGGCGACGTCGGTGGCCGTCGCGCCGCAGAGGGGATCGAGGCCGGATTCACGGTGCAGCAGACGCCACGAGCCGGGGTCGGAGAGGTCGTCGAGGCCCAGCAGCACGAGGCTGCCGCTGCCGGCCCGACCGCGCGGGCACAGCACGCGGGCCTCCTCGGGGATGCCGTCGTCGTCGTCGGCGGGGTCGTCGTCGGCGGGGTCGTGGCCGGCGATGAGGAGCAGGTTGTCCTGCCGGGCGAGGCCCGTGATGACGCCGGGCAGCGCGAGCTCAGCGGCCGGGGTGAGGCCCGGCACGTCGAAGTCGCCACCGCCGCCGGCCACCACCGTGACGCCGTCGTCGACGAGCAGCAGGCGGCCGTCATCACCGCCGGCGAGGACGGACCCATCGGGCAGGGTCACGAGGGCGCGGGCGTTGTAGAGGCCCGCGTCGAGGGCGACGAGCCCGGGGCCCGGGGGGTGCATCGGGCCGACGATGGTGCGCAGGCGTCCGTCGTCGATGCGCCGCAGCCGCGCGGCATCACCGAGCAGCGGGGCGCTCACCACACCGGGGCGGACGCCGATGGCCACCGTGGGCTGCTCACCGACGACGAGGGCGCCGTCGGGAGTGCGGGCCAGCGTCGCCTGCTGCAGGACCTCCTGCCGGGCCGCGCGGCGGGGGAACGGCGTGCGCGGATCGAAGTCGTCGAGACCGGGGAACGTCACATTGATCCGCAGGTTCAGACGGAGGGGAGCGTCGGCGCTGGCGACGTCGGCGGCAGGTTCGTCGACCTCGGCGGGGCCGCTGAGGCCGTCGCCGTCGGTGTCGCACTCGGGACCCGCGCGGCCGTCGTCGTCGATCGGGCCGAGCGTGCAGGGCTCGCGCCCGTTGCCGGCGATCCGGACGGAGCCGCCGTCGGCGAAGTAGCGCCGGATCTCGTGGGCCGCGTGCCGCACCACCGTCAGCTCGAGGCCATCGGGGCCGTCGTCGATGAGGCCCGTCACCACGAAGGTGTTGATGTCGAGGTCGGCGGCGAAGGCCGTGTCGTCGAAGGCCACCGGGGTGAGCGCGTCGGTGTCGACCCGGAGCACGGCGACGTCGAAGGTCGAGAAGTTGCCGCCGCTGCTGTCGATGAGGTCGAGGACATGCACGACGCCGGCCGACGTCGCCATCGCCTCGTAGAAGAACGACAGGCCGGGGTCGTCGCTGCGGTCGGCGAGCACCGTGACGGTGTCGTCGGGGGCGACGCGCAGGACCCGGCTGAGGGTGTTGTCGACGACGACGACCGCGCCGCTGTCTTCGGTCGCGAGGCTGAAGAGACCGGTGATGTCGGGTGGCATCGCCACGGTCGTGATCGTGCCCCCGCGCAGCCGCCGGAGGGTGCCGCCATCGAGAAAGACGGCGTCGTCGTCGCCGAGGAACGCGAGGTGGCCAGGCGTCTGCAGGCGCGCGTCGAGCGCCGGGCCATCACCGCCATCGCCGCCGCCCGCGACGCGCTCGATGGTGCCGTCGTCGTCGAGACGCAACAGGAGCGGCTCCGTGGTGCGCTGGCGGATGATGAGAGAGGGGCCGGGGCCGACGTCGGTGGCGACCGATGCGTCCCACTCAAAGACGTGCAGGCGACCCGCGGGGTCGAAGGCGATGCTGCCGGGGCTCGTCAGGGTGTCGAGGGACGTGGCCGGCCCGAAGTCCGCCGGCACCACGATCGGGCCGCCGAGCAGCGGTCCGGAGATGGCGCCGGTGTCGACCTCGATGCGGCGGATCTGGGTGGTGCCAAGCTCGGTGACGATGACGTCGTCGCTGTCGTCGAGGGCGATGGCCAGTGGCCGATCGAGAGCCTCCGCCGAGTTGCCCGGCCGGGCCGTGGCGCAGGGGCCGCCGAAACCGTCGATGAGGAACTCGTCGAGGGGCCGACAGGGCGGCGTCGTCACCGGCGTCGGCTGCTGGCCGGCGACGGTGTCGATGCGAAATGAGTCGAGGTCGACGCGGCGGATGAGGTGGTTGGAATGCTCGACGATGAGCAGGTCGCCGTCGCGCACGAGCACATTGGTGGGAAAGGCGAGGCGGGCGGCGCGGGCATCGCCGCCGTCGCCGGCGAAGCCCTGGTTCACGCGCGAGGAGCCGGCGACGGTGTGGAGCCTGCCGTCGCGCACCGCGAGGATGCGGCCGAAGGTGGAGTCCACCCAGTAGACGGTGCCATCGTCGTCGACCGCCGGATCGTTGAGGGGACCGAGCCGGACTGACGTCGCGCCGCGCTCCGCCGTGTCACGGAACGTGAAGGTCACCGGCACCCCCTGCAGCCGGCGATCGTCATTGGCCGGACAGTCCGGTGGGCCGCTCGAGCGGACCACACAGGTCCGCTCGTCGAGGCCGTCGTCGTCGGAGCCGACGTCGACATCGACGCAGGAGAAGCCTTCGCCGCAGTCGCGGCCGGCGTCGGTGCAGGTCACGCGCCGCGAGGGCACGCAGTGCCCCTCGACGAAGCCCGGCAGCCGCGCACACAGCTCGCCACGGGGTTCGAACGGGCAGCCGGCGACCAGCTCGATGGTGCCGTCGGTGCGGAGACGGCGGACGCGGAAGCCGCCCTCCTCGGCGATGAGCAGGCTGCCATCAGGCTCGAGCTCGAGGCCGGTGGGAAAGAACAGGATGGCCTCGGGCCCCGTGAGTCCGGGGCGGTCCTGGGTCTCGTCGAGCTCGTCGTTGTCGACGACGTCGACTCCGCGTCGCCCGGCCACGGTGCGGATGGTGCCGTCGCTGTCGATGGCGCGGATGAGGCCGTTGTTGGCGTCGGCGATGTAGACGCGGTTGCGGCGCGCGTCGAAGGCGACGCCCAGGGGCGCGTCGAGGCGGGCGAGGGTCGCCGGACCACCGTCGCCGTCGTCGCCGGGGGTGCCGGTGCCGGCGATGGTGATGAAGCTCGTGATCGCGTCGTCGCGCAGCTCGACGCGATACACCGCGTGGTCGAAGGCCGCCGTCACGAAGATCTGCGTGCAGGTCGCGCAGGCCCCCGGTGCCACCGCGATGTGGCCGACGAGGCCGAGCGCCTCGCTGACGGCCGTGATGGGCGCGCCCACCACCACCTCGCGGTCATAGGTCTGCGCGATGCAGCGGTCGCAGCCGTCGAAGGGGTTGTCGTTGGCGTCGTCGCACGCGTCGAGGGGATCGACGATGCCGTCGCCGCAGGTCTCGAGCTTGTTGCAGTCACCGGCGCACAGGCCGTCGCCGCTCTCGTTGTTGCCGTCATCGCAGACCTCCCCATCGTCGATGACACCGTCGCCACAGCGGGGGGCCACGCAGGTGGTGCGGCAGGCGTCGGGGGTGTCGTCGCTGTTGGCGTCACCGGTGTCGCAGGCCTCGCCGCCGTCGGGGACGCCGTCGCCACAGCGGGGGGCCACGCAGGCCGCCCGGCAGGCGTCGGGCGCGAAGTCGTTGTTGGCGAGGCCGTCGTCGCAGGCCTCGCCGGCGTCGATGACACCGTCGCCGCAGCGGGTGCAGTCGGGCCGACAGTCGGGGTCGAAGAGCTCGCAGCGCTCGTTGCCGTCTTTGACGCCGTCGCCGCAGGTGGCGATCTGGCAGTCGCTGCGGCAGGCGTCGGCGACGACATCGCTGTTGGCGAGGCCGTCATCGCAGGCCTCGCCGGCGTCGACGACGCCGTCGCCACAGGTCGGCGCGCGGCAGGTGGCGAGGCCGTCGTCGATGGCGCGGGCGGCGCAGCGCAATCCGTCGGGGCATTCGCTGTCGTCGGCGCAGCGCACGAGGACGTCGGCGGCGAGGGGGGGCTCGGTGAAGCACCCCGTCGAGGCGAGGAGGGCGATGAGCAGGAGGGTGCGCCTCATGGGGCCGGCTCCCAGTCGGTGAAGAGGGCGGTGACGCCGGCGCTGGCCGCAGCGATGGTGGTGACGCCGAGGCCGACCCAGAAGCCGGTGGCGCTCAGCGGCAGGCTGTCGATGCCGGCCCTGCGCGCGGCGCCGTCGTCCTCGGTGCGCAGGCCCTCGACGGTGGCGAGGTTGACGGCGCCAAAGATCGCGGTCGCCGAGGCGCCCAGCAATGCGGCGCTGCCCACGCCGAGAAAGACGGCCGGCGGCAGCGGTGGCGGGCTCGCACGCACGACGAGCTCGGGCTTCGGACCGCGGGTAGCGCCAGCGCGCAGCGGCACATCGGGGAACAGGCTCTCGACGATGCGGCCCGTGACGGCGATGAGCTCGCGCCCCTCATCGGGCTTGAGGCGCTCCTGGACCGTCGTTCCGGCTGCGAGGCCAGCGGTGTCGAGGCGCCGCGCGCCATAGATGCTCTGCCCCTCGATGACCGCGAGCTGCACCGTGACGATGGTGTCGGCGCCGAGGGCATCGGCGATGCCAGCGAGGCAGCTCGTGTCGTCGCTGCAGCTGGCGAGCTGACGCTTCGCCTCGTGGTCGATGAGGGTGCGGATCTCATCCATGCTGACGACGACGACACCGTCGAGCTTGCGCAACTCGATGGTCAGCGCGCTCTGCGCGAGGGCGGGCAGGTGCGCCGGCAGGTTCACGCCCTCGACGTCGTAGACCGCGATGCGGCGCACGGCCGGGGCGGCCGCCGCGACCGCGGTGGGCAGCTCGAGGGGCCGCGACGTCGCGCCCGCCTCGTCGTCCGGCTCGAGATGGAGCTCGAGGTGGGTGGTCTCGCCGAAGGTGACGTCGATGGCGTGCGTCTGGCTCACGCGCCCGACGCGCCCGACCCACAGCTCATGGCGCCCGGGCGACAGTGCGAGGGGCCCCGGCAGCGGCGCGATCCCGCGCGGCACGCTGTCGACCACGACGGCGGCGCCGGTCTCGACGACGAGCGACAGGAGGCCGCGCTCCTGCTCGGGGGCCAACAGCCGGATGACGGCGAGCCCGAGCTCCCGCGTGTGGAGTCGCCCCAGCGGCAGCAGCGCAGGCTTCGTCGGCTTTGTCGGCTTCCCTGGCGTCGTCGATGACGGTGCCGGCGCCGGCGTCAGGCGCACCGTCTGGGTGGTGGCGAGGGGGCGCTGGCGGGCGACGTCGAAGGCCGCGAGGCGCACCACCGCCACATCATCGACCTGCTCGACGTCGCTGGCGACGACGACATCGACGCCGGCGAGGCCGCCGATGCGCAGGGCGCAGCGGTCGCGATCGATGCGGGCGTCGCAGGCGAGGCCGAGGCCCTGCATGGTGCCGAGGACGCCGCGGGTCTCGCCGACCGGCTGCAGGCGCAGCCCGTCGATGGCGGTGAGCCCATCGCGCACGGCGGTGTCGACGGCGTCACGCAGCGCCGCGGGGGCGTTGCCGCCGGCGGGGAGGGCAGCGACGAGGGCGCCGGCCTCGGCCCGGGCGTCTTGACCGGGGCACAGGACGCCGACCATGAGCAGGAGCGCGGCCCACCTCATCGTGGTGCGCTCGCGGTGAGGGCGAGCGGCACGATGAGCTCGACGGGCCGGTCGCCGGTGAAGGCGGGCCAGCGCATGAGGCCGACGGTCTCCTCGATGCACTGGCGGGCGCTCCCGCCGACGTCGGGGCGCAGGCTGACGCCGATCGCCGTGCCATCGGGGCGCACGACGGCCTGCAGCACCGGCGGGGTCCGTTGCACCGCCTCGGGATCGGGGGCCTGCGCGAGGCAGGCCTTGAGCTCGGCGCCGGCGGCCATGAGGGGAGCCAGCAGCTCGGCCTCCGACAGCGTCGTGCGGCTGCGCCCGGCGAGCGCGGCGATGGCGCCCTGCATGCGATCGAAGAAGGCCGGGCCGTCGGGCCGATCCCGGAACACGACGACCCCGTCGGCGTCGACCACGAGGGTCGTGAACGAGCCGATGCCGAGCGGGTTCACGATGGCGGAGCCCTCATCGAAGACGAGGCGCTCGTCGAGGTGGTAGCTCGCCGCCCACGCCTCGTCGGCGCGGCCGTAGGCGACGTTGGCGACGGGGAAGTCGGCGGGGATGCGGGCGTGGAAGTCGCGCCAGGCCGCAAAGGCGGGCATGCAGTCCTGACAGCCCTGCAGCCAGACGTTCACGATCATCGGGCGGCCCGGCGGCAGCGTGAGGCTCGCCCGCGGTCCCTGCAGCGTGCCGTCCCGCAGACGGAGGCGGTCGTCGCGCACGGTGGGGCGCTGCTGCAGGGCAAGCTGCAGCTGGGTGTCGGCGAAGGCCTGCTGTCGACGCCACTCCTGCAGGCGCAGCCCGCCCCATGCGAGGAGGGTGCCGACGGTGACGGATCCGGCGATGACGGCGACCAGGCCCCGGCTGCGCAGCGAGCGCAGCGTCGGCGTCCGGCTTGCGATCACGGGTTCGGCGGGGTCGATGGGAACACGGGTGGGCAGATGCATGCTGCACTCTACGTCCGGTGCCACGCCGGCCACCCCGGCCGCTCACCACTGCCTCACGGCGGTGTGACCGGGGACGCGCCCGGGTGCTTGCGTCGCGCTGCGACCGTCCCGATCGTGCCCGCGCTGGAGCCACCGATGACGTCGACCGCGCCGCTGTTCATCCCGTCGATCCCCGTGCAGGGGCCCGATCACCTCATCCTCGGCTTCGCCCGCGACGCCCGCCGCCCCGAGCGCCTCGTCGCCGTCGGCGGCCAGCGTGTCGACGTCGCGCTGCTCTCCGAGGACCATGGCCGCACCTGGCAGGCCCTGCCGTCGCCCGGCAAGGGGCTGCGCGGCGCCTGGCTCGACGGCGACACCCTGTGGGTCTGCGGCGAGTACGGCTTCCTCGCCTGCTCCCGCGATGGCGGCGCCAGCTTCACCGCCGTCGACACCGGCTCGGGCGGGTGTCTGTTCGGCGTCGCCGTCGACGAACAGGGCGTCGTCTGGTATCGGCCGCTTCGGCGACCTCGACGTCGCCCACGCGAGCCTGCTCGCCTCCGGCGACGCGGGCGTGCTCGCGACCTTCCTCGCGAAGAACGCCGACAACGGCCACGAGCTCTTCGCCGGCGGCGCCCGGCCCTACCTCGCGACGACGCTGATGCGGGGCGTGGCGCTGCTGCGCGAGCGCCTCGCCGGCCTGCGCCCCCGCTACGACCTCAACGTCGACGTCGGGCCACGCTGCTGGCGCGCGTCGACGGCGAGCGGGCCATCCAGGAGCTCTTGTCGCAGCGTCGGGAGAAGCCCGCGCGCGCCATCGACGCCGCCCTCGCCTTCCGCGGCAGCCTCGCGCCGGCCGAGATGCGCCACCTGCTCCTCGCCGAGGCCGACCGCCTCGCCACCGACGACGTCGGCGGCCGCGCGGCCCTCGACGGTCTGCTGGTGCCGCGGCCGACGCCGTCGCCGGCCGGTCACGACGTGCTCGTGCGCCTCCTCGGAGGGCCGTCGCCGTGGACGCCCCCCGCGCCGCTGCCGCCGCCGTCGCTGTCGGTGCCGCCCGCGCTCGAGGTGGCGCCGGCCATCACGCTCTCCGACGAAGAGGTCGCCGCCCTCGCCGAGCAGATACCCCATGACGGCCACTGGCGCTTCCAGATCGACGCGACGACCGCGGTCGGCGACGGGGACGACGACGACGACAGCGACTACAGCGACGACGACGCCACGGCCCGCGACCTCGTGCGGAACCTGCGCGGCGCTGCCGCCGACGCCTACGTCGCCTTCCGGGAGCGCTGGCGTCTGCCGACGCCGAGCGCCCTCTACCTGCTGCTGCCGGCCCGGCTGCACGCGCGTCTCGTCGCGCTCGGGGCGGCCACGGGCGAGGGCCGCTGGAACCACTGGCGCGGGGCCCTCGTGAGGGGCGGCGAGGTGGTGCTGCCCGGGCTGCGGGCCTTCGTCCACGGCGACGCCGACCTCGACGATCGCCTCACGGTCCTGCTCGCCGTCGGCGACGTTGTCTGCATCGGCCCCGTTGTCGAGGCCTTCGCGGGCAAGAAGCACATGGCCCTCGCGCGCCAGTGGATCCTGCGTCACCGCCGCCACGCCATCGCCGGCGCCCTCACGCTGCTCGTCGTCGACAGCGTCACCGCCGAGCTGAAGGACGGCGCCGCGCGCGTTCTGCGCTTCCTCGACGGCGTCTCTGCCCGAGACGCCATCCTCGGCGCCGCGCGCGCCCACAGCGCGGCGCTGGCGTCGACGGTGACGACGCTGCTCGACGAGGACCCCCTGCTGCAGCCGGGGGCGAAGGCACCGTCGCTGCCGGCCTGGGCGCAGCCGGCGGCGCTGCCCCGGCCCGTCACGCTGGCGGGGCAGCCCCTCGTCGACGACGACGTGAAGGCCCTGCTCGTGCGGCTTGCGGCGAGCAACGCCGACGAGCTGCACCCGGCCCTGCAGGCGGCGAAGCGCACGTTGACGTCGTCGTCGCTGGCGGCGCTGGCCCGCGCCCTCTTCGAGGCGTGGCTGCGCGAGGGGGCCGACCCGAAGCACGCCTGCTGCATGCTCGCCGTCGGCGTCTTTGGCGACGACGCCCTCGTGCGCGAGCTCGCCGGGCTCGTGAAGGCCTGGCCGGGCGAGAGCGCGGCGGCGCGGGCCCAGCAGGGACTCGACGTGCTGGTGGTGCACGGCGGTGACGTCGCGCTCCTGCAGGTGTCGCTCATCGCCGAGAAGTCGAAGTTCGCGGCGCTGAAGAAGGGGGCCGCCGAGCGCATCGGGGCCATCGCCGAGCGTCGCGGGCTCACCCGCGATGAGCTGGCCGACCGCCTCGTGCCCACCTTCGGCCTCGACGACGAGGCTGGCGCCGTCCTCGACTTCGGCGTCCGCCGCTTCAGCGTCCCAGCTTGCGGCAGGCGTCGACGACGCCGGCGTCGGCTGCCGTCTCGTAGAGGGCGCGGGCCCGCACCACGTCGACGGGGACGCCGTCGCCTTCGTGGTGGCGCTCGGCGAGCGTCACGGCCTCCATGTCGCCGGCGGCGGCGAGGGCCTCGTGCGCGGCGAGGCGCGCCGTCATCGGCGCGTCGGTCTCGTCGAGCAGGGCGGCGACGTGGCGGGCGGCGCGACGACGATCCTCGTCGTCGAGGGCGCCGCCGATGGCGAGGGCCCGCTCAATGAGCGTCAGCGCGGCGGGGGCGTCCTCGAGGCGCAGCATCTCGCCGAGCCGCAGGACGGCCGGGGCCCAGCCGGCGTCGACGGCGCGCTGGATCCAGGCGCGCCCCTCTGCCTTCGGCGTCCTCGCGCCGGGGAGCCAGCCCCAGCCGCCGTCGCGCGTCGCAATGAGGCCGTCTTTGTCCGCCATCCCGAGGCAGTAGACCTCTCCGACGGCCGTCGCCGCCCACGGCGCACCCTGCCGGGCCTCGGCGAGGACGGCGAGGCCCCGCTCGGGAGGCCAGTCGCCGTCGGTGAGGGCCATCGTGAGGGGCCCGACGTCGCCGTGCTTCGCGAGCTCGATGGCCCAGTCGAAGGCGCGGGCCCCGCCCAGTCCGTCGGCGAGGGACTTGATGGCAGGCCGGTGCCCCGCCTCGGCGGCGCGGGTGACGAGGGCGACGGCGGCGGCGGAGCGGGCGTCGACGTCGGGGCCGTCGTCGCCCCAGCGCGGCAACGACTTCATCCCTTCTGCGTACCAGGCCTCGGCGTCCGTGGCGCTCATGCGTCCCTCCGTGGCGGCGACGATAGCGGAGGTGGCCCGCGCGGATCAGTCCGACAACGCCGAGGCCGGGCCCACGACGATCATCGGCAGCACGCCGATGACGACGAGGGCGAGGACGAGGGCAGCGACGACGAGGCGCTCCCGACCATCGAGGTCCCGGGCCACGGTGCGAGGCCCCGGCGGGCCGAGAAAGACCGCGCCGTAGCCACGCAGCAGCGAGATCGCGAGGGTCGCGCTGGCGACGACGACGATGGCGGCGGCGACGGGCCCCTCCTCCCACAGGGCGTGCAGGAGCAGGTCGTCGGCGATGAAGCCGGCGGTGCCCGGCAGGCCGACGCCGGCGGCAGCGAAGAAGGCAAAGGCGGCCGTCAGCGTCGGAAACGCCCGCACCCGTCCTCCCGGTCCCGTCAGGGTCACCCGCCCCACCCGCGCCTCGAGGGCGGCGACGACGAAGCCGAAGCCGGCCATCCCGAGGGCGAGGGTGACGACGACGAGGACGGCGGCGACGTCGTGGCCACGCCCCGCCGCCCCGACGGCCGCCAGCAGCATGCCGGCGTGCATGCCCACCGAGGCGGCCCACAGGCCCCGCAGCGTCGTCTTCGCGAGGGCAAGGAGGGCGCCCAGCAGCGTCGCCGCGGCGCCGATCACGACGACGGGGACGGCGACGTCGCGGGCCAGGACGCTCGCCCCGTCGATCAGGCGCAGGTGCAGGACAACCGCGCCGAGGGCCGAGCCGAACAGCTCGATGAGCAGCGCCGGCTGTCGCTCGGCGATGGCAAAGACCCCGGCGTGCAGCGGCGCCACCCCGACGCGCAGCGCGAGGGCCACGAGCGAGGCCACGAAGGCGACATCGCCGCGCCCGGTGACCATGCCGATGACGACGACGACGACGGCGACCGCGGCGAGGCCGAGCCACAGGCGCGCGTCGCGGCTCGTGGCCCCGAGGGTGTGCAGCAGCAGCGCGGCGACGGCCGCGATGGCGGCGACGACGACACCGCCGGATCCCGACCAGGTGGTGGCGGCGACGACGCCGGTGGCGACGGCGACGACGAGGCCGGCGCGGCGGGCGCTGTCGCCGCGGGGTGCGGGCATGCCGAGGGCGAGGGGCAGCAGCGTGAGGGCGGCGCCGATCACGGCGAGCAGGATGGCGAGGCTCATCGCGGGCTCCGATCGGTGCGCTCGACCTCGTCGAGGGACACGGCTGCCCGCAGCCGGCGGTCCCCCCGCTCAAGGGCCCGGGCGACGGCGAACAGGGGGGCGACGACGGCGTCGAGCCGCTCGTCGAGGCGCAGGCGCTGCATCGCGGCGGCGAACACCCGCGTCGACCACGGCGCCGGCAGCAGCCGTTGCCACCAGGCCTCGTCGTGGTGGGCGTGACCGCGGTGGTGGGCGTCGTGCAGGGTGTTGGGGGCCCGCAGGTACTGCCACAGCCGCAGCAGCGCGTGGCCGACGATGTGGACGAGGGCCACCGTCGAGAAACCCAGCGCGATCTCGGCGAGGATCAAGCCCGTCTGGGCCAGTGTCGCGTGGGCGAGCGCGCCCTTCGCGTCGGTCTTCACGCGGGCGACGAGGCCGCCATAGATGGCGGTGGCGACGCCGACGATGGCGGCGATGACCTCGACGACCGGCACCGTGTCGAGCAGCGGCCACACCCGCAGCAGCAGGTAGAGGCCGGCGTGGACCGAGACGGCGCCGTAGAACAGCGCCGACGACGGCGTCGGCCCCTCCATCGCCCGCGGCAGCCACGATGAGAACGGCAGCTGCGCCGACTTGCCGAAGGCGGCGACGAGCAGCAGCCCGGCGACGAGGGCCCGCTCCCACTCGGGCAGCGATGCCGACGTCGACAGCACGCTGAGGCGCGTGGTGCCGAGCAGCTCGTGGATGGCAACGATGGCGATGAAGAACGCGACGTCGCAGGCCCGATAGGTGGCGAAGGCCCGCAGCGACGAGCGCACCGGCTCCTGTCGCTCGTGGAAGAAGCCGATGAGCAGCGCCGACGACACGCCGACGAGCTCCCAGCCGGCAAAGAGCAGATCGAAGGCGCCGGCGAACGAGATGAGCTGCGCCCCCGTCGCAAACAGCGCGAGCAGCACGAAGAAGCGCAGGTAGCCGGCCTCCTTGTGCAGGTAGGTCCGCGAGAAGCGGGCCGCCAGCGCGCTCGTCACCGCCGACAGGACGCCGAAGGCCACCGTGACGCCGTCGACGAGGAACACGATCGGCACGGCGTAGTCGCCGATGCGGACCCAGTCGCCGACGTGGATCTCGCCGGCGGGGTGCCCGCCGATGTAGAGGCCGGCGGCGGCGACGGCGCCCAGCAGCGACAGGGCAAGACCCACGCCGACGACGCGCGAGACGGTCTGCTCCGTCGGTCGGCGGGGCGACAGCACGGCCCACAGGCCGATGACGAGGGCGGCGAGGCCGGGCCCGAAGGCCGACACGAGCATCGCCGGGACGATGGGGTCATGCATGCGACACCTCCGGCGCGACGTCGACGAGGGCCGCCTCGACGAGGGCCGGCGGCAGGTGCTCGCGGTGGCGCCCGTGGTGCTCCAACGAGCGCCGCACGCGCGGCAGCGTCACCGGCGACGGCGTGTAGGGCACGAACGCCCCATTCGAGAAGACCTGCAGCGCGCCGTTCTGCGGGTGCAGCGACACGAGCTGGACCCAACCATTGACGACGAGCTCGCGCACCTCGGCCTGGCGGCCCGCGACACCGAGGAGGGCCTCTGGTGTGGCCTCGACGATGAGGAGCAGGCGCATCGGCTCGTGCAGCTCGACCATCTGCCAGGGCAGGCCGGTCCGGAGGTCGCCGCCGTGCCCGTTCATCACGCCGATGAGGCCGGTGACGTTGTGGGGCAGCTTGGTGCCGCAGCCGAAGCGCTCGTTGTCGACGGAGGAGAAGTAGTACTCGAGGTTGATGCCAGCGCCGACGGGGCCGACGGCGGCGAGGATGCGCTCGAGCAGGACATCGGCCTCGTCGATGGTCGGGTCGTAGCTGACGAGGAAGGGCCGGCGGTCGAGGTGCAGGCCCCGCGTGAGCCCGCGTCGGCCGACGACGGCGATGGCGTTGGTGCAGTGGCCGTACTCCGGGCGGGGCTGCGCGAGGTGCGAGGCCCGGGCCTGCACGTGGCGCAGCGCCTCGTCGGGCGTGAGGTCGAGGGGCGCGTCGTCGAAGCGGCGGGTCCGCTCCTTCGCCGAGTCCCGCCGCGCCCGCTCGAGCAGGTGCGCCGCCTGCTCCCAGGCCGACCGCGTCGTCGCCGGGATGTCGTCGAGGTCGGCGCACAGCACGTCGTCGTTGGCGGTGTCGTGCAGGCCGCCGACGAACCAGGTGCCGTCGGGGATCGCGACGCCGCGGGCCCGCACGGCCTCGCGCACCTCGGGGTGGTTGGCGAGGGCGGCGAAGAGGCGGGCGTTGGCGCCGCCGCGTCGGCCACCGCAGGCGCCGCAGTCGTGGGCGGACTCGTGGGGGTTGTTGAGGCTCGTGCTGCCATGGCCGAGGACGACGACGATGGGCGCGAAGCGCTCGGCCCGGGCGAGGCCGATGTTCTTCAACAGCGCCGTTACCCGGTCGGCGGCCTCGGCGAGGGTGAAGCCGCGCAGGCGACCGCGTTCGGTGCGGGCGGTGGCGTCGTCGGCGTCGTCGGCGCGGGTCGACTGCAGCCGCGTCGTCGGCGGGCGCAGCAGGCCCTGACCGATGCGGGCGCGGGCGGCGAGGGACTCGCGGGGTGCCACCACGCGCGAGACGATGGCGGCACCGGCGAGCGGTCCACCGAGGATCGACAGCGCGGCGCCGCCGACGACGGAGCGCGACGTCGCCGCCAGCAGCCGCTGCAGGCGCTGCCACAGCGAGCGGCGCCGGGCGCGGGCCTCGTGGTGGTCGCGCTCGTCCTCGACGGGGGTCTCGTGGACCTCGTGGGCCGGCGTGACGACGACGGGGCAGTAGGCGGCGGGCTGATCGTCGTCGAGCCCCTTGTAGTCGATGGCCATGCCGAAGAAGCCGGCGGCGCCGAAGGTCTCGCAGGTCGGGTCCTGCTCCTCGAGGGCGCGACGGATGGACTCCTCGCGCTCGTCGATGCAGAAGACGAACTGCGCCGACGGCCGCGTCATCGTCGTCGGTGCGCCGAGGGCGCGGCGGGCGGCGACGGCGTCGAGGATCTGCCGCCGGTAGCGCCCCTCATAGGCGAGCAGCAGCACCCAGCGGCGCGTGAGCGACGGAAACGCGCGGGCGGCGCGCAGGAGGGCGGCGACGTCGTCGTCCGTCAGCGCCGCGACGTCGGCAGCGCAGGCGTTGGCGGCGTCGACGAGCCCGCACAGCAGGCGCGCGTCGAGGATCGGATCCCGATTCATGGTGCGCGACGGCGCCAGCGCCTTGAGCGCCGACCAGGCCACCGGCAGGCCGGCCGCGGCGCAGGCCCGCTCCACGGCGGCGCGCTGATAGACGAGGCGCACGGCGAGGAAGTCGGCGAGGCGCACCGGCAGCGGCGTGTGCAGCAGCTCGTCGGGGTGGCGCTCGAGGCGGTTGAACATGCCGGCCCAGCCCGGCAGGGCCAGCAGCGTCGCCGTGACGTAGTCCTCGACGTCGTCGTCACCCACCCCGAGGGCCGTGAGGGTCGTGGCGATGACGGCTTCGGCGCCGGTGTCGTCGGCGGCGATGCGGGCGAAGGCCGCGGCGGCGCCGGGGGCGAAGCGGGGCTCCCGGGCGCCGGCGGCGAAGAGACCGGCCACCGCCTTCAGGAAGCCGGCCTCGCGACCCGGCAGCGGCGAGAGCGCCTGGCCCTGGTCGAGAAACGACGCCGCCACCCGCTGCAGCTCCCAGTGCAGGAGGGCGTCGACGTCGTCGTGGCCGAGAGCGACGAGCACGTCACGGTGGCGCCGTGGCGGTGGCCCCACGGTCATCATCGTCGTCGCCGGTTGTCGCTCGGCGGCGGCGAGGCAGGCGAGCCAGCGGGCCTCGTCGCGGGCGTCGTGCAGCAGGCCGTGGGCCTTCTGCCAGCGGACGCCGGCGGCGTCGTCGACGTCGATGTCGTCGCGCAGCAGCGCGAGGCGCAGCCGCCGGACGGTGAGGCCGAGGGGCAGCGCGTCGTCGGTGGTGCCGGCGTCCTCGGCGAGGGCGGCCTCGACGTCGACGTCCTCGATGCGGCCCCGCTGCCAGGCGTCGCGCAGGAAGCCCTCGGCGGGGAAGGGCTCGGCAGCGACGGCCGCGGCCCCGGCCGTCACGGCCTCCCGGAAGGGCAGGTGCTGGAAGGCGTGCAGCGTGTTGTGGTGGATGAACACGCCGATGGGCCCCTGGTCGGGAAGCACATGGGCGGCGCCGGCGAGGGCGCGCGCGACGGGCCCCCCGTCGTGGTGCGGGGCGTGGGATGGGGTCGACATGGTGGCCTCGGCGCGGAGCGGCATGGGCCGCCCCGGCGTCATGCGGGCGATGGATGCGTCAGTGACCGGCGCCGGGGCCGCGGGCGAGGCGGGCGGCGCGCCGCTCGGCCCCGCCCTGCTCGAAGAGGATCTCGACGGGGACGCCGCGCCCGTTCGCCTCGGCGCAGTGCTCATCGAGCAGCTCCTCGACGTCGTCATCGACATGGTCGACGACGCGGCGGTCGATGACGAGGGGCTGGTCCGGCGGCGTCTCGCGCAGGACCTCCTTGAGGCGGCCCTTCTGCAGGAACGTGACGTCCTTGAGGAAGCGGATGACGCGCTTGCCGTCGCGCTCCTCGACGCTGATGGCGTTCTGCTGCTGCTTGCGGACCATGACGACGAGGCCGACGGCGAGGCCGATGATCGTGCCCTTCAGCAGGTCCGTGAAGACGATGGCCGAGATGGTGACGACGAAGGGGACGAACTGGGCCGGACCCGCCGCCCACATCTGCCGCCACAGCTTCGGCGTCGTGAGCTTGAGGCCGACGAAGATGAGGACGACGGCGAGGGCGGCGAGCGGCACGCGGTTGAGCAGCGGCGCGAGGAAGAGCACGCCGACGAGGATCAAGACGCCGTGGGAGACGGCGGCGAGGCGCGTCTGGCCGCCGGCCTGGACGTTGGCCGACGAGCGCACGATCACCGACGTGATGGGCAGGCCACCGATGAGGCCCGAGAGGGTGTTGCCGAGGCCCTGGGCGAAGAGCTCGCGGTTGGGCGGCGAGATGCGCTTGTGGGGATCGAGACGATCGACGGCCTCGAGGGAGAGCAGGGTCTCGAGGCTGGCGACGATGGCGAGGGTGACGGCGACGCGCCACACGGCCGGGTCGCCGATGCGCGCGAAGTCGGGCGTGACGATGGCGGCGCCGATGTCACCGAACGAACTGAAGCGGGGCAGGCTCACGAGGTGCTCGGCGGCGATGATCTCGGGCCACTGGGCGGCGAGCAACGTGGCGGCGACGCCGCCGGCGACGACGGCGATGAGGGCCGGCGGAATGAGCTTGAGGAGCGCGTTCTTCTGCAGCTTCGGCCAGCCGAGCATGATGCCGATGCACAGCAGCGACACGATGATGGCACCGGCGGTGAAGTTGTCGGCGGCGTCCTTCAGCGCGCTGAAGGTGTTGCTGCCATCCTGCTGGATGAGGGCGAGGTCGCCCTCTGGGTCCTTGTCGTAGCCGACGGCGTGCGGCGCCTGCTTCAGCACGATGAGGATGCCGATGGCGGCGAGCATCCCCTTGATCACCGACGACGGGAAGAAATGCGCGATGCCGCCGAGGCGCAGGGCGCCCATCACGATCTGCAGGCCACCGGCGATGACGACGGCGAGCAGGAAGGGGCGCAGGCCCAGCTCGCCGATGCCGGCGGCGACGATGACGGCGAGGCCGGCCGCCGGACCGCTCACCGACAGCGGCGAGCCCGATGCGAGGGCGACGACGATGCCGCCGATGATGCCGGCGATCAGGCCCGACAGCAGCGGCGCCGATGAGGCCTGGGCGATACCGAGGCAGAGGGGGACGGCGACGAGGAAGACGACGAGACCAGCGGGCAGGTCGGCCTTGAGATTGCCAAACGGGCTGCGGGCGAGGGGTGACATGCACACTCCGGTGGCCACCGTGATGGTGGCGTGACGACGAGACACACGAACGAACGCCGGGCATGACCGGCGCAGGACAGCAGCGACGCGCGGCGGCGCGCGTCAGCCTTGTTCGTCGTCGTCGTCGCCGCCATCGTCGTCGTCGCTGGCGACGGTGCGGCGGAGGGTGCGGGCCCGTCGCTGTGGCGAGCGGGGCAAGAGGGGCCGGTGTCGGCGGTGGCCGGTCGGTCGTCGGCGCGGGCGGCGGATCAGGCGGCGCGGCAGGGCCGGCGGCGGCGGCTGCTCGGCGACGGTGCGGTGCAGGAACGCGACCGTCTCCGTGGCGACGGCCACCTCTTCATGCTCGATCTCGACGATGCGCGGACCGGTGGTGATGACCATCGGCGGTGCGAACAGCACACACAGCGCAATGAGCAGCTGAGACCAGGACACGGCCCATTGATGCCGTTGTCGACATATCCGCGCAAGACGATTCGCCGGCGCATATGTCATCCATCGACCGACACGGTCAGCGCGAGGGCCGCAGCCGGGCGATGGCCTTCTTCGCGTCCTTCAGCTTCTCGGCCTTCGGGTACGACGCCACGATTTCGTCGTAGAGCACCTCGGCGACGGCGGGCTCACCGAGGGCCTCGTGGCTCACTGCCATGCCAAAGAGGGCGTCGGGGATCTTCGGGCTCTTCGGGAAGCGCGCCGGCAGCTTCTGCCACTCGGCGATGGCGAGGCGGTGCTCCCCGCGGGCCTGATGACAGGATCCGATCCAGTACAGGGCGTTGTCGGCGAGGTCGTCCTTCGGGAAGCGGCCGACGACGTCCTCGAAGGCCGCCACCGCCTCGACGTAGCGGGCCTCCTTCAGCCGCGCCTGGCCCCACGCGTACAGGTCCGACGCGCTGCGCAGCGCCGACAGGGGGTCGTCGTCGCCACCGCCGCCCCCGCTGCCACCGCCCTCGATGATCGCCGGGGCGTCGCCGTGCATCTTCAGCACCACCGTGCCGCCGTCGTCGTCGTTGCCGTCGTCGCCGCCACCGCCACCGCTGCTCGTCGGGGGCAGCTCGACGATACCGACGTCGTCGGTGACCCCGCCGCGGGGCGGGCTCCGCTCGATGTCGATGCTCGTGAGGCCGTCGTCGACGCGCGACGGCGTCGGCCGCTCGGGGGCCCGCACCACCCGGGGCGGCGGAGGCGTCGTCGTCGTCGGGCCGCTGTCGCCGCGGGCGAGCAGCAGCGAGAGCTTGCCGTCGACGTCGGCGAGGCGCTTCTCCAGCCGGGCCACCCGCTCGCGCAGCAGCACGACCTCGGGGTCGCTGGCGGCCGGCCTCGTCGCCGTCGCCGTCGCCGGTGTCGTCGACGTCGTCGTCGCCTCCGGGGTGACACAGCCCGGCGTGAGGGAGAGCGCGGCGGTCAGCCCGAGGCCGACAAGGGAGACACGTGGAGCCATCAGGAGGAACCTTCCGCCCCCGGGCGCCCTCGCGCAAGAAAGCCGCCCGACGTGCGCCCCCCGGGCCGGGCCGGTAGGCTTCCCGCGGTGGGGCCTCGTCCCGCCGTGGAGGTCGCATGTCGATCTGGGTTGCCCTCACCTCGCTCGTGCTCGGCACCGCGCTCGCGGCCACCTGCGGCGTGCGCACCTTCCTGCCCCTCTTCGCCCTCGGCATCGCCGCGCGCCTCGGCTTCGTCGAGCTCGGCGAGGCCTTCGCCTGGCTGATGGGGGCGCCCGCCCTCCTCGCCCTCGGCACCGGCGTCGTGCTCGAACTCGTGAGCGACAAGGTGCCGTGGCTCAGCACCGTCCTCGACGTCCTCAAGGCGCCGGCCCGGGCCGCCGCCGGCATGGTCGCCGTCGCCGCGACCATGATCGACCTGCCCCTGTGGGTCGTCGCCATCGTCGCCCTCATCGTCGGCGGCGGCGTCGCCCTCAGCGTGCACGTGGCCCGTGGTGGCTTCAGGCTCGCGGCGTCGGCGAAGAGCGGCGGGGCCCTGAATCCGGTGCTGTCCATCCTCGAAGACGTCGTCGTCGCCGGCGTGATCGTGCTCAGCCTCGCCTTCGTCTCCGTCGCCGCCGTCGTCGCCGGCCTTGGCCTCTTCGTGCTGTGGCAGGCGTGGCGGACCGTGCGGCAGCGTCGTCGTCGGGCCTGACGTCTACGGCAGCACGTCGATGGCCACCGTCACCGCGCCGACGCCGAGGCTCACGAGCAGGGCCGAGATGACGACGCCGCCGGTGATGGCAAGCAGCGCGCGGCCCCGGGGCAGCCCCAGCACCCACGCGCCCAGCGCGCCCGTCCAGGCGCCGGTGGCGGGCAGGGGCACGGCGACAAAGACCAGCAGCCCGAGGGGGCCGAAGCGCTGGACCGGCGCGTGCACCTTCGTCCGCGCCCGGGCGACGACGCGATCGAAGAGCCGGGCATAGAAGCCCACGCGCGAGAGGGTCCGATGGGCCGTCTCGAGGAAGAGCCAGGCGAGCGGCGCGACGAGGGCGTTGGCGGCCGTCGCCAGCAGCGCCGCCTCCCACAGCGGCATCCCCTGCGCGACGGCCCAGGGGATGGCCCCGCGCAGCTCGGAGACCGGCAGCAGGGCGAGCAGGATCGTGGTGAGCAGCATGGGCGACGACGTGACGTCGTCGGTAGCCCTGCCGACGGGTGCCGGCAATGCCGACGCCTCACCCCACGGCGGGCAGCACGAGCTCGACGTCGGCGGTGACGACGTGGCACTCGCCCTCGGCGACGTCGGCGGTGGCGCTGTCGCTGTCGGCGCCGCGGGTGGCGGTGACGACGAAGGTGCCCGCCACCTCGAAGAAGTCACAGAGGTAGCCGCCGTCGCCGATGCTCTCGCAGGTCTTCGTCTCGCCACCCTCGAGCGCCGCGGTGACGACGGCGTCGTCGACGGGGCCGCCGGCGTCGTCGACGACGCTGACGGTGAGGGAGGCGCGGGCCTCGAGGGTGCAGGCGGCCTCGATCGGGATGCAGCCGATGCTGGCGACAAGGGCGAGGGCGGCGAGGGCGGCGGGGGCGTGACGCATGGCGGCTCCGGGATGCGCACAACCGTGCCACGCCGCTCCCGTCCGATGGGACGGCGGGCGGCGTGGATCTCGACGACGTTGCGGCAACGAGCGCCTGCGGCCGCATCCGGAAGCCACACATCTAGCCCATCATCTGTGTGATCAGCCGCATATGTGACGCGATGACCCGATCCGGAATCCGGCTCGTACCTCAGGACCCGGCATCCCGCCGGACACACCGAACGAGAACCCCAGGAGAGGGACACATGATGCGATTGAAGACCACCGGGCTGTGGAGCGCCGCGCTCATCAGCGCCGGCCTGCTGACGGCCTGCCCACCGGCCGATGACGCCGCCGACGGCGGCGAAGGTGAGGGCGAGGGCGAAGGAGAGGGCGAGGGCGAAGGCGAGGGCGAGGGCGAGGGCGAAGGTGAAGGTGAGGGTGAGGAGGGGATCGACATCACCGACGGCACCGTGGTGCTCGTTCGCGACGTCATCGACAACTTCATCGGCAAGGCGATCGCGAACCCGGTCTACAACGGCTGGTTCAGCAACGGCGACCTCGACGCCGCGAAGCTGAAGACCTGCCTTGTGCACCAGGTGCTCGGCGCCATCGCGTTCCCCGGCGCCACCTACAACGGCACCGCCGACGCGAGCGACCTGCAGGCCCTCTACCCCGACGACACCGCCACCTACACCTGCCGCAGCATGGCCAACGCCCACGCCGGCCTGAAGATCCCGACGTCGGCCAACGCGGCCCTCGTCGCCGATGTCCTCGCCGCGATGAACGAGGAGGCCGTGCCCGGCACCCCCGACGATCCGGCGTCGATCCAGGGCACCATCGTGGCCGCCCTCGCGCCCCAGTTCGCCGACATCATCGACGAGGAGCAGGACGCCGTGGCGACCAACTCGGCCTACAACTTCCTCGGCGGCAAGCCGGCGATCCTCACGCTGCTCAACGGCAGCGACTGCGATCCGGCCACCGCCGGCGACCAGCCGTGCTTCGTCGCCCGCGTCCTCGGTGACACGACCCTCGCGCCGTTCTTCACCGACGCCGTGGCCCGCGACGGCGGCGCGCGCCTCGTGGCCTGTCTGCAGCGCCAGATCGCCGGTGACATCGCCGGCGGCCCCGACGACTACGACAGCGCCAACTTCCTCGTCGAGCCGGCCCTCGAGGACCTCGGCCAGTGCCAGGACATGGTGACCTCGCACGCCGGCCTCGGCATCACCGACGCCCAGTTCGAGGCCCTCGACGTCCACGCGGCGACGGCGCTGCAGCTGCTGCTCGGCCCGGTGCTGGACGGCGCCGACGTCGCTGCGGCGCAGAAGGCCACCGCTGTTGTCAACGCCGTCGTGGCTGCCCTCACCGGCACCCAGATCTGCCGCGACATCGTCGAGGCCGCCGATGAGGCGACCTCGTGCGCCGCGTTCGACCCGACGAACGACCCCGACGCGCCCTGAGGCGTCCGTCATGCCGGCCCCATCGACGGGACTTTCCGTCGGTGGGGCCGGTATGTTGCGAGACGTCCTGCGGAGTCCCGATGCAGCAGTCCCGAAGAAGCCGCCTCGCCCGTCGTGCCGCCATCGTCGCGGTCGTCGTCGTCGCCGCGGCCTTCGGCGTCCGTGGCTACATGGTCTGGGACCGCACCCGCGACGTCCTGCCTGCCCTCAGCCCCGTCCCCGAGGGGCCCCGCGCGCCCCGCGCCCTCCACCTCCTCGACGTCGAGCCCGGCCGGACCACCCTCGACGCCGTGCAGGCCTTCACGCAGGCGCGCGGCTGGAGCTGTCGCGACGCCTCGATGCGCGGGCTCATGCAGGCCGGCCGCGCCGAGGCCCGCGCGAAGGTCGACGCCGCGAAGGCCGCCGGCATCGACCCCGACACCGTCGCCGGCGCCAGCCGCGCCCACTACTACTCGAAGAAGGAGCGCAACCCGCAGATTCAATGGAGCTGCGAAGACGTCGACGTGACCGGCCTGGCCGACATCGCCGCGGGCGCCGCCGATGTGCGCGCCGACGTCGTGTTCATCTTCGACGCCGCCGCGCTGCCGCTGCGCTCGGTGATGGTCTCGCGCAAGCTCATGAGCCAGTCCGCCGCCCTCGCCCTGCGCGACGCCGCCCTCGCCCGCTTCGCCGACCTCGGCGCGCCCCACGAGGTCGTCGGCGCCCCCGACCTCACGCCCGGCGAGAAGATCTTCCAGCGCCTGCGCCTCGTCTCGTCGGCGTGGCGCTGGGCCGACCGCCGCGTGACCGTCTCGGTGATGAACTTCGGGCCGGCGAAGGGCATCGACGTCCGCGAGATCGTCGAGATCCCCTGGCCCATCACCACCGCGCCCTGACGGGCGGTGCCGTCGTCGTCACCGCTGCAGCGGCGGGAAGCCCGCAGCGGGCTCGAGCCGACCATCGGCATACGCATACAGCGCGCTCGTGCCCTCGAAGCGCGGCAGCACCGTCGCCATCGCCGCCGGCCCCAGCACCATGCACGCCGTCGACAGCGCGTCGGCCACGACGATGTCGGGCCCCACGACGGTGCAGGCGACGACGTCGCCGACGACGGGGACGCCGAGGCGCGGATCGATGATGTGGCTCACGGTGCGGCCGCCCACCTCGCGCAGGTCGCGGGTGCTGCCGCTCGTCGACAGCGCGCGCAGCGCCGGCGTCGTCGGCGTCGTCGTCGCTGTCGTCGTCGCCGGCGGGCCCCGCAGGCCGACGAGGGCCGCGGCGACGTCGGGCCCATCGCCTTCGAGGTGGCGCAGCGGATCGGACAGGCCCACCTGCCACGGCGTGCCGTCGGCCCGGCCATCGGCGCTGCCGGCGACGACGACCTCGCCGGCGACGTCGACGAGGAAGTGGCGCAGCCCCCGCCGCCACAGCAGCCCGGCGAGGGCGCCGGCTGCGGCGCCGTCGGTCACGGCGGTGGCGTCGAGCACCACGTCGGCGCGGGTGCGCGTCATGGTGGCGGCCGGTCCCCGCTGCACGACGATGGCCTCGCGGTCGACGCGGGCGAGGGCGGCGGCGATGTCGGCGGGCGACGGCGGACCGAGGGGACGCCCCTTCGTCGTCGGCGAGAAGCCCCACAGGGCGAGCACCGGCGCCACGGTGACGTCGAAGGCGCCGTCGCTGGCCCGCGCCACGTCGAGGCAGGCCGACAGCACGTCGGCAGTGGCGGGCGCGATGGGGCAGGGCACGCCGGCTCCGAGGGTCTGGCATCGGCTGAGCGCGCTGTCGTCGCGCCACGCCGACAGCTGCCCCTCCACCTCGCGCAGCGTCGCCGGCAGCGCCACGTCGAGGTCGGCCGTCATCACCCCTGTCGCTCCGGTCGCGGGCACCACGACGCGCCAGCGGCTCGCGAAGATGTCACCCTCCCACGACGTGCGGGGCGTGCCGGCGGTCGGCGACGACGATGACGATGACGATGATGATGCCGACGACGGGCAGGACGGGGCGCAGGTCGCCGTCGTCGCGACAAGGGCACAGAGGGCCCCCACGAGGGGCAGCAGGGCGGAGCGGCGCGCCATCGGTCCATCGTGTCACGCCTCCGGTGCTGGTCACACGGTCGGCGTCTTCCGTCTTCGTCGAGGCCCGACGGGCGCTTGAATCATGGAGCGGAGACGATCAGCCGCGCAGCCGGGCCTTGAGCGCGGCCCGCAGCGGCACGAGGGCGGCGTCGCGGTCGACGACGGCGGCACCGCCGGCGCGGGCCCGCTCGTTCTCCTCGACGTCGGCGTCGGCGAGGGACACGAGGGCCGCGCCGATGCTGTAGCGGGCTTCCTGTGGGTCGTCGTCGGCGACCTCGAGCCCGGTTGCGAGCAGCACGCCGGCGTCGAGGACGGCGGCGATGGCGGGCGCGCCGGCCATGATGGCCTCGCCCTTGCCGAGTGACGCGGCGTGGGCCGCGCGTCGCAGCCGGCGCAGTGTTTCGTCATCTTCGACGCCGAGGCGGGCGACGACGGCGGCGTCGACCTCGTCGGCGACGCCGCGGAATGCCCCATCACCGACGTGGTGGGCGACGCGCTCGCGATACACGCCGACGAGGGCGGCGGCGAGCTGACGGGCGTTGGCGTCCATCAGCGGCGCCGACGACGCAGGCCGAGCAGCAGCGCGCCGAGCGCCGGCAACAGGCTCATGCGGGGGTCGGTGCTGGTGCAGCCGCAGCCGGCGAGACCTTCGCCCTCGCCCTCACCCTCGCCGCCCTCGCCTTCGCCCTCTTCGCCTTCGCCCTCTTCGCCTTCGCCCTCTTCGCCTTCGCCCTCGCCTTCGCCCTCGCCCTCGCCACCGACGACACAGGCGCCGCGCACGCAGGTCTCGCCCTCGGGGCAGACGGCGCCTTCGCACGCGTCCCGGCAGGTGCCGGCGTCGCAGAAGAAGCCAGCGTCGCAGGTCACGGTGGCGCAGGCGCTGTCGATGCAGCGGCCGTCGGCGAGGCAGGTCTGGCCAGCGCCGCAGGAGGCGTCGTCGGTGCACTTCACGTCGCAGACGCCGTCGGAGCAGACGCTGCACTCATCGCAGCCGACGTTCTCGCAGGCCGCGATGCAGCGGCCGGCGCGGCACTCGGCGCCGACGGGGCAGCTGATGCCGGCGCAGGCGTCGACGCAGGTGCCGCCGACGCAGCGCAGGCCGGCGTCGCAGGTGACGTTGGCGCAGAGGGGGTCGGCGTCGATGCAGCCCACCTCGCCGCAGATGATGCAGACGCCGCGGTCACAGGTGCCGCCGTCGGGGCACAGCGCGCCCTCGTCGGTCTCGCCGTCGCAGTCGTCGTCGACGGCGTTGCAGCGCTCCTCCACGGGGCTGACGACGGCCTGACACTCGGTGCCGGCGCCGACGCAGTTCGTGCGGCCGATGGCGCAGACGCCGTCGAGCCCGGTGTCGCAGGCCTCGCCGGCCTCGGGGCAGACGACGGCGCCGCCGCGGATCTGGAAGACCCAGCGGCCGGGCTCGCCCACGTTGCTCTGGTTGCAGACGATGGAGTTGATGTCGGGGGTCCGCGAGCCGTCGATCTGGACGAAGTTCACCTCGTCACCGGCGTCGAAGCCCACCTGGGCCGGTGTGCCACCGAGGCCGTTGGTGCCGCCCGAGGCATCGCCCGTCGTCCAGTCGCAGGTGTTGAAGCGGAACTCGACGTCGAAGTCGCCGGGCTCGACGCCGCAGGCGGGCGGCGCCGCGGTGAGGATCATCTGGAAATCCATCACCTTCTCGAGCTGGCAGCTGAAGTAGCCGACGCGATCCCAGGTGATGGTCATCTTGCCGGGCTCGAGGTCCCACCAGGTGCCGTTGTTCGTCGGGTTCTGGCAGGCGGCGTTGCCGGGCGAGCCGGTGGCCTGGCTGAAGCCGCGGCAGTCGCCGTCGACGAGGGGGCGCAGGTCGACGTCGGCCCAGTAGGCGGCGATCATCGGACGCGACGCCACCGGAAACGCGCTGGGCGTGAACACCGGCTCGGCGCCCGAGAACGTGATGTTGCCGTTGGTGTTGACGAACACCTGCGTGTGGGTGTCGCTGAAGAAGCGCAGGCCCTGCGGGAACGCCGACGTGATGTCGATGGCCGATGACGAGCCGTCGTCGTTGGGGCTCAAGCAGTCGGTGCCGTAGCCACGGGGACCGCCAAGGCCGCCCACGAGTGGCACGGTCGCGGACGACGACGCCGCACCCAGCAGGGTCACGACCGTCGCAGCGAGGGAGAGGGGGCGAAAACGCACCATGGCAGACCTCCGTACCTCTCCCTACACGACGACGCGCGTCACGGAAACGCATCAATGCGATCGGCGTCGCGATCCCGCCGTCGGTGGTCGTCCTATCCTGAGCCCATGATCCGCCAACTCGGCCTCTCCGCGCTCCTGCTCACCATGCTCACCATGCTCGCCTGCGACGTGGTGCCGCCGTCGAATCCGTTCGATCCAGCGACGCCGGCCGATCGGCAGTTCCCGGCGACGTTGCGCGGTGCCATCGTGCTCGACGACAGCAGCGCCGCCGACGAGGCCCTCGCCGGAGAGTTCGCCGAGATCACCGTCACCGTCCTCGACGAGACCGGTCGACCCCGCACCGACGCTGCCGGCGATGCCCTCGTGCTGCCGCTCACCGTGGCCGGACGGCGGGGCGCGTTTGCGACAGACGAACTCGTGCCCGGGACCATCCGGCTCGCCATCGCCGGCGTCGGCGCCCGCTTCACCCCGCCCACGTTGTCGCCCATCGAGCTGACACCCGGCGCCATCGTCGACGTCGGCGACCTGGCCTTCACTTTCCGACCCGCCGAGGGTGGCGGCCCCGGTCGTATCGACGGCGAGGTCGTGCTCGACGGCGGCAGCGGCGGCGAGCGGACGGTGGGCATCTTCCGCAGGGACGACGCCGGCCAGACCCTCGTGACGACGACGGTGACGAACGCGCGTGGCGCCTTCAGCGTCGCCGGCCTGCCGGTGGGCACCTACGCCGTGTCCGCCAACCTCGAGGGCTTCACGCCCGACTACCGCGTCGACGTCGCCGTCGGCGAGGGCGCCGGGCAGGCGCTGGCCCACACGTTCTCGGGGGCCGACGCCCTCACGCTGCACCCCGTCACCGCGGTGCTGCTGCCCCAGCTCGATCGCGTCGACGGCACCTTCTACACCCGGGGGAGCAGCGTGCCCCTCGCCGTGCTCGCCTTTGGCGGCGTCACCGGCATGCGCCTGCAGGCCGTCGCCTGCGACCAGCCGGCCCCCGCCTGCGCCGACGTGGCCTTCGCCGACGACGACGGCTTCGCCGAGTACAGCGCCACTGTCGACCAGGCACTCCCCGACGTCGAGGGCCGCGTTGGCCTCTTCGCCCAGTTCGAGGCCCGCTCGGCGGGCGGCTTCACCTTCACGTCGCCCGTCTTTCTCTCGAGCGTGGTGCGGGACGTGACGCCGCCGGCGCTGCGGGCCGTGTCCGTCCTCGGTGAGGGCCCGGCCGCCGAGGTCATCGCCACCGACGACAGCGTCAACTTCGTCGTCGACGTCGACGACACCGGCGGCGTGGCGGCCATCGGCCACGTCCTCGCCGACAACGAGCCCGCAGCTACCGATGTCGTCTTCACGCTCATCGCCGCGGCCCCCGGCGCCGCGAGCATCGAGCGCACCGTGGCCCTGCCGGCCACCGACGGTCGCTCGACGGCGTGGTTCTTCGTGAAGGACCGAGCCGGCAACGTCTCGCCGCCGTCGCGCGTCGACATCGTCAAGGACACCGCCCCCGCCGCCGAGCTGCCCCTGCTCATCGACGCCGTCGTGCCCCGCGAGGGCCGCGTCGTCGACGTCGTCGTCTCCTTCGACACGACCGGCGCCCTCGAGCTGCCGGTGGAACTGCAGCTCGCGGCGGGTGCGCTGCCACCCGATACCGTCACCGGCCGCGTGCCCTTTGTCGAGGGCGAGACCTTCACGGTGACGACGTCGGGACAGGACGGTGAGACGCTCCTGGTGCGCGGTCGCCTGTTCGACGCGGTCGGCAACGTGACGCCGGTGCAGGGCACGACGGTGCTCTCGCTGCGGGGCGCCATCGCTGGCACGATCGGCCAGGAGCGACTTGGCGCGGCCCAGACGGCGGCGGGCACCCTCGTGACGGCGCTGGGCGCCGACGGGCGGACGCTGGCGACGACGACGACGAACGCCGCCGGCGCATACAGCCTGCCCTCGCTGCCCGAAGGCCGCGTGACGCTGCAGGCGACGGCGGCCGGCTATCGTCCGGTGACGCTCGACGCCGGCTTCCTCGAGGCCGACGCGCTCGCGACCCTCGACAGCTTCCTCGCCCTGCGGCGCGGTTCACTCGTGGGGACCTTCCGCCGGGCCGACCTCGACACGCTCGACGATCGCCACGGCGGCATCAACGTCGAGGTCCGCCTCATCAGCCAGACCCGCAGCGCTGCGCCGCGACCGGCCGTGACGGGAGCGTCGGGTGATTGGGCTCTCGACCTCGTGCCGGCCACCCTCGTCGGCGAGAGCTACGACATCGTGGCCGTCGCCGATGGCTACGCCACCGGTCTCGCCCAGGACGTCACCGTCGACGACAACGCCCTCACGGTCGTGCTGCCCGACGGCGCCGACCCCGGCACCCCGACGCCGGTGCTGCTCGCCCCCCTCAGCGGCGACTTCGATCTCTGCTCGACGGCGCAGGCCGGCGGGGCCTGCGCCGCGCTCGCCTTCACCAACGGCTCGGCCGTACGCGTCCACCTGCGTGACGACGACGGTGTGACCCGCATCCGCGCCGCGGCGGGGACCCTGCCGGCCGAGGCCGAGCTGCCGCTCGCCACCTACGACGCCGACGTCGACGTCGTCGTCGCCCTCCCCAACGTGCAGGGCAGCATCGCCGTGTTCGCCGAGGTCGAGCGCGACGGCGGCCGCCAGACGCTTGGACCTGTCTTCGTGTTCCGCGACACGGTGCGGCCGGCCGCCCCCGAGGTCGTCATCGCCCGCGGCGCCGCCGCCCGTCGCGACGGTTTCACGAACCAGCCGTTCGTGGCCGCCACCGTCACCCTCGATCCTGCCGACGACGACGACCGCCTCCTCGAGTCGCCGCTGGTGCGGGCCCCGACCTTCTTCGACGACGTCCCGCCGACCGAGCCCCGCGCCGCTGGCGTGGCCTTCTGCAGCACCGACGTCGCCTGCACGGTGCTGCTGCCGTCGCTCGGTGGCCTGATCCGCGAGCAGCGCCATGACCTCTTCGCGTTCGCCTGCGACGCGGCGGGCAACTGCTCGGCGGCGCCGGGGGCGAGCGCGATCGTCTACGACGAAACGCCGCCGTCGGGCCTGCATGGCGTGTCGCTGGCGCCCACCGGCGCCGGCATCGTCGACCTCGGCTCCGACGACTACCGCACCGGCAGCGGCGCCTATGCCGTCGCCATCGACGTCGGCACCGCGCGGAGCGACGACGGCACGGCGGTCCTCGACGTCGACGGCCTGCCGGTCCGCGACGTCGACGCCGTGGCCCTCTCCTTCGTTGCTGCCATCGACGACGACGACGTCGACGACATCGTCGGCGCCAGCGACCCCGACGACATCGCCACCATCGCCGGCCTGCCGCTGCTGGGCGGTGAGGCCACCTACGACCTCTTCGCCCGCTTCGTCGACGCCGCCGGCAACGCCACCGCCATCGAGCCGAACCCATTCACGTTCACGCTGACCCTCGACGAGACGGCGCCGACGGGCCGGCTCGTGCTGCAAGACGGGGCGAACCTCACCAACAGCCAGTCGGTGGCCGCCCGCATCGACGCGATCTCCGAGAGCAACGTGCGTGTGAAGATCGTCACCGACGCCGCCGACTGTCAGGTGGAGACCGGCTACGTCGCCGCCGCGGCGTTGCCGCCGACCACCGACCTGCAGGACGCCGACGGCGCGCAGCTCGTGCTGGCCTGCCTGCAGGACGACGTCGGCAACCTCGGCGTCGCCAGCGACACCATCACCCTCGATCGCGTCGCCCCCTCGGGCAGTGTCGTCATCGACGGCGGCGCGGCGTTTTCGTCCTCGCGCAACCTGGTGGCGGCGTTCCAGGCCGTCTCCAGCGACGTCGCCCGCGTGAAGGCCGTGTTGCGCCCCGCCGCCGCGAGCGAGACCGACTGCGCCGATCCGACCGGGTACGTCGCCTTCGCCAGCAGCGTGGCCCTGTCGCTCGGCGTCGCCGACCCGGCGGGCACCTACGCCGTCGACGCCTGCTTCGAGGACGCCGCCGGCAACCGCGCCAGCAGCCCCGCGACCGACACGATCCAGTTCGACACCACGAGCCCCCTCGTCACCATCGAGCTCAACAGTGACGAGGCGTTTACGACCTCCAGCGAGGTCCGCGCGCGGATCGAGGCGAGCAACACACTCAACGCTGCGTTTGTCGGCATGCGCTTCTCGAGCAGCCTCACCTTCTCCGGCAACCGCGAGGCCTTCGCCGTCGACCGCGCCGGCCTCGTGCTGTCGGCCCCGACGGTCGAGGGGAGCAAGACGGTCTGCGTCGAGGTGGAAGACGACCTCGGTCGCACCGCCACCGACTGCGACGACATCGTGCTCGACCTCAGCGCGCCCGCCGGGACCCTGACGGCGCCCGCTTTCGCGACGACATCGCCGTTTGACGTGAGCATCCGCAGCGATGACCTCAACATCGAGAGCGCCGCAGTGGGCGAGGGCCTCGACTGCGGCACGGCGACGTTCGCGACGCTCGCCCGCAGCACCACTGTCACCCGCAGCGTGACCCTCGCCGACACGACGACGACGGGCAGCCGCACCGTCGTGGCCTGCTTCAAGGACGCCGCCGGTCAGGTGGCGCGCGTCGAGCGCACGGTGTCGTTCGACCCCACCGATCCGCCCCTCGCCCAGGCCATCGCCCCCGCCGACGGCGCCGTCGTGCCGACCCGTCGGCCGGCCTTTGCGTGGGCCGCCGTCGAGGGCGCCATCCGCTACACGCTCATCGTCCGCCGGGTCACGGGCGGCGTCGTCGCCCTCACGCAGGCGAACCTCACCGGCCTGTCGTTCACACCGACGGCGGACCTGCCGGAGGCGCCGCTGGAGTGGATCGTCGTCGCCACCCGGGCGAGCGGTCGCTCCTCGGTGCAGAGCTTCACCGGCGCGCCGCGCGTGACGCCCGACGTCACCGCGCCGACCGCCGCCACCGCCCTCACCCTCACCGTCGACACCGGCCGCTCGCTCATCACGAGCCCTGCGCCCTGCGCGGCGTCGTCGCCCTGCCTCAACGACAACACCCCTCGCGTCGCGTTCACCGCGGGCACCGACGTTGTCGACACCAGCGTCGCCCACACCGTGCAGATCACGACGATCGGTGACACCACCTTCAACGCCCCGCTCGTGAGCATCGCCCGCGCCGACGGCACCGCCTTCGAGCTGCCGCCCCTCGAAGACGGCAGCTACCGCCTGCGCGTCCGCAGCGTCGACGACGTCGGCAACGCCGTGAACTCGGCCGAGTCGATCTTCAGCGTCGATCGCGCGCCGCCGGATACACCGTCGTTCCTGCCGCTGCAGAGCCCCCTGTCATCGACGCGGCTGGCCTCCGTCGACGTGAACTGGACCGCCGAGGGCCCCTCGGGCGCCGTCGCCTACCGCTTCCAGCTCACGACCGACGACCGCACCTTTGCCAACCCCATCGTCAATGAGGTCCTCAGCGGTGCGGCGACAACCCGTCGCGACGTGAAGAGCGTCCTCGTCACCGGCGGCAATGTCGTGCACCAGGTCCGCGTCGCCGCCATCGACGCCCTCGGCAACCAGTCGCCCTTCGCCGTCGCCGCCTTCACCAACGACACCACGGCCCCCTGCGCGGACGGCGCGACCCTCACGATCCTCGGCACCGACGCCACCAACGGCTTCACCGACAGCGCCGCTGTCGTTGTCGAGGTGAGCTGCCAGTCGGCCGCCGGCGAGAGCGGGCCCTCGCTCATGCAGCTGGGCTGCGATGGTGTGGCGGCGGGCAAGCCGCGCGTGGCCTTCAACGGCTTCTCGAGCTGCGTCCTGCCGGGCGTTGACGGCACGAAGACGGCCGCGGCCGTCGTCATCGACGCCGCCGGCAACGAGACGACCGCGTTCACCGACACCATCGTGCTCGACCGGCGCGTGCCGACCACGCCGGTGCTGTCGATCGATGAGGAGATCACGAACAACCTCCTGTTCTCGTTCTCGATCCTCGAGTCCTCCACCGACACGAACTTCCTGCGCCATGAGTTCATGGATGGCGTCGAGATCACGACCTTCGACGACCCCCGCGCCATCGTCGTCGGCACCACCGTCGCCCTCGCGCTCATCGACGAGCGGAGCTACAACGTCCGTGTCCGTGGCGTCGACCGCGCCGGCAACGCGAGCCCCGAGGCCATCGCCACCGTCGTCCTCGACACCACGCCTCCGACGCGGCCCGACATCGCCGACAACGACGGACCGGTGGTCGTCAACGACGACACCTTCACGTTCTTCCTGCAGGCGCCGTCGACAGACGTCCACTTCGACCGGTACGAGATCTCGACCAACGGCGGCGCCTTCGTGCCGGCCGCTGGCGACGGTGTCTTCACGGTGCCATTGCCGCAGAACACCACGACCAGCTTCGCGGTGCGCGGCGTCGACCGGGCCGGCAACGTCGGAGACGCCGACGTCGTGACGGCCATCGAGGATTCCCGCAACCCGCGGCCGGTGGCCCTTGCCGACCTGCCGGCCATCACGCTTGCCGGTCCGCCCCAGGCCTTTGCGACGCCGACGTTCTCGTCGCGCGGTGCCTACGTCGACGTGCACTTCGCCCGCAGCGAGATCGACGTCTCGCCCGGCGCCATCGACAGCAACTTCGACCATTTCGAGGTGCGGGCGCCTGGTTCACCGGCCTTCCTCAACTTCGTGCCGCTGTGCGCGACCCCGACGCCGCTGTGTCCGGCGACGGTGCGCACCGACGTCGGTATCGACGTCGTCGGCGCCGACCACCTCATCCTTGCCGGCACCACCATCGTCGGCTTCCGCATCCCCGTCGCGCGCGGTGAGGTCAACGCGATCAGCGTCCGCAGCGTCGACCGCGCCGGCAACACCTCCGTCGAGACGACGGTGCGGACCACCGAGGCGTCCATCAGCCGCGCCACCAACGATGACCTCGACGAGGTCGAGTCGTCCCTCTTCGGCGATCGCTTCGTCACGATCCTCGCCGCCACCGAGGAGGTCATCGTGCGCGAACCGGGCCCCGACGCCCGCCTCGGCACCGACGACGACCTCACAGCCTCGCTCGGCCAGGCCATCAACGTCGTCAACAGCGTCTTCGAGGCCACCGGTCAGGTGATCGCGCAGGCCCCCGACCTCATCGCCCGCACCGCCAACAATGGCGGCGTCTCCGGCGTCTTCGCCACCACCGCCGGCATCGACCACAGCTTCACCGACACGAGCGACAACTTCACGTTCCTCGTGAACAACGACATCCTCGTCCCCGGCGACGAGTCGCTCGCGGCCGACCAGCCCTCGGCATGGGGCTCGCGCATCGCCTTCCGCCGCACCATCAGCGGCACCGACACCGACATCCTCGTGCGCGACCCGGGCAACAACGGCCGCTTCGGCGACAGCGACGACCGCCTCACCGTCGTCGCCGACGACCCGGTCTTCCAGCGCTTCCCGCAGCTGTCGGGCGAGAACCTCGCCTTCTTCCGCTGCGTCAACGCCAACTGCGACGGCATCGGCGACCCCGCCCTCGTCGTCGTCAACAGCGGCGGCGACCGCCGCTTCGGCACCGGCGACGATATCGTCCAGACCCTGCCGCAGGCTGTTGGCGTCGACCCTGCCTTCCCGCCACGCCTGTTCACGCCCGGCACGCCCGGCCGCGCCGCCTGCAAGAACGTCGTCGCCTGGGCCGGCGACAGCGCCCACAAGGGCATCCACGTCGTGAGCACCGGCCCCGATGGCCTCTTCGACGCCGACGACACGCCGGTGCAGGTGATGAACACGAAGGCCCAGGGCGGTGGCAACATGCGCGGCTTCGCGCTGCACGACGACATCGTCGTCGCCGCCGACGGCTTCGCGCCGCCCTTCCTCGAGGTCGCCACCGGCGGGCGCGACGGCTGCCTCACCCGCACCGCCGACAACCTGACCTTCGACACCGGCATCAACAGCGCGGGCACGCACCACGCGGTGCATGATGGGCGCATCGTGACGACGGTGTTCTCGCCGACGCACGACGTCGTCATCCTCGATCTCAACGTGACGCGCCAGCTGTGGACACGAAACGAGGGGCAGGGCACCTTCGCCAACTTCGACGCCGACGTCGACGGCGTGAGCCTCGGCGGCGGTGGTGTCTACGACTTCGCAGCGCGCCAGGTGCAGACGGCGTTCGCCGGCGGCAACGACGACGCCGACCTCAACCGCGGTACGGTCCTGCATGGGCCATCGTCGGTGTTCATCCCGGGGATCGCGCCCGTCTTCGACACGCTGCGGGCCACCGAGCGTGGCATCGACGGGGTGTGGGGCACGGCCGACGACCGCACGACGGCGCTGACGGCGACGCATCCCCTGTCACTCGACAACAACGCCATCATGGCCAACAGCGTGACCCACTCCCTCGACGGCGACATCGCGGTGTGGGCGGGCAGGAAGACCGACGACAGCGTTGTGCCGGTGCTGCGCTTCGCGGGCGTCGACGGCGCCTTCGGCATCGGCAACGACGACTGTGAGGTGGAGCTCTCGACGGTGGCGGAGCCCGGCTACAAGTTCGTGCGCTCGTCGCAGCGGCGGCAGGCCTTCCAGCACTGCGCCGACTTCGGCTGTGGCAACGTCGTGGGCGCCATCTCGGTTCGCGAGGTGACGGGCGATGTCTGCACCGGCCCGGCGACGACGGAGATCGTCGTGCCCTTCGGCAACGCCCCCGACATCGACGGGCGGCGGCTGGTGTTCCTGCAAAACGGTGTGCACGTCGTCGAGCCGGGTCCCGACGGTCGCCTGACGACGACGGCCGACAACACCGACACCCTCGTCTCGCTCACCGACGCGATCGTCTCCGAGGCGCCACGCATCTCGGGCGACCGCGTCGTCTGGGTCGACGCGCGCACCGAGACGCCCCGCGTGGTCGTCGCCGATCTCGCCGACGGCAGCGAGCGCGTCGTCGCGCCGACGGTGCCGGCGAGCACCGGGGTCAGCATCGAGGGCGACCTCATCGTGTTTGGCACCGAGATCGCCGGCGAGAGCTTCCTCACCGACGTCGCCATCGCCCACCTCGGCCTGCAGCCCGACCTGCCGGCCGACGCGCGCAACCCGGCGCCCACCCGGCAGCGTTGCCCCGACGACGACGTCTTCGAGGAGAACGACTCCGATCTGACGGCGACGGCGATGAACAGCGGTGCGTCGGTGAATGCCATCGTCTGCCGTGGCGACGACGACCGCTTCCGCATCAACGTGCCGGCCGTCGGGTGCGTCGTGCGCGCGAAGGCCCGCTTCATCCACGCCGAGGGCGACGTCGACATGACGCTGCTCGACCCGAACGGGACGCAGGTCGCCCAGAGCCTCGGCTCGAGCAACGACGAGAGCATCGCGTTCACGGCCGTTCGCGCCGGCGATCACGTCGTGCGCGCCTTCGGCTTCAACGGCGCCGAAAACAGCTACGACCTCGGCGTCACCGTGACCTGTCCCTGATGGGCAGCCGGCAGGGCGGCGCTTTCAGTCGAGGCCCAGGCGGCGCCGCTCGGCGACGTTGAGGGCCTCGGCGACGTCGCCGCGGGCTGATGACAGCCGGGTGAGGTCCGCCTCCGACGGCGCCAGCGCCACCCAGCTCATGACGCCCGCCGTGATGCCAAGCAGGCTGCCGAGGAAGCCTCCGACGATGCCGGCGCCGATGTCACCGTTGGCGACGCTCGCCAGCGCCAGGCCGCCGCCGAGGCCGCCGACGAGCACGCCGCCGACGCCGACGCCGATGCCTGCGGTGGTGGCGAAGCCGGACCGGCCCGAGACATCACGCACGACGGCGGCGGCCTCGGGCGCGACCGACGCGCCCTCGCGCAGGATGCTCGCCTCGTCGACGGCGGTGGCATAGGCGCCGCGCACGAAGCCGGTGCTCGTCGCCACCACCCGGCGCTTCTTCCAGGCCTCCTCGGCGGCGACGCGGTCGAAGGTGTCCCGCCCGGACGTCGACGGTCGTGTCCGCGTCGTCGTCGGCGGCGTCGGCAGCGTGTCGGTGACGAGGCGGGCCGGGTCGGGCCCGCGCTCCCGGGCGCCCCTGAAGAGCACGACGTCGTCGCGGCCCACGAGGTTCGGCACCTGGCTGCGCTCGCGCACGGCGAGACCGAGCATCTTCTTGCTGTACGCGAAGGCCTCGCCGATCTTCACGACACCGTCGCCGTCGTCGTCGGCCCAGCCGCGCACGGCGCCGAGCAGCAGGTACGAAAACGCCGGGCGATCGTGGCCCGGCAACGGGCCGGCGACCTGCTCGCTCGCCGACAGCAGCGTCAGCGTCGACGACGACGGCGGCACCCGCCGCACCGGCAGCGTCGCCTGCGCGCCGGGCACGAGGGGCTGGCCGCTGCCGTCGCTGCGCACGCCGGAGAAGCAGGCGTCGACGATGGCGACCACCGGCAGGTGCCCGGCCCCGGCGGTGGCGAGCAGCGTCGACTGGGGCAGACCGCGCTCCTCGATGCTGCGCACGGTGGCCTGCACGTCGACGCCGAGGAGCAGGCCGTCGTCGCCCGACAGCGCCGGCGCGCCGTGGCCGATGAAGACGAGCCAGAACGTGCCCCCCGCCTTCACGAGGCCCCGCAGGCGTGCGGCCTCCGCCAGCAGGTTCTCCTTCGTCACGTCGGCGTCGCGCAGCAGCACCGCCCGCTCGACGGGGACGCCGCGCCCCTCGACGAAGAAGCGGTACCAGTCGGTGGCGTTCTCGGTGGCGCCCGGGATCGGGGGCAGCACGAAGGGCCGGCCCACACCGGCCACGAGGACGACGTCGTTTTTGCCGATCCGCGCGTTCGGCAGCGGCCCCGACACCGACGGCCACGTCATCGTCGTCGACGCGAGCGCCGGCGCCGTCGCCAGCGACGACACGAGCAGGAGCAGGGCGGTGACGTGGGCAAGGGACATCGCAGACCTCACGTGCGGGCGATGGGCTCGGGCCTCAGCGCTGGGCGCGGCAGGGGAAGCGGGGCAGGTCGGGGCGGGCGCGGTCGACGACGTCGGCGAAGCTGCCGATGCTGGCGACGATGGGGTCCTCACCGCGATAGAGGGCGCGCCGCTGGAAGCAGTCGAGGGGATCGCGGCAGTGGGCCTGGTCGGCGGCGAAGGCGTCGAGGCAGCGGCCGACAAAACCGGTGAGCTCCTCGCGGGCGATGCCGGTGGCGCTGTCGGCGAACATCGCGCCGGTGGGCTCGACGAGCGGGTCCTCGGCGAGGCCGGCGCGGGCGAAGCCGACGTGCGTGTCGTCCTCGAAGCGGATCGTGCGCGACGCCTGCAGCTGTGGCTGCGCGAAGCCCTTCGGCGCCACCTCGGCGCAGCGGGCCTCGAGCCGCATCGGCTGCTCCCACACGTGGCGCGTCTCGGTGAAGGCGAAGTCGGCGTAGTGCGGAATGCGCAGCACCTCGTCGGTCATGCGCAGGCGGCTCTCCTCGTCGCTGAGCAGGTTCTTCACCTCGCGGTGGGCGCGCTCGGCGGCGTCCTTGCGCGCGCACAGGCGCTCCTCGCGGGCGCGGGCGTCGCAGTCGTAGCAGTAGCTCGCCGTTCGCAGCTCGTCCTCGGCGCCGTCGCAGTCGATCTTCGCCGCATCCAGCGTCGTCGCCGCAGCGCGGGTCTGGTCCTGCAGCGCAGCGACCCGGTCGCGCACGCGGGGATACTCGGGGTTCGGCCGCTCCTCGATGTGGTGCACGTAGCGCACGACCTTGTCGGTGTCGCGCGTGCTGTGGGCGACGCGGCCGGTGCCGAGGCTCGCGGCCACGTCGAGGACGACGCCACCACCCCGCTCGGTGCCGCAGGCCACCGGCCCGCGTTCCACGGCGTCGCTGCCGCAGACGACGTCGACGAAGCTGCGCGGCAGGCCATCGAGCCCGCTCACGGCGAGGCGCACCTGGTGCCGCTCCGCGATCTTCCGGCGGGCCTCGACGACGGCAGCGGCCCGGGCCGGCGTCGGCGCGTAGCACTGCGCGAGGCCATGACGGACGGCGGCGAAGGCCACGTCGTCGTCGCGGCCGTCGACGCCGCCATCGCGCACGGCGGGGCTCAGCCCGTCGGCGAGGCGGGCGAGAGCCTCGTCGACGCGGCGGCGGTGGGCGGTGGTGCCGACGGCCTCCTCGTGCAGGGCGACGCAGCGGGCGGCGATCATGGTGGCCTGATAGGTCCGCTCCGGCTGCGCCTCGCAGCGCTCCACGTGCCGCGCGCTGGCGTCGTCGAGGAGGGCCTCCACCTGCTCGCCGAGCGCCCGCTCATGCACCGCGAGCCCGCGCGCCGTGCGCAGCCGATCCAGACAGCGCCCGAGGTCGTCACGACACACCTTCTCGGCGTCACCGACGGCGTCGGCCACCGCCTGGCGGCGCAGGGTCTTTGCCCGCACACACGCATCCGACGCCGCGCCGTCGAGCTCACACGACTCGGAGAAGGCGATGGCGGCGTCGTCGTAGCGGGCCGCCGCGATGGCATTCTCGCCGCGCAGATAGGCCTGCTTCCACGGCGGCGTGCAGCCGGCCACGGCGACGACGACGACGATCAGGGAGAGCCCGCGCAGCATGGGGCTCCGGGTAGCCAGAAGCGGCCAGGGGAACAACGGGGCCGCCCCGTGGCGGCCATCACGGTCCCTATCGATCCAGCAGCTGAAAGACGACGGACATCGGCTCACTCCCGGCGTGGGAGAGGTACTTCACGCGCCCGTGATAGGTGAACGGTGCCGCCTTACCGTTGAGGAGCTTCTGCTCACGAACGAAGAGATGAATGGACAGACCATCCTGTTGGTGGTGTGTGATCTCTCGGCCCTTCTTCTTGGCGGGCGATATGGAGTTCTGCGACTGCCAATGGAAGGTGCCTCCGTCGTCGCCCCAGCGATCGACATACCGATGCTGCTCGGCGCGGCCCTGCTTGTTCAGCGTCACGAGCAGGACCACGGCTTGGCGTCGTGGAACCGACACATGGCCGCTGGCCCAGTTGCCGGGGTTGAAGGTCTCACCAAAGAGCGGCGGAATATCCTCGCGCATGAAGCTCTGTCCGACCCGCACCGCGAGGGGATCGAGGACTTCACACAGCCGTGCGAGCTCGCGAATGGACAGCGCTTGGCCAGAAGCTTCGCTGCCAGTGACAGGGTCTCGGTACCGCCGAGCACTGCCATCGCCATCAGCCAGACGCTGCATCAGCGCGTGATCCAGCCGCCCCTCGCGTTGTCGCTCGACGAGGACAACGTCCTCATCGAAGGCAGTGCCGCCTTTCGTCGTGGCCTCCATCACCAAGATAGAGCCCTCGGCAATGACGCGACGACCGATGGTCACTGCTTCAGGCGCTGGCACCAAGAAGGCTCGGTCCATGTCCACGGTGGCGTTGATGCGAACCCGGCGCTTCGGACCATCGTGTTGTCCCCGAGAAACGCCGGCACCGGCGTCGCCAAGGGTGGGAAAGAACACAAGGTCCGCGTCTGCATGAGCGGCCTGTGCCGCGACACGCTTCTCCACACCTGTGCCGCGCCGCTCATAGGTTGCGAAGCGGAAGTCGACCACCTCTTGAACGAGAGTGGAGAGCGCCTCAGACCAGTCAGCGTCGACCGGGAACGTGGGGACAAACCGGGATTCCTCGACGGCAAAAAGACGCCCTGCTGCATCGGCGCGATCCTCCCCAATCCACGCTCGGATCGGGTTGTCGCGCCAGTACTTCATCCACCCCGGGGAAGTTCCATCCGCTCGAAGCTCCTCAGGAACTTCGGCCAGGAACTCTGGACGACGAGAGATGAGGGCGTGGGAGGCCGTCGCCAGCTGATCCAATGTGGGCGGATGCCGCCAGCCATCAAGCTCCACGAAGGCGGACAGGAGAATCAACTTGAAGCTCTTGGTGAGTCGGGTCGTCTCGAGCTCAGCGAGGGTTGCGCGACAGGTTGTCGCTGCCGTCAGCTCGCGATCCTCAAGGTCATTTTGGCTCGCGACGAAAGCGAACCAACTTCCGAACTGTCGACGAAGCGCGGAGACGCTGGCGCCGCTCCAAAAGAACTCAGTCAGCGTCGGACGACGACCCAGCGTGGCCTTGAGATCCTCGTACGCCTTCGTAAGGCTGGAGTCCTCAAGGTTCTTCATCATGTCGATGAGTGTCAGGTCATAGTTGACCAAGCAGCCCTCGGGCAGTGGACGGGTTCCCGCGTCGAGTTCCTTCGCGAGCTTGGCAAGCTCTTGGTGCGTCGACCCAATGCCAAAGAGCGCTTGCGGTTTCAGAAGGAAAGTTCTGTGGTTGCCGATGAAGTCGAGGACGACGAGATGCTCCTTTCCAGGAGCCTTTCGGAGGCCACGTCCGAGCTGTTGCAGAAAAAGGACCTTTGACTCGGTTGGCCGGAGCATCATGACGGTGTCAATCAGCGGGACGTCCACACCTTCGCTGAAGAGGTCAACGCTGAACACGACCTGCAGCTCGCCGTTGGCCAACCGGGCAATGGCATCGCCGCGGCGGAGAAGAGAGCTGCCGTGCACTGCGGCGGCATGGATGCCAGCCTTGACGAACTCCTGAGCCATGAAGTCCGCGTGCCGAATAGAGGCGCAAAATGCGAGCGTTCGTTGCTGTCCGTGTGTGCGCCAAAGCCTCAATGCATGCTCTGCGCGCTTCGTGGTAGCGAGGCGCGTCGTGAGTTCGTCGAGGTCAAACCTACCGTTCCGCCATGGAATCTCCTCGTAATCCACGGTCTCATCGGCAATCCCATAATAGTGGAAGGGAGCGAGGAGTCCGTCATTCACCCCTCGAAAGAGGGGGCACTCAAAGACGATGTTGTCATCGCACAGGCTGATGATGTCGCTCTGATCGGTCCGGTCTGGCGTGGCCGTGAGCCCGAGGAGGAACTTCGGCTTGAAGTGCTGCAGAATTCGTCTGTAGGTCGCCGCCGCGGCATGATGGAACTCATCGACAACGAT
>Ga0172372_10000158_pt1 | contig 103453 bp, 73 predicted proteins | sample LakKiv5m_2_FD_114544 | JGI IMG/M metagenome (GOLD analysis project Ga0172372, IMG submission 114544) | Freshwater microbial communities from Kabuno Bay, South-Kivu, Congo - kab_092012_9.5m | ecosystem: Environmental > Aquatic > Freshwater > Lake | place: Democratic Republic of the Congo... | reverse complement strand
TCCAGGACCACCCCGCGAACGACCTCGCCAGCCTGCTGCCGGGCGCGTGGGCCGCCGCCCGAGCCTGAGCCTGCATCAGGTTGTTTGCGCCTTCACGACGTCCTCGGCCGGACGGTTACGCTGAAAAAGGCCGCTTTGGGCCTTTTTCAGCAACCCTGCCAGGCACTTCTGGGCCTCGTCTCCGACGAGGCCGGATCAACACCTAGCAGGTGCTGAAAAACGCAAAGCCGTTTTTCAGCACCTGCTAGCAGGTGCCGAAAAACGCAAAGCCGCTTTTCAGCAGCCTGCTAGCCGGGTCCTGAGACTGAAGAACGCGCGGCCCTCTCGTCGGCAGTCTGCGAGGGGCTACTCGACGCGCTTGTCGTCCTCGGGGCTGCCGGCGAGGTAGAGCGCGCCGCCGGCGCCGGCGGCCACCGTGCCCACCATCGTGCCGATCCACAGCGCCGCGCCGAGCGGCGCCACGATCTCGGCGCGGGTCTCCTTCGAGCCCGTGCCCGTCCAATAGACGGCCTCGCAGGCGAGCGCCCCCAACAGACCCAGCACCGCCACGCCGCCGCCGACAGCGCCCACCGAGGCGCCGGCGAACTGCAGATCCGTGAGCTTCGTCTCGTCGATGGGGCCGTCGCCGCGTGGCAGCTCGGGCGTCGGCGTCGTCGGCGTCGTCGGCGTCGTCGGCGTCGTCTCGATGATGCGCGGGACCTCGGCGGCGCCAAAGACGTTGCGCACCAGCGCCTCGGCGCTGCCGGCGTCGCCGAGGACGACGTCGCCCTCGACCTGCCGCTTCACCGTGCCGGCCTCGACGTCGATGAGCGTGATGTGGACGGCGAGGGTCTTCTTGCCGCTCGCTTCGACGACGACGAGGGTGTCGACGTCGGCGAGGATGCCGAGCTTCGAGAGGCAGGGGACGTCCTCGTTCTCACAGATCTCGCCGTTGAGATCGATGAGCGTCGACATCGCTGCGCCCGTGTCCTTCGCGGGCTGCACCGTGAGGTCGGGCCAGGCCTTCGCCATCGCCTTGCGGAGCTGCACGTCGAGACGGCTGCGGCTGTCGAGGTCGGCGGGGCCGCTCGCAGGCAGGAAGCCGACCGTCTCGGCGCGGGCCGCGCCGCCCTGTAGCGACACGGCGATGGCGATGGCGAAGAGCCACCGGGCCAGCGAACCGGGGCGGGCAGGGCGATGCGAGGCGACGCAGTCCACGTCGTCGTGGTAGCAGCCGCGGCGTCGGCGGCGCAAGCCGACGCGGTCTGTCCGCCCTCGCGGACACCGGGGGGCATCTCGACGCAGCCCTCGACGGGCGTGCTATCCACGACCCTCGACCCCGTGCTGGACCAGTGGCCTTGAGCATCGACGCCGACGACCTGCCCCGCCAGTTTGGCGACTTCACGCTGCTGCGGCTCATCGCCCAGGGCGGCATGGGCGCGGTGTACCTCGCGCTGCGCCCCGTCGAGATCGAAGAGTCGCGCATGCGCCACCTGCCCGAGGGGCAGGAGGAGGTCTGCGTCGTCAAGACGGTACGCGCCGATCTCAAGGCCGACCGCGAGGCCGTCGGCCGCTTCCTCGACGAGGCCCGCGTCGTCCAGAAGCTCGAGCATCCGCGCATCGCCCGCACGCTGGATGCCGGCGTCATCGACAAGACCTACTTCCTCGCCCTGGAGTTCATCTCGGGACGCAACCTGCGCGACGTACACACGCGAGCGCAGAAGCTAGGCAAGGCCCTGCCGGAGCCCCTCATCGTCCACGTGCTGTCGGAGATGCTCGAGGCTCTCGACTATGCCCACAAGCTGAAAGACCCCGACACCGAACGCCCCCTGCACATCGTCCACCGCGACATCTCGCCCCACAACGTGATGCTGGGCTTCGACGGTGCGACGCGCCTCATCGACTTCGGCCTGGCGGCCCATGAGCTCAAGCGTGAACTCACGCGTCCTGGCGTCATGGTGGGCAAGCTCCGCTACAACGCGCCGGAGCAGGTCCGCGACCGCGCGCTCGATGGCCGCAGTGACATCTACGCCGCCGGCGTCGTCCTGTATGAGTTCCTCGCCAACGAGCGCTTCTACGAGGGGCTGCCCGAGGAGCAGGTGTGGCGCGTGGCGATGAAGGGCGATCATCGCCCCCGCTCGTGGCGTGACATCGACACCGATTGGCGCCACCTCCTCGACGTCGCCCTGCAGAACGACCCCGAGAAGCGCTACAAAGACGCGCGCGCCTTCCGGATGGCGTTGCTCGACGTCGCCGAGGGCCGTGGCGTCGACCTTTCGGGGATGCGCAAGGCCAGCAAGGCCTTCATGGCCGAGATCTTCGGGCGCGAGCAGGTGCAGGAGCGCGAGATGCTGCTGCAGGCGACGGGCATCGCCGAGGCCCGCACGCGCCTGTTCCGCAGCCCGAGCGAACTGCAGGACGCCATCGCCAACATCCCCGCCCAGGCGAAGTCGCCGGCGGCGGCCGTCGCCGACATGCGAACGGAGATCCTCGACACCAACGCCGGGCACCTCCTGCACCTGCGCGACATGATGTCGCAGCTCGCCGACCCCGACGCCGAGACGATGCTGCCCGCCGAGCCCATCGACTCCGGCGCCGGGCCGCGCGTCTCCGCCGACGACGCCACCGGCGATGGGCCGTCGCTCAGCGAGGCCGCCCGGGTGGCGGCGCAGATGCACCTCGCCGGCCAGGCCCGCCGCCTCGCCACCGCCGTCATCGACGACAGCGTCGCCGACGCCTCGGCCGAACAAAGCGTCGAGGAGAGCGTCGAGCAGAGCGCCGAAGACAGCGCCCACGCCGGGCCCGACCCCCGCTTCGCCCGCGCCGTCGACGACGGACCGCCAGCGACCGTCGTCAACCGTCGCCGCCACAGCGGGTCGGGGCCGTCGTCGCCGTCGTCGCCGCCGTCGCCACCCGAGCCGGTCCTGCAGACGGGCTCGTCACGCCGGCCGCGCCGCGCCGAGCCGCTGCCGCCGCTGCCGCCGAAGCCGGCGCCGAAGCGGATGAACCCGGTCGTGGCGCTGCTGCTGGGCCTCGTCGCCGTCACCGTTGTCGGTGTCGCCGCCATCGCCGCGATCCCCCGCCTGCTGGGCACCGCCTCGACGACGCTGGCGCCCGAGCCCGACGCCGGCCTCGTCGCCGTCGTCGAGCCCCCGCCGCCGGTGCCGGTGCCCGAGCCCGTGCCTGCGCCCGAGCCACCACCGGTCCCCGCGCCGGAGCCGCCGCCGGTCCCCGTGCCGTCGCCGGAGCCGCCGCCGCCGCCCGCGCCGTCGCCGGAGCCGCCGCCGTCACCGCCGCCGCCGTCACCGCCGCCGCCGTCACCGCCGCCGCCGTCACCGCCGCCGCCGTCACCGCCGCCGCCGTCACCGCCGCCGCGGGCGCCGCCGCCGCCGCCGCCGCGGACGTCACCGAAGGGCCCGCCGTCGAAGGTGCCGTCGGGTCTGCAGGGGCAGCTCGGCTACCTCAAACAGCACTGCGTCGGGCGCGTGCAGTGCGCGAAGAGCCTCATGAACGACGCCGAGAACTTCGCGCGCATGAGCCCCACGGACCTCAAGGACCTCAAGGAGGCCGTCCCGAAGTGCATCGAGAAGTGTCAGCGGAATTGAAACGGTGAAGAGAGAAGGGCCGACGGAGGAACCGTCAGCCCTTCTCTCTTCACCGTTTCAATTGTGCTTCTGTGAGTCATCACCTGGCGGTGATGCCTCGAATCGCCGCTTCGCGCGCATGCGGCCGGGTCGGTGTCATCACCTGGCGCCGCTTCGCCGCGCACGAGCATCGAGGGCCTCAGGCGGCGACGTCGCTGTGGTCGGCGCGATACCAGCCGATGGCGAGGCGCATGAACGCGCGCGACACGATGAGGCCGCAGACCCACACGAGGACCGGCGGAAACACGATCAACGCGCCGGGCACGAAGCTGATCAACACCGCCGGCCACAGCACCACCCGTCGACGCTGCCCGTCGTCGGCGACGTGGAGGGCCTCCACCACCATCGCGAGGGCGAAGACGACGTGGGCGTGGATGGTGCCGGCGAAGGCAAAGACGAGCCAGCCATCGGCGTTTTCGCCGAGCAGCGCCGGCACCGCGAGGACAACGGCGTGCAGCGAGATGGGCCCGAGCAGGGCGAGGCCGAGGGCCGGCAGCACGAAGCTGGCGCGGGCGAGGTCGTCGTCGTCGAAGAAGCGGCGCGCGAGGCCGCGCTGCACGACGGCGCCTGCGGCAGCCCCCATGATGAGGGCGAGCAGCCAGCTCACGCCGATGCCGATGAAGGCGACGTTGTCGGCGACGGGACCGGGCGCGGCCTCGGCGACGAACCAGGCCACGATGGTGCCCAGCGCGCCCATCACGAGCCCCTGACCAGCGCCCGCGCGGCGGGCACGGGCCACGAGCCGCGGCGGCGGCGACCACGACGGCATCGACGTCGCCGACGCGGCTTCTGTGGGCATGTGGGCGAGAGGCAGGAGACGGACGGACATGGGCTCGACCCTCCAGACCCGGCACCCGCGCCGGGTCGCTCCAGTGTGACGATCGACGGCCCCGGCTGGTGTGACGTCGTCACGCGGCAGATCCCCGCGTCGCCCCTGGTGGGTATCATCGCCACATCGCCCTACCGCAGCCCACATGTCGACGGCTTCCGTTCGGGCGAAGTCACACGACCACGGTCGCGCGGTCCCCGGCGGCCCGATAGCGTGACCCCGTGACCATCACCTCCACCCTCCTCGTCGCCGCCCTGCTGGCGACGGCGCCCGAGCCATCGGCGCCGGTCGAGCGCAAGGCGCTGCGCATCGCTGTCTACAACCTCGAAGGCACCGGCACCGACCCGCGGGTGCTCAAGCTCGTCGAGCAGAGCCTCGTCGCCGAGGTCCGCAAGCTGCAGCGGGCCTCCGTCATCTCGCTCGACGAGGTGAAGGCCATGCTCGAGCTCGAGACCGAGAAGCAGCTCGCGGGGTGCTCGGAGGGTTCGTGTCTGGCCGAGATCGCCGAGGCCCTCGGCGCCGACGCCCTCGTCACCGGCGGTGTCGTCGTGGTGGGCGAGCAGGTGCAGGTGTCGTGGAAGCGCATCGAGCCGTCGACGGCGTCGGTGACGCAGACGTTCACCCGCACCCTCGACGCGGCGGGCGGCGAGGAGCTCCTCGCCGTCGTCGGCCCCGGCGTCGAGGCCCTCTTCCCCGAGGTGCCCTTGCGGCCGGGGCAGACGCGCGGCGTCGACCCGGCGATGGCGGTGCGGCTCAACCCGCCACCGGTGGCGCCATGGATCTTCTGGGCGACGGTGTCGTCGACGGCGGCGGCGGCCATCGGCACGGCCGGCGTTGGCGCCGTGTGGGCCTTGAGCGAGCAGGCCCTGCGACAGTCGTTCGAGACGGCGAAGACGACGCCGGTGCCGGCGGCCACCATCCAGCAGCAGCAGACCCAGGTGCAGCTCAGCAACGGCGTCTTCTGGGGCGCCGCCGGCGTCGTCGTCGCCGGCGCCATCGTGAGCGGCGTGCTCGTGCCCTTCACCGACTTCGACAACCTGCGAGGCGCCGAATGACCTCCTCTCGCGTCCACTCCGCGCTCTCCCTCGCCGGCCTCGCGCTCGGCGTCGGCCTCGCCCCGGCCTGCACCGACGTGCGTGTGCCCGATGGGGCCCTCGTCTCCTGCAACGCCGATGACAGCTGCCCCGACGACCTCGTCTGCGAGCCCACCTCGCGGCTGTGCGTGCGGGCCCGCGGCGATGAACTCCTGCTCGTGACTGGCGACGTACAGCCGCTGCTGCTGGGCGGCCCGGCCCTCGACGCCGGCGTCGCCATCACCGCGAGCATCACGCTGTCGGCGGCCCCGCTGCGCCTGCCGGTGGTGCGGCTCGAGCAGGATGGCGTCCCCGTCGACGCCGCTGCCGGCACCGTCACGGTCGCCGCCACCGACGACCCGGCCGTGTTCTCGGCGACGCTGACGGCCAGCCGCGGGCTCCCCGAGGGGCGCATCGTGGTCGTCGTCGAAGCCGTCGACGCCGTGGGCCTGCCGCGCCGCTTTCTCGTCGGCGCCTTCGAGGTCGACGTGACGAAGGCCGAGCTGTCGGGCGCGGGCCTCGTGCGGGTGCCCGACCCGCGCGCCACGCCGGTGGCCTTCGACATTCTCGAGGACGAGGCCGTCGGTCCTGCCACCGCTGTGCGTCTGTCGGTGTCGGTGAGCGAGCCGGTGGTGCAGGAGGGCGACGACGCCCCCCGCCTGTCCTTCGAAGGTGTCGACCTGCCGTGGGTCCACGACGACGCGCTGCCGAACCCGGTGACCTTCGATCTCGTCTGGCCGCAGACGCCGCCGGCGGTCGAGGGCCGCTTCGCGGTGCGCGCCCGTGTCGTCGACCGCGCCGGCAACATCACCGACGAGGCCATCCTCGCCGAGGAGTTCGGTGTCGTCGTCGACACCGTGCCGCCGGCCGCGCCGGCCGTCGACATCGAAGATGCCGTCGTCTTCGAGCGGGCGCCGTGGGGCCGCACCGAGCAGGCCGGCGTCGACGTCTACACCGTGACGGGCACCGCGGCCGTTGAGGGTGGCGGCATCGTGCTCGTGAGCCGCGACGCCGAGGGGCGCCGCGAGATCGGGCGCGTCGTCGCCGACGACACCGGCGCCTTCGGTGGCCTGCAGGATCTGCAACTCGAGACAGGCGACCTTCCCACGGTGTTCGTCGCCGTCGCCGACCGCGCCGGCAACGTGTCTGCGCGGGTGCCTGTGCGCGACACGCTGTGGATCGCGAGCCCGGGCGCCCGCGTCGTCGGTGATGATGTCAGCAATCCCCACGCCTTCGAGGAGGTCCCGATCCTCGACGATCGCCTCGCCCAGGGCGGCGTCACCGAGCGGGGCTTCATCGACGGCCTCGACGCCGTCGACGGGGCGACGCTTTCGACGGAGGGCGCCGGCACCTTCACCCGCGTCGCCACCGACAACGGCGACGCGCTGGTATCGACGGCGGGCGTGATCATCGACACCGCCGTCGGCTCCGACCCGGTCCGCGGCGAGCTGCTCTTCTTCGGTGGCGCCGACACCGGTCGGCAGGAGTTCGGCTCCGGCAGCCTCAGCGATCGCGACTTCTGCACCGGCGCCGTCGACGACGTCTTCGTCCGCGGCCGCGACGGGCGCATCCGTCGCCTCGCGCCGTCGGTGCGGCCGCCGGCGATGCGCGGCGCGGCCATCGCCTTCGACCCCCGCCTCGATGGCCTCGTCGTGCTGGGTCAGACCGCGCAGGGCGCGCCGCAGATGTGGCGCTACGCGGCGGGTGTCTTTGCGCCGCTGTGCACCGACGCCGACTGCGCCGCAACGCTGCCGGGAGGACTCTCGGGCCACAGCCTCGTGTGGGACGCCCGCAGCCGCACGCTCCTTGCCCACGGCGGTGGGCTCGACGGGACCTTCGCCTTCGACGGCGCGCGCTGGTCACGGGTGTGTGGTGGCGACGTTGCCGGCTGTACGCCGACGGCGGGCGGCACCGGCAGCCTCATGTGGGATCACATCGCGCGTCGGGTGCTGTGGTGGAACGGCAGCGCGCTGTCGGCGTGGGATGGCACGACGTGGACGGCGTTGTGTACCGACGCGGCCTGCGCCGCCACCGCGCCGCCGGCGATGCAGGGTGTGCAGGCAGCGTGGGATCGTCGTCGTGGTCGGCTCGTGGCCTTCGCGGGCGAGCGCGTCGACATCGGCGAGGGGCTGCGCTGCGACGGTGGCCTCCAGAACGCCATCATCCGTTTCGGCGCCGAGATCCCAAACCCGATCGTGCCGCCGACGGCGGAGACCTGGGAGTTCGACGGCACGCGCTGGGAGCAGCGGACGCCGGCGACGTCGCCGCCCGCGAGGCTGTTGCACCGCATGGCCTGGGACGACCGCCGCGGCCAGGTCGTCGTCGTCGGTGGCGACGACTGCGACTGCCACGATCGGCCGGTGTCGCCGGGTTTCCTCGGCAACTACAGCGAGGACGCCTGGGCGTGGGATGGCCTCACGTGGACGCGCATCGACGGCGCGCCGCCGGTGCCCGCCGGCTTCGAGCCGGTGGCGGCATTCGCTGCGCGCGACCACCGCCTGACGTCGTGGCCCGAGCAGGGCGGCGCCCTCATCTACGGCGACGCCTCCGGCACCCGGCTGCACCTCATCAAGGACGGCCGCTTCTTCCGCTCGACGAGCGCGGCCGACAACGTGGGCCTCTACCAGCCGGGCTTCGGCACCGCCCCTGATGGCACCGTCGTCGTTCTGGGTGGCGGTGGTGCCGACGGCGGCGGCGGCGGGCCCACGGGTGGCCTTGGCCGCCTCGTCGTCAACGGCACGACGACGACGTTCATCTGTCCGGAGTTCGCGCCCTGCGTGACGGGACCGGCGCCCTTTGGCCACGCGTTCACGCACGACGGGCTGCGGGCGGTGTCCTTCGGCGGCAGCTTCGGCGGCGGTGGTGGTGGCCTCGGCTTCGTGCTGAGCAGCCTCGCCTCGGCGGCCATGATCGTCGTCGACGATGTCGGTGTGCGCGACCCGTGCGCCGGCGGCAGCTGCGGGGCCCTGCCCCCCGCGCGCATGGGTGGCCTGCTCGCCCCCACCGGCGTCGCCGGCGAGTCGCTGCTCTACGGCGGCGCGCCCTTCGATGACCGCGCCTGGGTCTTTGATGGCAGCACCTGGACGGCGATGCCTACGTCGACGGTGCCGCGCGTCCGTCAGGGGCACGCCCTCGCCTTCGAGGCCGCCCGCGACGCCGTCGTCATGACGCTTGGCACCAACGACAACTCCACCAACGACACCCGCGGCGGCGTCACCGAGCGCATCCTGCCGGCCGACCTCGACGACGTGTACGAGTGGGCCGCCGACGACTGGCACCTCGCCCGCGTGAGCGATCCCGAGGGTGACGATCGCCCCCGCGCCCGCCACGGCGTCGCCGCCGGCCCCGACGTCGACGGCAGCGTGTTGATCCACGGCGGCACGCCGTCGCCGGCCATGCTCTTTGGCGGACCGTCGCCGTCGACGCCGCGCCTCGCCGAGCTGTGGCGCTGGGATGGTGGCGCCCAGCGACGCCCCGCCCACCGCTTCCGCGCCCGCACCCTCGGGACCGGCTTCAGCGTCGATGAGGTCATCGGCGCCGAGGTCCGCTGGACGACGACGGGCGGGTCCACTCCCGACCTGCTTGTCTGGGACGGCAGCGACTGGCTCGCCCTCGACCTCCGCACCTGCGGTGTCGACTGCGTCGCCGCCGACCTCGACGCCGACCTCGCCCGGGCCGTGCTCTTTGGTCCGCGCCAGGAGCTCATCGTCGCCGCCCGCGGCACAGAAAACGGTGCCGCGCCAGCCTATGGACGCGTCGTGACCGATTTCGTCGACGTGCGTCTGCGGGCGCGCCGCGGCGGCTGAGCGTCCGGTGACGGTGTGGCCGAGATCGCGTTGACGACGTCGCTGCGGGGCTGCATCGGGTGCGCATGACGGACATGCGTACGCAGTACGAGCAGCTCGGCCTCCTCTACCTCGGCGGTCACGTCGACGGCGACGCGCCGCCGCCGGCGCGGCCGTTCCTCGTGAAGAGCAAAGACCTCGTCACCCACGCCGTCATCGTGGGCATGACGGGCAGCGGCAAGACGGGCCTTGGCGCCGTGCTCCTCGAGGAGTGCGCCATCGACGGCGTCCCGGCGATCGTGATCGATCCCAAGGGCGACCTCACGAACCTCTGCCTCACCTTCCCGGGTCTCGAGCCGACGTCGTTTGCGCCGTGGGTCGGCCAGGGCGAAGACCCCGCCGTCGTCGCCGAGAAGACCCGCGCCGGTCTCGCCGAGTGGCACCAGGACCCGGGTCGCATCGGCGACTTCAGCCGCGCCGTCGAACGCGTCATCTACACGCCGGGCAGCAAGGCCGGGCGACCGCTGTCGATCGTGCAGGGCTTCGACGCCCCCGCCGCCGATACCGGGCTCGACGCCGACGAGGTCCGTCGCGCCCGGGCGGTGTCGCTCACGTCGTCGCTGCTGGCGCTCGCGGGCATCGAGGGGGATCCCGTCGCGAGCCCCGAGCATGTGCTCGTCTCGAGCGTGCTCCTGCACCTTTGGGCGCAGGGGCCAAAGACCGACCTCGGGCAGCTGCTGGCCCACATCCAGAACCCGCCCTTTGCGCGCCTCGGTCTGATGGAGACCGACGTCGTCGCGCCGCCGCCGATGCGCCAGACCCTCGCGCTGCGGCTCAACACCGCGTTTGCCTCGCCGGCGTTGCAGGGCTTCCTCGAGGGCGAGCCCCTCGACGTCGCGAAGCTGCTGTACTCGCCCGAGGGCAGGCCGCGCCTCGCGATCCTCACGCTGGCGCACCTGCCCGACGCGCTGCGCATGTTCTTCGTGACGCTGCTGTTGAACGAGGTGCTCGCCTGGGCCCGGCATCAGCCCGGCACCTCGTCGCTGCGCGCCGTCGTCTACATGGACGAGGTCGCCGGCTACCTGCCGCCGGTGGCGAACCCGCCGAGCAAGCAGCCGATCATGACGCTGATGAAGCAGGCCCGCGCCTTCGGTGTCGGCTGCGTGCTCGCGACCCAGAACCCCGTCGACGTCGACTACAAGGCCCTCGGCAACGCCGGCCTGTGGTTCCTCGGCCGCCTGCAGACCGAGCGCGACAAGGCCCGCGTCCTCGATGGCCTCGAGGGCAGCGCCTCCGCCACCGGCGTGCCCTTCTCGCGCAGCGCCGTCGACACCGCGCTGTCGGCGCTGCCGAAGCGCTCGTTCTACGTCCACAACGTCCACGCGGCGGCGCCCGCCGTCTTCTCGACGCGCTTCGCCCTGTCGTACCTGCGCGGGCCCCTCACACCGACCGAGATCCAGAGGGTCACGGCGTCGATGTCGTCGCCGTCGTCGCCGTCGCCGCCGTCGCCGTCGTCTCCGTCTGCGCCTTCTTCATCGATCGCCGCGCCGGCGCGGGCGACGTCGGCCCCGGTCGCGGCCCCATTCGCGGCGTCGACGGGCCCGGCGGGTGGAACGACGACGTCGCCGCCGCCGCTGCCGTCGTTGGTGGCGCAGCGCTTCCTGTCGCCGGATCATGGCGAGGCCCTGGCGCCGATGCTGTGGGCGAAGGTGACGGTGCGCTACGCCCACGCGAAGTCGGGCACCGACACCTGGCAGACGCGGCACGTGCTCGTGCCGATCGTCGACGACGTCCCCGCCTTCGACCAACTTGAAGACGCCGCCACCATCGCGACGACGTGGACGACGACGCCGCCGGCGGGCGCCCGCTACGTCGCCCTGCCGACGGCGCTGGCGCGGGAGAAGACCTGGCAGGGCCTCGACAAGAGCGTCGTCGGCGCCGTCGTGCGCAGCCTGCCCCTCGTGCTGCTGTCGAGCCCGGCGACGGGCATCGTCAGCGCCCCCGGCGAGGCGAAGGGCGCCTTCATCCAGCGCGTGGCCCAGCGGGCCCGCGAGCTGCGCGACGAGGGGGTCGAGAAGGCGAAGGCCACCTGGCAGCCGAAGATCGAGCGCGCCGAGGAGGCGCTGCGCAAGGCCCGCGAGAAGCAGGAGGGCCTCGACAGCAAGCGGACCTCGCAGATGCTCGGCGCCGGCGTCGACGTCGGCGTCACGATGCTCGGGGCGCTGTTTGGCAGCCGCCGCTCGGTGGCCTCGGCGGCCGGCCGCGCGGCGAAGACGGCGTCGCGGACGATGGGCGGCGGCGAGGCCCTCAAGAAGGCCGAGGCCGACGTCGACGCGAAGCAGGCCGCACTCACGAAGCTGCAGACCGACGCCGAGGCCGCCTTCGAGGCCGTCCACGAGGCCATCGTGAAGAAGGCCGCCGACCTCGACGAGCTGCGCATCCCGGCGAAGAAGGCCGACATCACCGTCGAGACCCTCGGCCTGCTCTGGCGCTGACGGCGCTGCCGGGCGCGACCACGCGCCACAGGCCGCCCCCGGGCGTGACGTCGGCGGCTGGACTGGCGGGCGGGGTGTGCGATCGTGCCGGCCATGATCGCGCTCCCCCTCGCCCTGTGGGCCGCCACCCAGACGACGCCGTCGCCCCCTGCGCCGCCGTCGTCGTCAACGTCCTCGTCTTCGGCGACGTGTCGCCTCGTGGTGCTGGACCTCCAGGCGCGCGACCTCACCGACGAGGAGAAGAACCTCCCCGCCGTGCTCACCGAGTCGCTCGCCACCGAGGCGGCGCTGGCGTCGGGCTGCACCGTCGTCACCTCCGCCGACGTGCGGGAGATGCTCGACTTCGAGGCCACGAAGGTCGTCGCCTGCGTCGAGGGCGCCAGCTCCTGCCTCGCCGAGATCGGGTCTGCCCTCGGCGCCGAGCGCGTCATCGGCGGCACGGTCGCGCGCCTCGGCGACCAGTGGATCATCTCGGCCCGCCTCATGAACGTCTCGCAGGGCACCGTCGAGGTCCGCACCGAGCAGGTCGCGCACAGCCACGAGCAGCAGCGCGTCGCCGCCCAGAACGCTGCCCGCGCCCTCTTCCACCAGCCGGTGACGCCGCTGCAGCCGCCGCCCACCCCGCCGCCGCCGACGACGACGACGACGTCGTCGACCGGGCCCGGTCCGCTCCTGTGGGTCGGCGTGGGAGCCGCCACCGTCGGGGGCCTCGCCCTCCTCGGCGGTGGCATCGTCACCGGCCTCGCCGAGTCCGAGCTCGCCGAACCCACCACCACCGACAAGAGCCGCAGCATCGGCAACGGCCAGGCCGGCCTCGCCGTCGCCGCGGTCGGCGCCGTCGTCGGCGTCGCTGGCGCGATCGTCATCCTCACGGGGGGCCTGTGAACCGTACGCATCTGCTCACGGCCGGCCTCGGCCTCGCCACGATCATCGGTACCCTCGGCGGCTGCCGCGTCCTCGGCCTCACCCCGAGCGCCTGCGTCGACGACACCACCTGTCCCGACGACCAGACCTGCGTCGATGGCGCCTGCGTCGTCGGCGGCGAGGGCGAAGGTGAGGGTGAAGGCGAAGGTGAAGGTGAAGGTGAAGGTGAAGGTGAAGGCGAGGGCGAAGGGGAAGGTGAGGGCGAGGGCGAAGGCGAAGGCGAAGGTGAGGGTGAAGACCCGCCCTTCGCCGTCCTGCCCGATGCCCGCTTCGTCGTGGCCCACGCCGGCGCCGTCTTCGGGGCGGGCGGCGGCGACGCGGCCTGCACCCGGCGCCTCGATGGCACCGCGCGCGACGTGACCTGCCTCGCGGCGGGGGAGCGGCTGCGCTCCCTCGTCATCGTCGGCACCGACCTCGTCTTCCTCGTCGACGGCACTGTCGACGAGGTGCGCCGGGTGGCCCAGACGGCGACGACGGCGACAACGCCGACGGTGGTGACGACCGGCCTCGACGTCGGCACCGCGGTGGGGCCCGATGCCCTGGCGGTGGGGGCCGGCAAGCTCGTCGTCCTGCGGGGGCCGACGACGCTGCGGCTGATGAACCTCGACGGCAGCACCGTGCAGGACCTCGACACCGACGGAGCCGGGGCCCACGGCGCGCTCTCGGTGACGACGGAGTTCGTCGGCGTGGCCCAGGGCAACGCGGCGGTGCGTCTCGCCATCTTCGACCGCCTCGACAACCTCCTCGCCTACATCGTCTCGGCGGTCCGCGACGGCGACGCCGAGTTCGACGTCGGTACGCCCATCGCCGGCGCCGCCGCCGGCGACGAGCACGTGTGGAGCACCCGCACCGCCGATGAGGGCGGTGGCCTGTTCGGCTTCGACGGCGACACCAATGGTGGCGACGGCAACTTCGAGGCCCGCATCCTCGCCGTGCGCGCCGACCCGCAGAACCCCCGCACCCACGCAGCGGCGATGGTCGGCGACGGCGACTTTGTCTCCTACGTCACGGCCGGTGTGCCGTCGGGCGGTGGCAGCCACGGCCTGCTGCGCCTCGACACCGCCGCCGTCACGGTGGCCGCGCCGGTGCGCCTCGCGTCGCTGCCGGGCGCCGGCGCCAGCGTGGCCCTCGATGTCACGACCGGCGTCCACTACGTCGCCGTGCCCGACGCCGACGCCGTCCTCGCCTTCGCGCCCTGACGGCGCGGCGGTCCGTCAGCCCGCCTGCTTGAAGACGAAGGGGTAGTTGACGACGACGACGCCACCGCCGAGGGGCTGCGGGAAGCGCCAGGTGCGGATGCGGGAGGCGAGGCAGTCCACGACGCCGGCGTGGTGCAGCTGGTCGTCGGCGGCGTGGACGCTGGCGACGAGGCCGCTGCGGTCGATGATCCACTTCATCACCACCCGGCCCGACAAGCCCGGCGTCGTCGTGAGGTGCTGCTCGTAGCAGTAGCGGACCTGGCCGGCGTGGCTGCGCACCACCCGCCGGATGAGCTCGGGGTCGAGGGTCCCCGTCACCGTCGGCGTGTCGACGACGACGGTCGGCGCCCGGTCCTCCTTCGCGATGTAGGCGAAGCGGCCGTCGTCATCGCCGCTGTCGTGGCCGCTCCCCCGCGTGACGATGGCGCCGATGCCGAGCGTGCCCGTCCCCACGCGCCCCTCGCCGTCACTGGCCGGACCGGAGCGCAGACCGAGGCCGCCGCGGCCGTCACCCGTCGCCACCTGCCGCCCATCGATGCCGGCGAGCGCCGACGACAGCGCCGCCGATGACGACGACGACAGCGCCGTCGCGAGGCCCGCCTCACCGAGCAGGCTCGCGAGCCGACGAGCGACCACGTCCTGATCGCTGCGCGCCGCCGCAGGCAGCTGGCGCACCGGGCGTGGCGTGCGCGCGCGCCTCGCGGCGGGGGTGCTGCCGCTGCTCGCCGCCGCCGACGCGGTCGCCGGCGTGGGCGCGGGGATGGGGCGGGGTGTGGCGCGCAGCAGCACCGACGACACGCGGGTCGGGTGCGTGGCGAGGACGTCGTCGAGGTCGTCCATGCCGACCGGGAAGAACAGCGTCGTGCCGAGGAGCAGGGCGACGACGCAGACGGCCAGCAGTGCTGTGTTGGCCCACAGCGCGTCGAACAATGGCGGAAGCAGGACCGACCGCGTGCGGGCCACGGTGTGGATCTCGAGCCGGTGTGCACCGAGCTCGAGTTCGACGACGACGTCGTCCGTCAGCGTGATGCTGCCGATGACCGCGGTGGCGGCGTCGCCCCCCCGTCGTCGCAGCGTGGCCGTGACGTCCGGGCCGGCGTGCACGACGGCGCCGGTCTTCGTCGACGTCACGAGGGGGCGGGCGCCGCCGCCCGGCAGGGGGATCGGCAGCCCGGTGCCGGCGCCGATCATGAGCTCGCCGACGTCGCGGGCCCGCAGCACCGCCCGCAGCGCGCCCCGCCAGCGCCAGGTCACCTCGACGTGGCGGTTGTCGGCGGTGATCACATCGTCGCTCGGGACGGCCCACGCCAACAGCGCGGGATGGGCGGCAAGCCTGGCATCCATGGGGCCTCCAACGGGGTGGTCGTGGTCGGCAGACCCCGGGGCCGGTGCGCAGGTTCCCGCAGATCTCCGGTGCCGGCGTCACCACGACGACAGCGCGCGCGCGGCCCCGTCATCGACCGCGGCGCCGACGCTGGCGGCGAGGATCAGGCGGTGCTTCGGGCTCACCTCCGGCGGGATCGACGGCGTCCACACCGACAGGCCCCGCGCGCGCAGCGCCACCACCCGCTCCCGATCGATGGCCAGCGCCCGATCCTCGACGTCAGACAGGTCGGCGAGGTCCGCGGCGCCGCGTGCGATGACAGCACGGCAACACCGCCACCCGCGCGCCGACCGCGGTGGCGCGGGCCAGCACATCGTCGCTGAGGTCGCCACAGGCGTGGGCCGACACGACGATGTCGTCGGGGCCGATGGGCACCTCCTGCAGCTGCGCCTGCGTGAAGGTCACGCGCCCGGCCAGCCGCGGAAACGCCGCGACGACGGCGTCACCGACGCGCCCGTGGTTCGGCGGCAGCCGCACGTCGACAGCAAGGGCGGTGTCGGCGTCGTCGCCGCCGAGCAGCAGCATGCACCAGGCGACGAGGCCCTGGCCGCAGCAGAGGTCGACGACGCGGCCGCGTGGAAAGACGCGGCGCACCCGGCTCGCCAGCTCGTAGGCCTCGTGCAGCTCCTTGCGGGGCAGACAGCCGACGGCGCACAGGGCCCGCCCCAGCACGTCGAGCGGGCCGTCGCCCGGATAGTGCCGGGCGTGGGAGGGCGTGAGCTTGTTGCGCGAGCCGACGCCGTGCATCGGCCCCTGCTGCCACCGTCAGCTGCCGTCGTCACCGGGGATGACGAGGCCATGGCGGGCGGCGAAGGCGGCGGCGGCGACGGCGTCCTTGCGGCGCTTGCCCCGCCACAGCTCGAGCTCGGGACAGACAGGGATGCCGTCGACGACGACGGCGCGGGCGAGGATGGCGTCGACGTCGAAGGGCGCATCCTCGAAGGTCACGTCGAGGGGCAGCGGCAGGGGACCGCCCGTCACCCGCACATAGAAGCGGCCATGCAATGTGTCGTCGTCGACGTCGGCGGCGACGACGTCGCCCCACACCCGCGCCTCGGCGCCCCGGGGCATGAGCAGCTGCAGCACGGCGCGGACGGCGTCGGTGCCTGAGACGACGATGTCGACGTCGGCGAGCCCCTCCTGCGCGAGGATGCGCGGATGCAGCAGGGCGAAGGCGGCGCCGCCGACGACGACGAAGGACACCCCCGCAGCCGCCAGCGTGCGCAGGACGCCGAAGGCCTCGTCGGCGACGGCGCGGCTCACGGCCCGTGCATCCAGTTGCCCACGACGAGGGCGTCGGGGACCCAGTCGCCGCAGAGGTCGCCCGTGGAGTGGAACACGAGCTTCTGCAGCACCCCCGACTGCAGCACGTCGTGGTGCGCGACGTAGCTCGAGGCCTCGAGGATGACGTCGATGTCAGCGACCCGATAGACCTCGTTGTAGTAGTAGTAGCCCGCCGTGACGCCGGTGAGCTCCCAGCCCGGCCGTGGCGACGTCGTCGAGCTGGCACCTTGTCCCGTTTCGACGGACGACGGCAGCACCGCCTCCATGAGGTCGCGCACCGCCACGCGGTTCGCCGCGATCCAGCGGGTCTCGCGGTTCTCGACGTAGAGATCCCCGAGCGCGCTCAGCTCGCGAAACACGACCCGCTTCACGCCGAGTGACCGCGCGTGGGCGAGGTGGGCCTCGACGTCGTCGATGGTGCGCACGCCCTCGCGGTTGAGGATGCAGGAGAGCTTCACGGAGACCCCGGCGCCCTGCAGCCGGCGGACGACGTCGTCGAAGGCGGCGGCCCGCCAGACGGGCTGGTCCTTCTCGAAGCGCATGATCTGCTGGTTGGTCTGCTCGTCGAAGTGGGCCCGCGACAGCTCGACGCGATCGAAGCCGGTGCGCGCCAGGGCGGCGACGAGCTGCGCGCCGCTGCCGTCGTGCGCGAAGCCGCTGCCGTTGCTGTAGAGGACCTTCTCGACGAACAGGGCGCGGTGGGCGTCGACGAGGTCCATCAGCCGCAGGAACCAGGCGGCGTCGGCGGTGGCCTCGAGGCCGCTGAGGCTGAGGCCGAGCGGGAACGTGCGCAGGTCGGTCCACACGCGGTCGAGGGCCGAAAACCAGCGGTCGCGGTCGCCGATCACCGTCTTTGCCGTGAGGCGACTGGCGTCGTGCCGCAGCAGCTCCTCGCTGCAGAAGGCGCAGTGGGCGTTGCAGGCCCGCGGGTTCGCATACGGCGTGAACGTGAGGCCCGGCCGCAGGAACCAGATGCGCCCGCCCAGCAGCAGCGGCACCGGCGGCGCCGGCTCGAAGGTCTCCCAGCGCCCGTCGCGGTAGCGCCCCGGCGTGACGATCTCGCCGGCGTGACGGAACTGGTTGGGGCGGATGCCGGCGTCGCTCATGGCCGCTCCGTCGCGCCACGCATCGGCGGCACCTCGACGACACCGCCCATCGCCACGCCGATGCGGCGCGGTCCGTCGAAGGCCTCGCGGGAGTGGCCGTAGCGGACGTTGTCAACGAGGAGCAGATCGCCGTTCTTCCACGGCACGGCCTCGGCGGTCTCGAGGAAGGCCGACAGCAGCACGTCGACCTCGTCGTCGGAAAACGGCGTGCCGTCGCCGAGCGTGTAGCGGCGGTGGCCGTTGTCGACGGCGGGACCATCGAGGGCGATGCGGGGAAAGAGCAGGCGGGGCCGACCATCGGCCGCCGTCGCCCGCGCCGGTACGCGGATGCGCGTCATCAGCGTCGCGGTGGGGCCGCCGTCGACGCCGGCGACGCCTTCGTCGAGCCACCAGGCCTCGTCGAACTGGTGGGTGGCGGCGCGGCAGCGGGCGAGGGCCTCGTCGCGCGACGTCGTCGCGAAGCGCTCCTGCCACGTGCGGAAGAAATTCTTCGCCCGCGCCGGGTGCTGCTCGTCGATGAAGCCCATTTCGATGAGGAGGCCGTGGCGGTCGAGGGCCGCGAGCAGGCGCGCGCCGGTGGTACCGCAGCCGGCGATGAAGGCCTCGCAGCGGTCGGCGTCGTGCACGAAGGTGCGGCCGCCCGCCGTCACGCGCTCGACGTCGACGCCGAAGAACAACAGCCGCGCCGGGATCTGGCGCTGATAGAGGACCTCGTTGTGGGGCAGCAGCCACAGGTGCGACGGGTAGGCGTCGGTGGCCCGCAGCTCGCGCGAGATCGCCTCGCGTGTCGTGCGCCCGCTCGCCATCCCGCCCCACGGAAACGCCGCCTCCGGCCCGAAGCCGAGGGCCTGCAGCACCGCCGGCGGTGGACCCTCGTCGCCACGCCCGGCAAGCCCGGTGCGGCGCACATGCACCGCGCCATGTCGCTGCAGCGCGTCGCCGATCCCCTGCAGGCGGGCGTCGTCGAGGGCGCCGCCGGCGTCGAAGACGCGCGCTGCCGCGGGCATGTGCCAGAGGCGCTCCTTCGGCAGGTGGTAGCGCACCGGCGCGCCACCGCTCGCGGTGAAGCGGCCCACCCATGGCGGCGACGTCGGTGCCGGTGTCGACGTCGGTGTCGACGTCGGTGTCGGCCGACCGGGGCCCTCGTTGCGGACGGCGCCGGCCATGCCGACGAGCACCTCGCGGACGCCGCGGTAGGGCTCGCGCGAGTGGCCGTAGCGCAGGTTGTCGAAGAGGATGAGGTCGCCGACGGCGAGCGGGATCCCCTCGCGGGTCTGCAGCGATACCGCCCGCAGCAGCGCCCGCTCATCGGGTGAGAGCTCCTCCCCATTGCCGAGGGGAAAGCGTCGGTGGCCGTTTCTCGTCGAGGGGCCGTCCATCGCGAGGCGCGGGAAGCGCAGCAGGCGCTCGCCCGTCTGCGGGTGGATCATGAACGCCGACAGCACGAGGCGGGTCATCAGCGTGCGCAGCGGCCGGCCGTCGATGGTCGCCTCCTCGACGTGCCACCAGGCCTCGTCGACCTCGTCGTCCTCGACGATGCGGCGCAGGGCGAGCCCGGCGTCGTCGGTGCCGCAGCGCTCCTGCCACGACTGGAACGTGTTGTCGGCCTTCAGCGGGTGGCGCGCGTCGAGGAAGCCGTTTTCGATCATGACCCCGTGGGCCTCGAGTCGACGCAGCAGCTGCTCGCCGACGGGGCCGGCGGCACGCAGGCCCGCCTCGAAGGCGGCGGCGCTGTGCACGAAGGTGCGACCTCCCTCGGGGGCGACGGCGGTGAAGGCCAGCAGGACCTGCGCTGGCGTCGTGCGCAGGTATTGCACCTCGTTGTTGGGCAGCAGGTAGAGCGGCGCCGGGTAGTGGTCCATGCGCCGCAGCCCCGGCCGGACCCACTTCTCCTGCACGGCACGACTGGTGCGGCCACCGCCCTCGAAGCGCTGCGCCTCGCCGAAGCCGAGGCCGGGCAGGGCCGCGGCGATGTCGTCGGCGTCGCGCAGGCCGGTGTCGATGAGGTGGACGGCGCCCCGGGTGGCGACAATCGCGCAGGCGAGGGCCTGGTGCATCGGCGACAGCCGGCCGCCGGCGTCGATGACGTGGACGCTGAAGTGCTCTCCCGCCATCTGCGCGCAGCGGGCCTGCCAGCGGGCGAGGGACTCAGGGTCGTCCACGGGACCTCCGCGAGGGGACTACTCGCCCTGCACCACGAGGGCGGTGACGAGGACGCCGACGCCAGCGCCGACGAGGCCGAGGCCGAGGGCGACGGCGGGCTGACCGGCGCCGGCCCACGTCTCGTTGGCCACGTCGAAGCGGTCGCGGGCCACCTGGACGTCGTTGACGAAGCCCTGCCGCGCGGTGCCGCTGGCTTCGGCCTCGGCGGCGAGCACCTCGAGGGCGGCCGCGGACTCGCCGAGCTCGAGCCAGGTGAAGGTGCCGACGAGGAAGCTGAGGGTGCCGACGGCGGCGAGGCCGCCACCGACGCCGAGGGCGACGACCGAGGGGCCGCGGGCCCGCGGCCGACCGCGGTCATCGTCGCTGCCATCGTCGTCGCCAGCGGCGCGGGGCAGCAGCGTCACCGCGGTCGTCTCGCCGAGGGCCACCGTGACCTGCTCGGTGGCGACGACGCCGTCGAGGGCGACACTGACGTCGTGGCGGCCGGGATCGAGGCCGCCGATGGGGGCGATGGGCGCGAGGCCGCGGGGCGCGCCGTCGACGGAGACGGTGGCCGACGGCGCGGTGATGGTGAGGACCGTCGACGTCGCGGCCGGGGTGGCGAGGGCGTCGAGGGCCGCGTCGACGTCGGCGTCGAGGACGGCGCTGCGCAACGGGCCCTTCGAGCGGCGCACCGGCCGGGCGTTGCCGACGTCGACGGCGACGAGCTCCAGGGTGCTCGCGCCGACGCGGGCGAGGACGATGACGTCGACGCCCTGCACCACGCCGATCTGGGCGAGGCAGTCGGTGGCGGTGACGTCGCAGGTGAGGTCGTGGCTGCGTGCCGCCTCGTAGAGGGGGCGGGCGACGCTGTCGGCGACGGCGCCGGGGCGGGCCTCGAACGCGCGCCGCAGGGACCGCTCGACGCGGGCGGCGCCGTCGAGCGTAAGCCCCTCGACGACGATGGGGGCCAGCGACATCGGGGGCGCGGCCGGCGGGGCCGGCGCGGTCGCCGCCTTCGGGGTGGCCGCGGTGAGGAGGAGGGGGACGAGAAAGACACACATGACGTCACGCCGATCGCTTCCGCTACCATAGCCCTGATGGCCGGTCCGCAGCGTCGAATGGGCGACTATGTCCTCCTGGGTGCCCTGGGGCGCGGCGGCATGGGCGAGGTGTACCTCGCGAAGAAGGGCGGCCTCGTCGGCGCCGAGCGCCTCTGCGTCATCAAGACCCTGCGGGACGATCGCGCCAGCGAGCCCGAGTACGTCCGCCGCTTTTCTCGACGAGGCCCGCGTCGTCGTCTCCCTGCAGCACGCCGGCATCTGCCACGTCTTCGACGTCGGTGTCGTCGACGGCGCCTACCTCCTCGCGATGGAGCACATCCCGGGGCTGACGCTGCGTGTGCTGTTCGACGGGCTCGTGCAGCGGGGTGAGGCGACGCCGCCCGCATCGCCGTGCACATCGGCATCGCGCTCCTCGAGGCCCTCGACTCCGCCCATCGACACCACCACCCGATCAGCGGGGCGCCGCTGCACATCGTGCACCGCGACTTGTCGCCGCAAAGCTGTCGTTCGGTGGCGACGTGAAGCTGATCGACTTCGGCCCAGTCCTCGCTGAAGGTGGAGCAGACGGGGCGCGACTTCGTCTACGGCAAGCTCATGTACATGTCGCCGGAGCAGGCGCGCGGCGAGCCCCTCGACGGGCGCAGCGACCAGTACTCGGCGGCCATCGTGCTGATGGAGCTGCTCACCGGCCACCGCTACTGGGGCGAGCTCGAGCCCGTCGTCATCCACCGCCACCTGCACGAGGGCGGCTTCCGCCCGGCCATGAGCGCGTGCCCCACGAGGTGGCGGCGGTGCTGGCGCGGGCCCTCTCGCCCGACAAGGCGCAGCGCTTCGCGTCCTGCGTGGCGATGGCGTCGGCGCTGCGGACGCTCGTCGGGCGGGTCGTCCCGGCGGTGGGCGGCTCCGACCTGCGGGCCCTGCTGGAGCGCGTGGTGCCGGACCAGATCGCGCTCGAGCAGCGGCGCATCGCCGAACTCCTCGCCGCCGACCACAGCGGCGAGGTGCCCCGCCTGCCGCCCGAGCCGACTGCCACGCCGGCGAGCCAGCCCACCGGCACCATCGCCGTCGGTCGTCGTCAGGCCACGCCCACACGGCGGCCCTGGCTCGGCGCCGCTGCCGTCCTTGGCTGCCTCGTCCTCGTCGACGTCACCGCCGCCGCCGACGTCCCCGCCCGTCGCCGTGGCGCCGCCGCCGGTCGCGCAGCCGTCGATCGCGCCACCGTCGATCGCAGTCGACGCCGGCGTCGTCGCGAGCGCGGCCCCGGTCGTCGTCGACGCCGGCGTTGCCGCTGTGCCGGCCGTGGAACCTGCCCTGGAACCGGCGGAACCGCCCGTGGAACCCGTGGAACCCGCCGTCGATGAGCCGCGGACGCGCAAGCCGAAGCCGAAGCCGACGCCGAAGCCGACGACGCCAGCGCCGACGACGCGGGCCCGGCGTCGGGCCCGGCATCGCCGGGGTCGGCGCCGCGTCGACGCCGTCGACGGGCAGGCACACGCCCTTGACGCAACGGAGATCGGAGCGACAGTCGACGTCGTCGCCGCAGCGGGCGCCGAAGGCCGGATTCCGCACGACGCAGCCCACGAGGCCGACCGCCAGGGCTGCGAGGGCGACAACGACGACGAGGGAGACGCGGGCGACCCCGGGCCACGGTACCACGTCGACGTCCCACACTGCCGCACCCGGTCATGACGCCGGTGGTGGGCCGGGTTGCCGCGCGCCGCGTGAGAAGTCACAACCGGTGACATGAACGCTGCCAGCCTCCCCATCGCTGCCGGTCGCGACCGGAGCTTCGCGATCTTCACCGCCGTCGTCTCCGCCGTCGCCCTCGGCTTCCTGTTCTGGTTGCTCGTGTGGCGTCAGGCGAGCCCGACGGGCGCCGACCTGCGCTTCCTGCCGGCCGTCAACGCCTCGTTCAATGCCATGGCCGCAGCGCTCTTGTCGCTCGGCTTCGTCTTCATCAAGCAGGGCAGGGCGCACCTGCACAAGTACGCGATGGTCGGGGCCTTCGCGATGTCGGGCCTCTTCCTCGTGAGCTACGTCGTCTACCACTACACCCACGGCGACACGAAGTTCGTCGGCGAGGGCGCCATCCGCGGCGTCTACTTCTTCATCCTCATCACGCACATCGTGCTCTCGGCCGTCATCGTCCCCGGCGCGCTCTTCGCGTTCTGGTTTGCCGGCACGCAGCGCTTCGCTGCCCACAAGAAGGTCACGCGGGTGCTCCTGCCGTCGTGGCTCTATGTCTCCGTCACCGGCGTCGTCATCTTCTTCATGCTGAAGGTGTGGGGCCAGACCGCCGCCTGAGGCGCATCGTCGCCGTCGTGTCGTCGCGCCGATGCCGGCGACAAAGCGCCGCGCCGGGCCACCTCGCGCACTGGTTCGCTTCGGGCCGTCGCGCTAGCGAAGGCCCATGCGCGTCGTCATCGTTGGAGCAGGCCTCGTCGGAACCGCCATCGCCCGCGCCCTCGCCCTGCGTGGCGTCGACGTCGTCGTCGTCGAGAAGGGCGTGCCGGGCGCCGAGGCCAGCTGGGCCGCCGGCGGCATCCTCTCGCCGCTCGCCGAGTGCGACGACGACGGCCCGATGCTGCGCCTCTGCCTCGACGGCCTCGCCACCACCCGCACCCTCGCGGGCGCGCTGAAGGCCGCCGGCCACGACGTGCAGTGGATCGACGGCGGCACCCTCGACGTCGCCCTCGACGAGGCCGCCGAGGCCCGCCTGAAGGCGCGGCTGCAGTGGCAGGAGAAGGCGGGCTTCGTCGGCGACGCCGGCGGTCGCTGGCTCGATCGCGACGGCGTCTCGGCCATTGCGCCGGTCATTGGCGACGTGCGCGGCGGCGCCTGGTTTCCCGGCGAGGCCTCTCTCGATCCGCGCCAGCTCTTCCTCGGCCTGCGGGCCACCGCCGAGGCCGCCGGCGCCACCTTCCTGCGTCGTCGGGTGACGGGCGTTGCCCGCCAGCGCGTCGTCGTCGAGCGCGACACCGGCGACGTCGAGCACCTCGATGGCGACGCCGTCATCGTCGCCGCGGGCGCCTGGACCCCGCAGGTGGCGGGCGCCGACGTCTCCGCCGACGTGGTGTTTCCGGTGCGCGGCCAGATGCTCGAGCTGCAGGGTCCGGCCGGGGCGTTTGCGCCGGTGATCTTCTCCAGCAAGGGCTACGTCGTGCCCCGCCACGACGGCCGCGTGCTCGCGGGCTCGACGATGGAGCAGGCCGGCTTCGAGAAGGCGCTGACGCCCGCGGGCCTCGCCCGCCTCGGCGGCATGGTGCAGGCGCTCGTGCCGTCGCTGCAGCACGCCCCGGTGCTGTCGACGTGGGCCGGCTTGCGCCCCGGCACGAAGGACGGGCTGCCGCTCCTCGGCCAGCAGAACAACGGCGTGTGGATCGCGTCGGGCCACTTCCGAAACGGCGTGCTGCTCGCGGCGCAGACGGCGGTGCTGCTCGAACGCGCCCTCCTCGACGACGACGACCGCACCCTGCGGCCGTTCTCGCCGACGCGCTTTGCCTGAGTCGCTGGAGTCGCTGTCGCCCGACGATCGTGGCGCGCGCTCAGTGGGGATGCGCCCGGGCCAGGGCGGCGAGGTGGGGCACAAAGGCGTCCATCGCCGGTGCGCCGTCGCGCGCGGCGGCCTCCAGCCCGCGGATCAACACGCGACCGAACGCCACCTCGTCGAAGGGCGCCGGCCGGCCGGAGCCGGCGTCGTTCCAGCCGAGCCAGTCGACGTGGTCGGCGGGGACGCAGCCGAGGAAGTGGCCATACCGGGCCGAGGCCGCCGGCACGATGCCGTCGTTGGCGAGGGTCCAGCCCTCCACCTCATGCACGATGAGGCCCGGCGCCATCAGGGCGCCGACGTCGTCGCTGAGGCGGGGCGCCGACCACCGGCCGCCGTCGCAGGAGTGGTCGCCCGCGCGCAGCCGGCCGGTGAAGCCCGCCACGCTGAAGAAGGGCACGTCGTCATCGTCGTCGTCGTCATCGTCGTCGCCGGCGCTGTCGTCGGGGCGGCCCCGCCGCTGCAGCGTCGAGGCGCCTTCTGGTCGCAGCGACAGCGACGAGAAGGCGGCCGTCGAATCAGCGACGCTGCGACGCGCAGGCTCCATCGGCTCGAAGAGCTCCCACGCCCACTGCACCGGCATCAGCACGCCGTCGACGAGAAACGACGGCAGGCGCGCGCCCCACGTCGCGACCGGCGTGCCCTGGTGGGGCGTGGCGAGGGTGGCCACGGCGCCGATGCGGGCGCGCACGGCGTCGTCCTGCAGGGCGATGCGGGTATCGAGGCCGCCCTGGCTGTGGGCGAGGATCAACACGCGGTCGGCGCCGCTGCTTGCGCGGGCCTGCTCCACGGCGCGCACGAGGGCCCCGGCCCGCACCGCCGACGACGCGATGGCCGGCGACTGCACCACGACGACGACGCGGCCGTCGGCCTCGAGGCCCGCAGCGATGGTCTCGAGGTAGCGGTCGAAGACCGGCAGGCGGTCCCACCCCAGAAAGCCCGGCACGATCACCACCGGCATCGGCGTCGATGGTGCGGCCGTCGTCGTCGCAGGCCCGTCCGGGGGCAGCACGGCCGCGAGCAGCAGCAGGAGGGCAGACGAAGACACCATGACCTCTTGTGCCCGCCTCCGGCGCCGAGAGCCAGTCCGGCCTGCGCAGGTCGGGACGCGGTTGAACCCATTGGTGATGTCGACCCGGATGACGCCACGTAGTGCATTGGCGACGATGGCGCGATCGGTGGGTGTCCATGGAACGTGAATCCCTCGTCTTCGCCGGATGCATCGTGACGCAGATGGCGTCGCGGGCGCCCTTCATGGACGTCGACCTCGTGCCACCGCGCCTGTGGACCGCGTCGGCGTGTGTGGCGCCCATGGTGCCCGGCATCTCGGGCCTGGCGTGGGCGACGGTCGAGAGAGAGCAGCGGCTGGCGGTCTTCCGCTCGTTCGGCATGTCCGACGAACGCCTCGACGACGCCGTGGCGTGGACGACGTCGAGGTTCGACGTCGGCAACGGCTGGCCGGGTATCTTCATGGACGTCGACACCGCGCGTGCGTTCGTGCAGCGCTTCATTCCGGCGGGGCACGAGGCCCGCGTCATCGCGCTGTGCCTCGCGGTCGACGACGTTGCCGCCCTCATCGAGGCCGCGTCGTCCGGGTCGGAGACTGCCGACGTCGCCATCCTCGTCGGGCTACGGCGTGGCGCAGCACCACCTCCGGGCGGTATCGAGCTGGGCACCGATGTGTTGGGTCTGGAGGTGGACGGATCCTTCCACTCCTTCCTCTGCAACGGACGCGAGACGTGGATTCGGGATCACCTCGGCGCGGTCCCCAACACCGTGGGCCTCTTCGATGACCACGAGGTCGCTCGCCGTGCGGCCCTCCACATCGAGGCGGACGGCGGCGCGGAGCCTGTGCCCTGGCGTGCCTGGCGGCTCATCGCCTACCCGCGGCAAGCGACGCCGTCCGACGGTTGAGCGACGGGACACCCGCACAGACTCAACGGCGTCGCACGCTTCATCCGATCTCCGTCAGGTTTGCCTCTGCGCTAATGGCCCATTCAATCAGCGCCCGGATGACGCTCGGTGTCACGGCGGCGGGAAGCGCGAAAGGCGCGAGGAAACGGCGCCAGGGGCCGCGCAATCCGGTGCGCGAGCCGAACCGATCTCCTGTCGAAATGACGACGGCGCGCCCGAGCCCCACGAGGAGGTGAAGCTGGCCGTCCCGACTGACGACGTGGAGCGCGTCGCCAGCGTCGTCGTGCCATGGCTCAACCCACCACAGGTAGGTCACCTCACCCACCAGGATCTTGCGTCGGCCTTTCTCAGATATCGCCATGGCGTTGGCTGTATCTCCTCTCGGTGATGAACGATGGTCGTGAGTGGCAGACGTTCAGTCGAATTCAAGGCGTCTTCTGCCGTACTCGAATCTCAGCCGGTCGCCTTGCGAGCACGAGATGGGTTTCGCTGTGTCTCGTCGACGGGTTCGTCTCGCAGCTGCGCCTGCGCAGGGCCGCACGGCGGAGGGACATCATCCCAGGTCAGGGACAGCTTCGCTTCGGCAAACTTCATCGCTTCGTCGATTGTCTCGAAGAAATAGTCAACAAATGGATGATGGTATTGGCCCGGGTGGCCGGGACGACCGACCAGCACGGCGAATGGCCGCAGATCAGCCCTGACCACGCATACGTCGGCAGTGCTGTCCCCGTAGGACCAGGTGCCGTGAACGATGACGTCACGAGGGTCGGGTCGAAAAAACCAGATGTCATCGTCGTACATGCCGCACCGCCGATACTTTTTCGATGACAGATGGCGAATCAGGTCATCGACCAGATCATTTCAATGTGTCTTCACCGTGAATGTCGGTGCCTCGAACAGAGTCTCGCAGGGCCGATGGTCCGCCTCAACCGCGCTCAGGGGCCGACGGCGTCGGGGTCGTCGCGCAGCAGGGCCCGCAGTCGCTCGCCCGCCGTGGGCTCCACCGCTGCCATGACGCCGAGCGAGGCGCCGACGGCGCCGAAGAAGACGAAGCCGCCGCCCATGGCGTCGTGGATGCGGCGGTCCCCCGACAGTTCGATGCACGACGGACAGCCGAGGGCGAGGCCGCCGAGGGCGCTCAACGCCAGGCCGCTCACGATGCCCACCGTGCCGAGGGCGAGGCGACGACCCGGGCCGTCGTCGGCGCTCGCCTCGATGGTCTCGATGGCCCGCGTGACCCGCGCCTCCCGCTCGCGCGCCGACGTCGCCGGCGACGCGAGGATCGCCGTCGCCAGACGCTCCTCGTCGCCGATCGGGATCAGCACCCCCGACGACGACACCGCGCGCGCCCCCGCGGTGTCGTCGTCGTACCGCGGTGCCATCGAGGCTCGCGTCGGAGCAGGACTCGAGGGTGCCGTCCCAGCGGCCGTCGGCGGTGCAGCCGACGAGGGCGGGGGCGGAGGTGAGGGTGACGACGGTGGCGAGGCTCAGGCGACGCATGGGCTGCTCCAGGGACGCCGGGGTGGCGTCATGATGCAGGGAAGCGCGCGAGGGCCGGATCTGTGACAGGGCCCGCCGGCCGGGGCGGATCCGATCGTGTTCCACGCCGGTTCCACGCCGGTTCCACGCCGGTTCCACGCCGGTTCCAGGTCGGGTTCCACGTCACGGGTCACGAGGGGACCGTTTTCATCCGGTGTCGGGCCTGTCCAGCGCGTGAGATGTCGGTGAGGTCACGGCGGCGGGCCCCGGTGGTAGCAGGGAGATCCACCCGCTCGACCAGGAACCACCATGCACCCCACCGTCTCTGCACGCATCATCGCTCTCGGCGTCTTCGTCTGGCTGGGCCTCACCGGCTGCTCGCCGAGTGCGGGCAATGAGCTCAAGCACTGGGAGAACAACCAGAAGGCCGCCGCCGAGTTCAAGGCGGCGTACCCGTCCTTCGCCGCCGTCATCGACGAGCGCATGGGCGCGGCCCGCAAGGCCTTCGACGCGGCCAGCAAGGAGACGGATGAGGCGAAGAAGGCCGAGCAGATGAAGGCGGCCAACGGCATCGCCGGCGAGATCCTGAACCCGCTCAACGAGGTCAAGTACAAGAGCGAGGCCGTGAGGAGCGTCGTCGACAAGATGGCCGGGCTGAAGATTGAAAAGAGCAGCGCCAGCCGTCGCAGCGACGCCATCGCCGCGGCCCAGGCCGACCTCGACAAGGTGAAGGCGGCCCTCGCCGCGGCGAAGCCCACGACGGTGGCGGAGGCGGAGGCGGCGCTGCGGCCGCAGATCAGCGCCCTCATCCAGGCGAAGGGCGCCGCCGACCGCGCGCTCACGGCGCTGTCGCCGAAGAAGTAGTCGTCGCGACGTCGTCGTCGCAGGCGGCGTCGTCGGCTCAGGCCTGCAGGAAGCGGGCGGCGATCACGCGCGGCCCGCGCTCGCCGTCGAAGCGCACCACCACCGTCGCCGAGCGACCGCCGCCGCGCTGGCCGACGACGGTGCCTTCGCCGAAGAGCCGGTGGCTCACCCGCGCCCCGGCCGCAAACGCCGGCGCCTCGTCAGGCTCGAACACCACCTCGGGGGTCGTCGGGGCCGCTGGCGTCGGCGTCGTCTTCACCGGCACGCCGAGCACGAAGCGGCGCGCGGGTGGCGCCGGCGCCGGGGCGCTGTCGGCCACGTCGTCGTCGTCGTCGTCGTCGTCGTCGTCGTCGCCGACGGCCGGCAGCAGGCGCTGGGGCACGACGACGGCGTCGTCGGGTACGGCGCCCGGCTCGGTCATGACGAGGCGGGTGCGGGGCTCGCGGCGCGGCGGCGGGGCACCATCGTCGAAGTCGTCGTCGTAGACGACGCGGGGGCTGCCGTCGTCGACGTCGTCGGCGCCCTCGGTGCGGCGGTGCCGGCGGCGCCACTGCTCGAGCAGGCTCTCGCGCTGGTTCGCCATCGAGCCGCCCTGACGACGACGGGGCAGGTCGCCTTCGAGGACGCCCGACGGGATCTCGAAGAGGAAGCGCGACGGGTCGCGGGCCTTCAGCGTGCCCTGCACCATGCGTTGGGCCGCCCACGACAGCACGAGGCGCTGCCGCGCGCGGGTGATGCCGACGTAGGCGAGGCGCCGCTCCTCCTCGAGGCCCATGGCGTCGTCGTTCATGACGGCCCGCGAGTGCGGGAAGCCGTGCTCCTCCAGGCCCACCATGAAGACGACGTCGAACTCGAGGCCCTTGCAGGCGTGCAGGGTCATCAGCGTGATCTCGCCGCGGCCGTCGTCGTCGGGGGCGTCGTCGGCGCTGCCCAGCAGGCTCGCGCTCTCGAGGAAGGCCTCGACGTCGGCGACGTCGCCGGAGCGCTTCGCCGACTCCTCGAAGGCGGCGGCGGCGTTGACGAGCTCCATGAGGTTCTCGAGCCGGCCCTCGGCCTCGACGCCGCCCTCGGCCTCGAGGCGATCGCTCACGCCCGACACCTGCACCGCCAGGGCCACCGCGTCCTTCGCTCCCAGCGACGACGACGCCACGAACAGGCCGGGCTGCGGGTCGGGGCGCACCGGGCGCCCGATCTTCTTCGCGAGCTCGTCGAGACTCTCGATGACGGCCTTCACCTTCTTCGCCGTCGCGCCCGCGATGCCGGCCTCGGCGAGCAGCGCGTCGTCGCCCATCGCGACGAAGAGGGGCTTGCCGCGCGCGCGGGCCACGGCCTCGAGCTTCGTCACCGTCGCCTGGCCGACGCCGCGCGGCACCGCCTGCAGGAAGCGCAGGCCGTCGACGTCGCTGTTGCGGTTGAGGGCGACGCGCAGCGTGGCGAGGACGTCCTTGATCTCCTTGCGGTCGTAGAAGCGCACGCCGCCGACGATCCGGTACGGCAGGCTGTTCTGCCGGAGCGCGTCTTCGAGCACGCGGGAGGCGCCGTTGGTGCGGTAGAGGATCGCGATCTCGTCGAGGTGCACGCCGGCGGCGACGTGCTCGATGATGTACATGACGACGCGGCGGGCCTCCTCGAGGTCGGAGGCGTTCTTCAACACCCGCACGAGGCGGCCGCGGTCGCTGGCCTTCGCGGGGCGCAGCACCTTGCCGAGGCGCACCTCGTTCTTCGCGATGATGCCGTTGGCAGCCTCGAGGATGGCCGGCGTGCTGCGGTAGTTCTCCTCGAGCTTCACGAGCCGCGCGCCCGGCATCGCCACGAGGAACTTCTTGAGGTTGTCGGCGGAGGCGCCGCGCCAGCCGTAGATGGCCTGGTCGTCGTCGCCGACGACGGCGGTGCTGTCGGCCTTCTTCGCCAGCGCGAGCACGATGTCGGCCTGCACCTGGTTCACGTCCTGGTACTCGTCGGCCAGCACGTGCCGCACCCGGCGGGTGACGACGTCGGCGTCGGGGCCCGTGACGAGGTCGCGGAACTTCACGAGCAGGCCGCCGAAGTCGAGGGCGCGGGCCTCCTTCAGGCGCTCGACGTAGCGGGTGTAGGCCTTGATCGCGGTGTCGAAGTACAGCTCACTGCCTTTGGGCACCCGCTCCGGCGAGAGGCCCTCGCTCTGCCAGGCGTCGATCATGCGGGCGACCGGGCCGGTGAGGTCCTTGCTGGCGTCGAGGTCGTTGACGAGGATGCGCTGCAGGAAGCGCTCGGCGTCGTCGGCGTCGTAGATGACAAACGACGGGTCGACGTCGACGACGCGGCCGTAGCGGCGCAGCAGGCGGGCAGCGAGGCCGTGGAAGGTCCCCAGCTGCACGCGCCCGCCGCGCCCCGGCACGAGCTTCTCGACGCGCTCGCGCATCTCGCCGGCGGCCTTGTTGGTGAAGGTCACGCCGAGGATGCTCTCGGCGGCGACCCGGTGCGCGCTCATCAGCCAGGCGATGCGGTGGGTGATGACGCGGGTCTTGCCCGAGCCGGCGCCGGCGAGGATGCACACCGGCGCCTGCAGCTCGGTGGCAGCTTCATGTTGCGGCGGCGACAGCAGCGACTTCAGGTCCACGGCACACGTCTAGCGACTCCGCGCCCCCGATGGAACAGACGTTCAGATAAGGCTGGCGGGTGCAGGTGCGCAGGGCCTCGCCTGCGGCGAGGTCACCCTTCGGGTGACGCACCTGCTCCCGCTCCGCGTGCTCGAGTCGCAGGGCCTGCGGTGAGGTCACCCACCTGCTCCCGCTCCGCGTGCTCGAGTCGCAGGGCCTGCGGTGAGGTCACCCTGCGGGTGACGCACCTTGCTCCTGCTCGGATCCAGGTCGAGGCGCGGCAGCCGTGGCGTGCAGACGACGAGCGGCAGCGAGGAGGATGCCTGCACGACTCATCGACACGGGCGTGACACGCGCGACGGACGCCGAAGCAGCGCACTTTTCGCCCTCGGCGGCAGGAATCGATCCGCCATCACGACCTGCTTCGCGCCGCCGAACCGAAAAGTGTGCATGCGGACGTCCAGATGACCCGGAAAAGGCCGGGGATTCTCAAGGGGGCCGGCCAGGGCCCACTTGAGCCGCCGGAGGCAAAGACGCCCCACGCGAGTGCACACCGAAGGCAAGAGGCACCAACGCCCCACGCGAGTGCACACCGAAGAAGGCGGAGGGAAAAACAATCAGATGTCGGTGCCGACGGCGGCTCCAGCAGGCTCCCCCGGCGCCGGAGCAGCAGGCAGCATGCGATCGCGAATGACCTCGCCGATCACGGCGCGGAACACCCCGATGAACCCCTTCACATCCTCGGTGTTGAGGCCACCATCGGGCACCCAGGTCACCATCTCGAAGCGCAGCGACTTCGGCGTACAGACGAACTTGATGATGACCTCGTCGTTGACGGCGTTGACGTCCTTGTGGACGACGTCGCAGTCCTCGGTACGCCAGCGGGCGTCGAGGGCCTCGTCGGCGCGGCTGAAGACGGCCCAGATCTGCACGAGGTTCGACTGCGGCAGGTAGGCGAACGAGACGTCGGTGACCTCGGGGTGGGTGCAGGCGTACGACGAGCGATCGGGGCTCGGCTCGCAGCTGTAGCCCTCTTCCGTCATCACGCCGGCGAAGACGTCGTGGATGACGGGCATCGCGGCGCCGCGGTGGGCGGCGCTGACGCCGGCGCAGGCCGAAACAAGGGCAACGAGGAGGGCGGTGGCGGCGACGAGGGCGCGGTGGAGAATGCCTGCGGCTACTGCAGGGCGCCGCGCGGGGAAAGCCCCGGGCCGCTTCCCGGTGCTACAAGGACCCCATGACCGTGACGACGCCCACGCCGCTGGATCCCGGCGCGGAGGCCGAGATCCAGCGCCTGCTGTCCGCCGGGGAACACGCCGCCGCCGCTGCCGCCCTGCGTCATCACGGTCAGCCCGGCCGTGCCGCCGTCATCTATGAGTCCCTCTTCGAGCACCGTGCGGCACTGTCGGCCTTCGAGCAGGCCGGTGACGTCGTCGCCGCTGTCCGCGTGGCGCTGAAGATGGGCGACGTCGACGCCCTGCACCGGCTCGTCGGCGAGGCCATCGCCACCGGCCAGGGCGACGCCCTCATCACCGCCCTGCAGCGGGCCGGTCGCCACGCCGAGGTCGGGCGCGTGTACCTGGCCCGCGGCGAGCCGCTGCAGGCGGCCCGCAGCTTCGAGGCCGCCGAGGCCTGGTCCGACGCCGCCCGCTGCCATGAAGAGCTCGGCCAGGCCCGCGAGGCCGGCGTGCTCCTCGAGCGCTGGCTCGAGCGCCACCCCGACGACGACGGCGCCGCCCTCCGCCTTGGCCGCATCCTCGCCCGCTTCGGCCGCCACGACGACGCCATCACGCTGCTGCAGCGGGCCGCGCGGACGTCGGCGACGCCCGACGCCGTGACCTGTCGCGCGGCGCCGACGATGGCGCTGGCTTTCGTCGCCCTCGGCTACGAGGAGGCCGCGCGCGCCGTGGTGACGTCGTGGCGGGCCGCCTTCGAGCGGGAGCGATCCCGCGGCGAGACCGGCCACGAGGCGCCGCCTCTGGACCTCGAGGGCCTGCTGTCGTCGGCGCGGGCCGCCGCGTTCCAGGCTGTGCAGGAGACCGACCGGGCGCCGTCGTCGCCGCCACGTCCGTCGTCGTCGTCGTCGTCGTCGCCGCCGTCGCCGTCGCCGGCCTCGGCCTTCGACGCCCTGCTCGGCGACGAGCCCGCTCCGTCGTCGCCGTCGGTGCCGGCGCCGGCGCCGGTCGAGGAGGCCGATCGGCGCCTCCTGCTGAACGGCCGGTACCTGCTCGGCGAGCCTCTCGGGGGCGGCGGCGTGGGGCAGGTGTTTCGCGCCTACGACGCGTTCTCCGATCGCGCCGTCGCCGTGAAGATCTTTGGCGAGCAGGTGTTGTCGTCGGAGGCGGTGACGTCGTGGGCCCGCGAGGTGCGGGCGGCGTCGAACCTCGAGCACCCGGCCCTCGTGAAGCTCGTCGAGCTCAACATGGCCCAGGGCTTCATCGTCACCGAGCTGCACGGCGAGGACGACGGCGCCGTGCTCCTCGAGGATCGCCTGCGCCAGGGCGGCGACGCGGGCTGGCTCATCCCGACCCTGACGGCGATGCTCGATGCCCTGTCGACGTGCCACCGCACCGGCCTCGTGCACGGCGGGCTCAAGCCCAGAAACGTCTTTCTCGTGCAGGGGGGCGTGAAGCTCCTCGACACCGGCGCCCACCGCCTGTCGTCGCTGCGGGCCACCGAGACGGGCGGCCTCGCCTCCGCCTGGCCCTACCTCTCGCCCGAGCTCTTGTTTGGCGCCCCCGCCGACGTCGACGGCGACCTCTACGCCGTGGCGGCGATGGCCTGGCGGGCCCTCGTGGGGCGGCCGCCGTTTTCGGCGGCGACGGCCGACCGGCGGGTGGCGCCGTTGCGGGCCGACGTCGCCCGCCCCGGCGTGCCGAAGGTCTGGGCGGACTTCCTCGAGCAGGCGTTGTCGTCGGATCGCGGTCAGCGTTTCGCCGACGCCACCGCCATGCTGCAGGCCCTGCCGCGGGTGGTTCCCGGGCCCCTGCCGCCGGCCGTACCCGTCGAGGGCGTCGCCACCGGCGCGAGCGCGGCGGCGTCGTCGACGAGCGACCGCTACGTGAAGGGCGCCCTCGTCGAGGGTGGCGCCGGCCTGCGGACATGGGAGGCCTGGGACGCCCTCGTCAACCGGCCGGTCTGGTTGGTGGAGCGCGCCGACGCCGACGACGCCGCCCACGACCCCCTCGCCGGGGCCCTGGCCGCCGCCCGGCTGTGGCGCGGCGTGCAGCCCGTCTACGACCTCGTTGTCGACGACGCCGGCCGCGTGGCCCAGGCGATCCTCGCCCGGCACCCCCAGCGCAAGGTCGCCGATCTCGCCGAGCTGCGGGCCGTGCCCCAGGGCCTCGCCCGCGACCTCAGCGCCGTCGCCGCCGCCCTCGCGACCCTCCACCGGGCGGGCTTTGCCGTCGACGGATTCCCGGTGGTGCGGGCCATCGGGCCGATCGGGCCGCGCCTGCGGCTCGCCCCATCGCCACCCCTCGTGCCGGCCAGCGATGAGGCCATCGCCCGCGACTGGGACAGTTTCGGCGCCCTCGTCGACGCCGCCTTCGCCGCCGCCCCCGACGACAGCCTCGACGCCCGCGGCCGCCTCCTCGCCGCGCTGCACAACGGGCGCCTCCTCGAGCGCGACGACCTCGAGGCCCTCGCGCGGGAGCGTGACGCCCCCTGGCCCCGCTTCCTGGACGCCGTCGTCGAGCACCTCGTCCGGGGCGCGGGCGCCCGCACCGTGGCCCGGCTCGTCTCCTCGGTGGTCCGGGGCTGAGGGGCCCCTCGGTCCAGCCCGGGGGCCGGCGCGGCGGGACGGTGTGTCACGACGCCAAGAGGCGTTGCGACCGGTATTGGAAGTAGGGCAGTGTCCGCGCCATGACCGAGAAGGAAACCGCGGCCGACAAGGCCATCCGTGAAGCGTTGGCGAGCGTCGAGCGCCTCGAGCGGGAGAAGTCCGCCGAGGTCGCCTTCGATCCCGAGGCCGACCTCGACGCTGCCGCCTCCGCCGTCGAGGTGCTGTCGCCCGGCGATCCCGAAATCCCGCCGAGCGGTGATCCCGCCGCGTCGTCGATGACCACGCCGCCCGCGCCCGCCGGCGACCCGCCGAAGAAGATGACGGCGGATCAGGTCATGATCGCCTCGCTCCTCAAGGCGAAGCACGAGATGCAGGACGCCCTCGCCCAGACCCAGAAGGAGGCGAAGGACATGTTCGACCGCCTCACGCGCGTCTCCGCCGACTTCGACAACTACAAGAAGCGGGTCGGTCGCGAGAAGGACGAGGCCATCAAGTTCGGCAACGAGAAGGCCTTCAAGGAGATCATCCCCGTCGTCGACAACCTCCGCCGGGCCCTCGCCGCGGCCCCCGAGGCCGACACGACCTTCGTCGAGGGCGTGAAGCTCGTCTCCAAGCAGCTCGAGGACGCGCTGGCGCGCTTTGGCGTCGTCGGCTTCGACAGCCTCGGCAAGCCCTTCGACCCCGTCCGCCACGAGGCGGTCGGGTCGCGCCCCGACGCCACCGTCCCGGCGCAGCATGTGTGTGAAGAGTACCAGCGGGGCTACATGCTCCACGACCGCCTCCTGCGGCCGGCGCTGGTCATCGTCTCGGCCGGACCCGCCTGAGGTCTGGCGTCGACGGGCGAGCGCGCCCGTCTGGCATCATTTCTCCGGCGCTGACCGGGGGGAGCAGCAGCAACGTGGGAAAGATCATCGGCATCGACCTCGGGACGACCAACTCCTGCGTCTCGTTCATGGAAGGCAGCGACCCCGTCGTCGTGCCCAACTCCGAGGGCGCGCGCACCACGCCGTCCGTCGTCGCCCTCACCGACGCCGGTGAACGCCTCGTCGGTCAGATCGCGCGGCGCCAGGCCATCACCAACCCCGAGCACACCATCGTCAGCGTGAAGCGGCTCATCGGCCGCAAGTTCGACACGCCCGAGGTGGAGCGCGCGAAGGCCAGCGTCTCCTACAAGGTCGTCCGCCACGACAACGGCGACAGCTGGGTCGAGGCCCGCGGCAAGCAGATGTCGCCGCAGGAGGTCTCGGCGATCATCCTGTCGAAGATGAAGGCGACCGCCGAGGACTACCTCGGCGAGCCCGTCACCGACGCCGTCGTCACGGTCCCCGCCTACTTCAACGACTCGCAGCGCCAGGCGACCAAGGACGCCGGCCGCATCGCCGGTCTCGACGTCAAGCGCATCATCAACGAGCCGACGGCGGCCGCGCTCGCCTACGGTCTCGACAAGAAGGGCAACAAGACCGGCCTCATCGCCGTCTACGACCTCGGCGGCGGCACGTTCGATATCTCGATTCTCGAGCTGCAGGACGGCGTCTTCGAGGTGAAGGCCACCAACGGCGACACCTACCTCGGTGGCGAGGACTTCGATCAGCGCATCGTGAACTTCCTCGCCGACGAGTTCATGAAGACGCACCCGACCATCGACCTGCGCAAGGACAAGATGGCCTTGCAGCGCCTGCGCGAGGCGGCCGAGAAGGCGAAGCACGAGCTGTCGTCGTCGCAGGAGACCGACATCAACCTGCCCTTCATCTGCGCCGATGCGACGGGCCCCAAGCACCTCGTCTACACGATGAGCCGCAGCACGCTGGAGTCCATCACCGAGGACCTCATCGAGCGCAGCCTCAAGCCCTGCGAGCAGTGTCTCAAGGACGCCGGCATCAAGAAGGAGCAGATCTCCGACGTGCTCCTCGTCGGCGGCATGACCCGCATGCCCCGCGTGCAGCAGCGCGTCGCCGAGTTCTTCGGCCGCGAGCCCAACAAGGAGGTCAACCCCGACGAGGTGGTCGCCATCGGCGCCGCCGTCCAGGGTGGCGTGCTCACCGGCGCCGTGAAGAACGTCCTCCTCCTCGACGTCACGCCGCTGACCCTCGGCGTCGAGACGGCGGGCGGTGTCGCCACGCCGATCATCGAGCGCAACACGACGGTGCCGGCGAAGAAGTCGATGGTCTTCTCGACGGCGCAGGACAACCAGCCGATGGTGTCGGTGCACGTCATCCAGGGCGAACGCCCGATGGCCGCCGACAACAAGACCCTCGCCCGCTTCGAGCTCGTCGGTATTCCGCCGGCGCCGCGCGGCGTGCCGCAGATCGAGGTCACCTTCGACATCGACGCCAACGGCATCGTGCACGTCACGGCCCGCGACCTCGGCACCGGCAAGCAGCAGAGCGTGCGCATCACGTCGTCGTCGGGCCTCACCGAGGACGAGATCCAGCGCATGATCGCCGAAGCCGAGGCCAGCCGCGGCGCCGACGCGCGCAAGCGCGAGCTCGCCGACGTCCGCGGCAACGCCGAGGGCCTTATCTACACCTCGGAGAAGTCCCTCGAGGAGTACGGCCACGTGCTGTCCGACCAGGACCGCAACGACATCAGCGCCTTCCTCACGGAGCTGAAGTCCGTCGTCGAGGGCAACGACGTCAACGCCATCAAGGAGGCCATCAAGCGCCTCGAGGCCGCCAGCCACAAGATGGCCGAGGCCATGTACTCGGAGGCCGCCGAGGCCCTCGGCGACGACGCCTGACCCCTTCCGCCTGATGATGCGTCGCCCGGTCCAGACCGGGCGCGCCTGCCCCGCACCGAAACGAGACCTGCATGGCGACCAAGAAGAAAGCGACCGCGACGAAGAAGACCGCCACGAAGAAGGCGGCGAAGAAGGTTGCGGCGAAGACGCCGGCGAAGAAGGCGACGAAGAAGGCAACGAAGAAGGCTGCGGCGAAGAAGACGACGAAGAAGGTCGCGAAGAAGGCGACGAAGAAGGTCGCGCAGAAGGCGACGAAGAAGGTCGCGAAGAAGGCGACGAAGAAGGTCGCGAAGAAGGCCGCGAAGAAGGTTGCGAAGAAGGCCGCGAAGAAGGCCGCGAAGAAGGTTGCGAAGAAGGCGACGAAGAAGGCCGCGAAGAAGGTTGCGAAGAAGGCGACGAAGAAGGCGACGACGCCGAAGAAGAAGACCCTCGCCGCCGACGTGGCCGCCGTCGTGCAGCACGCCGAGGTGAAGCTGCCCGGCCGCGGGCTCAAGGTGCCGGCCTCCTACGAGGCCTCGGCGACCCTGATCCCCGACGGCGACGACGCCCTCGAGGGGGCGATGGGCGAGGCCTTCGACTCCCTCTTCGTGCAGGATCCGGTGCCGCTGCCGGCGGCGTCGAAGCCGACGTCGAAGAAGGCGCCGAAGCCGTTCGTGCCGGGTGATCCGTCCGAGGATCTCGCCCAGATCTGCGCCCACATCGCGCTCGACAAGAAGGCCGAGGACGTCGTCATCCTCAAGGTGGCCGACCTCACCTCCTACGCCGACTACTTCGTCATCGCCGCGGCGACGTCGGACCGTCAGGCCCAGGCAGTGGCCCGCGCCATCTCCGACGAGCTGCGCACGCGCGGTCGTCAGCCGCTCTCGACCGACGGCATGGAGCAGGGCAACTGGGTGGTGCTCGACTACGGCAGCGTCGTCGTCCACATCTTCATGCAGACGGCCCGCGCCTACTACGACCTCGACGGCTTCTGGAGCGACGCGCCCCGTGTCGACGTCGACGAGGACCGCGGTCAGGGCGCGCTGCAGGTCCTTGGCGGCTGAGCCGACGGCCCATGGCAGAACGACACACAGGCGACGTCCCCCGTCGCCTGTGTCTTTTTCTGGGCCCGTCGACGGGCCCGACGGCGGGCGCCGGCCTCGGCGAGGAAGCGGCGCAGCAGCCGGGTGTGGATCGCGAGGCTGTCGTCCGTCAGAACGGGACATTGCGCAAGCTCGCTTCGCTCGCGTGCGCAATGTGCGGGGTCGACGAAGGTCGGCGTGGCGACCGGCAGTCCGTTGTCGATGAGGATGAGGCGCGGGGTGGAGATCATGGCGGGACTCCGACGAAGACCCCGCCACTGTGGCCGCCGCCATGTGGCCGTCCCGTGACGACGACCGAACTTCGACGTGCCGAATCGTCCTCGGCGATCAGGTGCCGCCGAAGACGACGTCGAAGGTGCCCTGGATGTTCCTGCTGCTCAGGGTCTCGAGCGTGATGTCGAAGGAGCCGGTGGCGGTCCGGGTCGTCAGGTCGAAGGTGTCCATGATCAGGGGAGCGCGTCACCCCGCAGGCTGACGAGGGCATGCGCCTCGCTGACGCGGGGGTCTTCGAGATGAAGGCGACACGCCGGCAGGCGGCCGACGAGGTCACCGTGGGCCAGCTCGACGAGCCGTTCCCGGCCGGCGTTCTGCACGAGGAGGAGCGCGCGCGGTTGCACGGCCCCGTGCTCCCAGAGCGAACGACATCCTTCACGCTCCCAGGCGCGTTGTCTCGGCCCGGGCGCGACCTCGCCGCGTCGTCAGCGCTGCAGCAGCGGCCGCAGGCGGTGGCGCTGGCTGTAGACGACGACACCGAGGCCGAGGAAGAAGAGGAGCCACTCCTCGGGCTCGGGCACGCCCGATACCGTTGGCATCGCCGTCGGCTGGAGGGTGCTCGGCGTCGTCGGTGTGGTCTGGGCGAGGGCGTCGCCGTCGAGGGCCTCGGCGCTGACGGCAGCGTTCTGCGCCGACGGCTCGGCGGCGGGCGCGCTCGGGGCGACGGCGTCGGCCTTCTCACTCTTCGCGCGCATGTCGTCGGAGCGCGCCGTCTGCACCTTCGCGGTCGTCGGCGCCGGGGGCAGGGCGCCGGCGGCGGGGCCCTTGCTCTCGTCGTCGACCTCGCGATCGAAGCGGTCCTTCTGGGACGTGAGCTGGGCGAGACGCTGTCGCTGGGCATCGTTCACGAGCACGATCATCGATGAGTAGGGTGTCGTCACCGAGGCGGCGACGGCGAGGCGATGCAGGGCGTCGAGGGCCGAGAGGGGCGCCTTGCCACCGCGGTCGGCGAGGAGGATCTGCTGGCGCGCAACAACGGCGGTGCCGCGGCTGCCACCGGCGCGACACAGCCCGCTGCGCGGCTCGATGCCGCCGTCGAAGCGATAGCCATCGAGCCACACCGTGTCCTGCAAGCGCAGCAGACCATCGCGCAGCGACGTCGTCGCCGTACCGCCGCTGCGGCGGATCGCGTCGAGGGTGGCGTCGTCGTAGCCGGCGGGCATGCGGCCATCGACATGCACGAGCAGCGTGCGGGGCAGCTGACCCTGCGGCAGGCGCTGCAGCGGCAGGGGCGTGTCGTCGGCGACGTCGAAGCTGGCACCGGCGGCGAGGATGACGACGACGTCGCCGAGGGTGGGGCGCGTCTCCAGCAGCTGGCGCAGCAGGTGCTTCGGCTGGGCGGCGCCGAAGAACACGAGGTCCTTCACGGCGGTGGGCTCGAGTGCGTCGACGGCGACGGGGCCCTCGCCGCGCAGCGCGCTCGTGCCGAGCACGATGCGGAGGGTGGCGCCCGTCGACCGCAGCGTCTGCAGCGCGGCCTCGAGGGTGGCGACGTGGTCGGCCATCGCCAGCGAGCGGTCGACGATGATGTCGACGGTCTTGCCGGCGAGCGACGGCGTGGCCGGCGGTGGCGTCGGCCACAGGGCGGCGCAGCCCTCGATGAGCATCGAGGCCACCGGCGTCCGCGGCAGGATCGGCAGCGCGGTGTGATCGACCTGGACCCAGCCGCCACCGTCGACGGCGTCCTCGGCGACGACGTCGGCGCGGCCGCTGTGCTGCCCCATCGTGTGGCGCTGCAGGCGCCGCGTGTCGTCGTCCCAGAAGCCGTTTCGGCGCTCGCGCAAGAGCGGCAGCGGCGGCCGGCCGGCCTCGTCGGGCAGGGCCTCGTAGCGGAGCCACACATGCACGCGCGGCGCCGTCGTGTCGCTCCAGCCCGACGACAGCACGTCGTGGGTGCTCCGGCGCTGGCGTGGCGGGATCGGAAAGACCCGCAGGCGGTACTGGCGCGGGCCCACCTGCTCGAGCAGGGCCGGGTCGCGGCGGGCGCGGACCTCCTCGCGATAGACCTGCTGGGCTGCGCCGCGGGGGGCGACGACGTGGGTGAAGGCCTCGTCGCGGTTGGCGGTCGGGCCGAGCCACAGGCCTGTCACCGCGGCGCTCTCGGGCAGCTCGAAGAACAGGACAACCTCCTCGTCGCTCGTGGTCTGGTTCAGCCAGGTGTCGTGGACCTCGACGGTGTAGACGCCGTCGCCGGCCGTGATGTCGACCTCCTGACGCTCGAGACGGACGCGGGCCTCGCCCTCGTTGATGAAGCCGGCGAAGCGCTCCTCGCGCGACCAGCTCGACGCCAGCGCCGCGCGAAAGGCGGCGGCGTGATCCCGCTGCAGCTCGCGACCGAAGAAATCGCGGTAGAGACGCCGGGCCTCGAGGGCCTCCTCGTCGAGGTGCCCCTTGTAGAAGAACGGCCGCCCGGCCTCGCGCATCAGCGGGTCGAGGTCCCGGAAGTCATGGCGGCTGCCGAGTGCGCCGTCGAGATGCCACAGCTCGCTCCAGGGGCGGGCGTGGTCATCGTCGACGTAGGTGTGGCGGCCGAGGGCGGCGTCGACGAGGCCGCGGGCGATGGCGTCCTTGTCCGCGACGAGAGCGCGCCGCTCGGCGTCGCTCGACGGCGGCGCCGCGAGGCGGGTGAGCGCATCTTCGTGGGGCTGGGGCCACTGCAGGACGACGACGACGATGGCGGCGACGATGGGGCTGGCACTCGTGATGAAGAGGTCGTCGATGCCCCAGCGGGCGAGGACCTCACGCCCGGAGCGCAGCAGGCCATGCAGCCAGGCGAGGGGGGCAGCGATCGGCAGCAGCAGCGCGAACAGCGTCGACAGGCCGAACCACAGCACGACGGGGGAAAAGATCACCATCGCGACGACGCTGGCCTCGTCGGACTTCAGCAACTGCAGCGACAGCACGCCGAGCATTGGCACGGTGAGGCTCGCGAGGAGGGCGCCGACATAGATGCCGGCGAGGGCCCGCATGACGAGGGCGCAATGCATGGCCCCGTCGAGGATCTGGCTCTTCGGCAGCCGATCCCCGAGCACCACGCGCGCCTCGGCGACGACGCCACCACCGACGATGGCCAGATAGATGAGCTCCCCGGCGCCGGTAAGCTGCGCGAAGCCGAACAGGCGCGCCGCCGTGATGCCCATGAGGGGGAGTTCGACGCCGAAGAAGAACGCGAGCAGGTCGAGGGGATCGTCCTGGTAGGCCTCGCGATGGCGGGCCACGTGCACCACGCTGAAGAGGGGCGTCAGCACCAGCAGCAGCGCGCCGCCGACGAAGTCCCAGCGGGCAAGGCCGTCGATGGCGTCGATGATCATCGGCACGAGGGCCAGCGGCAGGAAACCAAAAAGCACCGTCGCGAGGAACAGCACGTTCCACGGCCAGAACAGGAGGCCGGCGACGATGCGGAGCAGGCGGGTGATGTTCATGGCGGGCTTCCCACAGGCTGGACGAGCAGGGCGGTGGCGTCGTCGACGAGGCGCGCCACGAGGGCCTCTTCTCCGGCGACGGTGACGAACTCACGGGCGACGACGGCGGAGACAAAGACCCACGGGCCGTCGTCGCGGTCGCCAGCGCCGAGGCCGAGGCGGGCGAGGGCCACCTCGCCGAGATCGGTGGCGACGCGGCCCCGGGCCGAGCGCAGCAGCGACAGCCCGACGAAGCGGCCGCCGTCGAGAACGAGGCGCTTCACCGGCTGCCCGGCGCGGACGACGACACCGCTGTCGACGACGGCGTGGCCGTTGCCGGCGAGGCAGCGCTCGGGGGCATGGATCGCGCGCAGGCCGCGGGTGACGACGAGCAGGACCTCGCCGACGGGGCGACCCGCGTCGTCGTGGAGGCGGCGCTTGTGGGCGCGCTCGGCGTGCCGGCCGTACAGCTCCTGCTCGGCGCGAGAGAGGGGCAGGTCGTCGGCGCTGGCGATGCGGGGCAGCGGGGCGGTGGCCTCGGGCCGGACAACCGCCGGGCGGCTCGCGCGGACGGCGACCCCGCCGAGGGCGGCGGCGACGACGGTGAGCACCACCAGCGGCCTGGCGCCGGCCAGCGCCGCCGCCGTCGACGTCGGTGGCGTCGGCGCGGGCCCGAGCAGCGGCAGGGCGGCGGTGGCGGCGGCGAGAAACACGATCACCCCGAGGGGAACGTGCAGCAGGGCCGCGAGATCTGGCGCCTGCGCGCCAAGGACGAGGAACGACAGGATCGTGACCCGGCTCGCATTGCCGATCACGGCGACGACGATGGCCGCGGCGCTGGCGGCGACGAGGGCGCCGGTGCGCGCGCCCCGCAGGGCGGCGATGACGGCGACGGCGGCCAGCAGCAGGCGCAGCGTCGACAGGCCGGCGCAGGGGGCCTCGACGTCGGCGAGCCCGTGCTCGGTGACAAGGACGGTCTCGGCGAAGGCCACCGGCACGCCCAGCACGGGAAGGGCCAGGGCCGCGAGCTCCGCCGAGAGGCGCCGCAGCGGGAAGCCGACGACGTCGATGTCCCCCGACAACGGCAGACCGAGGCCGATGAGGACGAGGGCGGCAACGGGCAGCGGTCGCCCCGGCCGCCACACGGGCACGAGGGCCGCCGTCGCCGCCGCGAGCCCGGCCGCCTGCAGCAGGCGGACGTCGACGACGACGCCGACGACGAAGACGGCCGCGGCGCTCGACGCGAGGACCACGGTGGTCCATGGCCGGGCCGGCGCCGCCGGGCCGGCAGGGACCCGTGCGGCGACGACGGCCCCGACGGCGAGCAGCAGCAGCCCGGTCCAGGCCTCCGACGCGGTCGAGCGGCCGATGAACCACGGCACGAGCGGCGCCGCCATCGCGAGCAGCGCCACCACCGAGAGGAGCTGCCACCGCCGCTCGTCGTGCATCGTGGTGGCAGAACCGGGGATCACGCCGCCATGTTCCGCCACCCCGGTGATGGCGTCGACGTGGGGACATGTGGTGGCAAGACCGACATCAGGCGCCCATGCGGGCGACGGCGCCGGTCCATGACGCGCGGAAGGCCCGCGCCACCGCCGTCTGTGGCGCGACGACGTCGAAGGCGTGGAAGGCGCCGGCGACGACCTCGAGGGTGCAGGGCACACCGGCGTCCTGCAGGCGCGCCGCGAAGGCGATGTCCTCGTCGTGGAAGAGGTCGACGGTGCCGACCCCGATCCACGTCGGCGGCAGACCGGCGAGCGCGCTGCGCCGGGCCGGCACGGCGCGGACGTCGACGCCCTCGCCGCCGGCGGCGTCGCCGAGGTAGGCGCGCCAGGCGAAACCATTGCTCGCCACGCTCCAGACCCGATGGGGGCCGACGTCGACGCCGCCGGGGCCGACCGGGCGCGTGATCGTGCGGTCGTCGAGCATCGGGTAGAGGAGCACCTGGCCCCGCAGCGCGATGCCCTCGTCGTGGGCGCCGCACGCCGTCGCCGCCGCGAGGCCACCACCGGCGCTCTGGCCACCGACGACGATGCGGCTGGCGTCGAGGCCGAGGGCCGCGCCGCGGTCGCGCAGGAAGCGCAGGCTGGCCATGGCGTCGTTGAGGGCCGCCGGGTGCGGGTGCTCGGGGGCGAGGCGGTAGTCGACGGCGGCGACCGCGAGGCCGTGGGCGCGCGCGAGGGCGAGGAGGCTCGCCTCGTCCTGCTCGGGAGTGCCGATCACGTAGCCGCCCCCATGGAACCACAGGAGCACCGCCGGCGTCGTCACCGCCGTCGGGCGATAGAGGCGAAGCCGTACCGTGCCGCCACCGACGGGCACCGCGTGGTCGACGACGTCGACGCCGTCGACCCGCGGCGGCCGCGGGACGCCGCGCAGGCGCGTGAAGAGCCGCGACAGGCACACCACGCCGGGGCCGACGAGCGAGCGGGGCAGCACCCGCGCGACGCCGCGCAGCTCGGGGTGGATGGCCATGCTCATGCAGTCCTCGCGCGACGTTCGTCGAGAAGCCCCCGGATCGCCCGCGCCATCGCGAGCGCGTGAGGACCGTCGCCGTGCAGGCACAGCGTCGCCGCGTCGCTGCCGTCGTCGAGGAGACGGCGCACGGTGGCCACGGCGCCGCCTTCGTCGAGCTCGGCGCCGGGCTGGCCGCGGGGCAGGAGCAGGCCGCTGTCGTCGGTGCCGCGGTCGGCGAAGACCTCGCCGCGCACCGTGACACCGCGCTTCCGCAGCAGCCGACGGCTCGGGGCGTCGTCGCCGCGGGCGTGCAGCAGCACCACCGGCAGGCGCGCGCCCACGACGGGCGCGACCGCATCGATGACGTCGGCGACGACGGCGGCGACGGCGGGGTCGTCGTCGACGGCGTGATAGAGGGCGCCGTGGGGTTTCAGATGGTGCAGCCGCGCGCCGAGGTCGGACGCGATCCGGGCGAGGGTCAGGACCTGGTCGACGAGGCTGGCGTGAAGGCTCCCATCGTCGGGCGCCATGCGGCGGCGGCCGAAGCCCTCGCGGTCGGGGTACGACGGGTGGGCGCCGATCGCGACCTGGTGGGCGAGGCAGCGGGCCACCGTGAGGCGCATGGTCTCCCGGTCGCCGGCGTGGCCGCCGCAGGCGATGTTGGCCTCGTCGAGCAGGCCGATGAGGGCGGCCTCGTCGTCGCCATACACGCGCGCGGGGAGCTCGCCGACGTCGGCGTTGAGCCGCAGGGTCATCGTTGCCACCTTCTGGCGAATGCCTGACGCAGGGTGTGGGCCTCGTCGAGGGTCGTCGCGGTGAAGCGCAGTGCGCGGCCCGGTCGGGCGCGGCCGAGGCGGAAGCGGTCGACGGCGATCACCTGGGCGAGGCGCGGGTAGCCGCCGGTGGTGCGGCTGTCGACGCCGAGCACGATCGGCAGCCCCGACGGCGGCACCTGCACAGCCCCCGTCCACGCCGGCCGCGTCGTCAGCTCGCCGCCGGGCACCGCCAGCGCGGGGCCCTCGAGGCGCACGCCCTGCCGGCTCGACGTCGGCGACACCACCCACGACGTCGACAGGAACGCCCCCCACGCCTCATCGGAGAACAGCACCCGCTCGGGTCCCGGCACCACCCGCAGCGGCGCGTCGTCGTCGACGGCGAGCTCGCGGTCGGCGGCCACGGCGCAGGCGTCGTCGATGTCGGCGTCGGCGTCGGCGCGCAGCGGGATCGCGTCCTCGCGTGAAAAGACCGTGCCCGGGATGGCGGCGACGCCACCGGCGACGGCGATGGTGGCGCACAGGTCCCGCGGTGCGATCTGGACGCGCTGCCCGACGGCGAGGCGCAGCGGTCGCCCCGAGGCCAGCGGCACGTCGGCGCTGCGCACGTCGCCGTCGACGGCGATGGTGACGGCCCGCTCCGCCCGCAGCACGAGCGGACCCACGAACAGCTCCAGCGCGGGTGTGGGCCAGGGGTTGCCCACCACGGTGTTGAGCACGGCGAGGGCCCGGTCGTCGGCGGCACCGAAGCGCACGTCGCCGTCGAGGACACCGCTGCGTCGTCGCCACGGTCCGGGCCCGCCGTCGACGACGAGCAGCCGCCCGCCGAGGCGATGGACGACGACGTCGCCGCTCATGGCGCCCGCCGGAAGATGACCACGTCGCCGGCGCGGATGAGGTCGGGGGTCACGGCGGTGCGGGTGCGGCCGATGAGCCGCCAGCCCCCCGGGCTCGGCAGCGGATACACGCCGGTCTGGCCGCCGCCGATGCCGACGCTGCCGGCGGGCACCTCGGCCCGCGGCTTCGCGAGCCGTGGCGTGTGGAGCTGCTCGTCGAGCCCGAGCAGGTACGCAAAGCCGGGCAGAAATCCCGTGAAGGCGCAACGATACGGGCGGTCGGCGTGGCGGGCGATGACCCCGGCGACGTCGAGGCCGGCGTGGCGGGCGACGTCCTCGAGGTCCGGGCCGTCGTAGTCGACGTCGAGGGTGATGGTGCGGGCTGCGGCGAGCCCGCCGGCGCGAGGCAGGGCGAGCAGGGCCGCTGACACGGCGTCGACGTCGGCGTCGGCAGCGACGACCACCTGCAGCTGCGTGTACGACGGCTGCGCCTGCACGAGCCAGGGCGGGTCTGCCTCGACGAGGGCGCGCCACGCCGACACGACCCGCTCGGTCGCGGCGGGCGACGGCGCGTCGGCCAGCGTGAGCACGAGGGCGTCGTCGCCGCTGTGCGTGACGCGCGCGAGATCGTCGCTCACGCTGTCGCCGGTGCCGCCCCCGTCGACGTCGCGGTGCCGAAGATGGGGCCGTAGTAGAGCGTGTAGAGGCGGTTCACGAACAGCCCGGCGGCGATGGTGAAGGCGAGCAGCGGCAGACCTCCAGAGACCCAGCCCGGCACGTCGGCGAGCTCGATGATCTTGTGCACGTCGATGACCAGCACATGCAGGACGAACATCGGCAGCGCGCCCTGGCCCATGATGCCGACGAAACGCACGAGCGGCCGCAGCACCGGTTTCAACGCGACCAGGCGCTTGGCCTCGATGGCGAGGACGGACACCGCCCCGATCACGCCGACGAGACCGAAGCAGAACATCCACCGCCACAGCCGCATGTCGTCACCGTCGACAAGACGCTCCAGGGAGCGATCCATGCCGTACAGCAGCAGGACCGCGGCGGCGGCGAGGGTCGTGCCGCCGGCAAAGAGGGGCAGGGCCTTTGGCAGGCGACCACGCTCGCGCAGCCACAGACCGATCATGAGCCCGACGAGCACGCCCGAAGACATCTTCCAGTAGTTGAACTTGGCGACGAACATCGTCTTCGCCAGATAGAGGAAGCCCTCGACCTCGACGTGACCGATGGCCTTCCAGGTGAGCTGGGCCATCACGAGGAACACCCCGATCAAGAACACCGCACCGAGATACGGGTTGCCGGGCTGCTGTGGGGTGACCCGCTCGACGGCGAGGCCACCCTTGAGCCGCACCGAGGGGAAGCGCGACAGGAACTTCAGCCACAGCGGCGCCGTCGTGATGGCCATCAGGTAGAAGAGCAGGGCATTCAAGAAGGCGAGCGCGAACTTCGTCTGATCGAACGGCACGCCCGACAGCGGCTGCACCGCATAGCGCACGAGCCCGCCAAGGACGATGGCGGCGATGAGGACGACGCCGCCGATGCGCAGCGACTTCACCGTCGCCGACGGACTCTGCAGGTACTTCTTGAAATAGCTGTAGCCGAGCGACATGCCAAAGATGAGGGCGAAGCCCGGCGTCGCCAGATTGAAGAGGGGCCCGGCCACCGGTACGAGCTCCTCGAGCATCATCGGCCAGAAGCCGTCGAGGAAGTGCTCGGTGATGACGACCGACACCAGCGCGCCGCGCACCACGTTCACGAGCATGTTGGTCTGGGCCTGCGGCGAGAGGTCGGCGTCGTCGTCGCTGCCACCACCGCACAGCTGCCGGATGGTCTTGCCCTGCAGGATGCCGCGGCCGATGTGGTCGGGGATCCCGAGGCGCTGCATGCGCATGAGCACCGTGAGGGCCGACAAGGAGTCGCCGCCGAGGTCGAGGAAGCTGTCGGTGACGCCGACGCTCTCGATGCCGAGGACCTCCTGCCAGATGGCGACGAGCTGCTTCTCCTGGTCGGTGGCGGGCGCCACGTAGTTCGCCGAGCGCGACACATCCTGTCGATCCGGCGGCGGCAGCGCGGCGTAATCGATCTTGCCGTTGGGCAGCAGCGGGAAGGCCTCGATGCTGACGACGTAGGTCGGCACCATGTAGGAGGGCAGCTGACCCTTCAGCGCTTCCTTCACCGAGTGCGGCGTCGGCGGCGGGCCCTTCACGTTGTGGTCGTCGGCGTAGTAGGCGACGAGCACCTTGCCCTGGTGGCCGGGCACCTCACGACCGAAGACGACGGCGCGGGCGATGCCGGGCAGGGCCTCAAGGGCGGCGAGGACCTCGCCGGGCTCGACGCGGAAGCCGCGGATCTTGAGCTGGTGGTCGGCGCGGCCGGCGAGGGCCACGCTGCCGTCGGGGAGATACCGCCCGAGGTCGCCGGTGCGATAGCAGAGGTCGGCGGGGTCGTTGCCGCGAAACGGGTTGGGTACGAACTTCGACGACGTCTGCGCGCCGTCGCCCTTGTAGCCGTTCGACAGATACGGCGTGCGGATCCAGACCTCGCCGAGCTCACCGAAGGCGCACAGCTTGTGGTCGTTGTTCACGAGCAGCAGCTGCACCGCGTCGATGCCCTTGCCGACGGGCCAGGCGTCGAGGCCGCTCAAGGGCTCGATGGCGTAGAAGCCCATCGCCTGCGGCGTCTCGGTGGCGCCGTAGAAGTTGGTCTGCTGCGCCTGCGGGGCGAGGGCGTGGATGCGCTTCATCGTGCGCTGGTTGAGCGCGTCGCCGCCCCAGAAGAAGTGCCGCAGCGTCGGCAGGATGGCGACGTCGCGGCCGGCGTCGTCGTTGGCCTCGGCGCCGGTGCACACGATCTCGCCGAGGGCCGGCGTGAGGTGGCAGACGGTGACCTGCTTCTCGACGAACCACGCCGCGAGGCGGGCCGGATTGAAGATGGTCTGCTGCTGCGGGACGCAGATCGTCCCGCCGATGGACAGCGGCGTGAAGATGTCCCGCAGCACGGGATCGTGGCTGAGGCCCGAGATCATCGAGAAGCGATCGCGCCCGGTGAGCTGGTGCTGGCGCATGTGCCACTGCACGAAGTGTACGAGGGGCGGATGGCTCGTCACCACGCTCTTCGGCTCGCCCGTCGTCCCCGACGTGAACATGATGTAGGCGTCGCCGTCGGGGTCGACCTCGGGCAGGGCCGCGTCGTCGTCGACGCCCTCGCCGAGCCCGGGCAGCGCGGCGACGAGGTCTTCACCGACGCGCAGCGTCGGCGTCTGGCCGATGACGGCGGCGAGCTCGGGCGGTGGCGTGACGTCGCCGCAGAAGACCATCGCGGCCGCCTTCATCTTCGTCGCCAGCTTCTGCAGCCGGGCGACCGGATAGGCGGCGTCGAGGACCGAGAACGTCGCGCCGCTGCGCAGCACGGCGAGCATGCCGGCGACGAGGGCGGGGTTTCGGTCCGACAGCAGACCGACGACGCTGCCGGGGCCGATGCCCCGTCGAAGAAGCTGCAGCGCGAGGCGGCGGCTCGCCAGCTCGAGCTGGCCGTAGGTGACGACGCCACCGTGCCACTCGATGGCGTGGGCGTCGGGCATGATGGCGGCGAAGCCCAGGAACCGGAGCGGGATGGCCTCGTGCACGAGCTTCGGGATCGGCCGCGACGGATCGGGGCGCGCGTCGGGCGCGGTGGCGTCGATGGGCTCGAGGGCGAGGCGGTGCAGTGCCGACAGCGTCTTGTGTCGCTTCGGTGGCGGCAGCGCGTCGTCCTGGATGGTCTTTTCGCGCTTCGGCGGCGGCGCCTGCTGGACGTCGGACATGAGCATCACCCCTGTGATCGATCGGCGACGCAGCGTAGCCGGAGTTGGCGGCCGGCTCCGGTGATGGTGGTCGCCTGTCTCACGACGTCAACACATGCAGATGAATCAATGTGTCAACGTGCTTCGGCTGCGTCGGACGACGATGGCCATGGCGACGAGCGCGGCGACGGCCGCCGCCAGTCCCAGCCCGGCGACGACCCCGCCATCGAGCGCGACGCCGAAGGTGCTGCCGACCGAGCGGGCGATCTGCAGGACGCCGAGCACGACGCTCACGGCGACGACGGCGCCCTGGACGGTGTTGCCGACCGGACCGTTTCTGGCCGGGCCGAGGCGCGGGTCGTTCATCACGACGAGCAGGAAGGCGGCGACGGCAGGCAGCACCAGCCCGTTCATCGCCTGGGCCATCACGATGACGGGCACCGGCTTCACGCCGAGCAGCCCGAAAGCGAGGCCGCAGCCGAGCACGCCGAGCCACACGGCACGGAAGCGGGCGCCGGTCGGGCTCCATGGGCCCGGCGCGTCGACGGTCGTCGCCGCCGCGAGGGGCGCAAAGAGGCTGCGGGCGGTGAGACTCGCGGCGAGCGGCGCCGTCACCGCCGAGCTGAGGCCGGCGGCGAACAGGCCCAGCGGCAGCAGCCACGTCGCCGACGGCCCGAGCTTGTCGACGAAGACCTGCTGCAGGGCGCCGAGGGAGAAAGGCGCGCCGGTCAGCGCGGTCCCCGCGACCACGATCGCGAGCGAGATGCCCCCGCCGAGCAGCACCGCCACCACGATGCCGAAGCGACCCTCGCGCAGCGCCGCATCGACGTCGACGTGCGGGCCGCGCGCGAGCCCCGAACCGAGAAAGAGGTTGTAGGGCACGACCGTCGTGCCGACGAGGCCGAGCACGACGAGTGTGCTGCCGGCGGGCAGGGCCGGCACGATGAGCCCGCGCAGCAGGCCGGCGCCGTCATCGAGCACGCGGGCAGCGGCGACGACGAAGGCGACGCCCATCACGGCGACGAGGGCGCTCATGGCATTGGCGACGAGGCCGGCCCGCCCCGGCCACAGCAGCAGCGCGGCTACGACGGCGCAGGCGACGGCGAGGAGTCCCTCGGGCACATCGACGACGAGGCGCAGGCCGGCGATGGCGCCCAGCATGTTGCCGGCCTCGTAGGCGGCGCAGCCCACGATGACCGCCCCCACGACGAGGGTCGTGATGGCGACGCCCGCGCCGCCCCGGAACTGCCGCCGCAGGGCGAGGCCGACGTCGTCACCGGTGACGATGGCGAGGCGGGCGGCGGCCTCCTGCAGCACGATGCAGGCGACGGTGGAAAACACCATCGCCCAGCCGAGGGCGTGGCCGAAGTCGTGGCCCGCGAGCGCGCAGGTCGTCACGGTGCCGGGGCCGATGAAGGCGGCAGCGAGGACCGACCAGAAGAGCACGCTGAGGAGCCGCGACATGGCAGCATGCTCGCCGCGAGACGGCCCGGGCGACAAGCGCGGGTGAATGTCGGGTCGGTCCCCGGCGTCCGACTGGCCCGCCAGCGAGGTGACCCATGCATGCCGCCATCGACGTCGACTACCGTGCCGACCACGCCGCCGCTGCTGCCGTCGTCTTCGGCGACGTGGGCGCCGATCGGGCTGTCGTCGAACGCGTCGTGCGCGTCGATGGCATCGCCGACTACGAGCCGGGTGCGTTCTACAAGCGCGAGCTGCCGTGCGCGCTGGCGGTGCTCGCGGCCCTGCAGCGAGAGGGCGTCGTCGTCGACCGCGTGATCGTCGATGGACATGTCTGGCTGGGGCCGGGCACGCCGGGCCTTGGCGCGCGGCTGTTCGATGCCCTGCTTGCCGAGCGCGGCATCGCGATCCCCGTGATCGGCGTGGCCAAGACGCCGTGGCACGATCGCTCGGCCCACGTCGAGGTCGTGCGCGGCGGCGCGAAGCCGCTGTGGGTGAGCGCCGTCGGCGTCGACGTCGCCATCGCCGCCGACCTCGTGCAGCGCCTGCATGGTCCGCATCGCCTGCCGACACTGCTGACGCGGGTCGACCGCATCGCGCGCGACGCGCGTCTCTGACGGGCAACGTCAGGCGTGCGGCGGCTTCGTCGTCGGCAGCGCCTGCGCCCACGCGCGGGCCCGGTCAAGCTCGCCGGGCAGCAGGGGGCCGTCGGTGTCGTCGACGAAGAAGTGCTCTGGCGGCGCCACGATCGAGAAGCCCTTCGCCGCCAGCGCCTTCGCCTCCGGCTTCGCCGCCGAGCCCACCGGGAACCAGGTGAGCTTCACGGCGGTGTCGAAGGTGGCGGCGAGGTGGTGCGCATCGACGGCGACGAGCTGCTGCAGCCACTCGCGCACGCCTGGCCCCTGCGAGATGGGCTCGGCGCCGAGGGCCTTCACCTGCTGGCGGGCGTCATCGCGGGTCTGCTCGCGCGACATGCTCCAGGCGTGCACCGGGCCGCCGACGACGACGAGGTCGACGTCGAGGTCGGTGGGGGCGTCGCCCACCTCGTAGATGTCGACGCTGTCGACGTCGGCGCGGGCGCGCAGGCCCTCGGCGATGGCGGCGGCGACGCCGCGGGTGTGGCCAAAGTACGACTCGTAGACGACAGCGGCGCGCATGAGGCGATCCTACCCGAACCGGGGCCCGGTGGTCAGCGCGGCAGCTGCCCCCAGCGGCGGGCGATATCGGCCGTCAGCCGGTCCATGTCGACGTCGAGGGCGCGGGCGCGCTCCCACTCATCGGCGAAGCTCGTCCCCATCGGCGTCGGATCGTCGGAGCCGAGCACGCAGTGCACATGGTGCTGCTGCAGGGCCTTGAGGGGATGCACGCCGTGACGCGCCGTGAGCCCGCGCAGCGCGGTCGGGATGAGCAGGTGGTTGCTGTGCGGGCAGACCTCGAGGGTCACGCCTTCGCGCGCCAGACGCGCCATGACGTCGTCGCTGCCGACGGCGTGCACACCATGGCCGATGCCCTGTGGCCGAAGCTCGAGGGTGCGCTCGATGGAGCGGTGGTCCTCGAACTCGCCGGCGTGGATCGTGAGATCGGGCAGATCCGGGCGCAGCGCCTCGATGATGTCCCGCAACGCCGTCGGCATCGGTTCCTTGTCGGCGCCGACGACGATCCCCAACACGTCGAGGCCGGTGATGCCCGCCTTGTGCTCGCGCAGCACGGGTACCAGCGCCCGATAGTGGCCCTCGCTCTCGAAGGTGCGGCTCAAGCCGACCCGCACCAGCATCGGCACGCCCGTCGACGCCTGTGCCCGCGCCCGCGCGTCGAGCACGAGCAGCAGCATCGCGCGAGCCCGCTCGGCGAACGTCGACGGCGACAGCTCGCGCCAGGCCACGCCCTCGTGCTCCAGCAGCGTGCGCGTCATCGAGAACAGCGAGATGCGCATCTCGAAGCCGTCGGTGGCGTCGGCGGCGGCCTCGACAAAGGCCCGCTCGGCGAGGTCGGCGATGACCTCGGCGCGCACATAGGCGGCGCGGGCCTTCTGGATGCAGGCATAGAAGACGCGGGCGTCGTCGGTGGGGCCCGCCATCGTCAGCGCCGGCGCCACCTCGTGGACGTCGCGCCAGGCGCTGCGGACGTCGTCCCAGAAGAGGGGATCCTTGAGGCCATGCGCCTGCGCGACGGCGCACAGGGCCGCCGCCGAGTGGGAGCCTTCGAGGTGCCGGTGCAGATCGATCTTCATCTCAGCCCATCTTCGACTTCACGAACTCCACGAGCTTCGGCAGCACGACGTTCACCGCCATGCGGGCCTTGCCCTCGTCGAGGCCGGACTTCTCGGCGACGAACTTCGTGATGGTGTCGACGACGGGGCCGGGCAGGCCGGTCGTGTTCATGCCCAGCGCACCGCCGAGGGCCGCGCCCGCACCGCCACCGCCGAGCAGGCCACCGAGGGCGCCACCGAGGCCGCCGCCCGCGGGCGCGCTGTTGCCGCCGAGGAGGCCGCCGAGGGCGCCACCGAGGCCACCGCCACCGCCGCCGCCGAGGAGGCCGCCGAGGGCCGCCGCACCGCCGCCGCCGAGGAGGCCGCCGAGGCCACCGCCGTCGCCACCGCCGCCACCGCCGAGCGCCTGCATCGCGCCCTCTGCCGTCGCCGACAGCGCCGACGTCGCCTGGGGCTGGCTGAGCCCCTGCTGCGTGAGGGCCGAGACGGTCTCGGACGCGGCGCCGGAGCCGAGGAACTGCTGCATGAGCGTGTCGAGCATGATGACCTCCGCGGGTCCTCTATCGCCAACACCTCGACGACGGAAGCGCCATCAGGCCGGCCGCGGTCGGCGGGCCTGTCGATCCTGCCGGGCCTGCCGGGCCGGGGCCGGGCGTCGCCGCCGCTGGAGCTGGCCGGCGTCGTCGACCTCGTAGCCGCCCCACCGAAGCACCGGCACGATGTCGTCGCGGCCACAGCCGAGCTTCTCGAGGGCCGAGGCGGGGATCGGGCCCGGCAGCGGCACCGTCTTCAACAGCACGAAGACGTCGTCGACGAGGTCGGCGCGGAAGGCCCGTGGCCCCTGCGGCGTGTCGCCGACGAAGAAGCCCAGCGCGCGGACGAAGCCGGCCGGTCGGTCGCCGATCGCACACGAGCTCACGCCCGGCGGCGGCAGCGCCGGCGTCTGCGTCTCGCCCCGCCACACGGACAGCAGCGCCGCGCGGGCCCGCACGCTGCGGTCCTTGAAGGCGTCCTCGACGAAGGCGTCCTTGAATCCAAGGCGCACCCGATGCCGGCGCAGCGCGCGGCGGCCGTCGTCGTCGATGTCGCCGGCGACGTCCTTGACGGCGGTGCGGTCACAGACGCCAAGGCCATCCTGCAGCGCGCGGGCGAGGCTGCGGGCGCTCGTCGGCAACGTGTCGGGATCGAGGGCGACGACGAGGGGCAGCGACCGCTCGACGAAGGACCGCGCCACCGCCGTGAGCTTGTCCTGCAGCTTCGCCCGCCAGGCGCCGTCGTCGAGGACGATGCCGTCGGTCAGCGGCACACACACCGGCCACAGGCGCGAGCGCCCCTTCTGCAGGCGGCCGACGTCGTGCCCCTCGAAGCGCAGCACCAGCTTCTCAACGTCGACGTCGAAGGCGCTGTCGGGGGCGGCGAGGATGGCGTCGGCGCGCGCCTTCGCGTGGGCGGCGAGGCCGCGGGCGGCGGCGGCGGTGCGCAGGCGGGCGCGGCCGGCGTCGTCGTCGGCGGCGGCGACGAAGCGGAGGCCGGCGAGGGTACCGATCTCCTCCCCGGCGACGGTGACCCTGCCGTCGTCGGCGACGGCGGCGTCGATGCGCCCGCCCTTCACGACGGTGCGCAGGCGGTCCACGAAGCGCAGCGTGAGCCGCTCGTGCAGCGCGTCGGACAGGCGGTCCTCGAGCTGCCGTGTGACGCCCTGCCAGTGGGCGGCATCCTTCACCCAGCCGGCCTTGTGGGTGATGTAGGTCAGGGTCCGCACGCGGGCGAGCCGCGCCACGAGGGTGTCGACGTCGCCCTCGGTCTTGTCGAGGGCGCGCACGCGGGTCCGCAGCCAGTCGTCGGTGACGCCGCCGCGGGTGTTCATCTCCCATACCTCGAGGACGAGGCCGGCGTGCTCGTCAGGTGCGATCTTCTCGAAGTCCGGGATCTGGCAGTGCTCGAAGAACGCGAGGACGTCGTCGTCGCGGCGGACGCTGGCCCGCACGAACGGGTGATGCAGCAGGCGCTCGAGCGCGAGCAGATCGCTCGCGGCTCGACCCGACACGAGAAAGCCGAAGTGCTCCGGCGGCGGCGGCGCCCGCAGCGACTGCAGGAGCGCCGGCAGCGACGACGTGTCGAGGTCGCTCTGCCGCCAGCACAGCGTCTCCTGGGCCGGAAAGGCGTGGCGCTCGATGCGGTCGACGACGTCGGGGGACAGCGTCGGCAGCCCCCGCGTCGTGCCGAAGGTGCCGTTCTTCAGGTGTCGACCGGCGCGGCCGGCGATCTGGGCCAGCTCCTGCTCCGTCAGCGCCCGCACCTCGTCACCGTCGAACTTGCTGGTCTCGGCGAAGGCCACATGCTCGATGTCGAGGTTCAGGCCCATGCCGATCGCATCGGTGGCCACCAGCACGTCGACCTCGCCGGCCTGGAACATCGCCACCTGGGCGTTGCGCGTCGACGGCGACAGGGCGCCGGTGACGACGGCGCAGCCCCCGTGGTGGTGCCGCACCTCCTCGGCGATGGCGTAGACGTCGGCGATGCTGAAGGCGACGACGGCGCTGCGCTTCGGCAGCCGCGACAGCTTCTTCGGGCCGGTGAACGACAGCGTGCTCAGCCGCGGTCGCCGCTCGACGAGGACGTCGTCGCCAAAGAGCCGACGCAGCGGCGCCGTCATCGTGTCGCTGCCCATCACCATCGTCTTGTGGCTGCCGCGGCGGTGCAGCAGGCGATCGGTGAAGGTGTGGCCGCGCTCGCGGTCGCCACAGAGCTGGATCTCGTCGACGGCGACGAACGAGAACGGCCGCTCGACGACGCGCCCGCCCTCCTTGACGACGAGGACGCGCGGCATCGCCTCGACGGTGCAGGCGAAGTAGCGGGCCCCCTCGGGCACGATCTTCTCCTCGCCGGTGACGAGGGCGCAGCGGCCGCGGCCATGGCGGGCGCACAGGCGCTCGTAGACCTCGCGGGCCAGCAGGCGCAGCGGCAGGCCGATGACGCCGTTGTCGTGCTCACCCATCGTCTCGATGGCGAGATGGGTCTTGCCCGTGTTGGTGGGCCCCAGCAGGGCGAGCAGCGGGGTGCCGGACATCCCAGACATGCCCATGGCTACCAGCTTCGTCGCCAGGCTGCATGGACACGAGAAGAACGACGGGCGCCGTCTGGCGCCCGTCGTTCTTCATCGTCGTCGAGGTCGGCTCAGAACCGCAGCTGGGCCTGCAGCACGCCCTCGTGCGTGATGACGGGGAAGGTGCGGTCACGCTGCGGGCCGAGCGGGACCGGGTCGGCGTGGTCGAAGCTGTAGCGCAGGGTCATGACGCCGTTCTGACGCCAGAAGAACCAGTGGAGCGCGGCGCGGGCCTGCACCTGGTTGCGCTGGCGAAGGATCGAGTTCGGCAGCGTGCTGAGGTCGCCCGCAATCGGGATGCTCGTGAGCGTCGTGAGCTGGCCTGGCGCCGTCGTGTAGAAGTGGCCGACGTCGGCGGCGAGGAAGAACCACTCGGGCCACAGGAGCACGCCGAGCTGCAGGTAGTTCGCCGTCTGCAGGGCGCCGAAGTTGAGTTCGGCCTTGTTGTAGCTCTCGAACTGCGCCGCGAAGATGCCCTGGCGGTACACGGCCATGAGGTGGGCGGCGGGGAAGCGCTCGCGCTCGCGCTGCTCGAACTTGCCGCCGACGGTGAAGGCGAGGGCCTGCGGCACCGGGCGATAGAGGAACGGTGAGTCGAAGCGGTTGTAGATGCCGATGGCCGTGATGTTGAGCTGGGCGCCCGTGCTGTAGGTCGGGTTCACGCCGGCGTCCTCGAAGAAGCGGCCGCCGAAGTTGCCAAACAGGCCGGTGCCGCCGCCGGCGAAGACGCGGTAGCGCAGGCGGTTCAGCACGATCGGACCGTTGAACTCGACGCCGGCGTCGAGGAACTGGTCAAACGGATTGCGGAGGTAGGTGGGAATATCGAGCAGCGGGCGCTTCGCCGCCGACACGAGGGGCTGGGCCGACAGCGTGCTGCCGCCGGTGTTGATGTTGAAGTAGTGGCCCTGCCCGAGGGGGAACTGGAACATCGCGAAGGTCACGCGCGGCGACTGCGCGGCGGCCATCGACAGCAGGAAGAAGCTGTCCTCGAGGAGCGGCAGGGCACCGAAGGCGCGCAGCTGCAACGTGTCGAAGCGGGTGTCGATCTTGCTCTGATAGGCGTTCGGATCGTTGAGGTTCGTCGTCGTCAGGATCTCCTGCACCGCGGCGACCACACCAAAGCGGATGCCGACGAAGCCGACGCCGTCCTCGCTGTCGGGCTGCTCGACGTCGCCGCTGTAGCCCTTCTTCTTGCCGCCGCCGCCGCCGTCGCCGGGCTCGACCTCGCCGCCGCCGCCCTCGGCCGGGGCGCCGTTGCCGCCCTCGCCGTCGAGGTCACCCTTCCACGAGCCCTTGCAGGACTTCGAGTTGAAGCACTCCTGGTCCTCGCAGTCGATGAGGCCGTCGCCGTCGTTGTCGATCCAGTCGGCGCAGCGCTCGGTGCCGGTCTCGGGCTTGCCGTCGGGCTTGCAGTAGCTCTCCTCGCTGCAGTCGCTGTCGCCGCAGTCGAAGACGGCGTCGCCGTCGTTGTCGGCGCCGTCGTTGCAGAGGGTCTCCTTCGCGGGCTCGTCGCCGGCGAGGGCGGGAGCGGCGACGACGAGGGCGAGGGCCATGAGCCAGGGGGTCTTCATCGGGGGTCCTGTGCGGAGGCGGAGAGCAGAAATGGAAGAAGCGGGGGGAAGGAGGGAGGTCAGCGGCAGGGCTTCGGCGCGTTGGCGCAGGCCGAGACCTCGGGGTTGTGGGCGCAGTCGAAGTCGTCGCAGTCGGTGAAGCCGTCGCCGTCGTTGTCTTCGCCGTCCTCGCAGAAGGCGGGATCGGCAGACTCCTGGCAGAGGGCCTTCACCTCGGGGTCGTTGTTGAAGCGGCAGCCGTTGTCGCGACAGTCGATGAAGCCGTTGCCGTCGTTGTCGAGGCCGTCGCTGCAGTTGGCGGCGCTGCGCTCGGTGACCTCCTCGCAGCGGGCGATGGCGTCGGGCGTGGCGCCGCGGGCGCTGTCGGTGCACGAGAAGTCGGCGCAGTCGACGAAGCCGTTGCCGTCGTTGTCCTCGCCGTCGGTGCAGCGGGCGAGGGTCGTCTCGCTGCGGGCGAGGCAGAAGGCGACGACCTCCTGATCCTCGCTGCGGCTGCAGCCGAAATCGGCGCAGTCGACGAAGCCGTTGCCGTCGTTGTCGACGTTGTCGCTGCAGGCGTCGAGCGAGTCCTCGCTCGGCAGGTTGGCGCAGAAGGCCTGGATTTCCGGGTCGGGCGACTGGGAGCAGTCGAAGTCGCCGCAGTCGGTGAAGTTGTCGTCGTCGTTGTCCTGGCCGTCGCTGCAGCGGTCGAGGGTGCTCTCGGGGCCCGGATCGGGCGGCGCGCAGGGCCGGGCCGCGGCGCAGTCGGCGTCGTCGCAGTCGATGTCGCCGTCGCCGTCGTTGTCCTTGGTGTCGTCGCAGCGGGCGTCGGTGTCCTCGGGGCCCTCGTCGACGGGGGCGCAGAAGACGGTCTCCTCGCAGTTCGGATCGGCGCAGTCGGTGTCGCCGTCGGCGTCGTTGTCCTTCTCGTCACTGCAGGCCTCCTCGGAGTCCTCGTCGCAGACAGTCACGAAGGTGCCGAGGCGGCAGGCGCGGTCGAGGCAGTCGATGTCGCCGTTGAGGTCGTTGTCGACGCCATCGCTGCAGGCGGCGTCGTCGAACTCGAGCACGCAGCACAGCTCGAGGATGTCCTGGCAGCCGAACTCGGCGCAGTCGAGGAAGCCGTTGCCGTCGTTGTCGACGAAGTCGGTGCACTCCTCGATGGTGTCTTCAGGATCGAAAGCGGGATTCTCGACCGGGAACTCGCCGCAGCGGTTCGAAAACACCCAGCAATCCGGGTCCTGGCAGTCGATCACGCCGTCGTAGTCGTTGTCGAACTCGTCGATGCAGGTCTCTTCGTCGTTCTCGTAGCCGAGGACCGGAGGCAGGACCGTGTAGTCGCAGATCGAGGCGGTGGCCATGACGGCCCCGAGGGCGACGACGACGACAATCGGGGAGCGCATGGAGCGGAACAGACCGGCCGGCGCCGGGCCTGTCAACGCACCCCCGGGCGCATTGCAGTGCGATGGGCGGTCGGCTCGTGGCGGCCCCATGACGATCGGGCTGCTACGCTGCGGTGATGCGCGTCGCGAGCCTGTCCGCCGTCGCCCTCCCGATGCTGCTCGCGGGCGCCCTGCTCGGGGCCACGCCGACGCGCGCGGCGCCCGGTGCCGACACCACGGCGCCGGCGGCGACGCCCGCGATCGACCTCGCCGGCCTCGACCCCGCGATCTTCGCCCGGGCCCGCCTCGCCTTCGATCGCGTCCGCGCCAGCGGCATGCATGCCGTGCGCCCGATCCTCGCGATCATCGACTACAGCCTGCCGTCCACGGCGCGGCGCCTGTGGGTCTTCCACGTCGAGACCGGCGCCCTGCTGCACCACGAACTCGTCGCCCACGGCAAGGGCACCGGCGCCCTGCACGCGACGCGCTTCTCGAACCGCCACGGTTCGCACCAGTCGAGCCTCGGCACCTTCGTCGTCGTCGACGCCTACCGCGGCAAGCATGGCCGCTCGCTGCGCCTGCACGGCCTCGACGACGGCCTCAACGACAACGCCCTTGCCCGCGCCGTCGTCATCCACGCCGCCGACTACGTCTCCGACGCCGTCGTGAAGTCGCAGGGCCGGCTCGGTCGCAGCTGGGGCTGCCCGGCCCTCGATCCGGCGGTGGCGCACGACGTCATGGACACCCTCGAGGACGGCGCCGTGCTGGTCGCCTGGCACCGCGATCAGCCCGCGCTGCTGCATTCGCCATGGCTGCGCCAGGAGCGCCTCGCGCGGCGCTGACCGATCACTCCCCGCCGCAGCCCTCGAGGACCTCGAGGGGCACGGGTGGGTCGAGCTCGTAGCGGACGCCGCGGACGGTGCGGACGGCGACGAGGTGCTTCTGGCCGCTGTGCAGGGCCCGCTCCCACACCTCGCGGATGGGGCCCTCCCGACGGTGCGCACGGTGGGCCAGCAGGAATGTGGCGACGCGTCCGGCGTGCATCGGCAGCAGGCGATGGCAGCCATGCGAGGGCCCGCCGCGGAAGATCGAGCGGACGTTGCCGGTGCCGTGGGTGCGGATGCCGGTCTCGCCGTAGACGGTCTTGCCCTTCCACGTCGACGGCCGCTCGTGCTGGATCATGACGAGGCCGTAGGCGGAGCGGTGGCCGGGGCCGATGCCCTCGTCGTTGACGACCGCGCCCCGGTCGGTCCACAGCAGCAGCTCGTCGTCGGGGGTCGTCGACGGCGCGTACCAGGCGGGCTGGGCCCACAGCCGCCGCCACACGAAGTCACCGGTCGGCGACTCCTTCTTCTTCATCACGATGGCACCGCTGGCGAGCTTCTCGCGCTGGATGCCACCGACGGTGGTGGGCAGGCGGGCGAGGGTGATGGTGGCGCCCTCGTGGGTCGTGCTGATCGTCGTCATCGGACGACGGCTCGTGCCCGGCCGCAACATGCCATGGTCGTCGACGTCGCCGCGCTCGAGGGTCACGCGCAGCTCCATGTGTGGGCCATGCCACGGCGGCGCGGGCGGCAACGCGATGGCCACCTTGCCCGCCGGGAGCGACGCCAGCGTCGCCCCCGCCGTCGCCGGGTCGGCAAGCCCGAGGGCGACGACGGCGGCCTCGGTGGTGCTGGCGATGACGTCACCGGCCCCGAAGGCCGCCGGCTCGTCGCGCAGCGGCGCCGAGACAAGGGTGCTGTCGAGGTGGTGACCGAGCACCGTGCCCGGGCTGCCGAGCGCGCTGCCATCCTCGATGAGCCCGCGGGCGTCGACGACGCGCTCGCGCACGACCCGCAGCAGCGCGAGCCAGTCCCGCTGCAGCGACGTCAACCGCAGCCGCGCAGCGCTCTCGGCGTCGAGGTGCCCTTCGCGCACCGGCAGGGCCTCCCGGCGTTGCCACAGGCCGAAGGCGCGGGCGGTGGCGGCGCCGAAGACGCCGTCGACGGCGTCGTCGCCGAGGAAGCCGTCGCAGGCGAGGTGGCCCTGCAGCGCGAGGATCGCGCGCCGCGTGGCCTCGAGCTGCCGCAGGCGGGCCGCGTCGACGGCCCGGCCCTCGACCTGGCGAGCGCGCAGGCGGGCGATGTCGCCGTCGCGCCGCCGGCCCGCCTCGGTGGACTCGGGCAGCAGCGGCAGCAGCGACGCCGGAAACACGTCGGCATCTTCGTCGCTGTCGGCGTCGTCGACGGCGTCATGGCAGCCGTGGCGCTCCAGGTCGCGCAGGCGGGCGCCGAGCACCGTCAGGTTCGGATACACGCCCCACAGCTCGAGGAAGCGATCGACCTTCGCTCGCGGCCCGGCTCCCTCCACGTCGAGGTCACCGGCGGCGAGGGCCCGATAGACGGTCGCCCAGGGCACGACCCCGGCGTCGCCAAGGGCGTCGTCCTCGGCGAGGAAGCGCGGCACCCAGCCATCACCGAGGTCGACGGCGACGAGGCCGCGCCCGGCCAGCTCGTCCGCCCCGACGTCGCCGACGACGACCCCGTCCTGCACGACGGGCAGCCGGGCCGCGATCGCGACGTCGTCCCCGGCGCCGGCGAGCACCAGGCAGAGGGTGAGCCAGCCCGGCACCGACACGTCTACTCGAAGCTCGCGTGTTCGAGGGTGGCCTCGAAGGTCCCGCTGATGGTCTTGCCGTTGTCGAAGGTGGCACCCCAGCTGCCCGTCGTCGCGGCGCCGTCCTCGACGCCGCCGGCGGTGAAGGTGAAGTCGGCGTCCTCGACGGACGGGAACGGATCGTTCTTCGCCGTGATGCGCTCGACGCGGCCGTCCTCGGCGAGCACATCGAACTGCTCATCGAGCACGACACCCCCCTCGGGGACGTCGAAGACGACCTTGGCGACGATGTCCTGGTCGCCACTTTCGAGCGCCTTTTCGTAGCGCAGCTCGTAGGCCTGCTGATCGGTGAAGAGCCGCAGCTGCACGGTGTCGAACGACAGGTCGTGGGAGTCGGTGATGGAGCCCGTGAGGGTGTTGGGCTCGGCGCAGCCGGCGCCAGCGGCGCTGCCGACGACGAGCGCGGCGATGAAGAGAGTGCGGGACATGTCAGCGGACCTCGACGCGGTGGACGATGATGGCGTTGCTGCTGGAGTTCAGGTGGGCGACGACGAGCTCGCGGGCCCCCGAGCGGGCGGCGTCGGTGCCGATGCCCTCGAGGTCCTCGGCGTCGCCGGGAATCGTGAAGCGGGTGAAGCGACCGGTCGTCGGCTCCTGCTTCGCGAGGCGGACGCCGTCGGTGCGGGCAGCGCAACTCTCCTGGTTGGTGTCGTCGCGGCAGTGGCCGTAGGCGAGCACCAGGGTGCCGTCGTCGAGAAACACGAGCGAGGGATCGCGCCCCGAGCGGCCGAGCTGCTCGACCGGGGCTGGCGTCCAGGTCTGGCCATCGTCGGTCGACGAGAACAGCAGGAGCTGCTCATCGCCGCGCTGGTGGACGGCGATAAAGTGACCGCGGCCGGCGAAGGTGCCGGTGGCGACCCGCGACGCCGTCGCCGTGCGGCGCATGAGCTGGCTGCTGCGCAGGGTGCCGTCGGGCAGGCGGACCTCGGCGTAGATGCCGTCCTCGATGACGAAGGGCTGGTTGTCCTCGTCGACGAACTGGTTGTTGGCGATGATGGCATGTCCCATCACGATGGTGCCGTTACCGGCGATGGCGGCATGGCCGAAGTAGCCGGCGCCGGTCTCGACATTGATCGAGGTGAGCTGGGGGCTGTCGACAGTGCCGAAGGCCAGCTCGAAGTCGGTCGAGAAGATGTCGGTGTCGGCGAAGCCCAGGTGCGTGTCCATGTAGGCGACCGCGATCTGGCCGTCGTCGTTGATGCTGATACCGGGATAGAGGCCCACCACCTCGCCGGTGTTGCAGTAGGGGTCGCCGCCAGCGGTGCCGCGGCACTCGCTGCCGGTCGACGCCGTCGTCGCCACCGTGCGGATGGTGAAGGTGTCGCCGTCTTCGACCGCCAGCATCAGGTCGCTGGCGCCGCAGAAGGTGCGGGTCACCTCGCCGCCCAGATAGGCCACGACGATGTCGCCCTCGGGGGTGCTCGCGAGGTCGACGCTGCGCTCCTTGGTGTTGGGGACGAAGTCATCGACGACGCGGGTGCGCAGGGTGCCGTCGGGCTGCTCGTCGGCGAGCATCAGCCGGTAGACGTCGCCTTGCACGGTGCCCGACAGGAGCTGGCAGGTGACGGTCTCGGTGATCGACTCGAACCACGCCACTGCGAAGCGGCCGTCGGGGCGGGCCGTGACGGCGAAGCCCGGCACCGCGAGGGGCACGGCGCCGTCGATCGTGCGGGTCTCGATGACGGAGAAGGCGTCGCCCTCGCCCTCCCCTTCGCCTTCCCCTTCGCCCTCCCCTTCCCCTTCGCCCTCGGCGCCGTCGTCACAGGCCGGCAGGGGGAAGGCGACGAAGGAGGTCAGCAGCAGGGGAAGGGCAGGGCGGAGGAGTCGCGCGCGCATGCTGAAGGCGTAGCACGCGGCGTACCCTCCGCTGCCGTCGCGTCCGGCTCGGCCGCGCTGGCGAAGTGTGGTGTGAAGTCCCCAGACGTGGGTGGGGAGTCGTCTCCACACCCCACGATCCGGCTGGAGTGGGGAGTCCACACCACAGGACTCCGTGCGGCCGCGATCACAGCGTCGCCGCATCCCGACGCGATCATTGGCCGGATCAGACCCATGTCTCGGGTGCCGGCAGGCGGATTCCGGAACTGGCAAGCTTCTCGCTACGCCCCATGTGCAACGGAGGCATCACCCATGCGCTTGTTCACGCTCTCTCTCGCAACGCTGGCCCTGGCCGCGGCTCCGGTCCTGGCCCAGGACCCCCCTCCCTCGGGCGAGTGCACCGGTGATTCCACCGACCCCGCCTGCGGCGCCCCCGAACAGACGGGCGGCGGCGGCTGCGGCTGCGGCGGCGGCTCCATCCTCATCAACTTCACCGACCAGGGCGACTCCTACCAGTACGCCGACGACTTCGACGACGACGGCGTCGAGGACGGCCAGGACAACTGCCCGTTCAACTTCAACGCCGACCAGGTCGACAGCGACGGCGACGGCTTCGGCGACGCCTGCGACTTCTGCCCCGACACGGCCGCGCCGGTCGAGGGCGGCGTCGCCATCCAGCGTGACACCGACGCCGACGGCGCCGGCGACGAGTGCGACGACGACGCCGACGGCGACGGCGTGCCGAACGGCGACGACAACTGCCCCCTCGTCATCAACCCGGGCCAGGCCAACACCGACAGCCAGACCGATGGCGGCGACGCCTGCGACGGCGACGACGACAACGACGGCTGCACCGACGCCGACGACAACTGCCCCCTCGAGGCCGCCACCAACTGCACCGAGGACCTCGCCGTCGTCCCCGACCGCTGCTTCCCCGACCAGGACGCCGACGGCGTGAACGACGCGCAGGACAACTGCATCGCCCACCCGAACGCCGATCAGTCCGACACCGACGGCGACGGCACCGGCGACGCCTGCGACCAGGACCTCGACAACGACGGCATCGACAACCGCGTCGACAACTGCCTGCAGACCCCCAACGCCGAGCAGACCAACGAGGACCGCGACAGCCTCGGCGACGCCTGCGACCCGAAGCTCTGCTACGTGGTCGACGGTGACGAGCAGGGCTGCCTCGACCCGGTGGCGCCGTTCGCGGTGAAGGCGAGCCTCGCCGAGCAGCGCCTCGGTGAGGTCCAGACCGGCGACGAGGTGCTCCTGCACATCTTCGCCAACCGCGAGAACAAGGCCATCCGCTACACCTGGACCATCGCCGAGGAGCCCACCGACGGCAACGCCAGCATCAGCCGTCCTGCCGGTGGCGTGTTCTTCAGCAACGGCATCCAGTACGTCTACGAGGCCGACCGCAGCGTGAAGTTCTCGGCGACGACGCCCGGCGTCTACACCGTCGACCTCCTCGCCGAGCTGGCCTTCGCCGATGACCTCGGCTACGACGTGAAGACCGCCCGCAGCCGCGTCACCATCGAGGTCGGTGGTCCGAAGCTGTCGACCTGCGCCCAGTCGGGCGGCACGCCCTGGGCGGCCGCGGGCCTCATCGGCCTGGCCTTCGCCCTCCGCCGTCGCCGTCGCTGAGCAGGGTTCGCATGGGTGTGGAAGCGGGGCCGTCATGGCCCCGCTTTCATTGGCGGTGTCGTCGTCGCGCAGATCGTCTCGTGCCCTGCGCCTCGTCGACACGGATGCCCCGGAACCTGCTAGCATCGACGAAGGAGCCACCATGTCCCGCCGTCATCGCAGCCGCGCCTCCCTCGGCGTCGTCCTCGCCGGCCTCGTCGGCGTCGTCGCTCTCGCCGGGTCCTGCACCGACCGCCAGCTCGTCCCTGTCGAGGGTGAAGCGCCGAAGATCGTCGACGACCTCGTCGACATCGAGGCCGAGTTCTGCACCCGTCCGGTCAACGACGTCGCCTTCCCCGTGAAGCTGCTGCTCGTCCTCGACACGTCGGGCTCGTTGCAGTTCACCGACCAGAGCGGCCTGCGCCGGGTGGCCATCCGCCAGCTCATGAGCAGCCTTGCGACCCAGAACGACCTGCTCGTGACGACGATCGGCTTCGGCTCCAACATCAACACCGATCCGCCGGTGGCGCCGGGCACGCCGCTGTACGTGCCGGCGAGCCAGTGGGTCGAGCCGCCGTTCGTCGGCCTCGCCGACGTGCAGACGAACTACCATGGCGCCATGGCGGCCCTGAAGAGCCACCTGCTCAACGACCTGCTCACGAGCGACCCGGCGGAGATCGCCCGCACCAAGTACGTGATCATCTTCTTCTCCGACGGCTCGCCGACGCCAAAGTGCTGCATCTCCGTCGACGAGACCATCGGCGAGCTCGGTCCCATGCCCTATGGCTGCGATCCCGAGCCCTACGAGGTTGCCGAGGCCGGCGTGCGCTACTGCGAGGGCGAGCCCGAGCAGACCATCTGCAACGCCGAGGACTTCCTCGAGCGTTTCCGCGATCGCAACCAGGGCGACGCCCCGCCCGACTACGGCGACGGCACCCTCGCGGCCCTCAACGAGCTCGAGGCCAATGACAACTACAATCGCACCTACCAGGTCGAGGACCTCGTCACCGATGTCATGGAGCTCGGCGAGGAATTCGGCGTCGGCGAGATGCGCCTGCACACCGCCCTGCTCTTCGACTCCACCCTCGATGACGGCGTGAAGGAGATCTTCCGCCTCAACCGCTGCCGCAGCGAGCGCCTGCTGCAGCGCATGGCCGAACTCGGCAACGGCATCTACCGCGACTTCGAAAACGGCGAGGAGATCGACTTCCTCTCGTTCAACTTCACGTCGCTGAAGCAGTCCTTCACGCTGCTGCGGGCCTACGCCCAGAACAGCTCGGCCCTGCCGCCGCCAGTGCAGGGCAACGTCGCCCGCGAAGTGCAGGTCTTCGACTTCCGCGCCGACAGCGACGGCGACGGCCTCGACGACGACGAGGAGCAGGCGCTCGGCACCGACGTCGCCGTGAAGGACAGCGACAAGCTCGTGACCCAGCCGGCGGTGACGCAGGTGCCCGAGCCCATCGCCGACCCGGCCGCGTGGGGCGACGGCTGGTCCGACCTCTTTGAGACCCGTCGTCTTGAGATTGGCTTCGACCCCCGCTTCCAGAGTCTGCCGGTCGACGCCTGCCCGGGCTTCGCCGTCGACGGCAAGGACCGCCAGGACCTCGACGGCGACGGCCTCAACGGCTGCGAGGAGGACCTCCTCGGCACCGACCCGAAGCGCGCCGACACCGACGGCGACGGCTTCAGCGACGGCGTCGAGCTGCGCTTCGACACGAATCCCCGCCTGCAGGAGGGCAACCTCGACGACGACTTCGACGGCATCCCCAACGCCGACGAGATCCAGCGCGGCACGAACCCGAAGCTGCCCGACCTCGCCCTCAAGGAGCGCGCCGGCGCCCGCTACGAGCTCGAGAACACCGGCACCACCAACGACGGGCGCACCTGCTACAAGACGACCGCCCGCGGCGTGCACCTCGCGTCGACGCAGCCGCGCTTTCCCGGTGGCCGCTCGGGCTACAACGACGTGCTCTTCTGGCTGGCCGAAGCCCCGTCCGATGCCGCGTCGCGGGTCGAGCTGCGGGTGGCCTGCCACCGGGCCCAGTACCTCGCGCCGAGCCTGAAGAACCCCGCCAACGGCAAGATCACGTTCCTCGAAGAGGACTTCATCGACCTCGCCGACCCGGCCGACCTGCAGTCGCTCCTCGAGGGCAACGACTTCTGCAAGGGGCTTGAGATCCAATGATGCGCGCCCTCCGTCCCCTGTCGCTTGCGGCCGCCGTCGTCGTCGGCGCCGCCACCGTCGTCGGCGCGGGCTGCACCAACGCCGACCTCGAGCCGATCCCGCCGCCCGTCGAGGGCCGGGCCGACAACAAGCTCACGGTCAACGGCCGCTTCTGCACCACGGACCCCGACGACCTCGCCTTCCCGGTGAAGCTGCTCTTCGTCATCGACTCGTCGAGCTCGATGGCGGCCACCGACCCCGACGGCACCCGCGTCGACGCCCTCGTCGGCGTCATCGACGCCGTGCTCGACATCCCGGGCGTCGAGATCGGCATCATCGGTTTCGGCCTCGGCGTCACGCCCCATACGGAGAAGTGCGACGAGTACGGCAACGACGGCCCCGACGGCACCGCCGGCACCGCCGACGACGTCCCGCGCAGCGGCTGTCGCCCGGGCTTTGCGCCCCCCGAGGAGGCCATCGCCGGCGCCATCGAGGCTGGCGAGGCGGCCGGCACGACGGACTTCCTCGGCACGCTCAACAGCGTCATTGCGTTTCTCGCCGACGACATGGCCAACAGCGACCCGCTGTCGCTGCAGAACGCGCGCTACCAGATCATCTTCCTGTCCGACGGCCTGCCCGACGCCGACGGCACCTTCGACCCCATCGGCACCTGCAACGACGCCGCCGACTGGGAGCGCGCCGGTGAGTCCATCGAGGATGCCGGCGTCGTCTCCGCCGTCGGCGACCTGCTCGATCAGATCATCGAGCTCGCCGAGCAGTACGACGTCCGCGAGCTCACCTTCAGCACCGCCTTCGCCGCCGCCCCCCAGACGCAGGCCGCGATCAAGGCCTGCGGCAGCACCTTCATGCGGGCGATGGCCAAACAGGGGGCGGGCGTCTTCCGCGACTTCTCGTCGGGCGAGGCCATCAACTTCCTCTTCATCGACTTCACGAGCTTCAAGCGCGTCTTTGCGATGAAGAGCTTCCTTGCCGCCAATCTGAGCGCCGCGCCCTTCTCGCTGGCCCTCGGCGTCGACCCGCGGGCCGAGAGCGACGACCCGACCCTCGCGTTGGGCATCATCGACAGCGACGTCGACGGTGTTCCCGACGAGCAGGAGCGCCTGGCCGGCACCGACCCCGCCGTGCAGGACAGCGACGGCGATGGCTTCTCCGACCTGCTCGAGCTGCGCCTGTCGATCTCGGGCTTCGATCCCCTCGACCCCACCGACGCCGACTGCGCCGCCGACATCGACCGCAACGACTTCGACGGCGACGGCCTGCGCGACTGCGAGGAGCGCTTCTTCGGCACCAACGTCCGCGCCTACGATACCGACAACGACGGCTTCGGCGACGGCGTCGAGGTGATGTTCAACCTCAACCCGGCCATCGACGACACCCTCTTCGACGTCGACTTCGATGGCGTGCGCAACAGCAACGAGCTGCGGGCCCACAGCCGCGTCGACCAGGACGATGTCATCCAGCTCTCCGAGCACGCCTACCGCTACAAGATCGTCGAGGACGGTCTCGAGGGCAGCTCCCTCTGCTACACCTTCGCCGTCGAGAACATCTCGCTGGCATCGACGGCCGGCGCCGCCGACGACCCGGCGGTGGTGGGCTCGCGCGGTCTGCTCGGCGGGCCGCTGCTGCGCGCCGAGAACCGCATCCTCTTCGAGGTGACGGAGTCGCCCTTTGATGCCCCCGGCGAGCCCGGCATCGCCCGCATTGCCTGCGCGCGGGCCCGCTTCGACGCGGCCCAGCAGCTGCGCGATCCGGCCAACGGCATCATGACCCTGCCGCCCGAGGCGTTCGTGCCCGCCGACGTCTTCGACCCCGACACCCACTGCGTGGATCCCTGACCGGGTCCTGCCCTGCCGCTGCTGTCCCGACGAGGTTTTTCCGTGACGACGAAGACGACGATGGTCCGCGCCGGCGCCGCCCTCCTGCCGGCGTTCTCGCTGCTCACCGGCTGCCCGCCCGCCGACGACGCGCCGCCCGATCCGCCGCCCGAGGAGCAGGAGTGTGAGCTCGACCTCAACTTCGACACCACCGGCGCCGAGGCGCTCGAAGGCGGCGCCGGCAGCGGCGTGCTGTGCCCGGCCTTCGATCAGGACTTCTTCGCCTTCGAGGTCACCACCGCCGGCACCATCGCCACCATCGGGCTGTCGATGTCGACGCCCCTCACGCGCGTGAACCCGGCCTACCGCATCGTCCGCGACGACGGCACGCCCGAGGGAGCGCCCACGCCATTTTCCGGGCAGGACCCGGACAAGTCCGCTGGCGAGGCGACCGACTTCACGGCGGCCCACCGCATCGACGAGCCCGGCACCTACTACGTGCTCGTGTTCGACCAGCAGTTCGTCGAGGACACCTTCGACATCGCGAACCCCTACGCGCTCACCGTGACCCTCGCGCCCGATCCGGACCTCAACGAGTCCAACAACGATCCAACGACGGCGACGCCGCTCACCGCCGGCGCGGCCATCACCGGCCAGATCGCGACGACAGGCGATGAAGACTGGTACGCCGTCAGCGTCCCCGCCGGCGCGAAGATCCTCGACCTCACCTTCGAGGCCGCCATCGACAGCGGCATCACCCACGAGATCCAGGTCGTCGCTGCCGACGCCCAGACGGCCATCGTGGCCGGCCTCGCCGTCGAGAACGGGCCTGTCGCTGGCGCCGACTCGCTGCGCCTGCGCAGCCGCGTCGACGGTGGCGCCACCGCCTACGTCCGCGTGAAGGCCCAGAACGGCACCGACGCCAGCCTCGACCCCGGCGCCGCCTACACCTTCACGGCCACCGTGATCGACAACCCCGACGTCAACGAGGGCGCCACCGGCAACGACAGCGCCGCGACGGCGACGCGCGTGAACTCGGGGGCCAGCATCCAGGCGGCGCTGGCGTCGACGGCGGACCAGGACGTCTATCGGATCGCCCCCGGCGCCCGCAGCCGCGACAACCCCGGCGTCCTCATCGTCGGTGTCGACATCGACGGCGTCGACGTCCGCACCTTCCGCCCGCAGGTCCAGGTGCTCTCGGTCGACCCCGAGGCCAACGCCAACGGCCAGCGCTGCGGCGCCGGCTGCGGCCTGTGCGACCAGGACGTCTGCAAGGAGGTCCGGCTGCAGCGCTTCGTGCCCGGCGGCGGCTACCGCACCGCCTTCCCGCTGCGCGATACGCGCGACGTCCTCGTCGTCGTCAATGAGTTCGGCGACGACGCCTTCCAGGAGGGCGCCGGCTACACCGTCACCTTCGAGGTGGTGAACGACCCCGACGCCGACGAAGGCGACGACGTCCTCATCCCGAACCTCGAGTTCGCCGGCTTCGCCAACGAGGAGGATCTCGAGCGCCAGTTCCAGGAGTCGAAGGAGCGCGCCCGCGTGCTGACGACGACGTACCCGGCCGACCTGCCCCTCGTGCCGGTGCCCTCGCCGATCCCCGGCGTGCCCGACGAGTTCACCCAGATGGTCGACTGCAACGCCGCCGGCGCCGGTCCGCAGACCGTCGTGGCAAGCGGCCGGCTCACCTACGAGGGCGACCGCGACTACTTCCGCGTCGACGTCCCCGCCGAGGGGTACTGGGCCCTCGACTTCGACTACCAGCTCACGGGGGCGGCGACGACGCCGGTCGAGCTCACGCTCTTCGTGCGCGCCGACGACGGCCTCATCGCCAACACCCTCGAGGCGACCCAGACGCAGGAGAACTGCCTCGACACCATCGACTGCCCCGCCGGCTCCATCTGCGTCGACGGCGCCTGCTGGTCCGAGAGCGACGGCAACGCCACCTTCGGCAGTCACCTCTTCCCCGACCCGACGACCGATGAGTGCGCCTTCGTCAGCGTCGTCGACCGCAACCAGCGGCCCCTCTACCTCGAGGTCGTCGACAACGGCATCAACGACTTCGACGTCGACGTCGCCTACCGCTTCGAGCTCACCATCCGCTGCGGCTGCCCTGCCACCTGCAACCGTGGCGCCGGCAACTGCCAGGGCGCGCCGGCCCCGCGCTGAGCGTCACTCGCTCTCTTCTTCGTCCCAGAGGTCTCTCGTGAACCGTGTCCTGTTGTCGTTGCCGTTGCTGCTCGCCGTCGTGGGCTGCGTCGAGCGTGTGCCGGGTGAGCTCGTGCCCGCCATCTCTCCCCTCATCGGCCTGCCGGTCAACCTCTGCAGCGAGGCCGCCGACGCCCCGGTGCCCCTGCAGATCACGAACATCGGTGATGACGAGGTCACCATCGACAGCGTCGCCTTCGTCGAGGCGCCCGATCAGCCCGAAGGCCTCACCTCGTTCGACGAGCCCACCATCGACACGACGACGCTCCTCGCCGACGAGGTCGCCTTCGTGCAGTTCACCTACCGCAGCCCCGGCGGCGTCGCCCAGCAGGCCGTCCTGCGCATCACGTCGAACGCCGAGGTGAACCCGACCCTCGACATCCCGGCCACCACCGACGACTTCACGCCCGAGCAGAAGGCCCTCGCCAACTGCGACGAGTGACCCGTCCGCGTCGTCGCCGGCAGCACGGGCCCGTCGGGCCCGTTCGTCGTTTCATGGTCCGGACGCAGCGACGGCGATCGCAGCGTGCACACCACGCACACCCCCGGCTCCCGATAACGCAACGCGTCAGGTGAGGCGGGCGGCCTGCACCAATTCCGTCGCGTCCCAATGCGACCGGAAGCCCGCGTCGGCTGCCGCGGCGTCTGGCATTGGCATTGCTGTTCCCCCTCCACTTCGGCCATGGGGTGTGCCATCCGCGCACATTCCCGTTGCACGGGTTCTCCTTCGAGGTGCGGAGTGCGTCGCTCACCAACCATCCTGCTCTGCCTGCTGTGCGCCCTGCCGGCGCTGGCCCAGGGCACCCCGCCAGCCACACCCGCGCCGACGTCGTCGACGCCCGCGCCCGCCAGCGAGGCGAAGGACGGCGAGAAGAAGGAAGAGAAGAAGGACGAGCCCATCAACGCGCGGCTCGCGCCCGGTGGCGTCGTCGCCGGCGGTGACAAGTTCCCGCTGCACGCCCAGGTCACCCTCGACAACTCGCTCGGCAACGGCGTCTTTGCGCCGGGCTATCAGCAGCAGGTGAGCTGGGGCACGTCGCTGAGCATCCGGCTGTCGGCCTCCCTGCCGAAGGCCGAGTGGGCGCCCCGCATGCTGCTGTCGGGCGGCACCGATTTCTCGGTGAACAACTGGCTGCCCGAGTTCTCCAACTCCGGCGCCTTCGATCGCCAGATCACCGTCGGCGACGCGTCGCTCGCCCTCATCATGCCCGGCCTCTACCGTGAGGAGTTCACGGGCATCGGCATGAGCCTCATCCTCTCCGGCCGTGCCCCGCTCTCGATGGGCTCCCGCCAGCAGAACCTCATCTTCAACGGCGGCGGCGCAGCGCAGTTCATGTGGGGCTCGCCCGAGACGCCGATCGGCAGCTTCTTCGTCCAGTACACGCCGACGCTGCGCTTCTCGGCCTACAGCGAGCTCGGTGCCTCGGTCCCCTGCTCGGCGGCGACGCCGGTGCGCACGAAGCCGAGCGCCGACCCCATCGACGGCATCACCGAGCTGCCCCTCTACTACGGCCGCGAAGAGCAGATCCTCCCCAACGGTGAGTGCATCCTGCCGGGCCGCCAGCCCATCGCGAGCATCGGCCAGAACGGCGCCACCGGTTGGACCTCCTCCGACGGCACCCACAACGTGACGATGACGCTGGCCTGGGCCCACAGCTTCGTGCGCCCGCTGAAGAACGAGCCGGCCCTGTCGTCGCCGTTCGCCTCGGGTCAGAACTTCAACGAGTCGACGTCGGGCTCCCTCTCCTACACCTACACGGTGCCGGTCGACTTCAACTTCTTCCTCACCGCGGGCGTGGCCTCGCAGCAGCCGATGTTCATGGACAACGGGACGATCCGCTTCCCCCTCTATGACTTCGTCACGCCGGCCAACAACCTGAGCGCCTTCTTCTTCGACGTCACCGTCGGCATCTGAGCGAGTCGACCATGCACGCCCCTTCCTCGTCTTCGTCTTTGTCTTCCCGGAGGGTCTCTCCCATGCGCAGTCTGTTCCTGCTCCCGGTCCTGGTCGCCGCACTCGCCGCCGTCGTCGGCGCGGGCTGCTCGACCCGCAATGAAGACCTGAACCGGGTGGTGAACCCGTACTGGTCCAAGGCGTACTTCAACAACGAGGACGAGTGGTACCTCCGCTCCACCGTCGTCGACGCCCCCCCGGAGCACGGCTGGATCAGCATCGCCGACGGCGACTGGCTCATGCTCGAGAAGATCCGCTGGGAGATCACCGAGAACCGCCTGATCGGCTGGCGCACCTACGCCTCGGCCCCCGGCGCCGAGAACGAGGATCTCCCCGGTGCCGACGCCATCTACCGCGGCCAGCCGGTGGCGATCTTCGCCATCACCGACCACTTCGACATCCGTCGCGACTTCAGCTCGCTGACCGGTGAGCAGGCCAACACCATCTCCGAGAACCGTGACCGCCTCTGGTACGACCGCGAGTTCATGCGCGTCGACTGGTCGGCGAACCTGGTGCCCACCTTCAAGTGGCACCTCACCCTGCGGAACCCGTACGGCGTGCCGCTGGGGGCGGGCTTCAACCAGTCGGCCTCCCACATCTTTGGCAGCAACGACCCGGCTGAGCCGAAGCGCTGGCGCTTCGAGACCGACGAGAACGGCCGTCCCGAGTACTTCGAGGTCACCAATCGCGTGGCTGTCGAGCCCGACCTTGCCGGCATCATCGGCTGGTACGGCATCGCGTTCTCCTGGGACACCTCGTCGGCCATCATCGACGTGCGCCACTCGTTCATGCGCGTGCCGAAGTCCGACTACCAGCCCCTGCCGATGCCGCCGACGGTCGTCCTCGAGGACGGCGACGGCCAAGAGGTGCGTGACGAGCGCGGCTTCGCGAAGCGCATCCCGATCAACGACCGCTTCGGCTACTTCGGCAGCCTCGGCCGCGTGACCTTCGATGACAACCGCGGCATGGCCACCTCGGGCCAGATCTTCAACGCGTCGCGCTTCAACCTCTGGAAGAAGAGCGTCGCCGACGACGGCAGCGTCATCCCGCTCGAGGAGCGTGAGGCGAAGCCCGAGGCCATCACCTACTACACCAACGTCGAGCACCCGCGGCACCTGCTCAACGGCACCCGCCGCGTCGAGGCCCAGTGGAACAAGGCCTTCCGTGAGACCGTGTGGAAGATCAACGAGGCGAAGTACACCGGCGCCATCGACGCCACCGGCATCCCCTCCGACGTCCCGAACATGTTCGTCGTGAAGGAGAACGACTGCAACCCGGCCAATGTCGCCAGCGTCATCGCCGAGCTCGAAGAGGACTTCCCCGAGGTCGTCGACCTCGTGACCGCCGCCGCGAAGCGCGAGACGGTGAACGACGAGGTCGTGCCCTTCGACGGCACCATCGCCAGTGTCCGTGCCCGCGTCGACGCCGCCAACGACGCCATCGACAACATGCAGGGCAACGGCCTCGGCCCCAACGGTGAGAGCTTCACGGCCCTGCAGGCGCTCGAGACCCAGGCCCTGCACGACCTCGAGCGCATCTGCACCGCGCTCGAGTACTACACCGCCGACGACATCTCGATGGGCCGCAAGGCGCCCGAGGGCATCAAGGCCTTCCGCTACCAGCGCCTCGGCGACACCCGCTACTCGATGCTGAACCTCATCGTCGGCGACTTCCAGTCCGGCTGGCTCGGCCTCGGCCCGCCGTACGCCGACCCGATCACCGGCGAGACCATCTCGGCCACCGCCAACATCGCCGTCGCCATGATGGACCGCTCGGCCGCGCGCGCGGCGCAGTTTGTCCAGGCGATGAACGGTGAGAGCACCGAGCTCGACCTGATCTACGGCTACGACATCGCCGCCTACAACGACCAGAAGCTCCTCGAGAACAGCAAGCTCGTGACCCGCCGCGCCTCCGACGAGGCCCGCGAGCGCGTCGCCGAGGCCTTCGCCGCCCGCTCGGGTCGCAACGAGATGATGCGCGAGGTGAACCCGGGCCGCGCCGAGAGCAAGCTCGGCAAGGTCATCGGCACCGAGATCGAGCAGAAGCTGCTGACGAGCGACGACATCGCCCTCTTCGGCGCCATCGACCCGGCCGAGGCCACCACCGTCGGCCTCGACGAGTCGATCCTCAACTCGAGCTCGATGATCAGAAACCCGGAGCTGCGCAACCTCGGCCAGGCCCGCGAGCAGAAGGCCATCCGCATGGGTCTGCGCGCCGCCGACCCGCCGGAGATGATCGACTCGCTCCTCATCGGCCAGGCCATCGCCTACAAGGACATGTCCTACGCCGAGCGCTTCAAGAAGCTGCGTGAGGACATCTACGTCGCCGTCCAGCTCCACGAGGTCGGCCACAACACCGGTCTGTTCCACAACTTCGCCGGCTCCACCGACGCCATCAACTACGGCCCGGCCTTCTGGGAGGTCCAGCTCCTCCCCGAGGACCTCGACGACGCCATCACGGCGCTGTCGGGCCGCGGCGACCAGACCTCGCTCAACCGCGTGGCCCAGCTCGAGCACTGCCTCGACGTCATCGCCCGCGCCACCGAGGCCGGCGCCAACGGCAACGACGACATCCCGGCCGGCACCGGCGACGGCATCGCCGACTTCGAGGCGCTCAACCTGACGACGCAGCAGTGTCTGCGCCAGTCCGAGGGCATGTACTCCTCGATCATGGACTACCACGGCAACTGGAACGCCGACTTCAACGGCCTCGGGCCGTATGACTTCGCCGCCACCAAGTTCGCCTACGGCCAGCTCCTCGAGGTCTTCCCCGAAGAGAACCTCGCCGAGGACTTCGATCCCGGTGAGCTCAAGGAGCGCCTCTTCTACAACGACTGGCGCGACATCCCGGACCTCTTCGCGGGTGCCAGCGACGCCGAGAAGGTGCAGAAGATGCACGAGCGCGCGTACGTGAAGATGGACTGGAACACCTCGTCGACGAAGTTCCAGCCCCTCGGCAACGAGGTGCCCTACCGCTTCGGCTACGGTGCCTTCCCCGAGCCCCAGGTTCGCGTGTTCGACTTCGGTCCCGACACCCGCAGCAACGCGGCCTTCCAGCTCACGCGCTACTACGAGCACTACTTCTTCACGCACTTCGCGCGGAACCGTCTGTGGGACTTCGACGCCGTCAACGGCACGCTCGGCACCGACGCCGGCATCATGGATGACTTCACGCAGAAGGCGCAGTGGTTCTTCTTCTACAAGAGCACCGATCCGAAGTTCGCCGGCACCTACGCCGAGGAGGATTTCCTCGCGACCTCGATCATCGGTCTGAACCACTTCGCGCACATCCTCGCCGAGCCCAACTCGGGTGACATGTCGACGCTGCCGAACTTCAACCTCTTCGGCCTCACGAACCTCCGCCCGTTCGAGCGCGGCACCGACCCGCTCAATGTCGCCCTGCCGTGGAGCAACATCGGCGCCTGCACGACGCTGCTCATCAACGAGACCGACGACATCGGCACGACGATGGCGGCGGCCCGCGCCGGCTACACCGCCGGTACCGTCCCGCTCGGCGAGGGTCGCCCGTTCTTCGTCGGCTTCACCGACGACTACGTCGACTTCTACATCCGCTACGTCGGCCACTACTGGACCAAGCTCTACGCCATGATCTACATGTCGCAGAACTTCGCCTGGTTCCCCCGCGTCGACGGCGACAACGACTTCCGTCAGTTCGATGTCGGCTGGTACCGCATCTTCCCCGACGAGGTGACGAAGCTCTTCTCGTCGCTCGTGGTGCAGGATGACATCGCGCTCGGTGGCTTCCTCGACGACCAGGGCAACTACATCCGCCCGGACCTCATCGACCTCGAGGGCGACAACCCCGACACCTCGGGCATGACGAAGGTGCTGCCGCAGATCGCGTTCAACCTGAACTACTACGCGTACCTGCTCGGCAACATCTACCTGGACTCGCCGTATGACGACCAGGTGAACTTCGGCAAGTCGATGCGCGTCGCCGTCGACGGCGGCCAGGACGACATCGCCGCCTACGAGCAGGCCGAGGCCGCCGACGCCACCGCCGGCTGCGTCCTCACCGACGACCCGGCCGACCCGTTCGACCAGTACGACGACCTGACCAACCCGCCGGCCTGCAAGACGGTGCTGTCCTTCACGCACCCGCAGACGGGCATGACCTACCGCTCCCTCAAGGTGGGCGACCAGCCCGTGGGCTTCAACCTCATCAAGCGCCTGAACCTGCTGCGCGAGCGCTTCGAGCGCCTCGACACCTGCGTGCAGCAGTTCCAGGACGGCGAGGAAGTGACCGACGGCTACTGCGCCTGCATCAGCAACGTCGGCTACGCCCGCGATCCGGGCACCAACGAGCTGGTGACCAACTGCACCGCCGACTTCGCCACGGTGATGCCGGGCGAGAGCGTGACGGTGCCGAAGCACCCGACCCTCGGCGGTCCGGCGCAGCTGGAGATCGTCTGCTCGGAGCAGGACCTCATCAACCGCCGCGACGGCGCGCGCGAGGCCCTGGATGAGCTCACGGACTACGTGAACGACCTCCGCACCATCAACAAGTACGTCTCTGAGTTCTGAGCGAGGAGATGACCATGTTGCACCTCAATCCTTCCAAGTTCCTCGCTGGAGCCACCATGAACGCCGGTCGCCTCCTTTCCCTCCTGGCCCTCGCGGTGCTCGGCACCGCCTGCGGCGAGGCCATCGACATCAACCGTGTCGCCCCCAACGTCGTCGACAAGCGCCTCTTCACGGGCGAGTGGTATGCCCGCGGCGTCGTCGTCGACAAGCAGTTCGGCACCTACAATGCCTTCGTCGGCGTCGAGGGCAGCCTCGACCGCATCAAGTGGGAGATCACCGAGAACACCCTCATCGGCTATCGGTCCTACGAGAAGGTGCCGGGCGCCGATCCATCGAACCCGGGCGAGCAGAACATCGTCGCCGCTTTCCCGATCGTGAAGCACTTCGATGTGCGTCGGCAGTACAACCCGCTCAACGGTGTCGAGAGCAACGTCATCGAGGAGAACGACTACGACCGGCCGTGGTGGGAGCGCCAGTACATCCGCGTCAACTGGGAGGGCAACATCGTTGAGAGCTACGACGTTGGCGCCCAGACCTTCTTCGGCGGCAGCCAGTTCGTCCGCCGCAACAGCAACGAGACGCCGAACTATCCGTGGAAGGTCCGCATCGGCGACCAGCTCGTCGGCACCAACATCATCTCCGAGGGTGACTACATCGAGACCACGATGGATGGTCTGCTCTCTGCCGACCCCTACGTCTGCTACTACCTCGACGGCCTGTCGCCCTGTAACGGCGCCAACGTCAAGCTGAAGTACTCCTTCCTCCGCGTCCCGCAGGACAACGACTACATCCCGATGGACTACCCGGACTTCGTGCCGGCCTCCTTCGGCGGTCTCGTCCTCGCCCAGACCGGCGAGGCCGTGCTCACGTCGACGTCCGACCAGCTCGTCGCCGCCGGCGAGGACCCGGTGCAGCGCCTCTGCACCGCGGCCGAGATGGACCGCGACGGCACCCGCCTCATGAAGGTCAAGGACGAGGCCGGCCTCGGCGTCCGCGTCTGCAACACCGACCCGACCTTCGGCGACGACCCCGCGGACTGCCGTGACGCCCTCGTGCGCTGCGACGTCGACCCGACGAGCGACCGCGTGGCCATCACGCCCAACGACAACCCGGCCTGCGACCCGAACCACCACAGCCCGGACGATTGCGTCGAGATCACGACGACGGTCTTCTCGCGCTTCGGCTACTTCCGCACCGACCGCTTCCAGATCGATCGCGAGAACGGCACGCAGTACAACGCGCGTGAGCGCCTCATCAACCGCCACAACATCTGGGCGAAGTCGATCGACGACGCCACCGGCCGCCCGCTGCCCCACGCGCAGCGCCCGGTGAAGCCGATCATCTACACCCTCAACGTCGGCTTCCCGACCGACCTCCTCGAGGTCACGCAGGGTCGCCTCGCGAACGACTGGAACCAGGCGTTCATGGACGCCGTCGCTGCCGCCCGCGGTCTCAAGGGCGCCCACGAGCTGCCGGCGAACCTCAACGAGGGCTTCGAGGGTTTCCCCGAGGTCACGCGGATGTTCGAGATCCGTCAGAACTCCTGCAACATCCCGGCGGCGCGCGCCTACGCCGACGAGCACGGCATGCAGGACGTCCTCGCCCAGAACAACATCGCCGAGATCGCCTACGGCAACCTCGAGGAGGCCTGCGCCGTCCTCGAGTTCGAGTCGCAGCGTCGTCGCAACGCCGGTGGGGACATCAAGGTCTTCACCTGGGAGCAGCTCGGTGACCTCCGCTTCAACTTCCTGAACTGGGCCGCGAAGGCCGAGCTCGCCGGCCCGCTGGGGTACGGCCCCTCGGCGTCGGACCCGATCACCGGCGAGATCATCTCCGCCAACGCCAACATGTATGGCGCCTCCGTCGACACCTACGCCAACTGGGGCGCGGACATCGTCCAGCTCCTCAACGGCGACATCCAGGTCGGCGACATCATCAACGGCACCGTCTCCCGTGAGCACGTCGAGGCCGTCCGCAACCGCTGGGCCGCTGGCACGCCGAAGGAGCGCGTCGACGCCTTCATGACCCTCTTCGATGCCCGCGCCGCCGGCATGAGCGACAGCGCCTACTTCAAGTCGATCCCGGTGACGGCGATGCAGCAGGGCCTGAAGAAGCTGCGCGACAGCGGCATCGAGGACGAGTTCCTCGTCGACACCGAGACCCTGCGCCTGTTCGGCAACGACCTCCGCTCGTTCCAGGCCGGCCAGATCACGGACAAGATGATGGAGAGCGCCCGCCCGTCGAGCTGGGCCCGCGAGCACATCCCGCAGCAGATGCTGGTGGCCGCCAACGCCCGCGCCGTCGGCGACGTGGCCCGCCAGGGCTTCGAGTCGAGCGAGCAGCTCGGCGCCGCCGGCAAGATGGAGGAGCTCACCGACTACCTCGGCCGCAAGAACTTCTGCTTCGTGGGCAGCCAGGTGGAGCCGGCCATCGCCGACCTCGCCAGCCGCATCAAGGCCGACGGCCTCAACCGCGACCAGATCGTGAAGCTCATCCGTGAGAACGTGTTCGTCGGCGTCACCGCCCACGAGCTCGGCCACACCTTCGGTCTGCGCCACAACTTCGAGGGTTCGGCCGACGCGCTGAACTACTTCCCGCAGTACTGGGGCGTCGGCGCCGAGGGTCTCCCCGAGGGCAAGGAGCACCTGCTCGGTATCGGCCTGACCGACAAGTACGAGGTCCAGTACTCGTCGATCATGGACTACCACCAGCGCTTCAACAGCGACTTCGCCGGCATCGGTCTGTACGACAAGGCCGCCATCAAGCTCGGCTACGCCGAGACCGTCGAGGTCTTCGATGAGCCCAACGGCGGCAACTTCGTCGCCCGCGATTGGATCGGTCAGACCTTCCTGCTCGACCCGAACGACTTCCCGAGCCTCGTCTCGGGTGGCAACGCCAACCTCGCCATCGACACCCTCTTCGACGACGCCTACGAGGCGGCCCTCGGCGGCGACAACACGGCGCTCCTGGACATCGCCAACAGCGGCGACCCGCGCCTCACGGCCCGCCCGGAGAACCTCTACAAGCGCAAGGACATCCCGCTGCGCGACTGGCTGCGCAACGAGATGCTGTTCTCGCGCTTCACCGGCGGCTTCGACGACAACGACTGCGCCGACCAGGGCGTGCCGAACCAGCCCGGCTGCGCCGACGCGGTCCTCGCCCGCTTCGGCCTCGCCGACGACGACGGCCGCAGCCCGAAGATCGCCGTGCCGTACACGTTCTGCAGCGACGAGTTCGCCTTCGGCGGCAACCTGACCTGCAACCGCTACGACATGGGTGCCACCTCGCGCGAGATCGTGAAGAACGCCGGCGAGATGTACGAGTTCTACTACCCCTTCGACGCCTTCCGTCGTGACCGGGTGCTGAACCCCTTCGGTTCGTGGGCGAACAACTACATGAACCGTCTCTTCAGCCGGACCTACCAGCCGATGCTGAACGCCTACCGGTTCTTCTACTACTACCGCCGCGCCCAGACCCTGCGCGTCTACCCGACGATCCGCGACTGGGGCACCGCCGCCCTCCAGGGCATGGACTTCTTCGTCCGCGTCCTGCAGCAGCCCGAGCCCGGCACCTACTGCAAGGTCGACGGCACCTGGGTGCCCGAGGACGAGGCGGCCCCGGCCGATTGCGTCGCCGGCAACACCGCCGATATCGGCCTCGACCAGGGTCGCATCTACGAGAGCAACTGGGACAACGAGTACGTCTTCCAGCCGATCAACATCGGCAACTACTGGGACAAGGCGCTCGCCATCCAGGCCATGACCTCGTCGGACGCCTTCTTCTTCCGCGACTTCTCGCAGGAGACGAACCGTGGCGCCTTCTCGATCGGCTACTACCGCATCTTCCAGAACGAGATGCTCGAGCTCTTCGGCGGGCTCATGCGCGACGACACCTCGGTCTACGCGCCGCGTCTCTTCGACGAGGACGGCGACGGCCAGCTCGAGGTCTTCTACCAGCCGTTCCTCACGACGGGCATCTACGGTGAGCCCCTCGAGAACAACGGCCAGACCCCCGGCGACCCGATCCGTCCGGCGACGAGCTACCAGCTCCGCAACTGGGCCGCGATCTTCGGCATGATCAACATGACCTCGACGCTCGACCAGACCCTCGACTTCGCGACGCGCACGCGCATCACGCTGAAGGGTCAGATCGGCGAGCCCGACGTCGTGACCGATCCGGACGGCGACGGCATCGACGACATCCAGATCGTCGAGTTCACCGACCCGCTCACCCACCTCACCTACCGCTCCGTCGCCTATGACGATGTGGAGCACACGATCGGCTTCCGCATGCTCCAGGATGCGAAGGACTTTGTGGAGGGTGACTGGCAGGACGCGCAGGACGCGCTGGCCACCGCCGAGCAGGGCACCGATCAGGCGGCCATCAGCGCCGCCCGCATCGAGGCCCAGCGCGCCGACGCCCGCCTGAACGAGAAGCTCCAGGTGATCGACTTCGTCGTCTACCTCGGTGACGTCTTCGAGTTCCCGGGCGGCTGAGCCAGACGGCTCCGACACGACGAGCGGGCGCCTCACGGGCGCCCGCTCGTTTTTCTTTCTGGAGGTGCGGCATGTGACAGCGACGTGACGGCGCGGGGGAGTGTCCGTATACTGCCGAAGAATCCAATGGATACGCCGTCGCGGCTGCGCCGCTTCCTGCCCCGCGTCCCGCTGCCCGCCAAGCTGCTGATCTCCTACCTCGTCATCGTGGCGACGGCGGCGGTGCCGACCTTCTTCTACGTGCGCTCGGCGCTGCAGGGCGACCTCCTCGAGCTCGCTACCGAGCGCCTGCAGGAGGGCACGCGCCGGGCCGCCTCGGGCCTCATGCCCTACCGCGAGCGCGAGCTCGTCGATCGCACCCGGCAGATCGCGAGCGTGCTGCCCCAGCGCGTCACCCTCATCGCCCCCGGCGGCGAGGTCCTCTTCGACAGCGACAGCCTCACGCGCGAGAACCATGGCGACCGCCCCGAGGTGCAGGCCGCCCTCGGCGGACGTCCGCTCCTCGACGTCGCCATCGCCCGCCGCCCGAGCGCCTCGACGGGCAAGGACAGCCTCTACGCCGCCACCCGCCTCGTCGACGGCGGGCCGGTGCTGCGTCTCACGGATCGTGTCGACGACGTCGTCACCACTGCCAACGACCTCAAACGCTTCGCGCGCAACGTCGCCGCCATCGCCATCACCCTCGCCATCGTGCTGTCGCTGGTGTCGGCGGTGGTGTTCATGCGGCCGCTGCAGAAGGTCGTCGCCACCGCCCGCGCCTACGCCGCCGGCGACCTCACGGCGAGCGCCGGCATCGATGCCGACGACGAGGTCGGTGACGCGTCGCGGGCCCTCGACCAGATGGCCGTCGACCTCCGCCGTCGCCTCGCCAATGCCGGCAGTGGCGACGCCGTGCTGGCCCAGCTCGTCGAGGCCCTGCCGGTGCCGTGTGTGATCATCGAGCCCTCTGGCGAGCCCCTCGCGCTCAACGGGCCGGCCCGCCGGGCGCTGCGCCTCGAGGGGACCTCGGCCCGTCGCCGCATCCAGCAGGTGGCGTCGTCGGGGCGCTTCCGCCGCGCCGTCGCCGAGGCCGAGGCCGACGGCGACCCCGAGCCCTGCGTCATCGTCGCCGACGACGGCGTCCGCTTCGAGGGCACCGTGCATGTGCTCAAGCGCCCCGGTGCGCCGCCGCTCACGGTGCTGCTGGGCCATGAGGCCCCCGAAGACGCCGCGACGGCGCTGCCGAGTTCCGGCGTCGTCGAGACCCGCGCCTTCGCCGATGTCCTCAAGGACGCCCGCGAGCGCAGCCGGGTCGTCTTGCAGGAGTCGAGCGTGATGGTCGAGGTCGACGACGAGCCCGGCGTCACCCTCGCCGACGTCGACGGCCGCCTGGGCCGCGCCCTCGCCCTCGTCTTCGAGGGCTGCGCCAAGGCCGCCGCCGGTCGCACCGATGTGCTCGGTGTCAACGTTCATGTCGAGCCCACCCGGGTGCGCGTGGCCGTCGACGTCGTCCCCGGCGACGGTTTCGTCGACGCCATCAAACCGGTGGTGTGTCCCCTCGGTGGAGACGTCACCGTCGACGACGCGGAGGTGCGGCTGTGGTTGCCGAGAGCCTGAGCCGTCGCCTCGAGGTGGCCTCGCGGGATCGGCGCACGCTCGAGGTGCGCCAGCACTACACGCTGCCGCACCAGAAGGACGCCGAGCTCGCCTGGGAGACGCGGGCGTGGTTCTTCTTTCCGCGCGGTTTCGGCATCTCGCCGTCGACGTACACGCCCGAGGCCTTCTACCGCGACGCCAACGTCTACATGCGCCTGCACGCGCCCAGCCTCACGCTGCGCGACTTCGCCAACCTCGAGCATCCGCAGAACCCGGCCGCCATCCTGCGACGCCAGCTGCCCAAGCTCATCGAGGACGACGCGCCGACCGCCGAGGCCCTCGACACCCTCGCCAAGACGCTGGGCGCCGAGCTCGCCGACGCCACCTCGGGCACCATCCGCCGGCTCGTCGGCCGCATCGGCGCCCTCGATGAGGGCGCCGACGCCCAGGCCCTCGTCCTCGACGTGAAGAGCACCTGCGCCGATGTGCAGCGGGCGCTCGGCGCCGTGCGTCGCCTGCGCGCCAAGGCCCGTGCCTACCGCACGGTGGCGGCGCCCACGCTGCTGCCGGCCCTCTCGTTCGCCGAGGAGTACGCCTCCGCCGTCGTCGACGAGCGCCTCGCCGAGCTCGCCGCCGTCATCGACAACAGCGTGGCCCTGCGCGACGGCCGCGGCACCGCGTTGACGATGCGGCTCGCCGTGGCCCAGGCGGCCGAGGGTGTCCATCGACGACGACGCGAGCAGGGCTTCCCGACGCCGACGGGCACGACGCACACGTCGCCCGAGCACTTCACCTATCGCCTCGGCGTGCTGAAGAAGGAGATGCAGCGGGCCCTCTATGTGGATGCCCGCGCCGCCCGCGCCGATCCGTTCTTCCGCAACAGCGCCGCGATGGTGGCCGCCGGCCTCGCCGCGACGTGGGCGACGCTGGCGCAGGTGCCGCTGCTGCAGGGCGGGCTCACGGGCAACGAGAGCGCGCTCTTGTTCTCGGCGGCCGTCGGCGCCTACGTGCTGAAGGACCGCATCAAGGAGTGGACGCGGCAGGTCCTCACGAAGAAGCTGCTGCCATGGGACCACGACGACGACATCGTCGGCGATTCCCTGTCATGCGCCGGCCTCGGTCGCCTCGAGGGCCGCGCCTCGGAGCAGGTGCGCTGGGTGAAGGATGAAGCCGTGCCGCCGTCGGTGTTCGAGCTGCGCAAGCGGCAGCGGACGGTGCGCGGCGTCGCCGAGCTGGAGCACGTGCTCTGCTATCGCCGCAAGGTCGTCTTCGATGGCGGCGACGACCCGGTGCCCGAGGGCTTTGGCGCCCAGGAGCTCGTGCGCCTCTCCCTCGACGAGATCCTGAAGCGCCTCGACGACCCTGTCGACGAGGTCTCCTACTACGACCCGCAGCACGGCGCCTTCGCCCGCGCCGGCATGCCGAAGGTCTATCACCTGAACCTCGTCATCGAGAGCGGCCGCGTCGGCGCCGAGGTGCGGCTGAGCCGCTTCCGCATCGTCGTCAACCAGCAGGGCGTCGTGCGCATCGACCCCGTCGCCGACCGCATCGCGGCGCCGCCGCCGCGCGAGACCACCGACGCCGGCCCCTCGCTGGTGGAGCCCGCCGCCGCCGAGTGAGCTCCGGGCGGCCCCGCCGGGGTCCGATCCGTCCCTCCGTCGGCGGATGCAGCGGCCGTCGGCGTCGACTACTGTCCCGCCCATGCGTGACCTGCTGCGGCGATCTCGTGCCCTGCTCCCGATCTGCGCCGCCGGCGCCGCCCTCGGCGTCGGCTGCGATGGCCGCGTCGACGACGACCTCGACCGCGTGCCCCCGCGGGTCGTGTCGGTGTCGCCGGCGCTGCCGATCGTGCCGGTGACGACGTCGTTCGAGGTCACGTTCTCCGAGGTCATCGAGCCGGGCAGCATCGACGACGACCCGACCTCCGAGGAGGTCACCGTCATCCTCGTGCCCCGCGCCGAGGTCACCGACACCTTCCTGTCCGACCTGCGCAACCCGCCCCTCATCGAGAGCCGCCAGGCCGTCTGCGTTGCCCTCGACGCCCGCGCCCGCGGCGACCGCCTCGACATCGAGCCCGACGCGCCCCTGCTGCCCCGCACCGCCTACACCCTGCTGATCTCGAGCAGCGTGCGCGACCCGGCCGGCAACCCCATCGTCGACAGCTTCGGCCTCGCCGCCGTCTTCCGCTACGATTTCGAGACCGACGCCGGCGCCCCCGCCGTCGCCGACACCGACCTCGGCACCGCCCTCGTGGCCCCGAACCGCCGCCGCATCTCGGTGACCTTCAACCAGCCCGTCACCAACGTCGGTGAGACGACGGTGTCGTTCTCGCCGCCCGTGCCGCTGGAGGCCGTGCTCCTCGACGAGAGCCGCACGGTGGCCACCCTCTTTGTCGCCGCGCCGCAGACCGGCTGCGAGCGCTTCACGCCGGCGACGACGTACACATTGGCGCTGTCCGACGGCATCGTCGCCGACACCGGCCAGGCCCTGCTGCCCTTCGCGGCGGAGTTCACGACGGGCGCCGCCTGCGACACGACCCCGCACACCCTCGTGGGCGCGCCAGCGGCGGTGGCCGGCGAGGTGACGGCGACGGTGGCCTTCGCCACCAACAAGGCCAGCACGACGCTCGTGCGCTACGGCCTCGACGGCGGCGCCCTCGACTGCCTCGGCGCCCCGTGCCCGGTGGCCGGCGTGCCCGTGCGCGCCCCGACGCCGGGCTCCTCGCCGCTCGCCTTCGAGCACGCCGTCGCCATCGATGGCCTCACCGTCGGCCTCACCTATCGCGCCGTCGTCTCCGCCGAGGACGACGTCGGCAACGTCGCCTCCGCCGCCCTCACCTTCACCACCGAGCCCCTGCCGAAGCTCGCCGTGAACGAGGTCATGGTGGATCCGACCGGCACCGAGAACGCCGGCGAGTTCATCGAGCTCACCAACTTCGGCGACGTCGACATCGACGTCTCCGGCTGGCGCGTCGAGGTCACCGGCAACAGCAGCTGCACCGCGACGCTGCCGACGCCGACGACGATTCCTGCCGGCGCCTTCCTCCTCGTCGTCGGCGCCGCGTTCACGCCGGCCACCTACGGACTCGCCGACGACACGCCGATGGCGAAGAGCGCCGGCAACAACATCTGCGGCAGCGGCCTGCTCAACGACGGCGTGCAGGTGAAGGTCTTCGAGCCCGCCGGGCGCCCCATCTCGACGATGGGCAAGCACGTGCGGCCCGACGAGGGGCGCTCCACCGAGCGGCTCAGCCCCGACGCCCTCGACGTCGCGGCCTCGTTCTGCCTGAGCCGCAGTGACGTCGGCCCGACCCCGGGGCGCCAGAACGGCGTCACCGTCCAGGGCTGCGAGCCCTGAAGGGCTGACGTGAGCGATCCCCGCCGGTGATGATCGGCGTCACGTCGTCCCGCCGGGGGCGCCGACGCCGATCGCGTCGGGACGCCGCCGCCGACGACAGCGACCTTTGACCACATGTGGGTGTGGCTCCTCTCGGACGACGGGGGGAGGCGCGCGCCGAATGGGCCCGCCGATAGGCTCGATGCACCTTCGGGGAAGACCATGACCACGACCCGTACCGGCTCCACCACCGACGCCGCCGAACAGGCCCGCCGCCGCGCCGCCGACGAGGCCCGCCGCGCCCAGCAGCAGGCCGCCCAGCAGGCTGCCCTGGCCCAACAGCAGGCCCAACAGCAGGCCCAGCAGCAGCAGGCCGCGCAGGCCCCGCAGCCGGCCCAGCCCGCCGTCGAGGTGCAGGCCCGGGCCCAGGTGCAGGAAGACGCCGGTCGCCGCGCCCTCGGCACCGTCGGCCGGCCCGCAACGACGTCGACGACGGCGGCCACCCCGGCGCTGCCGACGACGCCGGTGGATGGCGCCCGCCTCTACAGCGATCCCGCCGCGACGACGACGAGCGCGCCGACGACGGCGACGCCGACCGTGCCGCTGTCGGACGCGAGCCGCGCGGCGCTCGCGCCCGACGCGTCGCTGCAGACGCGGCAGGCGGCGGCGGAGCAGTTCACCGAGTCCTTCCGCCTCGGGCACCTGCTGCCGGGCTCGACGCGCGACACCGTTGTCGACGGCGGCGACCTCGCCCAGGCCCGCGTGCTGCACCAGGCCGAGAGCCTGCGGGCCGACCCGAGCCCCGAGGTGAAGGCCACCCTCGAGCGCCAGCTGCTGAGCGGGCTGCGCCAGGCCGAGCAGGGCACGACGCCGACGGACCGGGCCCGCGCCCGCGACGTCGCCGCCGACCTCGCCTTCAACCCCGCCTACAGCGCCGACACCCGCCGCGAGGCGTTCTCGTCGTGGGCCCGCGCCGAGGGCCTCGTCGACGAGCGCGGCGTGCCCCGCCGCGAGCATGCCGAGCGCTACGCCGAGCGGGCCCGCGCCGTCCTCGAGGAGACGCAGGGGCAGGGCAGCAACGAGCTGCGGCTCCGGCAGGACGTCGCCCGCGGCCTCTACACCGCTGCCGCCACCGCCACCGGCGAGCGCCGCGCCAGCCTCACGGCCCTCGGCGACGACGTCACCCGCAACCGGCCCCGCGATCCCGGCGAGCGCGCCATCGTCGACGGCCTTCGCAACGGCACCATCAACCCGGCGCTGTTGAGCCGCAACGACGCCGAGCAGGCCCTCGCCGTCCTCGATCGCTTCCCGCCCCGCCAGTCGCTGCACGCCAACGGCCACCCGGACGCGTCGACGGCGCTGCCGGACATGCGGCAGGAGGGACAGCAGCGGCTCGCCGCCCGCGAGGCCCTGCAGCAGCGCGTGACGGAGCTGTCGTCGCTCTACGAGAAGAACGGCTGGCAGCGCGACAGCGGCCTCGTGCCGGGGCGTCCGCCGCAGGACGCGTCGCCGGCCCGCGACCAGGCCGTCGTCGTCGACCTCGCCGAGCGCGCCCGCGCCGCCACGCCCGAGGGGCAGCCCGTCACGGCGTCGTCGTTTGCGGCGATGAGCCCCGTCGACACCCAGCGTGGGCTCACCGCGCTGCGCAACCTGCGCGAGGCGAACCCCGCCGTCTTTGGCGACCCGCCGCCGACGGACCCGGCCTCCCTCGAGACCCGTGAGCGCCTCACGTCGATGGAGCGGGCCCTCACCCGCCACGCCGCCGTGCAGAACCTCACGCTGCAGGTGGATGGCCTCGAGCGCGGCTTCGATCGCGTCCTCGCCGACCGCGGCGTCGTCGGCCGCTTCGCCGACTTCACGAAGAACACCTTCGGCTCCGATGTCGGCTCCGACGCCGTCGCCCGCAGCGTGCAGGACGTCGCCCGACAGCGACAGGCCATCGATGCCCTGCGCAACTTCGAAGGCAGCGACGCCGACTTCGATCGCGCCCTGCGCGAGCGCGCCGGCGGTCTGCGCGACAGCCTGCAGCAGGCCGGCGACCACATCGGCCGCTACCAGCAGAGCCAGGCCGCCTGGGTCGACACCGTCACCGACGTCGCTGCCGTCACCGCCGGCGTCGCCGCCGTCGCCGCCGCCCCCGTCACCGGCGGCACCTCGCTCCTCGTCGGTGGCGCCGTGGCCGCAGCCGCCAAGGTCTCGGGCAAGGCCCTCGACGCCGTCACGGGCAGTGGTGATTACCAGGGCAGTGTGCTCGGCGACGCCGCCGTCGGCTTCCTCGGCGGGGCCAGCGGCGCCGGCGCGCTGCAGCTCTCGCGCCTCGTCGGTGGGAGGCTCACGTCGGCGCTCGGGGCCCGTCAGCTCGCCGGTACGGCGGGCTTCCTCGGCGGTGAGGCCGTCGCTGGCGCCGTCGACGGCGTCGTCACCGGCACGGGCTCGGCGCTGCTGCGGGGCGAGGACCTCGGCACGGCGGCGCGGCAGGGCGTGCAGACGGCGGCGATCGGCGCGCTCATCGGCCCCCTCGTCGGTGGCACGGTGCGCGGCGTGTCGAGCCTCGCCGCCGCGGTGCGGGAGGGCGCGACGCCGCCGGCGCGGCTGCCCTTCACCGAGGCTGCCGACGTCGTCACCGCGCAGCTGCAGCGGGCCGGCGTCGACACCGCGAGCCTCGGCACCATCTCGACGCGGGCCCTGCCGGAAAACGGCACGCCCTTCGCGCGCGTGCGCAGCGACGGCACCGTCGAGGTGGGGCTGCCGGTGCGCGCCGACGGCACGATCAGCCGCTCGGCCCTCGCCCACGAGGCCGAGCACCTCCGGCAGATCTCCCACGCGCGACTCACGGGCGATCCGGGCGTCACCGAACACCTCGGCGCGGCCCAGCGCCAGGCCGCCGAGGTGGAGCGCCTCGAGACCGCGCTGTCGACGACAACGGACCCCGCTGCGCGCGCCCGCCTGACGGGCGAGCTCGACACCGCCCGCGCCGCCTACGCCAACAACCCGATGGAGCGCGCCGCCCGCGCCGCCGGCCTGCGCGCCGAGGCCGACGCCGTCGCCGCCCGCAGCCCCGCGATCGCCGAGCGCCTGCGGTCTCGCGCCACCGCCCTCGAGCAGGGCACGGCGCTGCCGCTGCCGTCGTCGTCGACGACGCCGGCGCCGTCGTCGTCGTCGCTGCCAGAGCGGCTGCGTCTGCACCAGAACGCCGCCACCGCCGACGCCGAGGTGCAGGCGGTGCTGCGCGAGGAGGCCACGGCGATCCGCGCCGAGCTCGACGCCATCAACGCGCGCCGGGAGCCGAACAACCCCGAGAAGCTCACGCCGGCAGCGCAGGACGACCTCGACCGCCTCGTGGCCGGTCGCGTCGCCGACCTGCGCGCCGTCGCCGGCGACCTCGGGGGCGACTTCCGCGCCGCCTTCGCCGAGGTGCCACGCCCGGGTATCGCCGCGCCGACGGGCGAGAGCGCGCGCGTGCTCGGCGACGTCGACGCCGCCATCGCCCGGGGCGCGACGCCCGGGGCGCCGACCGAGATCGCGCGCACCGTGGCGAGCCGCGCCGAGGCCGAGAAGATCCTCAACGACCTCATGCAACGACACAGTCTGGTCGACACCACCGGCCTCAACGCCCGCATCGGGCGCCGCGTCTTCGACGCCAGCGGCGTCTCGGGCTACCACTGGGACACCGCCTTCGACGCCGACGGCGTGCTGCGCGGCCACCGCCAGGCCCTCAACGACGGACCCGCCGGACGTCAGCACGCGACGACGCCGCACCTGCAGATGCAGCTCAACGGCGTCGAAGTCCGCATCTTCTTTCCATCGAGTGAGTGAGCCATGATCCGCCCCGATCTCCGCACCCGACTCCTGCGCGGCGAGAAGCTCGCCGCCGAGCTGCCGGCCAGCCGCGCCGGCCACCGCCGCTACGTCGTCGTCCTCGGTGTGAAGGGCGTGCCGTCGAAGGACCCCGACTTCGACGCCGCCCCCTGGCGCTTCCGCGTGAGCCGCTACGAGCTGCGCGAGGAGCTCCTCGACGAGCGCCCCGGCCTCGAGAGCCTCCTCGACTACCAGACCGAGGTCGTCGACGAGGGCGCCATCGATGCCGCCGTCGCCCGCCTCGCCAGCGCGCCCGTGAGCCTGCAGCCGGCCGCCGTCGTCGACGCCCCGTACTGACGCCCCGTCCGAAGGAACCGTGACGACCGTCATCGCCGACGGCTGTCCCGCTTTCTGCCAGCGACGCGGTCGTTGATGCCCGATGCTAGCGTCGACGCATGCCTCCGATCGCGACGCCCTCGCCGACGACGACCCGCCCCACCGGCACGACGACCACGACGACATCGACGCCCAGGTCATCCACGCCGCCGGACCTCGCCACCATCCGCGCCAGCGGCGGCAGCGTCGCCGAGGGGCACCGTGGCCCCGTCGTGAAGGACCTGCAGCAGCGCCTCAACGCCGCCGGCGCCGACCCGCCGCTCAAGGACGATGGCGCCTTCGGTCCCCTCACGCGCGGCGCCGTCGAGCAGTTCCAGCGCCAGCAGGGCCTCGTTGTCGACGGCAAGGTGGGCCCCCGCACCCTCGCCGCCCTCGACGCCGTTGCCGCCGCCCGCCCGGGTGATGGCCTCGACGCCGGCGGTCGTCGTCAGGGCGCGCTGCCGACGCCGACCCGCCCCGGCGCCGGCCCCGGCACGACGCCGCCGACGAACACGCCGACGACGACGCCCCGGCGTGGCCTCGGTGGCGCCACGTCGACGTCCACCTCGAGCGGGGCGCCGACGCTGCCGGCGAGCCTGACGCCGACGGCGCGCACGGGCGTGAGCGAGGCCCTCGCGGGCACGCGCGGTCCGGAGGCCCAGCGGGCGGTGCGCGAGCTCATGGCGACGTCGCAGTTTCGCGGCCTCCCCGACGCAGCGCAGGCGCGCCTGTTGACGACGGTGACGCGGCCGGTGGGCATGCTCGGTGGCCTCATGGGGGCCCTGCCCCGGCTGGGCACCGCGGCGCCCGGTGGTGCCGCGCCGAACCTCGCCGCGGTGCAGGTCATGGCGGCCCGCGCCGACGAGGCCGCGCGGCTGATGACGTCGCCGTCGTCGACGCGGATGGGCGCGGCCGACCGCGCCCGCCTCGTCGACGTCTACACCGCGGCGCCGGGCCCGCAGCTGCTGCGGCTGGCGGGCGTCGGTGGCGCCGAGCGCCTCACGGGGCGCGACCTGCAGGGGGGCACGATGCTCACGCACCTGCACCAGCTGGCGACGGCGCCGCTGGCGTCGGGGCTCGATCGCACGTCACTCCTGCGCTCGACGATCGCCGAGGTGGAGAACCCCGCCAACATCGAGCAACACCGTCAGGGCACCTGCGCGGCGACGAGCGTGACGCTGCGCCTCGCCGAGCGCAGCCCGGCCGAGTACGCGCGCCTCGTCGCCGGCCTCGCCTCCCCGTCGGCGCGCGTGACGTTGAAGGATGGATCGACGCTGGCGCGCAACCCCGGCTCCGTCGCCGACACGCGCTCGGGGCGCACCCAGTCGGAGCGCATGCTGCAGGACGCGTTCATGGGCTTCGCCAACGGCGGGCTGAACTACGACGTCGCCGGCGACACGAGCCGCGGCGTTGGCGGCGGTGGCGGCCTCAACAGCGCCGAGGTGACGCGTCTGCAGACCTCGGTCTTTGGCGAGTCGTACCGCACGGTGACGACGGTGGGGCGGCAGGTCACGCGCGACGCCGGCCTTGGCGATCGCCTCTGGAACAACGTCCGCAACAACTTGGACCGCCTCACCTTCCGGCACGACCCGAACTCGCCGATGCAGCTGTTGCGGCAGGAACTCGCCGCCGGGCGCAGCACGGCGATCGGCATGCGTTGGGGCGAAGTGGGCCACGCTGGCCACGCCGTCGTCGTCGACCGCATCGAGAACGGACGGGTGTTCTTCCAGAACCCGCACGGCAACGCCTACCACGGGCAGGCCGTCGGGTCGTCGCTGTCGCCGCCGCCCCGCCGCGTCGAGGCCGGCAACATCCAGTCGATGACGCTCGCGGACTTCCAGAGCCGCCTCACGTCGGTGTCGGTGCGCGGCGAAGGCACCTGATGGGCTGACGGAAGATCGCGTCGCGCCGGGGCGGACGCCTGTCCGATCCCGTCGATCGGTCCTTGTCGTCGGCGCGGCCGTGCGCACGGTTTCGCGCGTTTCCGATGACTTTCTGCAGGTTTCTCGGCTCGTCGCCTCGCACCCGCTTGCGACCGGCGGCGGGCCTGTCTACGTCCCCGACTGGTTGAGCCCGGTTGACGGCTTTTCGTCGCGCGACCGGCGACACGGCGCCTGCTGAGGCGTCACGCAAGGACCACCATGAGCAGCGCGCCCGGCGGCTTCCTCCCGCCCCTCGATCCAAATCAGCAGTCCGGCTCCAGCATGTCCCGCGTGGTGCTGACGGCGTCGCTCATGCTCATGGCGTGGATGGGGCTCACGGTCTTCGGGCCCAAGCCGCCGCCGCCGGAGGAGAAGCCTGCCGAGACGCCGACGGTGGCCGCGCCGACGCCGCCGCCGACGACGGCGCCAGACGGTCAGCCGCTGCAGGGCACGAGCGACCAGCTCCCCGAGCAGACGGTCACCGTCGCCGCCGACGTCGAGGCGAAGCAGCAGGCGAGCAAGGTGCAGGGCGGCTTCGAGGGCGTGCTGTCGTCGTTCGGCGCCCAGATCACGCGCTGGAACCTCACCGGCTACTTCGAGACGAAGCTCGACGCCGAGCACAAGAACGCCAACCAGCACACGAAGGTCGACATCGCCAGGGGCGACAACCAGGGCGCCCACCTGCTCGCACTGCGCAGCCGCGGCGGCGACGTCGCCCTCAAGGCCGACGCCCCGTGGGAGCTCGTCGAGCAGGGGCCGAACAAGGCGGTGTTTTCGCGCCTCACGCCCTCGGGCGTGCGCCTCACCCGCAGCTACGTCGTCGACGACGCCCACTTCAGCATGAAGATCGAGACGACGCTGAAGAACGAGGGCAGCGAGAAGCGCACCGCCGAGCTCGACATGGTCCTCGTGGGCCGTGAGCGCAAGGGCGAGCGCGACGAGGGCGGCATGTTCGTCGTCGCCACCGACAAGCTCGGCGGCGCCTGCGTGACGAGCGAGGATCGGCACACGTTCCAGGCGAAGAAGGTCGAGGACGACCCCGAGGACCACATCTGGAAGGAGACGATCCGCTCCGCCGCCATCGACCGCCACTACTTCGTCGGCGCCGTCACCTTCGACGGCGTGCCCACCGAGGGCTGCAAGGCGACGACGTGGAAGAAGTCCGACGACGACCGCGGCCTCGACGTCGTGGTGTCTCTCGCGCCGATCCCGCTGGCCGCCGGCGAGGTGAAGAGCTTCGCCCAGGAGGCCTACCTCGGGCCCAAGCAGATCGACGCGCTGCAGGCCTTCGGCCACGGCATGGAAGACGCCATCGACTTCGGCATGCTCGCCGTGCTGAGCCGCCCGTTGCTGTGGCTCCTCGTGCAGATCGAGGCCCAGACCCACGACTACGGCCTCGCCATCATCGGCCTCACGCTGTGCATCTTCCTCGTCACGCTGCCGCTCACCCACCGCTCGATGGTGGAGATGAAGAAGTTCGGCAAGGTCATGAAGGAGCTCAAGCCCGAGCTCGACAAGATCAAGGACAAGTACGGCCACGACCAGCGCCTGATGGTCGAGAAGCAGCAGGCGTTCTTCCAGGAGAAGGGCGTCAACCCGTTTGCCAACCTGATGGGCTGCCTGCCGATGCTCATCTCGATGCCGGTGTGGATCGCGCTCTACCGCACGCTGTCGACGGCGGTGGAGCTCTACCAGCAGCCCTTCAGCTATATCCCGAACATCCTCGACCTCACGCAGGCCGATACCATCCTGTTCGGTTGGCCCCTGCTGCCCTTCATCGTCTGCGGCCTGATGCTCGTCTCGACGCTGCAGCAGCCGCCGCCGGAGGATCAGCCGCAGATGAAGTACATGATGTACGGCATGCCGGTGTTCTTCCTGTTTATCATGTTCAACATGGCCTCCGGCCTGTCGATCTACATGATCACGAACAGCCTGCTCCGCATGGCGCAGTCGTACTACATCAAGCTCAAGCACGGCTGAGGCCGACAGCGCCTTCGTCGTCGGCGTCGCTCGCGGCGCGTTCGTTCCGGATCGGAGTCGGTTGTATGGGGTTTCGTTCACGACGTCGGCACAAGGGTGGCGGCGGTGGTCACGGTGGCGGCGGTCATGGCGGCGGCGGACAGGGCTTCGCCTGGACCGGTGAGGCCAACGGCCTGCAGCCCGGCGACGACGTCGGCAACCGCAAGAGCTTCAAGCCCGTTGTCGTACCGCCCGAAGACATCGGCAACCGCCGCGATCCCGACGAAGAAGACGACATCCCCTTCGACGACGTCGGCAACCGCGTCGAGGCGAACCCGACCCACGAGGTCTCGGGCATCCTGCTCAACATGGACCCGAAGAAGCGCAAGGGGCGCGCGAAGGGTCAAAACGCGGCGCCGCCCGAGCGCGTCGGCCGCTACATCGTCGGCGGCGTGAACCCGCTCATCGCCGGCGGCAACCGCATGCCGCCCCAGCCCCCGCCCGAGGAGCACAGCGCCGAGGTCCACGCCTTCGAGCGCGGGGAGCGCCCGGAGCGCGGCGAGCGTCCGGAGCGCCCCGAGCGGCCCCAGCAGCAGGCGCAGGACAAGAAGAAGAAGTTCGAGCAGGTCGACGGCCGCGCGGCCCAGGAGGTCTCGGAGAAGCGGGTGCAGCGCTTCTTCGACTTCGAAGAAGACGACCGCTTCGACTACACGCTGAAGTCGACGCCGGAGCAGAAGCGGGCCGAGGCCCTGCGCTTCGTCGACGACGTGCTGCGCGAGAGCGGTCGCAACGCGATCGTCCAGGCCCGCATCATCGAAGACGGCGACAAGCCCAAGCTCCTCGTCACCATCGAGGAGAAGGGCCCGCACGGCAAGCTGCCCGCCGAGCGCATCCCCGCCGACGCCAGCGAGCCCCTCTTCGTGATGGGCAACGCGGCGCTCATGAGCCTCAACTACCTCGCCAACAAGGTGGTCAACCGCTACCCCGACGACCGCATCCGTCTCGCGGTACTGCCGGCCAGCGACGAGAAGCTCTACCTCGAGAGCCTCGAGGAGCATCAGCGGAGGGCCCGCGCCGAGGCCGCCGCCCAGGGGTCGGTGACGCCCGTCGAGCACGTCGCCCCCGTCGTCGTCGCCCCCGCCGCGGCCGAGGCCGCACCGGTCACGGCTGCGCCGGTCGAGGCCGCGCCGGTCGAGGAGGCGCCGGCGCCGAAGCGGGGCCGCCGTCGTGGCAAGGCCGCCGCCAGCGACGACGTCGCCGTCGAGGCCGTCGCCGCCCCTGTCGTGGACGCCGTCGTCGAACCGGTGGCCCCGCGGGTCGAACCCGTGGCCGTGGCCCCGGTTGTCGAGGTGATCGCGCCGGTGCCGGTGGCGGCGCCCGCGCCGGTGGCGCCGCCTGCGCCCGCCTTCGTGGCGCCGGAGCCGCCGTCGCGCGGCCGCGGCGGTGCGAAGCGGGGCAAGCGCTCGGAGGAGATCATCCCGCCGCCGTCGGCGCTGCCGCCCGAGCCGCCGCCCGCCGCCGAGGAGAAGCCCGCCGAGGAGGCTCCCCGTCGTCGTCGCGCGCCGCCCGAGGATCTGCCGCCGCCGCGTCCGGCCGCCTTCGAAGACCGCGGCCCGCCGCGCGGTCGGCCGCGCCGCTCGCCCGCCCTCGTCGAGGTCGTGCGGGTGACGAAGAAGACCTGACGATCGTGCTTGACGATCGCTGCGGCGCTGCGGTATGAACCGCGCGCCGACACCGCTGGAGCGGTAGTTAAGTTGGTTATAACGCCGGCCTGTCACGCCGGAGGCCGCGGGTTCGAGTCCCGTCCGCTCCGCCAGAAGAACCCCGCAGAAATGCGGGGTTTTTCTTTGTGGCCGCATCGCCTTCGGGGTGCTTTTCGGCGTCTTCGTTGGCGGTTGGTAGCAAGGGAGTAGCAAGGGCCGTTGGCGTGTCGTTCGCCGGCGCATTTTTTGTCACCGAGAAGCGCTCGAGCTGGCGCCGCAGGTAGTCCTGCTGCAGGTGCGCGTAGAGCCGCATGGTTGTCTGCGGATTGCGGTGTCGAAGGATGAGCTGCACAGCGTGGAGATCTGCGCTCGCCTCGAGGAGCAATGATGCAGCGGTGTGCCGCAAGTCGTGAAAGCGCAATGGTCTCCCGACCGGCGCGTTCCAGAGCTTGAAGCTGCAGCGCGGGCAGCGGGCCTCGGTGGCGTCGTCGGCGCGGTCGCGGAAGCCGCAGCCCTTGCGACGGCAGCTGCGCTCGTGGTGGCTGATGACGCCGGCGCTGGCCAGCGCGCGGCGGAGGATCTTCTCGGGCTGGAACCCGGCGCTCTTTCGCTGTTGCCCTTTGCTGTCTGGGTAGACCCACGGGCCCGGCGCGCGCATGGCGGCGACCAGGTGCGGGCGGAGCTCGGGGTGGATGGGGAGCGTGCCGTGGTGGCCACCCTTGGTGACGCGGCGCTCGTTCGAGCCGCGGATGTGCAGCAGCCCGCGGTCAAGATCGACGTCGTCCTTCTGCAGCGCCACGATCTCGCCCTTGCGCATCCCGGCGAAGATGCCGGCGGCGAGGATCCCGACGTGGCCCGGCGACGCCGCGGCGAGCGTGCGGCGAACCTCGTCGACGGTGAGCACGTCGTAGGCGCGGGGCGGGACCTTCTCCTTGCGGACGTGCTCGACGGGGTTGCTGCCGAGCCACTTCTCGAAGCGGATGGCCTCGGCGAAGGCGCGGCTCAGGAAGGCGCGGACGTGGTTGAAGGTCTCGGCGGCGATGCCGGCCTGCTTGCGTCCAAGCAGGAACTGCTCGATGCGCGCGCGCGTCACCTGCTCGAGGGGCAGCGCGGCGATGTCGTCGCTCAGGATCTGGTTTCGGATGCTGCCGACGTTGCGCGCATGGGCGGGGCTGCTTGTCGAGAACGTGTCGAGCCACCACTGCAGCAGGGCGCGCAGCGTCCACTGCTCGGGGTTCAGCGTGATGGGCGCGAGGCCCAGGTTCTTGCGCTCGATGGCCTGCTCGAGCTCGCGCAGGAGCGCCTCGGCCTCGCGCTTCGTGCGGGCCGTCGTCTTCCTGTACTTCCACGCGCCGTCGACGTCGCGGTAGCGCACGTAGAGGGCACCGTCGCGTTGCTCAACGGGCATGGCGGGCCCCCTTCCTGGCATTGCGTGGCCGCTCGCTGGCGTCGGCGATGAAGGCCTCGACGTCGCCGGCCTTGAACCGGACCGACCGGCCGAAGCGGACCGATGGCAGGACGCCGTCGCGTGCGTAGTCGTAGATCGTGTCGAGCGAGACGCGGAGGAGGTCGGCGACGTCCTCGGCGGTGAGCAGGCGGGGCGTGGTCATCGGACCTCCTCGGGCAGGCGGGCGCGCTGGATGGCGCGGATGGTTCGCGAAGATGCCGGCATCGAGATCGAGTCACCGACACCGTTGCCGTCGGGGTCGATGCGCTCCGGTTCGACGTAGACCTCGGTGCCGCCGTCAGGGGACCATTCAATCCGGATCGCGCGTGGCTCTATGAGCGGCACATCGTAGACGGCCTTGAAGTAGGCGACGGCGCCGTCGACGATGAAGCTGTCGAGCACGGGTGAGCGGCGCGGGCGCCAGACCGTACCATTGACGATGAGCTCGTCGTGCCGCCACAGCGCGTCCCAGGCACGCTCTCCAGCGGCCACGCTACGGACGATCAACAGCGTGACGTCGATGCCGAATTTTGAGGCGGTGGCGAGCGGGTTCCCGCTGCGGAGCTGGTGGATCAGCGCCGCTTCGCCAACAGCGCACCGCGGCCACTTCGTCCGCCGTGTCGACCCCGTGGGCGCCGTCAGCAGGTTCTCGTGACTCCATCGCCGCACAGTGGATGAGGGGGCGTCGATCCCGAGCCGGCGAAGCGCGTCGTCAAACTCTCGCGATCCGAGCTGCTCTTTCAGTCTTGATGTCAAATTCATCGACTGACTTCATCATGTGAATCCTTCCGTGTCAAGCGGCCCGTGGATCGCCGCTCAGGAGCCACGCCTCTGAAGGGAGCCGAAAGCATCGCTCTGCTGGAGAGGTTCGGCGCTGTCTGGGCCGCTTCGGCCGGCCCTCCAACCAGCGGGCGGCCCGCCTGACCATCGCGTGAGGCGGGCCTGGTGGGTGGCGCCGCCCCTCCGATGCCCAGCGGCCTTGTGCTCATCGCGTCTCCCCCGCGTGTATGTCCGCGCCGCTCATGGCCCACTGGCGTTCGTCGAGCACGAGGTCCGCGAACTCCTCGGCGGCATGCCCCTCGTTCCCCACGACGACGAGGTACCCGCGGTTCACGACCTCCATCATGCGCGCCGTCCGGAACAGTGCGCGGGGCTCAACGTCGAGGTGCTCGGCGCCGTCCACAACGACGACGCGCACGCGCGCAGCGTCGCGCCGCCAGCGCCGGAGGTTCCGCAGAAGGTCGCCGACCTTGATGTTGTATGTGCCGCCCGCGACCAGGAGCGGAAGCGCGGCGACACCCTCCTGTGCGACGGCGACGGCGGACCACTCGGCGTCTGTGAGAGCGCCTTCCCGAAGGGCGCGCAGCCCGACTCCTGCTTCGAGCGCGAGCAGGTGGTCGGCGACGCTTTGCTCTGTCAGGCGTCGCGCCCAGAGCGCCGTCGGCAGCCCCTGGCGCGCGGCAGCGACGGCCCAGGCAACGCTGGCGCTCGCCACGCCAGACGCCCGCGCTTCACGCACGAACACCAATGACCCAAACGGAATCGGGCCACCGGCTGTTTTCCAGCCTGACGGCGGGGGCAAGACGTGCCGATTGGCGGTCTGGCCATGCTCAGCGCCATCGAAGGCGCTCGGCTGCTGGAGGTCACCTGCCGTGCGTGTGCCGTCCGCCCAATGAAACGCGATGCGCTCGATCGCCGCGTTCACCGCCGCGCTCAGCACGGGAAGGCCCTCGTCCTTCGGTGCGCGCAGCCACGCGGAGGCGGCGTGCTCGAGCTCAATCGCAGCCCCCCGGATCGCACGCACTGCGGCGGCGTCGTGACAGCGCCACACGTCAGTCCAGTCGCCGCGGAAGCGTGCGAGCTCAGCAGGCGCATCAGGCGGAGGACCTTCGCGAGACCAGGCTGCCAGTGTCTTGATGTACGCGCGGCGCTCCGGGGACGTGAAAGCACTCGCCTCAAAGTTCTCGGGCAGGTCGTCGAGCCGATCAGGGCGCTTCGTGAGGGCCGCGAGCGCGGACCACTCGCGCTCGATGAGGATCGGGTGGTTCGAATCGCCATCATTTGTCTCAGACACGTCGTCCTCCGATGTGCGCTGCGCCGCCAACGCTCGAGCTGAAGTGGTGGCTCTATCACCGCGATGCGACATTCTGTGTCGCATCGGCGCAGGGGGCTCACAGCCGCACATGGTCGCTCTCTCCAGCGGTGGCGCTGTGGCCATCGTCGACGCCGGCGAGAACCATCGCGTGACCTCCTGTCAGATACCGGCGTGGTACGGGCGCCGCTCTTTCTTTCGATGGTATTTTCGGCGTTCTCGCGCCTTCTTTCGCTCTTTCGATCTCGAGAGCTTGTAGCTCCTCCACCACTGCCGGTTCGCTACAGCGTTCAGGCGCCGATAGACGTAACGCTTCGGCACGCCAAGGAGAAACGCGACGAAGCTGACGTTGTCATGGAGGACCATGAGGGACCGCATGCTGTCGTCAAAGCGTGCCTGGAAGAGCTGGTTCATCTCGCGCTCATGCTGCGGGCCGAAGCTGTGCATGAGGGTATTATATCGGTGGCCAACGAAAATGAATATATGATGTGTTTGGTTGAGCGCCGGAGGCTGCGGGTTCGAGGTGCATGGCGGGACCGCAGCTGGCGCCGGATCTGCCGGATCTGCCTCGCTCCAGCGCACACGTGCCCTGCAGAACGCCAAACCGGCATGCGCGCACATGGTGGAAACTCGGGGAAAAAAGTGGGGGACGACCCGGGAAAAATCGGGGGGAGGCCCATCCGCAGTGGTGTCGAAAGGGGTCGAAACCGGTCGATGTGCCCTGCCGCCGTTGCCGCCCAGACCTCGACGATGACACACCGTCGCTCCCGTTCGTCAGGCGGCGCTGATGAATTCTACCGTTCATCAGGCGGCGCTGATGCACTGCGAGGGTGCAACCGCAAGCTGCGCCCGAAGAGCTCACGGGCCTGCATGTGGCAGCCACCGCGACCGCAGAACCGGACGCGTCTGTAGTCGGACCACGGCAGCGTGTTGGTCGCGACCATGAGCCATCTGGGGCTCGCCTTCTCGGTCGCGAGGGCTTCGAGGCGCCCCCCGCCGCCGAAGCGGTCGTGATTGCCGCCGAAGCCGTGGTCTTGCAGCACGATGGCGTAGGGGGCGCGCTGACGTCGTACAAACGCGGCCTCGTAGACATCGAAGGCGTCGGCGGTGACAAAGAGGATGGCGAGGCGCGATGGGCCGTGCGTGTCGTCGTGATCGTCGTCGCGAGCGAGGATCTCGAGCAGCGCCCACTTCGGGACCCGCTCAATCGGCGCCTCCGGGTGGTCGGTCGGGCGTCGGCGCGAATGGCGGTCGGAGAGGGCGGTGTCGAAGGTCGCGGGCACGATCGCCTCCGGCGCGACGTCGATGCGGGCGTGCGTGTGGTAGCCCCTCACGCGGGCGTCGTAGCCAGTCCGGCCGCCGTCGAGCGTGTCGATGAGCTCGGGTCGCCGATACCACTGATCGACGTAGAGGAAGCAGTGCGCCCTGTGGGTGCTGCCAAACACGATGAGCGGGTGCCCGTCGCTGTCGGCGCCGGGATAGAGCACGACGGGCGACGAAAAGAACGCTTCGATATCCACGCTGCTGGCACCCGCGGGGAGTGCCTCCAGCCATGCCGGCAAGGCCGGTGGCCCGTGTCGTCTCCGCGGTCTGATGTGCTGTCTGATGTCGGGCATCGTCGTCCTCCCACGTGGTCGCTGTGCTGCCGAGCCCACGCCGCTCGTCGAGATCTGACGCGGGCGGCGTCGCCAGGGGCTTGTCCCGCTCTCTGTTGAAATTCGAAGCGGCGACCTGTGGGATTTCTAGCCGTTTGCGGCCTTTCGGGCAACGCCGCCGGTCGCGTCTCGGGGCCTCAGAAGCTGCAGCAATCGGGG